>Ga0209946_1000729_pt1 | contig 13550 bp, 10 predicted proteins | sample SalPon2_A_H2O_MG_FD_185704 | JGI IMG/M metagenome (GOLD analysis project Ga0209946, IMG submission 185704) | Salt pond water microbial communities from South San Francisco under conditions of wetland restoration - Salt Pond MetaG R2_A_H2O_MG... | ecosystem: Environmental > Aquatic > Non-marine... | reverse complement strand
GTTGTTGGCCCCAATCGATCAAAGATCGAGACCACCCAACAGTCGTTACTGTGGGGGATCCAGTGTGCTGTCTCTCAGCGACGTCTCAGGCCTCTCAGAATTGCGCTCTGATGGAACACACTCGGCGTCATCACAACGGCGCTGAGAGAGCGCTCAGTGGGCGCCAAATCGAAGCGAGTCCCATAGCGACACTCCACTCTCGAGATCGACGGCAAACAGGTGCCAGATCGGGAGGCCATATCGTATTGTAGTACTATACGAACCGTAGGGGGTAAACTAACAGCTCGTTATCTGGCCCCCTATACAGTACGAATATAATGGGGGTAACGGAGAATATATGGGGACTATCATAGTTGCCACAGCTTAGTTGTGGTTGTCGTTGTTCGTTGTTGCACTGTTCGTTGCTGTATGGTTGGATACTACACAGTCCGTACTGTTGCCTTCTCTACAGCACGGTAGTTGGGATATGACGGTACGCCGATCCGTACACTACAATTCGAAACAGGAGTACTACACAGCGACTGATAGGACCATACAGAGCGACTAGTTGGATCCTACACGGCGCTGGATCGGACTGTCAGCCCGCTTTAGACCCCACAGAGCGCTGTATAGGAGCCGACAGAGCGCTGTCTGTCACCCTACAGAGCGCCGGTTGTGACACTATAGAGCGCCAGATCCGGGCCGACGACGTCGTCAGTTGGGGGCCAACCTCGACGCTCAGTGGGGGCCAATCAACGCCAGTTCCCGGCCATTATCATATTGTTGAAACACTTTCGACGGGTATTGTTTATCTAATTTGATAATTGCCACCCGACTATTCGGCTGTTCGGTCCCGACGATCGCGTATGGGACGGACTACCAAACGAGCTACAGTCGGCCTCCACCAATTCGCGAGCTCCCCACAGACAGTGCGCTCGATCGATTCCGACGCCAGCGCGAGATCGGTCCCGACGGAAGCGACTGGGTCTTAACCAACAACGTAGCCAGTTCACCCCGACTGTTGGTTAAGCCCCGAGCGTTCGCTTGTTCGGTCTCGACGTCGGCGAACGTTCGATCCCAACAAGGCGGTTTGTGAGTCCCTACCAAACTCGCTCGAGTCGGTCTCCAAATGTGCGCGCTGTGCATCCCCACCCCCACCCACCGGATCGCACGCCGGCGCACCGTGGTGTCCGATCGTCCGCACTGTTCGCCCCCTCGCCGGCGAACTGTAGTATCCGATCGTTCGAGCTCGTCTGCCCCATCACCGGCGCCTCGATTGCAACAGCAACGACAACAACAACACCACAATGTGCCAACTAACACTCGGACACCATGTAGTCGCCTCGGTGGGATTGAACGTAGGTACGTGCGTGCCCACCTATATCAACTTGATAAATGCGAACCTACAACGTCGCTACGGTTAGCGTGCAATGATGATCGACAGGCGTTGATACTGAGTTCCGTTTCTCCCGTACTGTCCCGTTTAGATCTGATTCAGTACCTCATTACGACGGTAGAGGTAGACAGCGCCGACGATTATATTTACCAGCCAAATGAACATCCCAATCGCCCAGAGCGCTGTATTTGGGTTCCATGGAGCATTAGCGCGAACGTATTGAATATCAAAATATACTGCGAGTGGCATCAGTATCCACGCGATCACAGTAACTAAGCCTATAAGTGCTTCTACTCCGCCAGATGTTTGCACTGAAGTACTCAACACAATTACTACCCAAAGAACCACACCTATCGCAACACCATACCACCAATTATCGCTTACATTAGTGCTATATTGGGATGGATCGTGTGTTCTTGATGCAGCCGTTGACCGAGTTTGATTCTGTGTCGATTGCGCCGATTCGTTTCTCACACCACACTCCGGGCAGATCTCAGCCTCTTTCTTGATTATTTCTCCACAAGATCGACAGTACATCTCGTCCGGGGACTTTTCCGTCATCAGTACCCCTCTACTCCTGCCCGTTTGAGCTCATCTTCGGCATCGTTCATTATTTTGTAACAGTGGATGGGAACGATTATCGGGCCCAACAGGAGGTAATTCAAAGTTAGGAAATTAATCGCTCCGAGCCCCCATTTGCCGAGATAGATGTAGCCTAGTGGTGAGAGTAGGATCCCTAACGTGATTGCAACACCAGTACTTTTGTTCGTAATCTTCTCAAGTTCGTACTGACGCTGATCAGGGATCTGCGCTGCAGTCGTTTTACTTGACTCCTGCTGACGCGTGCCACACTCAGGGCAGATCTCGGCTTCTTTCTTGATGACTGTACCACAGCTCGTACAGAAGGCTTCGTCAACCCCCACGTCGTCAGCCATATTCCGACATGCATATTGTTTAATATTAAAACTATTCCCTAAGATTACTACTAACCCAGACTCAGACACCACAGAGTCGTCTCCGTGGGATCCGATCATTTGGAATCTATGTGCTCAAAATGAGCGCCACAGTCGCTTCCCAAACAGTCGACTAGCTGTTAACCAACAGAGTCGCCCGATTGCCCTCGATGTTGGTTAAGACTACACCCACCGACTCCATCTGCCCACATCGATCGCCATGATCGGCCCACGTGAGGGGCGCATGTGCATAATTAACAAACTAGCTACAATTGGACCCAAATAGTCGCCGACTCCCGTGGATCCGTACCGCTCGCCTGGGAGCGGGGGCTACTACGTCCGACACAACTGACCGTTTGGTAGTCCTTTACAGGTCGAACCATGGACTCGATGGATCTCCCGTCGGGCCCGACGTCGTCGAGACCGTGGGTTCGGACGGATCGCCAGTGTCGGTGCACACCGGAGCGCCTCGTGGGAATTGGGCGGAAGGGGGGCTGGGCGGTACCCCGACAAAAAACCCACACACGTGCCAACTGCTGTCTGCAAGCACCAACACACTCGGATGAGTCGGATCCAACACTGACGGCGGACTATGTGACCCAACTGACCGACTTCGTATTAACCAACAACGTCGACTGATTTCGCCTATCTGTTGGTTAAGCCATACCCTCGCGTGCTGTCGTTCCCGCTACTGCTCGCTCGGTAAACACATACAGGGCGGGCTCCCCTATCTATCATTGTGAGGACACTCCCTCGCTCCATCGCTCCATCTCCACGCTGTCTCCGCTCCCACGATCCGCCCTCCAAGCGGTCCATCTTCCCGTCCACCACTTTCGTCGCATACACACGCGCTGATTCCGATGCCACACGACAGATCCTTCCAGCCGGGCGAGCACAACGCGTTCCGCGTCGTTATTTCGAACGACGACGTCCCCGACGGAGCGCCCGATAGCGATATCGAGGCGATCGTCGACACTTGAGATTACATACGATCGGATCACTCGCGGTAGAACTACGATCACGTAAAATCAGATCCAGTCGATCCGTTTGATACCCCCCCCACCCCTGTTCTCCCGCGTCCCTCATTAGATACTATGCGCGGTGGGTCAGGAGACAGCAGAGACGCTCTACACGCTGATTTCTTGCACTAGTTTTCAAAAATCGACCCACAATCCGCGCCCCAGACAGACTATCAAAAATAATCAGATTTTATAACATTTGGTCACCGCCCGAAATCTGTTTGATTGCACAAAAATAAGATACAGATCTATCAATGCAGGAGTAAATTTATATTTACATAAATTGAATTATTGTATAGATGCCAACACACGATGACATACAAACAAATCTTAAACGACGAATACAGTGGTATGCTGACTCTCGAGAGGAGGATTGGCGGGTGAGAACTGAGCACTGTGTAGATCCACCGACAGTGGTCAGTTCTCGACGGGCGGACATAGCAATACTAACTCATGAACCAGCAAAGATGGACTACGCATTCGAGATAAAAACCGAAGGCTGGACAGGCCAAGTGCTGGTTCACCAGGTCCGTGACTATTTACTCGCAGGGTACATGCCTCTCGTAGTCGCTCCAGAAGACATCTCAACAAAAACGCTCAATGCCGAAGCTCAGTGTTCGCTCGGGTGGCTTCTCCAATTCTTATCTACGAGCGTTGTTATTCCGATCTATTCGGATGGCACGAGTTTTAATCTCCGCGAGGACCGATTACCACTAAAGGATCCGCTGAGGGATTTTTTCAATTAGTGATCTGTCAGCCGTTGATTAATGACCCGACTACCACCCCGAGGCGAAGGAACTAGTTGCCGGAGAACACGTCTACGGAACACAGAACGCGTGTTGGATATCGTTGCTGTCCCGCGGTCACAAAATATTTAAATTCGTTCGGGTACTGACTATTAGTAGTCCGATTCACCGTCGGAGCGGTCATCGTCGCACGTGGTTGCGAGCCCAAACCAGACAGCCACCGTGGTCTGTTCGATACGGCAGGTCCGCGTAACGGTGGTCTTTAGCCTTCAGCTGCTGGTTCGGCCTCGTGGCTTCGTGCGATATTATGACCAAAGGCACAACTCAGCCACGGTATGTGGGGCCTAAGCAATACGGTCCACCACCACGCAACGAGGCGAACTGTTGCCAACGGCTTCCGTTGGCCCAGAAAGCCGAGAGCCAGCCGGAGGCACTATTCTCCCACAGCGATATCGGATATACCTCCGACGGCTACACCGTTGTCGACGATCTACATGACCTGTCGATGGCGACGACATCCGCCCGAACAACGTTCTACGCCCGTGATGTGTCGGACAGCAGGGGGCTGTTCGACCGGTTATACGTTCTAAATCGTGGGCGAGGACACACCTGGGAGGAGGACTCATACCGGAAGTCCGCGGTTCGGACGGAAGGTATGTTGCTGCGGTGTGATGCCATCCTCCAGTCGTTTGAAGTTCCAAACTGGGTCCGACGTGCAGCCCTCCAGCGGGTACAAGGACAGGATCTACGCGGATACAGCCGGTACTATCAGGGGTCTGACGGCGCCTGTGTTGCCTTCGCGCTGATCCTATCATTCGACACCGCCAGAGAAGCGAAGGAGTCGGAGATCGCCTCGCGAGCAGCGAGTGTCGTCCCCGGCTTTGAGGAGAGTACAGTGCAGAAAATGATCGACTACGCTTTCGACACATGAAAGCGAAACAACTCATGACAGACGTCAGGCAACAGAAGGAACAGCGTTGGGAGGACATTCCCACATCCCTGCGAACGCGCGATCAGTGGATCGTCACCAGCGAGAAGGTACCAACCTACCCGCAGAATGGGTGGCAGCAGACATCCAATCAGCTACCGTTTTCCGAAGCGGTCCATCTCGCGGTCAGCCATGGGATGGAGATCGCGTTCGTTCTCAGCGCCGACGATCCATTCGTCGTCTTCGATCTTGACGGGGTGGTCAGTAACGGAGAGCTCTCAACGGATGCGATCGACATCGTTGAGAGTGTCGACAGCTACACCGAGCTCAGCCGTTCGGGGACTGGTCTTCATGTCTTCCTCAAGGGAGAACAACTCCCAGAGTATAACTATCGCGAAGAACTCCCCAAACGAGGAAAACTGGAGGTGTTCAGTTCGAGCCAGTGTATCGTGATGACGGCGGAGGTCGTGCACGGTCAGGATCAGATCACGGATGGAAGCGGAGCAGCCGTTCAGAGAGAGTATCTCCCGGAGCTATCGGACTCATACGAGCCTCCTCGTGAGGTCCGGCCGATATCCGTCACAAATCAACTCGAACAGACAACGGACCTCAAGCCGGCCGATATCCGCCTGACGGTTGAGGAGTACGCAAAGGCTGGCAGCGATGGAGCCGAGCGCGCCCTCGAATACTGGACATCCCCGAATGCAACACCAAACGGCGAACGAGAGCGGATCGAGGCAGATATGACGTTCGCCTCGGATCTGGCTTTCTGGTGCCGAGAAGATGTATACCTCATGGACGCCTGTTTCCGCGAGTCTGCCCGGATGTTCGATCGCTGGGAGCAACCAGTCTACCGGGAGACCACAAGCAGCCAGCGCAAGATGACCTATGGTGAAGACGTCGTCTACAAGGCCAAAGAGACGAACTTCGATGTCTTCGACGGCCACTATGTGACCCACCGGTAGGTCGATAACGGAGGCATATTCAGGCAGGTCTTCTAGCATGCCATTCTATATGCTTGATAGCCTATCAAAGAGAGGTTCGTATATTACGATCGGTCTAATTATTATTACAGAGTAGTGGGCCATATGTACCCACACCACCATCAACCTGAGTACTGACTAAACTTGGACAAGGATACTTATTGCTCCCTGGACATAATACAGTAACTATGGACTTAGACAGTAGTACGACATTCACAGGAGATTATGCCGAGGATTTTGAGATCTGGTCTGAATTCTATGACTCGTCCATAGAGATCGAGAAAATAAAGAAATACTCGTCTTTAGGTAATAAAAGTGTGTTTGAGGCGGGATGTGGCTCTGGTCGCCTCTCATTTAGGCTCGCAGATTCGTGTCAACATATGGTTTCTGTTGATGTTCTTCCCACTCTCGTTGACCTTTGTCAACGTCGGCTTGCCCAACAACATGAGGATCTAGTGAGCAAACTCCGATTTGAGGTTCAGGATGCCACCTCCGTCGCGTATCCAGATAATCACTTTGACGCTCTGCTGGATGGCTGGACATTCAGTATCTATGAAAACAAGCCGGAGGCTGCAGCGGAATACAAGAGAATATCAACGAATGGTGCTCCGTTCTATGCGATCCAAGTACGGGAAGGTAGCGAATATCAGGATATCCTTGATATGTTTATACCAGATGAAAAGTTGGAGGAATGGTCTGACGAAAAAAGTATTGATGTTCAGATGAGGGATCTTTTTGGAGAACCAGAGGTAGATGAGAATTTGGTCACACCTTACTATTTTGACTCGATTAAAGAAGCATTTGATGCGTATATGTTCAACTTTGAGGAATGGCTTGGGATAGAATTATCCAAGACCGAAAAGGCGGAATTAAAGAATGAGATCTCAAAGTACAAGCAAGGCAGCACGGTCCGTATCGAGGAGTATGCCCAATTTTTTAAATTCCAAATAGGTGGACAGTAATAAAATATATAGCGGTTGCTCAGAAATTAACAGATAATTCATCAACTATTGAGATGATGTCTGGGAGGGTAGTTATAAGCAATAATAACAGGCTCCCAATAACGCTAAGAATTATTGCAGTAATAGAGTTTCCTTGGCGACTCCCATACGTGATCATCATCCTTTGTTCGTACCAAGGATCAAGATTACCAGACACCCATGTATAATAAAACCGGTTTTCGCTTTCTCTAAAAAACGATTCTAAGGGAGTTGGAGAAACAGTCCTCGGAAACGAATTTTCTGGCAGGTATAGGTAACTGTACCCCGATTTTATTTCCATCACATTTTTCCCGATTTTGTCTACGTTTAAGAAAGAGTGCTCTCTCGGGTTGACAGGACCATATAAGGTAATATCCAGTGACCAAGTTGTTTCAAAAAATAATGAATCAGAAACATTCCTCGCCATTCGAGCGACAGAAATTTCAAAGCTCATAGCGATGTTGTTAGTGGCTCCTACATCCACGATCTCAAGTAGCGTGTAATTTATTCCATCAAATGTCCGTTCCAGTATATTTAGTTGCTCGGTAGCAATTCGTTGCAGGAAATATTGATCTCCATTATAGTTAAAAATCTCTTCTTTTTCATCACCGATCGTTCGCTCCGAGAAGTTCTGTAAAAAAGTATCAGAGGCATCTTTGATATGGTTTACATTCCTATGTGGGATAGCTACATAAATTTTATCCATCCTCCGGCTAACATTAATGAATAGCTCATACCGAATCTGTCCTTTAGCATACGTCGCACGGGGTGAGAAGGGTCCCTCTACCTCTATATTGTGGTAGAGGGCCTCAACGGAGCATTCTTTATTATTTTCTTGGGTCCCAATATAGATCAGCGACATAGTTCTGACCCACAATGTTCATATCTATGATCTTCAATTTCATGTTCAACCCCATTACATCTATTCAGATGCGTGGCCCCGCATCCGGTACATAGTATTCGTTGACAATCTGGGCACCATCTCGTACACTGCTCACAGGTGAACCCCCCGCATCTAATGCATGCCCCAACAATCTTCTGAGATTTTTCACACTCATGACACGTAACGATGACCATATGGAATTGTTGCAGCATAGGGACCTATAATTTGCTCTTGATTGGGTGTTAAGTAGAAGCAGCCTTCTTAATCTCATTATCATCATAGCGAGTCAACTTCAGTTTAGCAAATAGTTATCATTTTGTCCCCTGCCGAAGACAGCCAAATAGTGGTATCTCTATCGAAGTTGGCAGATGGGGCTGTGCAAGATGGAACGCGTGAATCGGTCAGCTGTCTTAGGTTGAAAAGCGGGGTGTAAGTCGGTCAGGCAGCATCCATATTGATCACACATCTTGGTCGGATATTTTTAAGTAGACTCTTATTCACCTCGTGAACGTGGCGACTGAAGCAACTGCCTACACGACCCTCGCGACCTCTGCAAGTATATTTCTTGGTCTCCTCACCGCGCTAATTGTCAATCAATTAGTTGACGACCGCGCGGAGAAGTCGAGAATACACGAACGGCTGCGAGGCCTAACTTCCGAATTAAACACTCTGCAGGAACAACGAGAGGACTTGGAGCAGTACCTGATTGATCAGGGAGAGGAATTCGTCGAAGAGTTGCATAAGAGACATATAAACTCAGAAATAGAGGCATTCTTCCGAGGATCGCTTGCACTTGATCGTAAAATCCCTATCTCGGAGTTTGATTGGATTTGCCTCAAAGAGGAATATGAGGCGTATAAAAATACGGAGCTCTCGCATTGGGAGATATTTGAACTTGCTGACCGGGTCGACGAAGCGTGGAAAATCGTTGAAAAAAGAAACCTAAGGTATGCAGATACATTTCGCAAACGCCTCAGTGTCGGGCTCACTATATTGAAAAGGCGAATTCGGCAAACAAGGTTGATGGACATAGTTCTCGGACCCGAAGTGACTGACGATCAAGCACAAGATCGCTCTACGGCGTTTCGTGAAGTAATAAAAGAAACCACCCAAGACTCCATAATATCAGATAGAGATGCAGAATGGCACCGGGTAAATTCAAATATAGAATCGTTAAACGCAGAAATTGATGACCGATGGCAGGATTATCAAGCAATCAATACGGAGGATCGCTTAAACACACTGGCTGTTATCGCTTGCTCCACCTTCCTCTCTGTAATATTGCCACTCGTCGGCTTGGTTCTAAATGTGACAGACTGGACCCTACCGGTACCACAGTACCTGAACCATCTCGATTTATTATTGATCGGTCTATGTTGGGTGTTTGGAATAGCCCTTGTTTTCAAGCATATCTATCAAGTCATCGAGAATGAACTGGATGATGAAGAGCCAGATATTGATAGGCCTGATATAGAGGTCAATAAACATCCACTCTCGGAGGAACGCGCGAAACGGCGGTTAATCGAGCGCGAAGGCATGGATAGCGATTCCGAGACAGTTCGGTATGTTAACACATCTGAAAACCCTGACGCAGCAGATTCGATAAGCAATGGAGATCACTAGCTTTCAGAGTATTTGATTCGTGTGGAGATAGTTGATGACTCGGCGCCGTGTACGGGTTCGCAAACCCCACTGAACAGCTAGTTCGCTGGCTCCAGCGTAAAAAATAATGCTAACGTGCTGAAATCATCCTCTGTATCTTGCGCGCTAATTAACATCAGTATCACGTACAGTATGATTGCTTCAGCAGCTTAGGCAAGACAACGTGTCATACAATGGCCCTCGACAGGTATCATTCACTGTCTCAATCTCGAACAGAACCAATAGATGGCGAAAGCACGGGGTTAAACGCGAATTTAGGCCTGTATAATCGTTAGGCAGAGGGCGTGAGACGTATTCTATGACACGCTGCAAGAGCCAACAATATTATACTGCATCTATTACCTTTCGAGGGTTCAATCCCACTAATCAGCTACCATCCCTCAGAAATCACCATTTCGATCGGCACCGACGTATGATCATCTCGGTGTATTTGTCGGTGTTCCGACCGTGATACCGGAATGACTGCTGACGGGAGGTCAAGCTGGATTCCATACTCAGCCGGGATGCGAACGCGATGATGTACCTGATTAGCAAATACCTCGCCGGGGTCGTACCCCGACGCGATCGCACACAACTGATGTTCGCGGATCGAATCGCCCGTGTCGGGATCCATGTACGTCGTGTATCCCCTACTATCGGTAATTCGGCTTAGCATGCGACGAAAATCGATTCTAACTACCGCAGCGAGCAGCACGGCAGGTGCTCAGATCAACATATCAAAAATAACTATGCTGCATACCATGTTCCGTCTCCGAATACTGGCAATTAGGTTTATTTTTTGCCTTTGTCACGAAGTAGGTGGTTTATCGACCGGTAAATCGGCACTGTGTCGCTATTCTTGAAGTTTCCATTATGATACTGCTCGAGACGCTCGTGCACATCGACTGGGAGCCAGATTGTCTTCCCGCTACTCATTGCGACCGCCTCATCTCCATAGTATCAGTAGTCATAACGCGATATAAATTAGAATAGCTGAGGCCCTACCATGGGCGCTTACTGGATCAATTTTTGCGCGAGAGTAGCTCCTGTACTGGCGCGCGGATTTTCGACCGATTTTAAAAATCGAGGGTGAGATATACCCGGTCAGAGCGTCTCTACTGTTCCCTGACCCACTGCGCATAGTACCTAATGAGGGACGCGGGAGAACGGGGGTTGGGGGGGTATAGACGAATCGGTCGTGTACTACACCACGGAGCTATCGTCACCTGAAGAATCGCTACTGATTACGTCCAAACTCTCGCTATGATGTGAGTGTACATTCGTAGTGTGTCCAGTCATATTGGTTCGACCGGAACGCTACCCCCCACCCGTGTTTTCTGGTTGCTCGGTCGAACAGTATCTATCGAATTAAGAATCCAGTAGACGGCACGTTCGTATTGATCTCGATCGGTTCGATAGCACGATAGACAGATCGACTCAAAGAGCAGTGTTCCAAATACGAGTACAGACTCACTATCTGATACTTTGTCCACCGACCCATTTTATACTAATTGAGTCGGTACAGAAATAAGAGACCAATATGGGATCTACAGATGCGTTTAACAGGCTCCCAATTAGTGGTACACAACCGAATCCGAAAGTCCTCGTATTAGTTGTTGTGGCATATTTCCTGTACGTGTCTTCAGTCGCTACTCTATTTCTTTTTTCCGGCGCTGTTAGCGAGTTGTTATTGATTTCTTCATTCGGAGGATTAGTCCTCTTAGCGGGCTCAATACTTTCAATAGCCGTATTTATTGATACTAACTCGGTGATGGCGAAGATTAGTTGGGAGGTGTCACCACTCTTCTGGAGTGGAATCTCAGTGATAGTGCCGATCGTCGGATCTGTGTTATATTATTATCGACGGGCTGGGCAGCTATCTCAAGCCCGCCAGAATCGATTTGAACGGATGTGTGATGACTTTACTGAGAGTCTAGACGTCCTCGAGACCGAGGCAGCGCCATACCTCAAAACGCTATCATACTTAGATCAGCACAGTTACAACGAATTAGTCGCCACTCAGAAGAGCGTTCGACAAGATCTTGAGGCGCTGAAAGGGTCCGTAAGGCAGTCTAATGGGCTGTCTGTGGATCACGATAGAATAACAACGTTCGAAGAGACGCTCGATCGAGTTGATGAGATACTATCAGATAAAGACGCCTACAACGAACGATTTGTCCAAACCGAGCTCCAGCGCCGACAGCCATTTTTTGACAATGTAGGCGGTGCTGGCTACAATCTCAATACACAACAGCGAAAAGCGGTTATTCGAAACGAGCTACACAACCGCGTTATTGCCGGGGCTGGAACTGGCAAAACGCTCGTCCTTACAACTCGAGTCGCGTACCTCGTCAAATATCAGGATGTGGCACCCGAGGATATCCTCGTCGTCACGTTCTTGAACGAGGCTGCGGAAGAAATGGAGCGACGATTGCGGGTTGATTTTGGCATCACCGGTATCGAGGCGTCGACTCTCCACTCAGTTGGATACAACATTATTGCTGCATCTGAGCAGAGACAACCGGATGTCTTTGATGACGATGACCTCCAGAACCTCGTTACGGACATTATTCGCAAAGAGCATTCTGCAGTTCCCGAGACGTTCTACGACCACTTCGCGAACTTTCTCCTAAATAAAGATCTCCCAGCAATTCAGGAGGACGACTTTGAAACAAAGGAAGCGTTCGTAGAACGGTTGAAACACCGGGATTATCAAACACTACGTGGCGAGGAGGTCAAGTCACGTGCTGAGAAACTCATCGCGGATTTTCTCCACACCCATGATATAGAATATCGATATGAAGCCAGAGCCGATTTAGATATTCAAGAGTCAGGCGGTCAACAAGCTGGCGATAGTAGCGGTACCGAGGCGTACCGTCCTGATTTTCATCTACCGGATGCAGGGATCTATATTGAGCACTACGGGATTGATGAACAGGGAGAAGTCGCCCAATGGTTCTCTCAGTCGAGTAGAGAGTATATCAAGAAAATACACTGGGCTCGAAGGCAATTTAGGAATACAGATGCCACGCTAATTGAGACGTACCAATTTGAGTTTTCGACAGGACGTTTACGACAGTCCCTCACACATCGTCTCCAACATCATGGCGTGACCGTGGAGCGAGTGCCCTACGAGACACTTGTCGAAGAGACATACGAACTCCATGAGGAGGATCTCCCGGTCCAACGGAGCCTCAAGCGTTTTGTTGAGGTGGCTCGAACGTTCCAGATTGATCCAGCGGAGATCCCACAGCGACTCACACCGGAACAACCTCGACAATATTATTTCGGGTTGTGTGGCGGGTTGCTCTTAGATGAATACGAGACCTTGTTGGAAGAGACGAGAAATATCGATTTTGCGGATATGATCTTTGACGCGGTATCAAAAATAAGAAACCGCCAGCTTTCCACTGATATTGAGTACGAGCACATACTGGTTGACGAGTTTCAAGACATCAATCAAGCACAGTTAGAGTTTATTGAGACACTTGCACAGCCTGAGGGGACGAATTTATTCGCCGTTGGCGACGACTGGCAGAGTATCTATTCGTTTCAGGGAGCTATCGTCGACTTGTTCATCGATTTTGAGACGCAGTTTGCACCTGCGACGACAACGACGCTTGATGTAAATTATAGATCGCCACCTCAGTTAGTCAAGGCCAGCAATGAATTGATTCGACATAACGAATCACAATTGGATAAAGACGTAAGCGCGCCCTCGGATTCGCCTGCAGCGGTCGCAAAATACCTGCTCGGCGGATACAGGGAGTACGACTATATCGAGTATACTGCTGCGTTAGCCGTCCATCTCGTTGAGGAATATCTGGAGAATGGGTGCGAACCGGAGGATATCATGATCCTCTGTCGATACGATAGTGCCGTAACATATCTTGACGCTGTTCGCCAGAAGCTGCGGGATCACTCGATCCCGGACGGAATCAGCGACGAAGACGACGGCGTGAGCGTTTGTTCCGTTCACAGGGCTAAGGGACGCCAGGCAAAACACGTCATCGTAACCCATGCCTCCGAGGGGGGAATGGGA
>Ga0209946_1000726_pt1 | contig 13569 bp, 17 predicted proteins | sample SalPon2_A_H2O_MG_FD_185704 | JGI IMG/M metagenome (GOLD analysis project Ga0209946, IMG submission 185704) | Salt pond water microbial communities from South San Francisco under conditions of wetland restoration - Salt Pond MetaG R2_A_H2O_MG... | ecosystem: Environmental > Aquatic > Non-marine... | reverse complement strand
AACGCTCGCACAACTGACAATAGCTATGAGTGCAGAAGAACCAGAAGACGGCTTGACAGAGGAGGAAGAGGAGAACCTCCGCTACTTCGTCCGGATCGGACAGACCGATCTCGACGGCACCAAGAGTGTCGAGCGCAGTCTCACAGACATGAAAGGCATCGGACAGCGGACGGCACGCATCGTGTCGGACGCGTCCGGGGTAGACCGAACGGCAACGTTCGGCCTACTCGACGAGGAAGAGATCGACGCCGTCGTCGACGTCGTCGAAAATCTCGCAGATCACCTCCCGGAGTGGATGCTCAACCGGCAACACGACTTTTATACCGGTTCGAACGAGCACATCGTCGGGAACGATCTCGAGCAACAGCGCCGCCAGGACATCAACCGGATGCAGATGATCAACTCCTACAAAGGCGTTCGACACAAGCGCGGACAGAAGGTCCGCGGTCAGCGCACCAAGTCCACCGGTCGTACCGAGGGGACCATCGGTGTCAACGTCGAACGGATCAAGCAAGAACAGGCCGAAGACGCCGCAGGCGAAGGTGACGAGGAATGACGACCGGACAGAACACCAAACTGTACGAAACGCCCAACCACCCCTACCAAGGCGAGCGGATCGCCGACGAGAGCAGTCTGCTCGGCCGCTACGGGCTGAAGAAAAAAGAGGAGCTGTGGCGCGCACAGTCCGAGCTTCGATCCATCCGACGTGAGGCCCGCCGACTGATCGGCGACTCGCAGGGCGACATCGAGGTCGCCGAAGAGGCTGGCGCGGAGTTCCTGACCAAGCTCCGCCGCTACGGCATCCTCGACGAGAACGACTCGATCACGGACGTGCTGTCGCTCGACGAGACCGACATCCTCGAACGCCGCCTCCAGACGGTCGTCTACCGCAAGGGGCTGGCTTCGACGCCGAAGCAGGCACGCCAGTTCATCACCCACGGCCACATCACCGTCGACGGCGCCCGCGCGAAGGCTCCCTCGCGGAAGATCGAGGCTGGCGAAGAGGCACTCGTCGAGTACGACGAGCGCAGTCCAATCGCCGACGAACTCCACCCAGCACGGGCGGAGGCACAGGAGTAACCAATCATGAGTGAAACAGCAGACGACAAGTGGGGCATCGCCCACGTGTTTTCGTCGTTCAACAACACGCTCATCACGATCACCGATCTGACGGGGGCCGAAACCATCGTCAAATCGTCCGGTGGGACCGTGGTGAAGCAGAACCGGGACGAAGCATCGCCGTACGCCGCCATGCAGATGGCCGAAACCGTCGCCGAGGAAGTCAAGGCAGCGGGCATCGCTGGACTCCACATCCGCGTTCGCGGCCCCGGCGGCAACGGGAACAAGTCTCCCGGCCCCGGCGCGCAGGCGACGATCCGCGCGCTGGCCCGAGCCGGCATCGAGATCGGTCGGATCGAAGACGTGACGCCGATCCCGCACGACGGCACCCGAGCCCCGAAGAACAAGCGAGTCTAACGACGCATGGCACAGGAATTCGACGTTGAGTTCATCGAACGGGACGACCGCGCAGCGCGGTTCCTCGTCCGTGGACTGACACCGGCACTCGCAAACGGCTTCCGGCGCGCGATGATCGCCGACGTGCCGACGTTCTCGATCGATACCGTCCGGTTCGTCGAGAACACCTCGGTGATGTTCGACGAGATGATCGCCCTGCGACTCGGGCTCATCCCGTTGACCACGCCGCTGGACGATTTCGAGATCGGTGACACCGTCACGGTCGCACTCGATGTCGAGGGGCCGTCGACGGCCTACTCGGGGGATATCGAATCCGCCGACGCGCTGGTCGAGCCAGCCGACGAGAACGTGCCGATCATCGAGCTCAAAGAGGGCCAACGCCTCGAGTTCGAGGCCGACGCGGTCCTCGATCACGGCAAGGAACACGCCAAACATCAGGGCGGTGTCTCGGTCGGTTTCCGACACCTCCAGCGTGTGAGCGTCGTCGACGACATCGGCGAGTTCGACGAGCAGGACCCACAGATCCTGCGCGGGGTCATCGAGACGGATGACGGCGAGATCGTGCTCACCGACGAGTTCGACAACGATCTCACCAACCGCTACCCCGGCAAGGAGCTCGAAGTCGAGGACGTGCCCGGTGCCTACGTATTCCACGTAGAGACCGACGGCTCGTTTGCGGTCGAGGAACTGGTGCTTCGCGCCGCCGAATCGCTCGGTGCCCGCGCGGACGAACTACACGACGCAGTCACAGCCTAACTGACTAACAGCCCCACATGACCACACACACGATCCACCTGACTGCCTGCCCTGCCGGAGAGACACGTGTCTCGCCGACAGCAGGGGGTCGACGCCGCCGACCGATGACTGGTCTGCGGAGCCACGACCGCCGCCTGATGACAGGGCGGCATGGCAGTTACCGCCGCCTGATGACAGGGCGACGGCGTGGCGGGATCGAAAGTGGTAATAGGTGGTGTGGGCTACACCGGAGTGCGAGCAGGGATAGCCAAGTCAGGCCAACGGCGCAGCGTTCAGGGCGCTGTCCCATAGGGGTCCGCAGGTTCAAATCCTGCTCCCTGCACTCCGCTTTCTATCAGGAGATTACTCATGAGCAGTAAGACGAACCCGAGACTTCAGAGTCTCATCGCCGAGCTGAAGACGGCCGCAGGCGAGTCCGATGCCGCAGTCTGGCAGGACGTTGCCGACCGTCTCGAAAAGCCCCGGCGCACCCACGCAGAAGTCAACCTCGGTCGCATCGAACGGTACGCCCGTGACGATGAGACCATCGTTGTCCCAGGAAAGGTCCTGGGGAGTGGTGTGCTCGAAACGAACGTCACCGTCGCCGCCGTCGACTTCTCGTCGACAGCCGAAACGAAGATCGGACAGGTCGGCGACGCCGTGAGCCTCGAAGCGGTTCTCGACGAGAACCCCAACGGTACCAACGTGCGGGTGATCCGATGAGCGCCGCCGAGTTCGAGGTCGACGTCGTGGTTGACGCCCGAGACTGTATTCTCGGTCGCGTCGCCAGCGAAGTCGCACAGAAAGTCCTCGCCGGACAGCGCGTCGCGGTGGTCAACGCCGAACACGCTGTCATCACCGGCAACAAAGAGGACACACTCGGCACCTACCGCAAACGCGCCGAAGTCGGCTCCGACCGGGGTCCCTACTACCCCAAGCGGCCGGACCGCATCTTCAAACGCGCCATTCGCGGGATGGTGCCGTACAAGAAGGAACACGGCCGTGAGGCCTTCGAGAACGTTCGTGTCTACGTCGGCAACCCGTACGACGAGGACGGCGAAGTTCTCGACGGCACCTCACTGGACCGACTCTCGAACATCAAGTTCATCTCGCTCGGAGAGATCTCCGAGAAACTGGGAGCGAACGTCACATGGTAACCAACACATCAGGCAAAAAGAAGACGGCCGTCGCCCGCGCCACCGTGCGCGATGGTGAGGGTCGGATCCGTATCAACTCCCAGCCCGTCGAGCTGGTCGAACCGGAGATGGCACGCCTCAAAATGCTCGAACCGTTCCGCATCGCGGGCGATGACCTCCGTGACGGCGTCGACATCGACGTCACTGTCAACGGCGGTGGCTTCAGCGGCCAGGCAGATGCCGTGCGAACGGCACTGGCGCGTGGGCTCGTCCAGCATCTTAATGATGCAGAACTGCGTGAAGCATACATGCAGTTCGACCGCTCGCTGCTGGTCAACGACGTCCGGCAGTCCGAGCCGAAGAAATGGGGCGGCCCTGGTGCCCGCGCTCGCTACCAGAAGTCCTACCGCTGAGGTGACCAAACTATGATGATCCCAGTCCGGTGTTTCACCTGTGGCAATGTCATCGGTGAACACTACGAGGAGTTCGACGAACGGTCCCAGAGTGGCGAAGATCCCGGCGAGGTCCTCGACGACCTCGGGGTCACTCGCCACTGCTGTCGGCGGATGATGGTGTCACACACTGATCTCGTCGACGTTGTTGCCCCCTACCAATGAGAGGCCAGTACAACCGCTACGAGAAAGCCCGTATTCTCGGAGCGCGAGCGCTGCAGATCTCATACGGCGCGCCGGTCCTCGTCGAGACCGCTCAAAGCGAACCCATCCTCATCGCGGCAGAGGAGTACGACGCGGGCGTGCTGCCGTTTACGGTCAAACGAGACTAAGACAATGACACAAATCAGCTCGATTTCACTCCGACGCGTGCTCGACTCCCGTGGAAACCCCACGGTCGAAGCGGACGTACTCACCGAATCCGGCGGCTTCGGCCGTGCGGCAGCGCCCTCGGGCGCATCGACCGGCGAGTACGAGGCGATCGAACTCCCGCCGAAGGAGGCGATCGCCAACGCGAGAGAACACGCCGTCCCCCGACTGGTCGACTCCGTCTACGCGGGCGACCAGCGGGCTGTCGACGGCGCGCTCCGGGCCGCAGACGGCACCGAGAACTTCTCGGAGATCGGCGCCAACAGCGCGGTCGCCATCTCGATGGCCGCCGCGAAGGCCGCCGCGGACGTGCTGGGGGCGCCGCTCTACCAGCACCTCGGCGGCGCGTTCCGTGGCGAGAATTTCCCGATCCCGCTCGGTAACGTGATCGGCGGCGGCGAACACGCCAAGGACGCGACGGATATCCAGGAGTTCCTCGCTGCGCCAGTCGGCGCACCGAGCGTCTCCGAGGCCGTCTTCGCCAACGCGAAGGTCCACGGCGCGGCCGGCGACATCCTCGACGAGCGAGGAATTGGCGCAGGCAAAGGCGACGAGGGTGCCTGGGCACCGCCAGTCGACGACGCCACTGCCTTCGAGATCATGGACGAGGCGGTTTCGCGTGTGGCCGACGAAGTCGGCTTCGAGATCAAGTTCGGTCTCGACGTGGCTGCCTCCGAGATGTACGAAGACGGTGCTTATCAGTACAGTGACGGCGAGAAGTCGACCGACGAGCAGATCGAGTATATCGCCGGGCTCGTCGAAGAGTACGACCTCGCCTACGTTGAGGACCCACTCGATGAGAACGACTACGAGGCGTTTGCGGAGCTGACCGAGCAGGTCGGCGACCAGACGCTCATCTGCGGTGACGACCTGTTCGTTACCAACGTCTCGCGCCTCCAAGACGGCATCGACCAGGGCGCGGCCAACAGCATTCTCATCAAACCCAACCAGATCGGTTCGCTCTCCGATACCGTCGACGCGATCGAGCTGGCGGTTCGCAACGGTTACGAGACGATCATCTCCCACCGCTCGGGCGAAACCGAAGACACGACGATTGCACACCTCGCGGTCGCAACCGACGCCGGCTTTATTAAGACCGGGACGGTTGCGGGCGAGCGAACCGCCAAACTCAACGAACTTATCAGAATCGCGGAAGACGCAGTATGAGCGACAACGACACCGAAACACTCGAAGAACAGGACCCAGCCGACGCAGCCGACGAGGCCGCCGTCGACGACGAGCCTGTCGAAGCCGAACCGGACGCCGAGGAGTCTGTCGACGAGACAGCCGCCGAGGACGAACCAGAAGCCGAGGCAACCGAGGCCGACGCTGACGCCCCCGAAGAGGAGGAAGCCTCACCGTTCGACGACGACGTCATGCCGGACGACGAGGCCGACCTCCTCATCCCCGTCGAGGACTACCTCGGCGCGGGTGTCCACATCGGGACCCAGCAGAAGACCCAAGACATGGAGCGGTTTATCCACCGCGTCCGTGACGACGGGCTCTACGTCCTCGATGTGAGCCAGACCGACAGCCGCATCCGCACGGCGGCTGACTTCCTCGCGGGCTACGACCCCGAGCAGGTGCTTGTCACCTCCTCGCGGCAGTACGGTCGGTTCCCGGCCGAAAAGTTCGCCGACGCGATCGGCGCACGCGCTCGTACGGGTCGGTTCATCCCCGGTACGCTGACCAACCCCGACTACGCGGGCTACATCGAGCCCGACGTCGTGGTCGTCACTGACCCGATCGGCGACGCCCAAGCGGTCAAAGAGGCGATTACCGTCGGTATTCCGGTCATCGCGATGTGTGACTCCAATAATCAGGTCAGCAACGTCGACCTCGTCATCCCGACGAACAACAAGGGCCGACGGGCACTGTCGGTCGTCTACTGGCTGCTGGCCAACGAGACGCTCGACCGCCGCAACGCTGGCACCGTCTACGCGCTCGAAGACTTCGAAGACGAGCTGTAGACGCGACCCCACCGGTTCCTACTTATTAGCCAGCCGCTGAGCGGAGCTTCCGGACTACCAACACCGGTCCGGCGGTCGACGCTGCCAACCGGTCGGCCACGTCACCAAAGATGCGATCGGTGACCGACGGTTTCCGCTCGCCGATAATCACGAACTCGGCGTTGTCGGCTGCGGTCGTGATCGCCCGGAGCGGCGACCGTGTCACGCGGACTTCTGTGTCGATCCGCTCGGGGTCGACGCCCGCCGTCGCCAGCTGGTCGGCCGCGGTCGACAACAGCCCCTCGCCCGCCTCTCGATCCGCCTCTTTCCGAGCGGCGTGAAACAACAGGATCTCGCTGTCGGTCCCGTCGACGACCTCGCCGGTCGTCGTCGTGAGCTGGTCGAGGTTCACCGATCCACGGATCGGAACGAGGACTCGTTCGACGACGGGGGCCGGATTCACCAGCAAGATCGCTGTTGTTTCTTCTTCGATGGCGATCCGCTCGATGGTAGCTTGGGCGTCGTGTGTAAAGACGGTTCGAGTAGTAACACCCTCTGCATCGGGCTCGAATAGCGAGGTGTACGCAGTAAGCGTCCGGCGGAGTCGCTCGCCGTACCGGTCGCGGGCCTGTTCGAGTGCGGTCTGATCGGGCACCTCGTGGTAGCCGAGCAGCACGACCTCGACACTCGACAGCAGGTCGAGGACGGCCTCCGAGAGCGACTCGCCTTGCAGGGCAGCCACGGGAACCAGAACGGCGGTCGACTCTCCCATACCCGTTGCACGGTCGCCAGCCCCAAGAAGCGTCTCACAAGCCGGATTTCCGTAGATTCAGCCGATCTATTCGGAGCGAGCGACAGGACCAGACGGCCAGCAATCAGTCCTCGTCGGGGCGGTTGGTGCGAACGACTAACACCGGCGAGGCCGAGGCTTCGGCGATTCGGTCGGCCGCATCGCCGAAGATGATGTCGACGACCGAGGGCTCCTTCTCGCCGATGACGACCAGCCCGGTAGTGGTCGCCGCGTCGCTGATCGCCCGGATCGGCGCGTCGCTGACAGTGAGTTGGCGGTCGATCCGCTCGGGGCCGACGCCACCGGCTTCCAGTTGGGCGGCAGCCGTCGAGAGGAGGTCCTCGCCGTCGGCTCGCTTTTCGTCGCTCGGGGCCGCATGAAACAGCACGATGTCGGCGTCGTCGACGAGCGCGGATGTCATCGTGAGGATCGGATCGAGGTTTACGGGCCCACGGATCGGCACGAGAACCCGGTCGATAGCCGGCGCCGGATTGGTCACGAGGATCGCCCCGATGTCGGCCTCAATGGCGATCCGCTTGAACGTCTCCGGGGCGTCGTGGGTGAACACGGTCCGGGGTGTCACCGTGCCGTCGTGGGTCTCGAACAGGTCGACGTACTCATCGAGTTTGCGCTGCATCTGCTCGTTGAACTGGTCGTGGGCCTGCTCGGTCGCCGTCTGGTCGGGGATCTCGTGGTAGCCCAGCAGGGTGACCTCCACACTCGACAGCAGGTCGACCAGCGCCTCCGACAGGGCCTCTCCCTGCAGGACTGCAACCGGTACCAACACGCTCGTCTCGTTACTCATTCATCTCACCTCCCGTAAGCCGTACATCCCGGGCATACAAGAAGTACCATGCCGCCGCGCCAACCATGACGAACAGCCCGACGACCTGCGAGGTCGGCTGCATGAACGCGATCATTGTGATACTCGCTGCGCCGCCGACCACCGGGACAAGGGGATACCCCGGCGTCCGAAACGTCGGCGAATACCACTCCGGGGACTGTCGACGGAGGACGACCAGCGTCACACAGATCAATCCGTACATAACGAGGTGGAGGAACGAGGCAACCTCGGCCAGCAGTTCGGTCTGGCCGGTGCCGACGAGCAGCACCGTCGGGCCACCGACGAGCGCGAGCGCGAGGTGTGGCGTCCCGTACCGAAGGTTCACCACACTGACTTCCCTCGGGACCAGTGCATCCCGGCTGACAGCATAGAGGGCCCGAGAAGCACTCAGGATCGAGGCGTTGGCCGACGAGACGGTGGCGAACAGCCCAGCCAGCAGGATGGCGATTGCGCCCGGCAGACCGAGGTAGGAGCGGGCGACCTCGACGATGGCAGTCTCGCCGAGTTCGCCCAACTCTTGGCTGCCGAAGGCGCTGGTCGAGACGAAGATCGTCACCACGTACAGCACGCCGACGACGATCACCGACCCCACCATCGCCAGCGGAAGGTTCCGGCTCGGCTTCTTCATCTCCCCCGCAACAGTGGCGATCTGGGCGAAGCCTAAATACGACGTAAAGACGAGCGCTGCCGTCGACAGGATGGGTCCAGCTCCGAAGGGGGCGAACGCCTCGGGCGTCGACTCCGTCCCGAGAAAGCCGAGGGCGTCGACGATACCGACCGTCAGAAAGACCGCCAGAATCCCGAGCAGCAGGCTGACGATCGCGTTCTGGAGCTTGGTCGTGTTCTCAGTGCCGCCGACGCTCAGCGCCGTCAGGGCAACGCCACAGAGGACGCCGAGAGCGGCGACGAGACTCAGCGGGCCGAGATCGGGTGGCCGCGGAACGCCGATCTCGACGAGGACGGCCAGCGCGTACTCGCCGAAGCCGACCAAATAAAAGGCGGTAGCGAAGACCAGCCCGAGCCAGAGGCTGAGGCCGACGATCGCGCCGAACAGCGACCCTATCCCGCGGGAGATGAAGTAGTAGCCGCCGCCGCTTTTCGGCATCGCGGTCGCCAACTCGGCGGTCGGGAGGGCGACGAGCAGCGCGACGACCGCCCCGATCCCGAAGGAGACCGCGGCGGCCGGCCCAGCGTTGCCGGCGGCCAGCCCCGGGAAGACGAAGATGCCCGCGCCGATCATCGTCCCGATGCCGATCGTCAGCCCGCCGCTGAGGCCGATTGTCCGTTCGAGCTCCGAGCCCTCCTCGGTGACTGTGGTCTCGTCGGTCGTCTCGCCGATGTCGGCGGCGAGATCGGGGTGGGCGTCGGCCTGCGGCTCTCCGGGCGCGGGTGGCTGATCGTTGCTCATCGGCACACAAGCGGCGAGTGTCGATGGATGCTGAACGCGGGGACTCTCTCACAGTCGACGCTGATCATTGTGATAGCAGTCGGTATTGTCTTTTGTTAAGTATTTGGCCACCGCCCGGTCACTGGTCCGCCGTCAGCATCCCGGCGACCCGGGGGGTGAGCGTCGAGTGGCCAACAGTCATAGTTCCTGACTCCTAACGCCGGGTATGGACGGCCCGCAGCTGCCGGGAGCCACAGTCGACTCCAAGGACCGCATTATCCTCCACGTCGACATGGACTGCTTTTATGCCTCCTGTGAGCGGCTGCGCGAGCCAGGTCTAAAACGCGAGCCGCTGGTCGTCGGGATGGGCTACGAACCCGGCGAGGGACATGGCGCAGTCGCCACCGCCAGCTACGAGGCCCGCGAACACGGCGTCGAAAGCGCCCAAGCCATCGGGCAGGCCCTCGATGTGCTCCCACGAGCCGAGGATGTAGCCGACGACTACGACGGAGTAGTCGGCCACTACCGACCGGTCGACCTCGATTTTTATAAGAAGGTCGCGACCGACATCAAGGAGATCCTCCACGAGCACGCCGACACCGTCCGGGAGGTGAGCATCGACGAGGCGTATCTCGACGTGACCGACCGGACCAGTTGGGACCTCGTGGATGGCGGCGACCGCACGATTGCAGAGGGGTACGGTCGACACATCAAACAGCAGATCAACCGCGCGGTCGGCGTCCCCGCGAGCGTGGGTATCGCACCGAACATGTCGACCGCGAAGATTGCCAGCGATTTCGACAAACCGGACGGCCTCACGGTCGTCCCGCCCGCCGCAGTCGAAGGCTTTCTCGATCCACTACCTGTTGACGAGATCCACGGCGTCGGCCCGGTGACCGCCCGCGAACTCCGGGAGTTGGGGATCGAAACCGCCGGTGAGTTGGGGGCGGCCGACGCCCCAATGCTCGAAGATCGTTTCGGCCAGCGCGGCCGCGAACTCCACGCCCGTGCCCGTGGCGAGGACAACCGCGATGTGACACCCACCGGCAAACCCAAGAGCCTCTCGCGGGAGTCGGCATTCACTGAACCGACCGACGAGATGGTCGCCAAACGAAAAAAAGTGAGCGCACTCGCCGCAGATGTCGCCGCTCGCGCTCAGAGTCGTGGGGCGATGTACCGTACCATCGGCATCAAGGTCGTCACCCCGCCGTTCGACGTGAACACCCGAGCGTCGTCACTGTCGGGACCGGTCGACGACCCCGAGCTGGTCGAGTCGGTCGCGCTCGAACTTCTCGATGAGTTCGCCGACGAGCGGGTCCGGAAACTCGGTGTCCGGGTGTCGAACCTCGATTTCCACGGCCAGGATCAGGCCCGGCTGGATGGGTTTGAGTCGACGGGCGAGACTAGCGGCGGTCGGGAGAAACCCGTCGAGACGGTCGAGACAACCGACAGTGCTGGTGGCCGAATCACCGACTGGGTCGGAGATGGCGACGGTGAGTCAGTCGGGCGGGATGCCGAATCCGGAGGATCGTCGTCGGCACACGAGGGACAGTCGTCACTCGGCGAGTTCGAGTAGCGGGTAAACCGTTTTTGTCAGTCGACCGATCCGTGCAGCTGTGACGCGATTCGTCGGCCTGCTGGCGGTCGGTGGGGCTCTACTGCTCGCGGCTGCTGGAGCGCTCATTTCGACTGCCGAACCCTCGCTCGGGCCGTCGACGATCGGTGGGTTTCCCACGCTGAAGATCCTCACCAAGGACCTGTTCGCCGCGGCGGTCCTCGTCGGCTTCTGGACTTCATACGCTTGTTTTGGGTTGATACTGCGGACCGCGCCCAAGCAGCGGGCCCACGACATCCGCAGCGTCCTCCGGCTCCGGTACGTCGTCCACCCACGGCGCGGCACCCGCGTCAGAAACGAACAGTACGAGCGCATCTTGGAGCGGTTCAACCAGAGGCCGACCGTGACGAGTTTTCCCGGTTAGTCGGAACCGATAACACACTCTGGGCTCGCCGCTGTGGCTGATCTCTAATTTCCGAGGCTGTTTCTACTTCGAATTTAGAATAACTTTGAATATCCTTTCGGCGGGAGTTGGCAAGCAGTGCAAGAGTACGCCGCGTTGGTGCCACGAACTCGTCGGGAGCTTTACGAACGGGTCGATATCTACTGGCTACAGATCCTGTTGGTCGGCTCGACACTGCTGGTGACGATGTCGACCGCGTTCATGTTCTCACAGGACCCGTTTTATGTGAACAAGGATTCGGCGCTGTTCCAGCATGCAGGCTGGTCGATTCTCAACGGTGCCGATCTCTACGTCGACATCTGGGATCTCAAACCGCCGTTGATCTACTTCGTGACGGTGGTGTTGGCGGCGCTCTCGTTCGGGAACATGGCGGTGTTGCACGTCCTCAGCGTAATCGTCGCTGTCGGAACCATCGTCGCCGGGATCACGCTCGTCGGCGTGCTGACCCACCGGCTAACCGACGACGGCTTCGCCAGTGTCGTCGCCGGTCTGACGATGTTCATCCTGACCTCGGTGTACTCGTTTCCGTACGCCGGGATCAGACCGAAATATCTCGTGTTTCTCTGTGGCGTCGGGGCGCTGTTGTTGGCGGTCGACGACCGACCGTTTCTCGCGGGTGCAGCGGGCGCGGCGGCCGCTGGCTTCTGGCAGCTCGGCGCGCCGATTGCCCTGCTCGTCGTCGGGATGAGCCTCCAGCACAACGGCTGGGATGGGATGTGGCGGGCGATCGGCGGCGGATTCACCGTGACAGTACTGGCCGTCGCCCCGTTCGTGCTGCAGGGCCACACGATACCGCTGTTCGTCGAGGCCGTGTTGGCACCGATCTACGGCGTCGAGAACTACACCGTGGTCGGCCGGCTGCTCACGTTCGTGGTTCAGATCGGCTACGGTGTGTTGATCGTCCCGTTTGCGGTCTACGGCTGGGGCCGAGCCATCGTCGACGACTACGCCGAGTACTGGTGGGTGGCTGCCGGTGGCGTGATCTACAGCTACCAACTGTTCTTGGAGTTCCAGGGTGCGATCGAACTCATCCTGTTTTTCGTCTTCCTCGCGTTGGGTGTCGGGCTGCTCGTCTCGTACGGTTCGACTCCCTCCCGCCGGTCGGTGGTCGCCGGCTGTGTCGTGTTGCTGGTCGTGACAAGTGGCTACTGGAACCTCGGGTGGGCCGTCTCGGGTTCCCCCACTCCACCGCTTCAGAACGCGGTCGAAGCCGAACACGACCGGTGGGAGGTGCCGAAGTACGACTCGCTACCCGAGGACCCCGAAGGGTGGCCGTCGATGGAGACGATCTACTGGGAGAAACTCCAGCCAGACCAGTGTCACTATCGGTTAGGACTTAAACAGCAGTACTTCGAGCAGGAGACCGGCGGCACTCTTTATAAGTCGACCTGTGGTCAGTGGCCCTTCGAAGAGCCACCTGCACAGTGGCTCGGGAGTCGTCTCCTCCCGTTCTAACAAATCGCGTTTCTGTCTTTGATTCGAACAGGTTTTTATTACAAATCCCCCGTCAGAATTAATACCCAGAACCACGTCGAAAGTGTAAATGGGTCGTCACTATTCAGAGTTTCTGAAACAAAAGCCGTGGAGATACTTCACAGCACAGCATGAGTGAGTCTCTGGGCGTTGTCATTCCTGCGTACGAACCGGACATCGAGGCACTTCTGGCGTATATCCACGATATTCGCGCGGTGCTCGATCCGTCGACGATTCGTATCGAGATCGACGCCCCAACCGACGCGGTACGCTCTCGGATCGAGCCGGTCGTCGATGAGTTCAGCGCTGTCTCCCAGCGGCGCGGCAAGGGCGGCGCGGTCATGGACGGCTTCGACGGGCTCTCGACGGACATCCTTGTGTTCACCGACGCCGACGGCTCGGTGCCCGCGTCGTCGCTGGCCACCATCATCGGCCACGTCCGCGGGGAGACCGCCGACGTGAGTATCGGCTCCCGCCGCCATCCCGACTCGCGGATCGTCGACCACCAGACGGTCGCCAGACGCTACCTCGGCGACGCCTTCGCCTTCACCGCCCGGCAACTGCTACCGACGAAGTGTTACGACTACCAGTGCGGCGCGAAGGCCCTCCGGGCGGAAGCCTGGGACGAAATCGGTCACCACTGCTACGAGTCGGGGTTCGCCTGGGACCTCGAGTTCATCTCGGTGGCGGGCTCGCTCGGCTACGAGATCAGGGAGGTCCCCGTCGAGTGGGAGGACCACCCAAAGACGACCGTCGACCCGGTAGGGACCACGATCGAACTCGGGCGAGCGCTCCTAGATGTCCGGCGGCGGGCCGACGCCATCGCGGCCAGTCCCCGGTATCGGGACATCCAGCCGACGCCGCGCTCGAAGCTCACCTACTCCGGAAACAATGGCGACTAAGTCGACGCTGTCGGCGCTGACCCACCGCGCCCGGATTG
>Ga0209946_1000725_pt1 | contig 13577 bp, 16 predicted proteins | sample SalPon2_A_H2O_MG_FD_185704 | JGI IMG/M metagenome (GOLD analysis project Ga0209946, IMG submission 185704) | Salt pond water microbial communities from South San Francisco under conditions of wetland restoration - Salt Pond MetaG R2_A_H2O_MG... | ecosystem: Environmental > Aquatic > Non-marine... | reverse complement strand
TCGGCATGTTGACGAACAGCGCGTGGCCGATGATGAGCGCGGCAACCCCGGCCCCGACCGGGATCGCCGCGGTGAGATCGAGCCCGGCGACTGTGAGGAGGGCGGTGATGCCGACCAACACCAGCGGGATCATGCCGAGGACGTAGTCGTAGTACTGTACCATGGCTACTAGCTAGTAGGACAAAATAACTAATAAATGTTTTTGGTGGTTTGTTCGTGACTTTCCTGTGGCTACGAAGACTATTTTCATAACTTACAGCAAACTAACGATGAGATCACGACAGCGCGACCCCCACGGATACATCACAGCGTTTATGCAATTCTTGCTGAAATAGCCGCCAACAGCATGTCCGGCCCTCCCACATCCGAGCGTCCAGCATCGACGTCGTCGCCGACAACTACAGCGTCGCCGACAACCACACCGTCGCCGACAAGCCACCGATGACCGACGAACCACCGGCGATCTCCGCCCGCAAGCTGACCAAGCGCTTCGACGACGAGCCGGTCGTCGACGGGATCGATCTCACCGTCGATCAGGGCTCGGTCTACGGCTTTCTCGGCCCCAACGGCGCAGGCAAGACGACAACGATGCGGATGTTGACCACGTTGACAACGGCCACCAGCGGCGACGCCGCGATCTTGGCCACCCCAGTTTCCGACCGCGACGGCGTCCGTAGCCATGTCGGCTATCTCCCCGAGGAGCCGCCCGTCTTCGACGAGCTCACCGGCCGCGAACAGCTTCGATACTTCGCCCGGCTGCGCGACCTCCCGCCGGCGTCGACCGCCGATCGGATCGAAACGTGGCTCGACCGCTTCGATCTCACCGACGACGCCGACCGTCGGCTCGACGACTACTCGAAGGGGATGCGCCAGAAGATTGGGCTGATTCAGGCCCTCCTGCACGAACCTGAAGTCGTCTTCCTCGATGAGCCGACAAGCGGGCTCGATCCCCGCGCCGCCCGAACCGTCATCGACGCCATCGACGACCTCACCGACAACGGCCAGACGGTCTTTCTCTCGACGCACATCCTTTCTGTCGTCGAGGAACTCGCCGACGCCGTCGGGGTGCTCTATGACGGCCGGATCGTCGCCGAGGGCGCGCCCGACGAGCTGACGGCGGCCGCCGAAGCCGGCGCGGATTCGACCCTGGAGGACGTGTTCCTTTCGGTGACGACCGAACCGTCGACAACGGCGGCTGTCCCCGACAGCAACGAGGCAGGCACCGCTGGCGACCCCGACGCGGCGGCGACGGAGCGATAGATGTCGGTCTCGTGGGCCCGAACCCGAACGGTCGGTCGTACCGAACTCCGCCGTCGCTGGCGGACGCTGCGGGACAATCCGAGCCAACTGCTCGGGATCGCGCTGATGGTGCTGTTTCTCCTCCCCGCTGTCGGCGTCCTCGTCGGTGGTGCCTATTTTGCTGGCAGCGCGCTCACCGGCGAGGTATCGACGCCGATCCGTTTTGCCAGACAGGTCGCCGTCGGGATCTGGCTGGCAACCGCCGTCTTCGGCGGGATTCGCGGCTACACGTCGCTGCTCGATCCCGACAACCGCGACGGCCTGTTGACGACGATCTCTCACGGCCAGCTGTTGGCCGGGTTGTTCGCCGCCGAGGCCACGGTGCTTGGGGCTCCGACGGTCGTCGTGCTCGCGTTAGCGGCTATCGCCTTTGCCGTTGGTTCCGGCTCGCTCATCGCCGCGCCGGTCGTGTTCATCGCAGCCACGCTGCTGGCGGCGACCGGCTTTGCGACCGGGGTTGGGGTCGCCCTGCTCGTCAAGAACGGCGGCGTTCGCTCGCGGCTGCTCTACCGGCTCCGAACGGTCGTCTTCGTCGCTGGCTTTCTGGCGTACTTTGCGGTTCTCTTTTCGAACTCGACTGCGGACGTACTCGGCCCGCTGATCGGAGTTCTCACGCCGACGCCCATCGGCTGGGTTGGCGAAGCCGCACTGCTCGCCGCTGGTGTTGCGGCCTCTCCCCTTCGTGCCGCCGGCGGACTGGTCGTCGTTGCCGGTGGGCTCGTCGTTGGCGCACCCCTTCTGACGCGGCTGGCGGGCTGGCTCTGGTACGCCGATGGGCTCGAAACGACGAAATCGACAGCGACGCCGACCGACGCGACCGCCGGGCGGGTTCTCAGTTTGCTCCCCCAGCCGATCGCTGGCGTCGTCGCCGTCGACTGGACGCGGGCCCGCCGCGCGCCGATCTCGCTGTCGTATGCGATCTACCCGGTGTTCATACTGGTGACGCCGATTATGGAAACTGTCCAGACCGGCCGCGTTGCTGGGTCGTCCCCGGTGTTGGTGGCGTTCTGTGGCGCGTGGATCACGGGCGCGCTGTTCACGCTCAATGTCGTCGGCAACGAGGGCGCGGTGTTGCCAGCGACGGTGTTGAGCCCCGATCCGGCGCGCGCACTCATCGGCGGCCACCTCGCTGCGGGCGCGCTCCTCGGACTGCCGGCGACGACCCTCGCGGTCGCCGCACTCGGGGTTGCCGGCCCGCAGTCGCTCGCGTCGGTTGCGACGCTGACCGTTGGGACAGTCGTGATGGTGGGCTGTGCCGGCCCGATCGCAACGGGGATCGGCGCGGCCTTCCCGCGACACGAGGCTGTCAGCGTCTCCCGAAGCCGGAAGGCGATTATTCCGAGTACCTTCGCCTTCGTGATCTACTCACTTCTTGTCTCCATCGTTGCGCTCCCGGTGTTGCTCACCCACACCGGTCTCATCACCCACCTTGTCGCCGACATCCTCGGCGTCTCGTCGATCGTCTTCGGCGGCGTTGGGATCGGGATAACGGCGGTACTTGGCGTCGCCTTCGGTCTGTTTTCGTTCCTCTATGCGCGCCGAACGGTCGACGGCTACCGGATGGAATAAACCCGATCGCGGGTCTTCAACCGACGAGTTTGAAAAAGAGCAAGCGGAAGCCTGCGATCAATCCGCCGGTGAGCACAAGCGTGATCGCCACGAAGGCGATCGCGAGCCCGCCGGGGAAGATCGTTGCCCGCAGCCCAAAGCCGATCAGCGCGGCGACCACCCACGCCCGCAGCCCGAGCGGGATCGCCGCCTTCGCGGACTCGCCCGCGCCCGCGGAGTAGGCTCCGATGGCGACGGCGGCGATGGCCCACCCGATCACGAACGGCGCGTAGACGCCGGGCGCGTGGTCAGGCGTCAATGTATTGTGCTGCATCATACCAATCGTCAACACGCCGAGGATCGCCAGCAGATCCCCGACGGCCAGCGGGAGGCCGGCCGCATCGACGCGGTCGTTGAGCATACCCCATCCTTCGACTGGGGGGTAAAACGTTCAGCGGTTCGTCCCGACGACGGTGTACTCGAATCCCAAGTCGAGTATTTCGACGGCAAACCCGGCATCCGTCAACATCTCGGCGAGCGCGGCCGGCGGGTGAAACGTCGAGTCCATGCCGATAACACTCTCACCGCGGGCCAGCAACCAGCCCAGCGGATGACTTGGATCGAACTCTCGAACCACGAAGACGCCGCCCGGCCGGAGTACGCGCTTGGCCTCGCTGACGACGGTTGCTTGTGCGGGCATATGATGAAACGCGTCGACGACAATCGCTGCGTCGACTGCGTCGTCGCCGACCGGCAGCCGGCCGGCATCGCCCTGCAGCGTCGCCAGCGGGCCGGGTGGATCAGCTGGTCGTCCTGGCCCACCCGCCGTTCGCGTTCGCGCCCGTGTGAGCATCGGTCGGGAGATATCGACGACCGTTCGCTCGGCCGCGTCGACGGCGACGGTCGCCCGGCCCGTGCCGCCGCCGAGATCAAGAACCCGGTCGATGGTGCCATCGGCACGCGAGAGGGCTGCCGCCAGCGAGTGCTGGTCGGCTGCCGGCATCACCCGGTCGTAGATGCGGGCAACCCGATCGAAGAAGCGAACATCGCCGAGGCCGTGCATATGTCGTCCTCGACGGCCGTCGGCAAAAGCACTCTTGTCGGTGCCGCCGCTATGCTGGTGTATGGAGTTTGCGCTGCTGGGGTGGGCCGAGGCCGACCCCACGCTGCGGCTCGATTACCGCCGGTTCAGCTACGCCGGGAAGTTCGTCACCGGGGGGACTGGTGTGGCGGTGATCCGCGGTGACGCTGCCGAGCGCGCGGCCGACGACGCACCTGCTGTCGAAAGCGACGATGAAACCGCTGCCGACACCGATCCAGAGTCGGTGGCGTCGCTGCCGGACGGGGTTGAGGAGCGTGATTTCGCCGATGAGGTTCTTGCGGCGATCACGTTCAGCCCGGATCGAACCGACTCCTCGACGCTGAAAATCCGTTATCTGACGGTTCGGGATGACCTCCGCGGCGATGGCAAGCAACTCGGCCCACAGCTCGTCGCGTTTCTGACTTCGAAGGCAGCCGCGGCTGGCTACGACCGGATCGCCATCGCGGTCAACAACGCCTTCTCGTATCACGCCCTCTACAAGGTCGGTTTTACCTACACTGATCGGGAGACCGGACTGGCTGAGCTTGTGCTTGATCGCCCGATCGGCGAGCCGGCTGTCGCGTCGCAGTCGGGCTACCAGCGCGGCCTCGACGTGTTCCGGGAGCGCGAGGGGTTGTCGGCGGCGGAAATCGAGTTTCTCAGCGATCACAGTAATGCTGTGCCACCGAGGTTGCTCTCGTCTCTGCGGCAGTCCTGACCCTATTTTATATAAACGCACACAGACTACTGTGTACTGTATGTCGTCGAAAACGGTCTCACTCGACGAGGAGGCCTACGAACAGCTGAAAACCCGAAAAAAAGAGGGTGAGAGCTTCAGCGATGTCGTCAAGCGCCTGGCTGGCGAACAATCGTGGAGCGAGGTCACTGGGATTCTCACCGATACGGAGGCGGACGAACTCGAAGCATCGATCACGGCCGGCCGCTCAGCCTCCACCCGCCGACGTGATCGGCTTGCGGACGAACTGGCGGACGCGACCGATGAGGCCACGGAATGATCCAGGATACCTCGTTTATTATTGATTTGCTGCGCGGCGACGACGACGCGGCGATGTTCCTCGATGTGATCGAACGCGACAGCAGGCCACAAAAGATCTCTTCGGTCACTGTCCTCGAACTCTATGAGGGCGTAGGCAGAGCCGAGACGCCCCGTGACAAACGAGAGCGGATTCTCGCGGTTCTCGACTCGAAGTCCGTCGTCGCTGCCGACGAGACGATCATGCGGAAGGCGGGAACGCTGTCCGGCGAGTTGATCAGTGAGGGCGCACGGATCGACCGCAAGGATTGCATTATTGCGGCGACCGCACTCCTGACTGATGAGCCGGTCGTCACGCGAAACACGGCGCATTTCGACCGAATCGATGGCCTCGAAGTCCGGTCGTACTGAGTCTCAGTTGTTCCTGTGGCGTTGACTCGGGGGTTTCAAGCCCGCGGCACGTCTCCTCTCGGTATGGGAAATTCGGATCTTCGCTCGCTGGCGGCTCTCTCGGAGTGTCCGTTCGCCGACATTGAGGGCAGCACCGTCGCCGTTGATGCCCACAACTGGCTGTACCGGTATCTGACGACGACCGTCAAATGGACTGACGACGCGATCTACACGACCGACGACGGCACCGAGGTCGCCAACCTGATCGGTGTTGTGCAGGGCCTTCCAAAATTCTTTGAACACGATCTAACGCCGATCTTCGTTTTCGACGGCGGCGTCACCGAACTCAAAGACGACGAGGTGGAAAAACGCCGCGAGCAACGCGAACAGGCCGAAGAACGCCTCGCGGAGGCCGAAGCAGCCGGCGACGCGCTCGAAGCCGCGCGGCTGTCGGCCCGGACGGTGCGACTCACCGAGACGATTCAGGAGACGACCCGCGATCTGCTCGCACTCCTCGACGTGCCCTACATCGACGCGCCGGCCGAGGGTGAAGCCCAAGCCGCCTACATGAACAAGATCGGCGACGCCGATTTCGTCGGCAGCGAGGATTATGACACGCTGTTGTTCGGCGCGCCCCGGACGCTCCGCGAACTGACGAGCAAGGGCGACCCCGAGTTGATGCAGCTCCAGCCGACGCTTGATGAGTACGACATCACCTACGAGCAGTTGATCGATGTGGCGATGCTCTGTGGCACCGATTTCAACGAAGGGATCAGCGGGATCGGCCCGAAAACCGGGGTGAAACTCATTAGGGAACACGGCGACCTCTTTGGCGTGCTGGAGGCCCGCGGCGAGCACATCGAGTTCGCCGATCGGATCCGTGAGCTGTTTTTCGATCCACCGGTCACCGACGACTACGAGATTGACGCCGACATCAACCCGGATCTCGACGCCGCTCGCGCTTACGTAACCGGAGAATGGGAGGTTGACGCCGACGAAGTCGAACGCGGTTTCGAGCGCATCGAGTCGGCGGTCGTCCAAACTGGCCTCGACCGCTGGAGTTAGTTGGGACGAATCGAAGCCCGCGCGTTTTTGTAGGTCGATACCGGGTAGTCGGTATGGACGCCACCGACATCGAGACCGCCATCGAAGCCGGGATCGAGGACTGTGAGGCAACTGTCAGCCGTCCCCGCAGCGTCGACGAGGAGTTCGAGGACGCACATTTTGCTGCGACAGTCATCTCGCCTGCCTTCGAAGGCCAGACGCTGGTCGACCAACACCAGCAGGTCTACGACGCGCTGGGTGAGCACATGACGACCGACATCCACGCCATCGAACTCACGACCTACACGCCCGAGGAGTACGCCGAACACGGCGAGTAGCAGCGCGAAACCAACACCTGCGCGGCGATCAGTAGCTTTTACCCCGGATTCGCTCGTTTACCCGGGTATGGCAGATGACTACCGCACGGAGTCCGATAGTCTCGGTGAGATGCAGGTGCCGGCCGACGCCTACTGGGGCGCCCAGACCCAGCGCGCCGTCGAGAACTTCCCGATCTCCGGAATCTCTTTCGGCCGACGCTTCGTCCGCGCGCTCGGAATAGTGAAAAAGGCCGCGGCGCAGGCCAACCGCGATCTCGACCTTGTCGACGACGAGATCGCCGACGCCATCGTCGACGCCGCTGATGAGGTCATTGCCGGCGACCACGACGATCAGTTCCCAGTCGATATCTTCCAAACCGGCTCGGGCACCTCCTCGAACATGAACGCTAACGAGGTCATCGCCAACCGCGCCGCCGAGATCATGGGCCATGAGATCGGCGACCGCGCCGTTCACCCCAACGACCACGTCAACTACGGCCAATCGAGTAACGACGTGATCCCGACGGCGATGCACGTGGCGAGTCTCGAAGCCGTTGCCAACGATGTGGTGCCCGCCCTCGAAACGCTGGCCGACGAACTCGCAGCGAAGGAAAACGAGTTCGACAGCGTGGTCAAAACCGGCCGAACGCACCTGCAGGACGCGACGCCTGTTCGGCTCGGCCAGGAGTTCGGTGGCTATCGCACCCAGATCGAGAAAGGAGTCGACCGCGTCGAGAGCGTCCAAGATCACCTCGCTGAACTCGCCCTCGGCGGGACGGCGACTGGCACCGGGCTCAACACCCACCCCGAGTTTCCCGAGCGCGCGGCCGACTACATCGCCGCGGAGACGGGCCTGCCGTTCCGCGAGGCCGACAACCACTTCGAGGCACAAGCCGCCCACGACGCGATGAGCGAGGCCCACGGCGCGCTCCGGACGGTCGCCGGCTCGCTCAACAAGATCGCTAACGATCTCCGGCTGCTGGCCTCCGGCCCGCGCAACGGCCTCGGCGAGATCGAACAGCCCGAAAACCAGCCGGGGTCGTCGATCATGCCCGGCAAAATAAACCCTGTCGTCGCTGAATCGGTAAACCAACTCCACAAACAGGTCGTCGGCAACGACGCTGCCGTCTCCGCAGGTGCGGCTGAAGGCCAGATCGACCTGAATCTCTACAAGCCGGTTATCGCGCACAATCTACTCGAATCGGCCGACCTCATCGCCAACGGTGCCGAGGTCTTCGCCGAGCGGTTCGTCGCCAAACTGGAGGCGAACGAAGAGCACTGTGCCGAACAGGTTGAGCAGAGTATGGCACTGGCGACCGCGCTCAATCCGGCTATCGGCTACGACAAGGCCAGCACGGTCGCCAAGCAGGCGCTCAAAGAGGGCAAGACAGTGAAAGAAGTCGCGGTCAGCGAGGGGTATCTCACCGAGGAGGAAGCCGACGATGTGCTCGATCCCAAGGCGATGACTCACCGCGTGATCCTCGGCACCGACGAGTAGAGATCGCCAGCAGGCCTAAGTATTTCTATCGAATAGTATTACTTAATATGAGTAATACTAGCCGGGAGGGCACAGAGCGAATCGTCTCTGTCACCGCAAAGGGACAGGCGACGATTCCGAAACCGCTGCGAGAGAAACACGGGATTTCGGCTCCCGGTCGAGTGAAGTTCGTCGAAACCGAGGACGGCGAGATCGTCGTCCGGCCGGTGGGATCGATGCGCGAGTTCCGTGGGCTTGAGCGCGAGGGCGACGACACGCGGCCGGCAACCGAAATCCTCAGCGAGGAGCGCGAGCGGGAGGCCGAACGGACAGCCCGCGTTGTCGACCAACTGGCCGACGACGACCAATGACCGAGTCGGTCGTGTTCGATACGGAGCCGCTCGTCGCCTATCTTGACGACGAGCCCGGAAGCGACACCGTCGAAACGTGGATCGACCGCGTTGCCGCGGGCGAACTGGACGGCTACATCAGCCCGGTTACGAAAACCGAAGTCCTCTATGTCGGTTCGCGGATCGGCTTTCGGTGGGACGATCTCCACGCAAGCCTCACGCGACTCGAAACGCTGGGCGTCACGGTACATGACCCTCGTGAGTGTTGGGAGGACGCGGCGGCACTCAAATCGGCGCATACGATGGCACTCGGCGATGCATACGCCTTGGCGACGGCCGATAGCGTCGGTGGAACGCTCCTCGTCGGAGCCGACGCCGACTTCGAGGGTGCTTCGATCCCCATCGAGCGGTTCCGCGAGGAACCGGTATAATCACCAAGAGACGCCGCTCTTTCGCGCCGAGTCGAATCGCTATTTACGGCTGCCGACACACGTGACACCATGTTCGGAACAAGCGGCATCCGCGGGCCAGTCGGCGAAACTGTCACTGCCGACCTCGCACTCAATGTCGGCCGGGCGGTCGCAACGGATGGAGCCGAAACGATCGTGATCGGACGCGACGCCCGCGACTCCGGGCGATTTCTCGCTGACGCCGCCGCGGCCGGCTGCTGTGAGTGTGGCGCGGACGTGATCGATCTCGGCATGGCGGCGACACCAACAGTCGCTCGCAGCATCGCTCGGCTCAATGCCGACGCCGGGATCGTCGTGACGGCCTCACACAATCCGCCCGCCGACAACGGACTCAAACTCTGGACGCCCTCCGGACAAGCCTTCGATACCGACCGCCGCGAGCGGATCACCGAACTCATCGAAACCGAGGCGTTTGCGTTCGCGGCGTGGGACGAGTCCGGAGCGCGACACGCTGGCGACAACGCCGAGCGGGCGCACAAACGAGCCATCGTCGAAACGGTCGGCGATGAAATGGCCGCAGCGATGGATGGCCTCGAAGTCGTCGTCGATGTTGGCAACGGCGTCGGGAGTGTCACTGCTGCCGCCCTCGGCGAGTTCGGGGTCGACGTGACGACGCTCAACGCCCAGCCGGACGGCTCCTTCCCCGGTCGGCCCAGCGAACCGACCGCCGAGACGCTGACTGCGCTCTGTGGCCACGTCGAAAGCAGCGATGCTGATCTTGGGATCGCCCACGACGGCGACGCCGACCGGATGGTCGCAGTCGACGAAACAGGCGAGTTCGTGCCGAAAGACGTGTTACTCGCACTGTTTTCACGGCAGGCGGTCGTCCGCGCCGACGGCGGGGTCGTCGCCGCGCCGGTCGATACTAGCCAGTGTGTCGACGACGCTATCGCCGACCACGGCGGTCGTGTCACCCGAACGAAGGTCGGTGACGTGTTCGTCGCCGAGGCCGCCACACGCGACGTTGTCGTCTTCGGCGGCGAACCCTCTGGCGCGTGGATTTGGCCCGAGGAAACGCTCTGTCCGGATGGCTCGCTGGCGGCGGTCAAACTCGCCGCGATGGTCGCCACCGAGGACTCACTCGCCGCACAGGTCGATGGGATCGACACCTACCCGATTCGGCGTGAGAGTGTCGATGTCGACAACAAGAGGGCCGTCATGGAGCGTGTCGCTGACGGCCTGAAGGCTGACTACGACGACGTGACGACCGTCGACGGTGTTCGCGTCGGGACGGCCACCGGCTGGGTGTTGGTTCGCCCGAGCGGTACCCAGCCACTGATCCGTGTAACTGCCGAGGCCGACACCGACGACGCGGCCGACCGGCTCGCTGCCGACGCCGTCGAACGGATCGAAGCCGCACGCGCATAGAACTGGTCTCGTTTGCTGTGTCAGTCTCGTCGATCCCGCGTGAGCACTTCACCCGGTGTCGTCGTCACGCCCTGCCCCAGCACGACACCGGCGTTGAGACTGGTGTTGATCCCGGTTTTCGCCTCGTCGCCGACGACAACGCCGAACTTCCGGCGGCCCGTCGAGACGCGGTCGCCTTTGACCGTGAGTTCGACTGGCTCGTCATCGTGGCGGAGATTGGCCACTTTCGTTCCCGCGCCGAAGTTGACCGCTTGGCCGAGAACGCTGTCGCCGACATACGAGAGATGGCCGACGGTGGCCTCGGCCATCAGGACGCTGTTTTTGATCTCGACGGCATGGCCGACTTTCGCACCCGCGCCAATGGCGGTCGCCCCGCGGATGTAAGCGTTCGGGCCGACGGTTGCGTCAGCACCGATGTAGGCTGGGCCTTCGATAGTGACGCCGCTTTTGACCGTCGCCCCGGATTCGACGACAACGTCGCCCTCGATGGTCGCGTTGTCGCTGACGGTGCCGTCAAGCCGCCGCGAGAGCGACTCCGAGAGCCACTCGGTTGCGGCCAGTAGTTCCCACGGTCGGCCGACATCGAGCCAGCGGTCGAACGGCACGGCCGTTACCTCGTGTTCCGCACAGACCGTTTCGAGCACGTCTGTCAGCTCCAGTTCGCCACGCTCGGAGGTTGACACGTCGAGATGGTCGGTTGCCGACGCCGGGAAGACGTACGAGCCGGTGTTGATCAGATTCGAATCCGGGTTGGCTGGTTTCTCGACGACGCCGGTGACGCGGGTGTCGTCGTTGCTGTCGAGTTGGAGCACACCGTAGTTTGAGGGGTTCTCGACACGGTAGGAGCCGACTGCGGCCCCGGACTCATAGAGTGTTGTCAACGACTCGGGATCGTAGAGCGCGTCGCCGTTGAGCACGACGAACGGGTCGTCGTCGAGTTCGGGGGCGGCCGCCCGGACGGCGTCGGCGGTGCCGCGTTGGGTGGTCTGTTCGGCGTATTCGATGTTGAGCCCGCGGTGGCTGTCGCCGAAGTGCTCGCGGACTTGGTCGGCCTCGTAGCCAACGACAACAACGAATCGGCTAGCTCCGGCGTCGGCCGCGCGGTCGAGGGTGTGTTCGAGCAGTGGCCTGCCGGCGGCCGGTAGCATCGGTTTCGGTGTCGCGTCGGTCAGGGGTCGCATCCGCGTTCCTTGGCCGGCTGCGAGGACGACTGTCTGCATGGGTTGTCCTTCGATGCAACCGGCAAAACCGTTCTGCTCTCAGAGGGATAGCGTAGTTTACGACTGCTCTTGTCACGAGCCGTCGTTAGCTGAGGCTGTAGAGATTACGATAAGTTATTTGAGCACTCAGCGCAGATATATTGTATGCCCGAGTTTGACCCGGAGCCATCGGCGGCTGCACTCGCTGAGGAACAAGCGGCGTGGACGGAGTCGGAGGACACACGACGACGAATTCAGTCGGTGGTTACTGGCCTCCAAGAGCCGGCACCCGTCACAGCGATCGCTGATCGGGCAGCCTGTTCGGCAAATGCGGCTCGAAAACATCTGCAGGAGTTCGCTTCCCTTGGGGTCGTCCACCAAGTTGACGACCCGGCGGGGACACGCTATGTCCGTAATGAGGCGTATATTCGGTGGCAACGAGCCAACAAGCTGGCGACAGCCAACACGGCTGAAGAGCTGTTGGCCACGCTTGCCGAGCTCGAAGATCGAGACGAACAGTTTCGAGCGCAATTCGATGAACCAACCCCTGAAACGGTCGAGCTCTCCGAGGAGCTAACCCATGCCGAACTCGAAGAACGAATTGAAGCACTCTCGGAGTGGAAAACGGTTCGAACAGCGATCGACCGTCATACGGAAGCAGTTCGGATATCTCGCCGGACAGATGACCGACTTACCGCGTAGATATGGATGGATCGGCAGCACCGATCGATGATTCGGTTCTGGAACTGCTCGCGGAGCGAGCACGGACACACTCACTGGTCGAAGCCGTCCGTACGGAACACACTAGCGGAATCCTCTCGCTTGTTGTCGTCGAACTTGACCGTGACCGATATCCGGATCGGATTCAGGACGCCCGGATCGAAATACGGTGGTATACGAACGGGGATTACAATTTTCACTACATTGAATCGCACACATCCGACAAAATCTGGCAATGTCGGTGGGACAAACATGCGAACCCTCACACAGCGAGAACCCATTTTCATCCACCACCGAACGCCAATTCAGCCGACGCCGTCGCTGATCAGCCGGTTGACTGTCATCCTCGGCTCTGCACGTTTATAAACAGCCCTCAGAGCCATCGGAATGGAGGAAGAGATGGTCGATATCTTCCATCAATCCGTCGAGATCACGATCTGGCTGCTCACGCACCCACGCAAACATATTGTAGATTGCCTCTTTGAGGCCGTGTTCCAACTGCGCTCGGAGCGACGAGGCTTTTGAGACGAGTCGCTCCGAGACGCTCGATGGAGAACCAAGGCGAAGCAGACTGTAGGTTAACATCTGCAGGTGCCAGTGCCGACTGGCACCGGCAGAATCACGAACCTCGCAGCCTCCCAAGCCAAGATCCTCTTTCGAGTCCTCGAAGAACGTCTCAATTCGCCACCGCTTGGAGTAGCTTCGAATGATGTGAGCTGAGGGAGCGTCAATCTTGTTCGTCGCAAGGTACTTGACTGGATTCTCTTCATCCTCGTTAACTTCCTTCTCGGCGATCAACAGCCGTATCTCGCCCAATTTTGAAACAGGCAGCGTCTTCGTCCAGATGTTGTACACCTCATCGTCAATCTCCCGTGCCTCGGTGTCGATGCCCTCTTCGAGCGCATCGACCCGTTTCTCCTCGCCATCGTGTGTCACCTTCCGATTGTTCCGGAGTGGCCCAATCCAGTCCTTTCCGTGAGACTTGACGTGATTAATCAGGCCAGAATCGTGTGCGAACCACGAGTCGAAGAGATAGGTGGCCGCAGGCACACCTATCTCTTCTTCGAGTTCCGTGATTATCTCCTGTGCAAGCTCGTACTTCGTCGCTTCTACGTTCTCCTCGTCGTTATCAGCTTTCTCGTACTGACGAAACGCCAGTGGATAGGACGTTTTGTGGTCAGTATAGAACGCATAGACGATATCTTGTCCCCAGACAAGCTCACCCTCACTGTGATCATAGAACCTGTCAGCACCGGGAAGTTCCTTCCCGGTTCGCTGGATCACTGAGTCGTCAATGACAATGTAGCCGTCTTTTGACCA
>Ga0209946_1000724_pt1 | contig 13593 bp, 12 predicted proteins | sample SalPon2_A_H2O_MG_FD_185704 | JGI IMG/M metagenome (GOLD analysis project Ga0209946, IMG submission 185704) | Salt pond water microbial communities from South San Francisco under conditions of wetland restoration - Salt Pond MetaG R2_A_H2O_MG... | ecosystem: Environmental > Aquatic > Non-marine... | reverse complement strand
TACGCAGTTCTAGTTGGGATACTAACTGGAAGTGGTGTCCGGCCCGAGTGTGAACCGTGTCAAATTCGCTGGTTCGGCTGATATCGTGCATACCAGCGGTGCTATAGCCGCCGTAGTCTCAACTTCCAACGGCTCAGTTTTGGTATAGCAATATACGATTTATAATCCGCTTTTCTTGGTTACTAGTACTGCTACTGCCGGAATTCGGCATTTCGGGCAAATTCGAGTTTGTACGTGATTACACTGGTAATCACGAGCACATTGAAGTACCTCGCCGCAGTCGGGTAAGCACGAATGCTACAATCGGCTCATGACGACGCTTCCCCGGGGGAAGAGCCACTAAGACCGGGATCGCTGATCCGAGGAGGGTCGGTCAATGTCTGACCGCACACTATCGACGCCGCTCGACGAGAGCTTCAAGCGGTATCTCCAAGACAAAGGAAAAGGCAGGGGTGGCGATGGCGGGAACTACCGACGGAACGCCGCTCGGGAACTCACCCGATTCGCTGAGTGGGCCGCAGGCACACCCAACAGCGACAACTCGAATGGGATCGTCCCCGATGGCCTCGACCGAGCCCCAACTTTCGAGGACCTTGACGAACGTGTCTTCCGCGAGTACGCCAGGCATCTCGCTGGAGATCGCGGACTCAAACAGAATACCGTCCAAACCTACTATCGCTATATCTCTGCATGGTGCGGGTGGTGTGTCAACGAGGGATATCTCGAAGGACACTACGCCCAACGGGCGAGTGCAATGGCACCACTCCCCGAGGATGACGGCCGAAAGCCCGGTGACCAGCAGGCTTGGACATCCGAGCACCGCCACGCACTCACCCGTCATGTCGATGAACGAACCCGAGACCAAGTTGAGGCGTACACGTCACTCTCCCAAGATGCTGATCTCCTCGACAAGCAGCGGGCGCGTTATGCGGCCCTCAAGGCGGCTCGCGACCGCGCCCTCGTTTTTATTCTCGCGTATACGGCCGTCCGCGTCGGTGAACTCCTTCGGGATCCAAACGACCCGCGTCGGCGTGGGGTTCGCTGGGAGGACGTTTCCCTCGACGGAGGGAGTATGGATGTTTATCGGAAGAAACAGCAGTGGGACGCAGCCAGCCTTCCTGACCCGGTGATCTCACCGCTACGGAGCTACCGTCAGCTGATGGATCCACCGACAGAACGCTGGCCGGTGTTTCCCACGTTCGATCAACCGACGCTCGCAGAGCTCGTCCAAGACGAGTTAGCTGATCAAGGAGAACGGCCAGAAGCAATCGCTGAATCCCGGGATGAGTACGCTCGCGACCTAGTGCTAGCACTCGATGAGGATGTGCGGCCGCCCTCAATCACGACGGACGGTGCACGATCAATCCTCCAACGGCTCTCGAAGGCCGCAGAGATCGATATCGACCATCCGAAACACGATTATCTCGCGCCCCACGGTGGTCGACGTGGAATGGGTGAGGTTCTCGTCCGCGCGTTCGGGTACACAGTAGCTGCGCGGTATCTCGATAATTCGGAGGAGATGGTCCGTGAGCGGTATTCACACATCGAGGCCGGGGAACTCGGGGACGTGGCAACAGAAGCACTCAACGAAATCGACTCTCTGAATCGCTAGTGAAAACCCTTCGGCCCTCGACAGCGCTCTATCTCAGGCCGTTTCGCTAGTAGTTTCTCCATCTGTGCATCATGATACTGACTTCCAGCCCACTTCCAGAACAGGTCTCCGTCGTACTCTCGGACAATTGCGTTCTTGAGTGTTTTAAGCGGAAAGTCCGGATCGTACAACCTGCTTGATGGCGTGTGGAGTGGGAATCATATTCGGATGTGATGTGTCTGCTGATAAAATAGCCACCGAGTCGTTGCTTACAGCCTCCTCGGTGTTAGATACATCCCCTAAATTCAGCACTCCAAATTCTCCGATATCAGATATTAGATAGTTATTTCATCAGATTAGGCAAGGGCCTACTCTAATTTTCAGTATTCATACCCACTGGCGAAGGTATATACTCAGAGCCGATGAAAAGTGGGGTGCAGTGCTACCACCATGTTCAGTGGGGTAGCAGGGTTCTAGGGGGGTCAATGTCGCCGTTCGTCTCTCGAAGGATCGGAAGTCGGGGGAGACTTCCACACCTGTTCAGGGGGTGTGTCGCCTTCAAGTATGAGTAGCGACAGCTATGGATAGCCCGAGGATATAAAAATAGCTTCTGTCCAGAATATCAACTGCAATAACCACACAACAGAGCACGCAACGAAACTCGTTGTCCAAGCAGTCGAACCCTGGCCAAGAGAAAGCAATCCCAAGAGTCCTCAATGGGTGCTAGCAGATGCTAGCATTGCGAGAAACGCCTCCCGAGTGCTGAGCTGATCACCCGCAGGCCTTTGAGAATGCGACCCAATCAGCAGATATGGCCTTCAGTGCGAGTTGGCAGACGCTCCTCAGAGAATTAGAGGATCTCTCTGACGGAGCGACCCTGATTACACCGCTTTCTCACGACAGATTCACGATCAGTAGCGTCCAGGAGCAGCGGGTTATTATTCAGTTCCTCGACAAGGATATCGATCCAAATCAACCGCTTCAGCGTGAGCAATTCGAAACGATGTACCGCCGTATCACCGATGCTCGCGGTGGCTTTGAACTTGATCGTCTGCCACCAGATGCCGACGCATATCCGGCTGTGTGGAGCGTTCATCCCCGGTTCGAGATCGATGAAGAGCAAAGCGTCATCATCGAACGTGACGGCCCCACATCTTCACAGCTCATCGAGACGAATGCTGAACAAGATCTTGACGAGGCTGACCGAACTGAACCTGACCTCGCTGTGTATGCTGACGCCCTGCTGTTGATTGACGCACTCGAACGTCACGAGGTCGAGTATCTGGAAGGATTGGACACCGACGCGCTCGTGAACATCTACACGCTGTTATCGGATGTTCAGCGGAACGCCAACGAGCTTCGAAAAGATGTTCGAAGTGTCCTGCTCAACCGCTTGCATCACGATCAACCGGTCGCAGGGCAGTACGGCTCTGTCCAGCGTACGGCTCGGCGGAATCGCTCTCTCAAAGCTGATGACGAGGTGCTTGCGGTGCTAGAAGAGGCAGGGATCGACCGTGAGCGGGTCACGAGTGTGGACAGCAGCAAGGTCGATGAAGCCCTCGACGTGATCGAAGTCGCGGAATCCGAGGTCTACGAGATTGAGGAAAGCGAGTACGTGCGAAAAGCCGAGGTACACGAAGAGCAGAAAGAAACGCGACTGCAAGGACTCAAAGATCAGCTAGCCGCTGCCGAAGGCGAGGAAGCAGACGAACTCCGCCAAGAGGTCAACGAACTGGAAGCACGCATCGAGGAACTCACGGAGTTCAAATCCGGTAGCTCGTTCCACACCAAGTCAAACGCCGATCCGTAGCACCCACAGTGATTGGTATCGATCCCGTCGCTTGCGGGTGATTAAACAGTCACCATCGCTTATAATGTCGGCAGTGGATACCCTGGATAATGACGCTGCTTGGACGGCTGGCTGGTATTTTCACCCGAGAGCAGGCAAGCTTCCCCTATGAGTGTCAAGCATGCGGTGAGCGGTTCAGCGTCCAACATCACTGCTGTCCATCGTGTGATGGGTACAGTATTGAGCGAATTACCTGGCAAACAACTACTGACTAGCCCTGCTCAGAACTGAACCTAAACAATAATCGAAAAATGCGACATACTAATACATTGGTCTCCCGAAACATCAGGCAGCAAATGCACGATTTGACCGGGTTTCAACGTGATCTGCTCTACTGCATCGCTGGAGTGGAGGAACCCTACGGGCTTGGAATAAAGCGCGCTCTTGAATCGTACAGAGACATCGAAGTTAATCACGGCCGGTTATATGCAAATCTAAACACGCTTGTTGAGGAAGGCTATGTCGCTAAGGGCAGTATCGATGACCGGACAAACAGCTATGAACTGACTGCTGAAGCCAAACACCGGCTTGCTGAACGGCAAGAATGGGAAGCAGAGCGGCTCCCCGCACAGTAGCAGATTAATCTTCTCGACACAGAACCTCACCACGTCCAGAGACTCGTTGGCCTGCAAGCATTCTGTATTAGTTTCACTCAATGGCCTCAATGATCTCCTGAGCTGTAGAGCTAATCCGACCAAGACGCTCTTGGATCACCGCCGAATCCTCGTTTTCCCACGCTGCCAAGTAGAATGCAGAGCCACTCGTATCTAAGTCGAAAAACCGACCGACGATATAGGCAACGGCCTCGGCTTCGACCTCTCGTTTCGCTCGCTCGGGTTCACTGTCGACATCGAAGTGTAACAGTGCATGAGCGTACTCGTGGATCAATGTCACGGCCAGATCGGCCTGATTGGATCGGGCCTTTACTTCAACAACAGGGTGAAACGAGTGGATGCATCGGTACTTGCAGACGCCCATCGCCTCTCCATACTCCCACTCATCGGCTTCGACAATGCGAACGGTCACCCCAAGGTCTTCAGCCACCTCCGTAAGCCTCACCACGAGATCGCTGCCGTCGCCAGTAGCTGCAGTCTCCAATTCGGGAAGGGACTCACCCTCGGTCTGAGAGACATCGAAGACAGTTGTGGGTCTGAAGCCGACAAGCCCTTTCGACCACTCTTCTGGAGGGGTTTCGTCGTACTCACAATCGATCTGGTCGTGGTAGCTGGGTGCATTCTTGCACTTGGGACAGCGCTTAGCGATGATCGGAGCCCAGATCCAGATCGCCTGTTCGCCTTTCTGGACATGCCGGTCGAAGTCATTTCGCCAGGTGTTGTAGCCAGCGACTCTCGTTGCCTCGGGACACTGGAGTTTGATGAGTAGGGTATTTCGATGCGAGTAGTCATGGAAGCGACTCTGGACATCAAGCCACTCCTGGAACTCCTTGCTTTCCTGTGCATCATCGACGTGGTCGACGAGCTCGCCGATCCAGTGTTCAATCGTACTGTGCATCTCATCGTGTCGGGTGTCGCTCTCCTCGAAGGAAACCGACGTCTCACTCTGTGTAGCCATGATATTCACACGACGAGTTCTGCTTCTTCAGAACGCGCCGCACCCCTTGGGGCGCGAAAAATACTGCGGTTATTGCCTAATTGAACGAGGTAGTGATCAGATCGACGACATTGGTATTACTTGACGTGCAAGATGGAAGGCGCGAGTCAGTCATCTAAGTGGGTAGATAGAATGGCTAAAACAGGTGCGAGGAGGAGTATAGAGAGCAATTGAACCACGTCAAAATAGGTATGAGATGCCCGTGATGACGAGACAGGCACCGATAAATCGATAAATCCACATCATTACGGTAGACGGTTGAGACGGCTCAGACTGTGTGTCACGCAAAGAGTCAAGCCCAAAGTGATAGATGGAGTTAGGAACGAACAAATAAGCAACTCCAAGTAGTATAAATCCAACCCCCGCGAGTAGATGAAGTCTATTCACGCACCTTGGTTCCAATTTAAAACACTTGAATCCTGAGAATTGAGCGATACATCCTCTCTATCGGTCACTCTTCCATTAATCAACAATTGTACACATTGAATCGGCTTTTGATGGATAGAACGCGTATCTTGCACGGAATATTCGCAGTCAATAAGTACTATTCGTGGAGTCCAATTGTCTATTGGCGAGCCACGGGCCAGTGAATACCAGAATCGCTCCTACGAGCGTATGCTCAATTCTTAATCCCGATCGCTGGGGCTACAGCAAATGCACGTCTTCGGGGTCGAAATGTAGCTTGACCGTACCCTCCGGTGGTGTGGTTGCAGCCGTCGTCACGAGAACAGATTTGTTTTTCCACCGGCAGTGAACCCGATAAGCATCTCCAAGGAATTCGACCGTTTCGACCGTCGCCGAAAGGACTGCGGGGTCTACTTGTTTGCTGTCGGCCACTACAAGCGCTTCTGGACGGATCGAGACGGTTAGCGACGTGCCGGGGGCTCGATTGTGGTTTTCCGGCAACGGCAGTAGGGTTCCTCCAATCTCAAGTTGTCGGCCGTCGTCGGCAACTCTGCCCTGGAACACGTTGTTGTTACCAATGAACTCGGCGACAGCACGGGAGGCGGGCTGTCGGTACACCGTCTCGGGGGTGTCGACTTGCTGGATTTGTCCCTGCTTTATGACGGCGATCCGGTCGCTGATCGCCAGTGCCTCGGCCTGGTCGTGGGTCACGTACACCGTCGTAATCCCAAGATCGCGCTGGATAGTCTTGATCTGGACGCGAAGCTTCTTTCGAAGCCGGGCGTCGAGTGCCGAGAGCGGTTCGTCCAACAGCAGTACATCGGGTTCGGGAGCTAGTGCCCGCGCCAGCGCGACCCGCTGTTTCTGACCACCGGACAACTGCGTTGGCTTCCGATCGCCGAAGCCTGGGAGGTCGACTAGCTCCAGGAGCTCAGCGACGCGGCCCTCAGGATCTCGCTCTCCAGAAAGCTCGTGAAATTGCAGCCCGTAGGCGACGTTGTCGGCAACGCTCAGGTGTGGAAACAGCGAGTAGTTTTGGAAAACAATCCCAACGTTTCGTGCTTCCGGCGGCTCCGTAGTTACATCTCGTCCGCCGATGGACACCCTTCCATGAGAGGGGGTCTCCAGTCCGGCGATCGACCGCAGCAGGGTCGTCTTTCCGCAGCCTGAGGGGCCGACGAGTGTAAAAAACTCTCCGTCAGTGATCGACAGTGAAATGGATTCGAGGGCGGTCACACTCCCGAAATCGACGCCGATATTCGTAATCTCGACCTCCGTGCTGTTGGTGCTCTCAATGGTGGGCTCGGTGGTCGTCATCGCTCCCACCGCCTCCCTGTGCGGTCGATCAACATGAAGCTCCCTGTCGTCACGACCAATAGTACCGTCCCCATAGCGGTCGCTGGCCCGAGGTTCGGCCCTAACGATCGGTTAGCCGTATACCGTTCGAGTGCGACCGGCATCGTTGCACTGTCGACGCCCTCTGCCAACAACACCGTCGAGTCGAATTCGCCAATACTGATTGCGAAAGCGAACGCCGCCCCGGCGATCAACGCTGGCGCGATCAATGGGAGCTCGATATCGACTAGTACGGTCGGCCGGTCGGCTCCCAGCGCGCGGGCGGCATCGACGAGCCGGTCATCGATGCCACTCAGCGCGGGCGTGACGTTCCGCGTCACGAATGGATAGGCTGCGATCGCGTGGGCAGCGACGATTGCGATCGGACCAGTAACTGTGAGCCGGTGGCCAAACACCGTAATACCGAATACGAGTGTTCGGAGCATTCCCAACCCGAGAACGATCCCACTCACCGCAAGCGGCGCGGTCAACAGCGCCTCGGCGACCCGCGAGCCACGGCCCTCGTGGGTGGCCACCACCGAGACAAGCACACCCATCGGAACTGCCAGCACCAACGCCCCGAACCCAAACAAGAGAGAGTTGGTGATCGCTGCCAGTGGTTGGATCGTTCCGACAGCCGTCGACGCCTGCTGGGCGAATAAAAAGGCATAGTAGTCGAGGGTGAACGCGCCATCCGGCGTCGTTAGGCTTTCTATCACGAGGCTCAAGATAGGGCCGACAAAAAGAACAGCCGCCACGAGACAGTAGACAAATAGTCCGAGCCGCCGGGGGTCAGATATTGATCGCCAATCACCAAATAGCGGTAGCCGTGACCGCACATGTTCCTTACCGTGAGTACTGATCTGAGTGGCCTCAAACCGTAAGTAGACGTAGATCAACCCCAACGAAAGGGCTGTCTCGATGGCCCCCAGCGTCGCCGCCTCAACCAGTGCGAGGTTCTGGACTCGGGAAAACAGCCAGACTTCCACGGTCGCCAGTTGGAGTCCGCCAAGGGCGAGGACGATCGGGAACGACATGAAGGTGAATATGAATGTGAGTACCGACGCGGTCAGGATGGCAGGGACGAGCTGTGGGAGCGTTACGTCGCGGAACGCCCGTAGCGGCGACGCACCGAGGGTGCGGGCAGTCTCGACGCTTCGGGTGTCGACTGATTCCCAGGCGGCGGTAACCAGCCGTGTCACTAGTGGTGCGTTGTAAAATGCGTGGGCAAGGATGACGATCTCAAGTGTAAATACAAGTCTGATCGGGCCAAGCCCTACGGTTGCTAACAGATCGTTGACGACGCCACTCCGGCCAAACATCGCCAAAAAGCCGACCGCAACCAGTATCGAGGGCATCACAAAGGGCAAAATTGTCACCGATCGGAGGAACTCCCGTCCCGGAAACTCGAACCGTGCCAGCAGGTAGGCCCCCGGGAGCCCGACTGCGACGCTCACGATTGTCGACAGCAGTGCCTGATAGGCGGTAAACCCAAACAAGCCGAAATCTACGGCGGGCATCCCAGCGTTTACCCATGCAGCAAATCGTCGTGGAAGGCTCGCGGGAGCAGTCACCAGTGAGTGTGCCGAACCTGTATAAAACGGATCGCCGAGGACGGCTACGATCGGGTCGAGGGTAAGTCGCCCACCGGCAGAGATGGCACTGCTGAGCACGCTGCCGACGGGATAGTAGAACACCACAACAAGCGTTGTGAGCATAGCGGCGATCCCGACCGGCAACAGTCGGGATGCCTTGGCTCGCATGGTTAGTTGCTCACGATCTGGCGGGCCCATTCGTCTATCCAGCCGCCGACGTTTCCGACCAGATCGTCGTAGCTATAGGTGACGGCTTCGGGCGGTTCGAGCGCGAACTCTCCGAAGTCGCCACCGGGGTCGACGCCCTCAACAGCGGGAAACTGGACGTTTCGCGTGGCGATCTCGGCTTGGGCCTCCTCGCTCAGCATGAACGACATGAACTCGCGGGCCAGTTCGGGATTATTGGCATCGGCAAACTGGGCCATTCCTTCGGGATTGGCATACCCCTGGTCGTTGAGAAAGCCCACTTGGTGACGGGAGATGTCGACGTCATCGCCGTGGTAGTAGACCTGATCAGTGGAGTACGAAACTACCATCGAGGCCTCCTCGTCTTGATAGGCTTCGTATGCTGTCCCCCAATCGGAGAGGATCTGGATTCCATTGTCAGCCAGTTGGTTCCAGTAGTCGAGATAGCCGTCGGGGCCTTTTTGTGAGATCGTCCACAGCAGGAATGCCCGGCCGGGGTCAGACCCCTCTGCATTCTGGGTGAGCAGCTCGTTTTCATACTGGGGTTCCAACAACGAGTCAAAGGTGGCCGGTTCGTCGACTTCATCCTCGTCGTAGACGAGGCTGATGTAGCCCGTGTCGTATGGGACGACCCGTCCAGCGGGATCAAAATCGAGATCTGATTTGACCTCCTCGATGCCGTCGATCCGATCGCCGGTGGCCGCGAACAGTGAGTCGTCGAGCTGTTCGTCCGCGCGAACAAGTTCGCCCGTGTTGAGCCCAACAAATAGGTCGGCGTCGATCGGTGCATCCTGGGATCGGCGTTGGATGAACTCGTTGACGCCGTTTTCAGTCGTCTGGAACGTGACGGTCGTCTCGGGGTTCTTGGATTCAAACGACGATTTGAGCCAGTTGCCTGCCGTCCCATCGCCAGTAAATGAGGAGTAGGCCGCGACAGTCAGTGTCTGCCCTGAATTTTCGGTGTTGCCGATACAGCCCGACAGTGCAGCGAGTCCCGCCACACTCCCAGCACTGTGTGTGAGAAACTTCCGTCGATTCATACCCCGGTGGTTTTACCCAAGAATACTTTAACCACTCGTTGTGTGTTATCAGATTTCATTTAGGATGTGCGGGGGCAAGATGGAACGCGCGATCTCGTAGGCGACACACGCACGCAACGTCTCCATATCCTTGATCGTCGCAATACCAGCGTCGACGAGACGCGTATTCGGTGATTCGAGACGCTGTTGTGGGGTGAGACCACTCGCTTCTCTGGATGGATCTGCTGAATTACTCAATGAAATTCGCCTCCACCCTTGGTGAGGCGATAAAAAAATCTGGACGGCTCCCTACTTGATCTCCTCTGCGGGTTGGATCTGCCGAGTGGACTCAGCTAGGTCGTCCATGTACGCCCGAAGAGTCTCCATGTCACTCCGAGCATCCTCAAGGGTCTTCGCTTTCACTTTCGCTGTGATCTTATCTTGATCCCTTGTCCCCGTCCCACGAGTGAGCTGCACCGTAAGGGAGACACCGACATCGCTCCGCTCGACGTACTCTGTTTGCGCTGCCTCAGGTTGGGTTGTAGACGATTCTGCTGGATCAGTTGTTTGGTGTTTCGAATGAGACATTTGGTTTCAACGAGGCACATGTATCGGCCTCGCACCCCTCAGAGGGTGAAAAAACTGGCTGGCGGCGCGATATGCCACTCAAAGATTCCCCTATGCTTAACCAACATACTGGGGAAAGGACTGTTACTGTTGGTTAAGCTTGACAGTCGCTGTTCTATTCGGGCTGCGGGCCATACCGAGGACTCCCACACTCTCGACACTCCCAGATCGGTTGGCCACTCCACCCCTCAGAAGGAAGGGACTCGAACTTCTCAAAGCGGTGTTCAGTCTCCCGATCACACTCCCAGCACTCCAGATGGTGTTTCATTGGCACGCTCGGTCGATGCCTCTCTTCGTGGCCATTGTCGACAGTGTCTTGAAGTGCAATAGCAGGCACTAACCAGATCTCGTCTGTATTCTCTAGCAGGCTCGTGAGCTGATTTGTCTCGGCAATCGCATATCCGGCCTCACCGTACAGGAATGTCCCATGTCGATCCTCACAGCTCGACTGCGGTTGATCTGTCCATATGGTCTGATCACGAATAGCAGCAAGCAACTGTTGGCCCTCGTGAGAAGTGACTCGTACTGCCTCGGGGAGCGAAGGCCACCGGTCAGCCAACTGTTTTGCAGGTTCCGCATCGAGATCGTAGATCATGAGACACTCGTCGACTGCAGGATCTTTGTCGGGCTTCGAAACCAGCGTTGCTGCCGCTGATCCCTTTGCTACCGCCGCATAGAACGTTGAGGCCTCGACGAGGAAGTGGACAACGTGGAGGAATGCCGACTCGCTATCTGAGCAGTTCTGCTCGTCGTCAGATGCATCCAGATGATAGGTGAGACAAAATTCGCACTTCGTTTGCGTAGCGGGGATAGAGGTTCCACAGGAAGCACATTCAGTCTCAGTTTGAGCGATCTCGTCTGGGTAACCGAGAGGGTATTCGGTAGTAGAATCGTCGACCTCATTGTCGACGCTCTCTGCCAGTTCAGCATCAGGAGTCGACGTTGCTTCCCCGAGCGGTTGGAGTTCTTCAAAATCAGATTGATGATCCGTCATAGTTCGTCTGACAGTGGTTGGTCCGTCTTCGCGTATATACTTCAGACTCAGAGTTGTGGAGGCAAATAGAGAGGCTCTGTTGAAATCCTCAGAGACAGATAGTTTGGTTCGACTATGCTGAATACGCAGCGCGTATCTCGCAGAACGAGATCTTATGATCCGTATGTCACTAAAAGCTGAATTTAAATATCGTATCCGCCTCGACGAGGAGACTGGGCGTCGACAGTTCACGGCGATGGTTGCGAATCACATATAGTGGGATAGTTGTTCGGTTTCCTGTATACTGAACTGCTCACAAAGTATTCAGGAGATACTATTTTATAAAGGAAAATAAAATACTGGTACATGATTGAGGAGAATGAAAAGGCTCCTACCGTCTTTACGAAATCTGGTGAGGAATGGCTAACTGACCTGTTGAAAGCGTTACGTGCTGATGATTATAATAAGTCAGCAGAGATCGGAAATCATGAATCGTGGAGATCTGGATGTTATAAGGATGGTTTTGTACAAAAGACACATCCAAATTATGGACGTATAATAAAAAAAGATAACGATGAACAATATTTACTTATTAGAGATAGGAGTTATTTAGACGATATAACAGAGAAAATAGAACTTAACTCTCACAAGGGTAATCTCTACCACTACAAGGCCGATAATTTCGGGCAAGTACGAATTTATCAAGAAGCGTGTGCTAGGGGAGTTGATGATTATTTCGTTCCAATAACTGGTTGGGATGGGAATAGGTTTTCCTGGATGACAATGCCAGTAGTCTCAAATTATCAAAGGAGTGACGGTGGCACCTCGAAATCTGATTCATTGATAAAAAGTCTCAGTAATGAAGATCGCAATTGGGTTATTCATGATGAAGAGGTTGGTACATACAAAGGAAAGAGAGTATTGACAGACTACGATATGTGTTGGTATGATGATGAATGGATAGTATCTGAGTCTCAAATAATGAATCCTTAATAAATTTCTTATCTTTCTAGTTAGTAGATAGTCGACTAGTAGTGTTCTGGGTGCACATTTTAATTATGTTATAGGAATAATTTTCGAATAATAGAACTGATTTCAGCTGGTGTCTGTTTCTGAGACAGGTTGTCCTGCGTTGAGACCCCTCTCACCGTAATTGTGAGGACAGTTGATGGTGACGAGCTTAGAATGATGTCCACCGGGAGTGATGCGTTTCTGGCAGGTTTGTCTGCCAGTACTGAATACAGGGCGCTTATCGGTCACTCGCTATTCCTAATTTCAAAATAGGCCCACTCATTCGGGATTCATCGACTTTCTAGCGTTTCGTAAAATACTCTATTTGCATCCCCCTCATAATTCTCGTCAAAATCATTCATGAATTCTACTGCTAATTCTACCGCTTCTAGTTCTGTACTCTTTCTTTCGCCGTGTTTCGGTTCGCGTTCACCGTGAATAGCAATAACGTCCCATTCGGGGGCCTCTTCTCGGTCATATTTTCCTCCTTCTTCGACCTGCAAATCTCCTCCACTAATTCCCCGAACTTCAACTGTCACATCTGCGATTGAATGTGTACATTTCAGACGACCATCGCTCTCATCGTCCCAAGACGTCGGAATATCTGGAAGACTATCTTTCATATGAAAGTGTATCAAATTCTGTCTGTTTAGTTCTATTTATATACTCCACGTGAAGAAAATTCTTGTAAAATATTTGGGATATATATGCTCTGTATGTTGCACAACTCTACCTATCATCTCTAGCATAGATACCGTTGTTTCACTATCTTCAGCAAGAGCCAATCATGTACAGTAACAGGCGATTGAGCCGGGGGAGAACCTCATTCATTGTCGCCGAATACATCGCATAGAAGTGAATCAGTTTCGCACTCTCAGACACTCGTTCAGAGAGGCAGTCCTTCAATCGTATCTCGATGTGCTCGGACAGTTGTCGGCGTCACATTTGCAACATCGGCGACTTCCCGTTGTGTGAGCAACTGGCCACATTCCTGACTAGCCCAGTAGAGACACGCTGCTGCGAACCCAGAGGGGCGAACACCGACGGTCTTGTCGACTGTCTCCGAGTGTTCGGCCAATCGCTGGGCTCGATGTCGAACCTGATCCGAAACGCCGAGTTCTGAGGCCAGCCGTGGGACGAACCCACTGGGACGAACCGGTTTAGTTGGTAGTCCGAGTTCCCTATTCAGCACTTTGTACGCGTTCAGGACTCGGTGTTGATTGACTCGGGCTACCGCTGCGATCTCCTCAATTGTCCGGCCGAGCCCGTTGCACCGACATGTTCCGTATACGCTTCCGGCAGCCATCGCTTCGAGTGAGCGACCTCGAAGAAGCTCTTCGGTTTGCCCAGTGCGAAAGAGCTGACAGGCTTGGTCTCGGATCGATCTCGGA
>Ga0209946_1000723_pt1 | contig 13593 bp, 15 predicted proteins | sample SalPon2_A_H2O_MG_FD_185704 | JGI IMG/M metagenome (GOLD analysis project Ga0209946, IMG submission 185704) | Salt pond water microbial communities from South San Francisco under conditions of wetland restoration - Salt Pond MetaG R2_A_H2O_MG... | ecosystem: Environmental > Aquatic > Non-marine... | reverse complement strand
GATCTCGCGTTTGACCGCTGACATCTCCTTTGAGCGTTCCTTTTTCAGGGTGCCGCCAAGTCCCTTCATCTCGGCGGCGTCGGTGCCGGGTCGCTTCGAAAAGCGGGTCACGTTGACCTTCTCGGGGCGGATCTCTCGCAGCAGTTCCATCGAGGCCTCGTGGTCGGCGTCGGTCTCGGTCGGGAAGCCCACGATGAAATCCGTCGACAGCGTCCAGTAGTCCAGCCGGTCGTCGAAGGCGGCGATAATCTCGCGGAACTTCTCGACTCTGTGCTGGCGACGCATCTCTTCTAACACGTCGTCGCTGCCGGATTGGACGGGGGCGTGGATGAAATTATACAGCTTCTCGTGGCGGGCAAACACGTCGGCGAGTTCCTCGTGAATGCCGTGAATCCCGCCAGGATTGGCCATCCCCACTCTCACCCGGAATTCGCCGTCGATCTCGGTGCAGATGCGATCTAAGAGTTCCGGCAGCTTGCGCTCGCCGTCATCCCAGCCGTAGACCGCGGTATCTTGGCCGGTGATGCGGATCTCCTTCGCCCCCGCGTGCACCAGCGCGCGGGCCTTTTCGACATTTTCCTCGACCGGCGGGGAGTCAACTCGGCCAGTGGCGAACTTGGTAATACAGTACGAGCAGTTGCTCATACAGCCGCGGGCGATCGGGAGGATGCCGATCTCACCCTCCAAGATCGGTTGGGTATCGGGGGCGACAGTCGGACATTCGCCGTTGAGTACGGCCTCCGGTACCTCATCCCAGTGGAGGATCTGGGCGTCGATGCCGGCCTCGTCGAACTCCTCGCCCTGTGCGAGGGCCATACAGCCGGTGACGATGAGGTCGGCCGTTTGCTCTTGGAGCTCCTCGGCTCGGCGGAGCATGTTGCGCTCGGTCTTTTCGACGACGGTACAGCTGTTGAGAATCGCAACGTCCGCCTCCGCCGGCCCGTCGGCTGGGTAGTGACCACCCTCGCGGAGGGCCTGCTCGATCTGCCGGCTCTCGCCGCGGTTTGACGTACAGCCGTACGTCTCGATATGATATGAGGCCATCCAGTTAGCTACTGTTGCGCCCCGGCGAGCAAAAGGCCGACGATCCGGGTTACGGCGTCGCAGTGATGGGATGAGAATCGATTGCATTCCACCTGCGCTACGGGTGTGGCCGCGCCGACCCGTCGAGCCAACCAGAACGGTTTTTACCCGCCGTCGCCGTCTTGCGAACGCGGTGGGATGGCAGAGTGGACTATTGCGCCTGCCTTGAAAGCAGGTGGCCTTTGGCCTCCTGGGTTCGAATCCCAGTCCCACCGCGTTCTACCGCGAGCAACTTCGTGAGCGGTTGCTGCGGTGACGGGATTCGAGCAGCGAGGAGCGTTGCTCCGAGTGAGTTCGAATCCCAGTCCCACCGACTTCTGGTGCGAACACCAACTGCGAGCACCGCGTGTACTCGGTATCAATGTGAGCGTGTCGCTCGTAGTCGTCTATCTCAGCTGGTATTGAGTATATTCCATCCGTAGCGATGTGATACACTACCAAGAGGGTAGTGTGCTATATATCAATCATAGTTACAATCAACCCCTCTTGTTCCGGAAGTTAGTCCATGAGTCACGTATCAGAACACTGGCCTGACTCGGTTCCGCTTAATCGAATAATTCCCGCTCGTGCACAGATCCCGTCTGATCCTGAGCCAGGAAACTACGTTGTCGTCGACGTGGCCCACTTTTCGACGACGGTCGCTGAGCTGTTCGCACACGGAGCCGAATACATCCATATCACCGAGGAACGCGGCAACGAACCGGCGTTTCAGGAGTCCCACCCACGCGCAAAGATCGGTGGGGGCTCCGGGCCGGACTATGAGGGTGAGCCGGGATACGATTTCTTCAACTCCCCAACCTATGTGCAGGATGTTGATGTCGACGGCCGACCGACAGCGATGACCTCAACAAACGGTGGCAACGCTGTTACCGACCTCAGACTGGCCGGCGGAGCTGATCTGGACATCTACGTTGGGGGGTTAACAAACGCCGTGTCGCTGGCCGAGCGACTGCGCGAGACGGGGCGGCCGACGTATTTCGTTGCCGCCGGCTCAAACGGCAAACCGTCGCCCGAGGACGTTGCTGGCGCGCTGTATATCGCCCGCCATTTGTTTGAGGAGCCGCCGACTGACCGCGAACGGGCGGTCTATCGTGAGATGGTCGAGTTCGCCAAAGGGCCGAAATACGACGAGAAACCCGAGATCAAGCGGACGGATCTCCACGAGTACGCGCTGGCGTTCGACAGCCGCGATGTCGTCCCGAAGCTCGACGGCCAGAAGCTGTATAACGTTGCTTCTGACAACTGATGGAGACCGACATCCACACCCACACTCGGTTTTCCGACGGCTCCGCGCTGTCCGCGATGATCGAGGCCGCCGAGCAGGCTGGCCTCGGTGGGATCGGCCTGACCGACCACTGTATTCTGACCGACGACGACTTCGGGCGACACGAACAGTTTGATCTCGACGATACATACGACCAGCGACGCAAACAAATCGAGGCTGCCCGCGAGCAGACCGATCTCCGCGTCTACGATGCCGTCGAGATGAGCTACGTTGCCGATGACACTGGGCGGATCGAGTCGTTCCTCACAACGGCCGATTTCGAGTATACAATCGGCAGCGCCCATTTCGCGGCTGGATACGATTACACCACCGACGCGCAGTACGTCGACGCCACCGACGAGCAGCGACGGCACGTCGTTGCGTGTTACTACGACGCACTGGTCGAGTTGATCGACTCTGAGCTGTTCGATATCGTCGCCCATGTGGATCTCCCGGAACGGCTGGACACGCTCCGGGGGTACTCCCGTCGGCACGATTACGACCGTGTTGCCGCGGCCCTCGCTGACTCGCGGACTGTTCCGGAGATCAACGCTGGACGGGTTACCGGCTCGCTGGGCCGCCCGCATCCGAACCCGGATCTGTTGTCACAGTTTACCGAGCGTGGCGTCGCGTTCGTGCTTGGCACCGACAGCCACACCCCCGATGAGATTACGACCCGTGTCCCGAAGCTCAGAGAATTCGTCGATCACTCCGGTATCAACGTGTGCGATATGGGTGATCTCCTCTAAATTTAGTCTAATACTTGATCGACACCACGGTGAATAAACGACAAGTCAGCCCCTATCAGGAAGAACCGGAACCCACGGTTGGCGCGTTGCTCGATCATCTCCGTGCTTCGCCCAGCGATTCCGGACGTTACCTCACGTCTGTCGGCAGCCGCGACCACCTGTTCGACTGCTGATCGAACAGCCGGATGATCTACCTCACCGGGGTGGCCCAACGCCGAGGAGAGATCGTTTTCGCCGACAAACGCAACGTCGATCCTGTCGACCGCAAGGATATCCTCAGCCTGTTCGACCGCCGTCGGCGATTCCAGTTGGATCACAACAAGCGGTTCCGCGGCTGTCCCGTCGAGGTGGGTAGCGAACTGGTCGCCGTACGCGTTCGCTCTCGTGGTACCGGCAACACCGCGGTCGCCTGTTGGGGGGAACCGCGCGTGGCTGACAACGCGTTCTGCGTCCGCAGGCGAGTCGACACCAGGAACGATGATCCCACCGGCTCCCGCATCAAGCGCGCGTTGTGCCGCGCCCGTGGCGGCGGCCTCGACGGAGGGGAGCCGGACAAGTGGCGTTGCCCGCGGTTCGATCGCTCGGATCACGTTCTCGACGCGTTCCGGTGAGTACGGCGCATGTTCGGTGTCGATTCCGATCCAGTCGAGTACTGTCTGTGAGAGCCGTTCAGCGACGCGCACACTCCCCGAGAGGAGCCACGCGCCCACCGCTGGTTCGTCTCGTTCGATCGTTTCTCTGATGGCGTTCTGTGTGGGATTGAGCATCTGTTTTGGTAGCTGTTATCCAGAGATGGTGGATGCAACGTAGCGACCACAGCGGGGATGGAAAGGGGTTAAACGAACACCCAGACCCCCGCAACAAACAGGAGTGATCCGAACACAAACGTGATATCCCGCGGCCGAATCATCATATCCTCAGTTCTGAGTTCTCGACTTGTTGGATGATTCAATGATTGGGAGAACCCTTTCGTCTCCATCGCCTCAACGGTGACACGGGAGCGTTTAGCGACATTGAAGATGAGCGGATAAAACGCCTTGATCGATAGCTTCAGCAGGTAGTACGCGTATCGCCACTTCAGGATCCCTTTCTTTTCGGGAACCTTGCTTCGAAGCCGAAACGAGTTGATGAGCGCGTGGTACTCCTCGACGAGCAGCGGCATCATCCGGTAGCCGTAGGCGATCGCAAACGTGAGCTGCCGGGGTACCCCAAGCCGGAGCATCCCTTGGCTGATCTTCTGAGGGCTCATCGCCGAGAAGACCGCTAGGCTGATCACCGAGATGATGGTGAGCTTGAGGAAAAACGGGACGACCGCACCGACAGCTTCGATACCGGCCTCCTGGCTTGTCAGCGCGGTGTTGAGCCCCTGCCCAACAGCAGTAGTCATGATCCCGCCAGCCTCGGCGAACACCGACAGATCGAGTGCCACGAGCCCATCGATCAGCTGGGACGCGTTGGCACGGAGATGCCCCATGCCGCGGAGCATCCCGCCCATCAGCGGCACCATCACGACGAAGAAGCCGATGTTGGTGAGCTGCCCGAACAGGAGCAATACGAGCAGATATTTGCTGACCTGCGAGAGTGCGGCGAGCGCGAACGCTGCCGCCAGCAACACCAGCAGCGACACCGTATCGTAGAACAGCCACGGGATAATCATAAACAGCACCGTCCACAGCAACACTACCCGTGGATCGAAGGTGTTCAACAACGCGTTGTCGTTGTCGTAGGCCGTCCGCATGAGATCGACCTTGAGATCCGCGATCGAGATATCGGTCACTGACTCAAGGTAACTCATTGTCTCTCCCGTCGCGTTCCCGTCTCGCTGCCCTTGTGTGCAATCGATTCACCGTTACCCATCGGGGATTCGCCATCCCACTCTCCACTCGCCATCGCCTCAACCATCGTGTCGGTGGTGAGCACCGGTGAGTCAAATCCGAGCCGCTCGCTCAGCGCAACCACCTGCGGTTGCCTGAGATCTGCTGTCGCAAGTAGCTCGGCGTCGTCGAAGACTGTGGTCGGTGGTGCATCCGCGATGATATCGCCGTCATCAAGCACGATCACCCGATCAGCCCACCCCGCGACCAGCTGGAGATCATGCGATGCGATAACAACCGTCTCGACGCGGCTCTCGGCTTTTTTGAGAATCCCCGTTACCTCTTGGCGGCTCTGTAGATCGAGGCTGCCGGTCGGCTCGTCCAGCAGGACGATGGTTGGATCGGTCGCCAACCCGATCCCCAGCGAGGCCCGTCGTTGTTGGCCCACGCTCATCAGTCGACCGTCGCGGTCGGCCAGCTCCTCCAGATCGAGATATGAGATGATCTCCTCGACACGCGTCTCAACGTTGTCTGCCCCGCGGTTTTTGAGGTAGTAGCCGATATCCTTGCGGACGGTATCCTCGACGAACATCTCCTCTGGGTTCTGGTGAATGTACACCGTGTCATCCGCGAGTTCCTCGGGAAGGGCGTTGTTCGTGTCGCGTCCCAACACGGTAACCGACCCTTCGTCCGGTGACTCAAGCCCGGTAAGCAGGCGAAGAAGCGTTGATTTGCCTGAGCCGTTCGCCCCGACAAGCGCGACGCGGTCATCGGTGTACAGATCGAGATCCAGCCCAGCGAGCACCTGGTTACGCCCCTCACGAAGCGTCGGATAGCCGTGGCCGACATCACGGAGGGTGATAACGGGATCGGCGCCACCGTGTTCGGGCCGCGTCTCATCCGAGCGACTGTGTGGTGTCGTCGTGGTCGTCCCGCCGTCAGGTGCTGATCGTTTTGTCTGCGTTGGCGTAGCCTCCGGCGACAACGCGCTCACCGCCTCGTCGACGGTGACCGGATACCGATCATCGGGGCCGGTCGATAGCTCGGTGGGTACCCCGTCGGCGATCTGTGTGACCTGTGGGGGATGGATGTTTTCGGCACGCAGGTCTTCCAGCCGATTGAGCCCAACGTGAGATGGCTCCTTCCAAGCGACCCCTCCGTCGGAGACTAACACCATCTCATCGCAGTAGTCGGCGATGAACTCCGAATGGTGTTCGATCACGATGATCGTCTTGTCCTGCTCTTCGTGTAGCCAACGGAGTCGTTCGTACGCTTCTCGGGCGTTCTGGGGATCAAGCTGGGCGGCCGGCTCGTCGACCAACACGAACTCAGGATCCATTGCGAGCACGCCCGCGAGCGCGACGAGGTGTTGTTGGCCCCCGCTCAACTCCCAGATGAACCGATCTTCAAGCTCGGCGAGGCCGACCATCTCCAGTGCGCGCGTGGCCCGTTGCTCATAATCTTCGAAGCCATAATTCAGCGGGGCGAACTCAACATCGTCCCGCACCGTCTCTTGGACGAGCTGGTTTTCGAAATCCTGGAAGACGTAGCCGACCTGTCGGGAGAGTTCCCCGACGTTTGATTCCCGTGTCTCGGTGCCGGCGACACTCACTGATCCCTCGAATTTCCCATCAAAAAAGTGGGGGATCAGCCCGTTGAACGTTTTACAGAGCGTTGTTTTCCCGCTGCCGTTGCCGCCAACGACAGCGGTGAACTCACCCGGATCGATGCGCAGATCGATCCCGCGTAACACCGGCTCGTCGCCGCCGGGATACTCGAATGTCAGATCGTCAATGATGATGCTATCTGTGGTCATGAGTAAAGAAGGGAGACCGCTCAGTTGTTTGCCGAGTCGACCTTGCGCTGTCGATAGGCGACCACGCCGAAGGCGACTACCGCAGCAGTAAGGATGGGGACGAACAGGAATTCTTGACCGTAGGTCTCAACGAACTGTGGGGTGAAGGTTATCAGCCCACCGCTGGTTTCGCTGAGTGCCTCGATCACGAAGGCCAGCGGGAGAAACGCCACCCACGCGAACAACCGCTTGGCTGAGCTTCGCGTGAACATCGGCCCATCGCGGGGCTCGATCGGCGTCATCCCGAGCAGCGGTTCGATCTTCCCCCGGAGACGCGGGTAGAGGAAGTAGGCCGGGATCGCACCGAAGATGATCCCGGCGACGATGATCTGGGTGAATGCACCGACACCCTCAGTTACCCAAACTGTTTCGGGCAACCACGCGATCGCATCAATCTCCTCGACGCCGACGTAGAACTTCCCAACGTCGATGAGCCACGCCCCGATCTCCTCCATCGCCTTCGCAAGAAAGCCGATCGCAGCGATCTGTTTCGGATCCGTCGGATCCGTGATCAGCGACATCGCAAAGAACCACGAGAGGGTGATGACGATGAGGCCCTCGACCGTCCCAAGGGCGTTGAAATCGCCGATCAGGATCTCACCGAAGACGGTTGTCCCGACCGGGATCGCGAGACACGCCCAGAACGATCGGAACAGCAGTACGACCGACATTGCGACGAACCAGAATGGCCCGATCTGGACATCCAGCACCCCGGAGATGCTGGGCAGTAGTTCCGAGATCATACTCTGCAAGCCATGGAGGGACATAATGAGGACGAATGCCATCATGTCCCGATGGTCAAAGCTGAACGCGCTGCCTGCGTCAGCCGAGGTGTAGCGTGACATGCAGGTGGAATCCACGCAGGATTCAGTTTAACAGCTTATATGAGACCTATACGCCGATACCGGATCGTACAAGGAAGATAGATCAAAACAGATCACAATATAGTGGTATACACTTCTTTGTTCGAGTTGGTATTCTTGTCGTTCAAACCAGTAGTTCACTGGACGGATCACGTCGGATACCATCCGCTCACGCCACACGTCTCTCATACCGCAACACGGCGTCAACGCTACTACCCCAACACAGCATCGACAATGCCGAGCGTCTGGCCGATCCCGGTCACCGCGATACCACCGACGGCGAGGAGGTCGATCCCGCTGAGAACCGAGAGGAAGAAGACGATCGGGCCGACGATCGAGAGCGTCCCGCTGGCGACGTAGATGATCGCCGCCTCCGGGAGCACGATCCCGGTGTAGAACAGCCCAAACGCCGGGATGACCATCCAGCCGATGAGACTGATCGCCCACAGCGGCGTCGCGGCCGGCGCGATCAGAAAGCCGGCGATCCCACTGAGCGTGACCCCGACGCCGACAACCATGACGACGCGCCAGCCTTGGAGGGCGCGATCGTTCATCTCGTCCCACCCTGTCACGAGGAAAAACACGATAAACGCCACCATCACGAGATGTGCGATGAAGATCGATCGGGTGCTGACCAGCCCACGGTGGGCCGCGGCGACGACGAGCCACGCTGCGGGGACAAGCAGCCCCGGCCCGGATTCGCGCAGTGTTCGAAGCACGACGGCGGCTTTCACAGCCACCTACAAGAGCGTTATTCGTTGGGGTGGCCCACCGGCCTGTTTTTGTGACCTGAGACCCAACAAATGGTAATGAGTGAAGCCACCACGGCGACGATTACGGTGTACTCGGATTACGTCTGTCCGTTCTGTTATCTCGGTCGTGAATCGCTGTCGCGGTATCAGGCCGACCGGGACGAGCCGCTGCGGATCGACTGGCGGCCGTTCGACCTGCGCGCCGGCAAGCGAACCGCCGACGGTGCGATCGACCACTCGGTCGACGACGGCAAAGACGATGAATACTTCGAACAGGCCAAAGAGTCGGTGCGTCGCCTCCAAGAGCAGTATGATGTCGAGATGACACTGGAGTTAGCGACCGAGGTCGACTCCCTTGACGCCCAGGTTGCCTCCGCGTACGTCAGTCAGGAGCACTCCTATGAGACGTGGCTGGCCTTCGATGAGGCGATCTTCGCCGCGCTTTGGCAGGACGGCCGCGATATCGGGAGCGAAGACGTGCTCGTCGACCTTGCAACACGCGTTGGGATCGACGGCGATGCGATCGCCGCCGCACTCGACGACAAGGCCCACCGCGAGACAGTCACCGACGCATTCACCGCTGCCCAGCAGGCTGGCATCACCGGCGTTCCGACGTTTGTCGCCGACGGCCACGCCGCACGCGGGGCGGTACCACCGGCCCAACTCCGCCGACTCGTTGAGGGCGCGGAATGACACAGCCCGCCGAACAGGCCGGTGTCGCCGACGTTGATTGTGCGGGACAGACCGCGTTGGTCACCGGCTCGACCAGTGGGATCGGCCGCGAGACTGCTCTCGCGTTGGGGCGACTCGGTGCCGACGTGATGGTACACGGCCGCGACGGCGACGCCGGCCGTGCGGTCGTCGACAAACTTACCGCGATGGGTGTGGCGGCGACCTTCGAGACAGCCGATTTTGCTGACGTCTCCGCGGTCAGATCACTAGCGACCGCTGTCAACGAGTGGGTCGAGGATCTTGATATCCTCATCAACAACGCCGGCGGGCTGTTCCGTGAGGGCCGTCTTACCGACATCGGCGTCGAATACACCTTCCACGTCAATCATCTCGCACCGTATCTGTTGACCGCTGAGCTGTTGCCGACGCTGGCTGACAATGCTCGGATCGTCACCACGGCCTCGGCTGCCCACCGCGGAGCGTCGCTGGATCTTGATGCAGTCGAATCCGTCGATGACTACTCCTCGTTCAGTGCCTACCAGCGATCAAAGCTTGCCAACATTCAGTTTGCCTTCGAGCTTGCGCGTCGATTAGACCACTCCGAGTACGCGATCACCTCGAATACGTTCCACCCCGGGGCGATCCCCGGCAGCGGCTTCACGCGGTTTCTGCCAGGGCCACTGTCTGATCTTGCGAGCCTCGCTGGCGGGCTTCCGTTTGTGCCGACCCCGGCCGATGGCGCGGCCACCGCGGTCTATCTCGCGGTCAGTCCTCGCGTGTCGTCGGTGTCGGGTCGTTACTTTGCCGACTGTGAACCAACCCAGCCCTCGGCAGCCGCTCGTGACCGGGCGGCCGCACGCCGGTTGTTTGAGCGCAGTGCCGCCCTGCTCGATATCCCGGTGCCGCTGTCGGCCGACGACTGACGGATTTATGCGCCTTCGTCGCCGACAGCCGGCATGGCAATCGAGGCTGGCGATACGGTCGTCATCGAGTACGTCGGTCGCTTCCCTGACGGGAGCGTCTTCGATACCTCTCGGTATGCGGTCGCCGAGGAACACGGGTTGGTCGACGCACAGGACGCTGATCCCGACGACTACTCCTCGCTGTCGTTCAAAGTCGGCGATGAGGAGGTCATCGAAGGGCTTGAACAGGGCGCGATCGGCCTCAAAGCCGGTGACACGGAAACGCTGACGATCCCACCCGAGGAGGGATACGGCGAGTTCGACGACGAAAAGGTACGAGAGTACGATCCGGAGGTCTTCGAGGGGATGGTCGGCCAACCACCCGAGGTTGGACTCCACGTTCATGCGGAAAACGGGCTCCACGGCGATGTGACTGCGGTGACTGATGACGCCGTCGAGATCGACTTCAACCACGAACTTGCGGGCCGGACGCTGGAATTCGAGGTCGAGATCCTCGATACGTGGTAAGCGGTGCCGATCGTAAAATGAGACGCTGGTAGAACGCTTAGGATTCTGCCGGGACGCTCACGTCGGCGGCGTCACTGTATTTTTCCTCAAACTCCTGAATCAGTTGACCCATCTCAGCATACCAGTCATTGAGGAGTCGCTGCATATCCTCCCGGATCGCACCGGGGTCGGCTGGCTTGTAGACGTGGTAGTAGCCACCCTGGTCATAGTTGATCTGTTCTTTTTGAATCAGGCCGGCGTTGAGCAGCCGCTGTACCGAGCGATAGACCGTCGAGCGTTCGCGGTCGACATGATCAGAGAGGTCGTCGATCGTTACCGCGGTCTCGGCGTCGACGAGTTCCCGAAAACAGCGTTTATCGAGCTCCTTGAGTCCGTGAAAACACTCAAGCAAGCCTTCGCATTCCATATCGGATCGGAGCATTTCCGCGAGGGAATTGGTCATTTTGGTTCACCTGTTTTTGTCGCTGCCGACATATAAGCTTGCAGGATGCGCACAACACACGCTAAACCGATCGGTATCGGATCGTTGCGATGAGTAGCGACACAAAAGGTCGGAACCCCGATAGCTTAGATTCGGCCGACGTCTTCGACGGAGACGCTTTCGACGCCCTCGACTTCGGCGAAGGCATCCTCGACGACCTCGGTACCACCGGCGTCGTCGGCGACGATCACGGTCGGCAGGAGGGCGACGAGGCCAAAGGCGACATCGTCGCGCTCGAAGCCGTTGATCTGGGCTCCTTCGGGGAGTGAGGCTTCGAGTCGCTCTTGGAGTTCGTCAAGATCGATCTCCGGGCTCTGCGGCATGATCTTCATGTTGGCGGCGACCTTGCCCATCGTTATGGCCCCCGGAAGCCGCAGTCGGGACACTCATAGAGGTTGCTCTGCTTGCGACAGGTCGGACAGCGGTGGATCTCGGTGCCACACTCCGGACAGTCGAAGGCCGCAGCGTTCATCGCTGCGACCTTGATGCCACAGGAGATACACTGGCTTTCGGATTCCTGTTGGGTCTCGCTCATACCCGTATGAATCCGCGCGCGGGTTTTAACCATTGTCTTTCGGCTCGTCATGACCGCCTTGCCGTCGGTGGGGAACGTGCCATGTCGCCGAGTCTCACACTCTCTCACAGCAGTAGTGGCCCGATCAACACGCCCATCAGATGGACACGGCGGGCTCCGAACCGCGGCGGCACCAACCCAACGAGCGTAGCGACCAGAAAGACTCCAACGCCGACCCACCCGGTGAACACCCCCGACAGCCCAACCAGCAGCAGAAAGACGACGCCGGAAACAACTGTGTAGTTCAGGGTTCCAACCGTCCGCAGGTACCGATCGCCGACCCCCACCACCAGCAGGAACCCACACGCCGCACCGATGATGACGGCCGTCAGCAACGCCGGGAGCGTCAGCGGCACGCCGGTGGTATCCATGGCGACCATCACACCCGTCCGCGGTGCCCCAAGCGCGAGCAACGCACACAGCGCGAAGACGGTATTTGCTGTGCTTGCCCCGCTGGTTGCGACGATGAACCCCCGATCGGGATCGCTGTTCGGCACCGCCGGCAGCGCGATCACGGAGGCGATCGCCGCCGACACCCCTGGCAGATAGCCGACGAGCGCGCCGGCAAGCGAGCCAGCTCCGGCTGTCAGCCCCAACTCTCGTCGAGGCATCGTCAGCCTCGCATCGGCCTGCGGGGGAACCCCGCCGCCACCCATCGCATCCAGCAGGATCGGCGCGCCGAACAAGCCGGTGAGCAGCGGCGTCAACATGCTCCCCGCATCCAGCGGTGCGGCCGGCTGGACATCAAGCGTCGCCCACCCCAACGCGGCCGCCAACCCGAACGCAAACAGCCCACCGAGGGCTGTTCGCACCGACGACTCGGTTAGGAGGAGAAAGCCGACGACTGCAATCAACACAAGCGTGAGATGGGCTTGGATCGTCGGATACCACGCGACCATGAGCCACGTGATCGGGATCGCAAGCGGCAACGCGACCGCAACCGCGAGCCCGCTGCCGAGTGCCGACAGCCGGAGTGCCTCCCGGCCACGCCCGGCCAACACGAGCCGGTGACCCGGCAACGCGGCGATCGCCATCGACGCGTCAGGTACCCCAAGCGTGAGCGCGGGGACGATATCGAGAAACGTATGAACCACTCCTGCCGCGAGCATGGCAACGCCGAGCAACAGCGGGTCGGCCGGGATCGACGGCGCGGCCGCCGCCAACAGTACGGCGAAGTTGTTGGCGTGTAAGCCTGGAACCAGCCCGCTACAGGTGCCGAGGGCAACGCCGCCAAGCGCGAAGGCGACCACGCCACCCGTCAGTCCTGGATCGATGCCGACTCCCAGTCCCATCGGGCTGGCTGGCCGCGGCTTTGGATTTAAAACTCCGGCCGCTGTGTCGCCACGAACGCGATCTAAGAGCTGTCGCTATCCGGGTGGCGTCGCAATAAAAAAACGGAACTGCTGTGTGACCGCGATCTAGCCGAAGAGGTTGCCGAGGCCCTCGCCGTCGGCTTCCTCGTCGTCGTCGCCGGCGTCGTCCGGGACATCGGCGTCGTCGCCGTCGTCAGCTTCCTCTTCCTCAGCGTCGTCGCCCGCGTCGTCGGCTCCGCCGGCGTCAGCCGACGCGCCGCCTGCGGCCCCACCGGCTGCGGGGGCTGCGGCTGCGGTCTCGACGGCTTCCTCGATGTCAACGTCTTCGAGCGCGGCGACGAGCGCCTTGACTCGTGACTCCTCGACATCGACGCCTGCGGCCTCGAGGACGGCGGTGATGTTGTCTTCGGTGATCTCTGCGTCTGCTTCGTTCAGGGTGAGTGCTGCGTAAACGTATTCCATTGGTGTAATCTCCTGTTGTTAGAGCATATCGAGCCCGGCACCGGCGTCATTGTCGTCGCCGTCATCGGCCTCGGATTCGTCTTCGTCGTTAGTCTGTGCGTCGTCTGCGTCGGCCTCCTCGGCCTCGCCGTCGTCGGACTCGGCGTCCGCGTCGGTTGCGTTGTCGAGATCACGGAGCTCCTCGGGGAGGGCGTCCGGATCGTCGATCTCGCTGGCAAGTGCCCGTACCTGGGCGTCTGCCTTGCCGATGAGGTCGTCGACGACATCCGGGCTCTCGACGG
>Ga0209946_1000722_pt1 | contig 13598 bp, 12 predicted proteins | sample SalPon2_A_H2O_MG_FD_185704 | JGI IMG/M metagenome (GOLD analysis project Ga0209946, IMG submission 185704) | Salt pond water microbial communities from South San Francisco under conditions of wetland restoration - Salt Pond MetaG R2_A_H2O_MG... | ecosystem: Environmental > Aquatic > Non-marine... | reverse complement strand
CGTCGCGCTGTCCGAGGCCCTTCACAAACGCGCCGCCCATGTTGCCACAGCCGACGACGCTCACCCGTGTCATCTCGGCGTTCCTACTCCGGCGGGGAATATACCATCTGTGGTCTGTCCGCGCTCGGCCGCAGTCCCGGCGACCGAACCGTTCGGCCCCATACTGCGTGACGCGACGCGCGTGGTCATCGATTCGGACCGCCGCGGACGACCCGGGCGCCCCTGTGACCCCCGCGTCCTCCACCTGTCTGCGTGCCGGAATATCTATACCGGTGGCTCCCACCACGACACACGATGGCACAACGACTGGGGGTCGTCCCCGCGGAGGTCAGAGACCTCGTATCGCCGTACGCTGGGTACCGCGTCGCAGTCGACGACAAGTACGATACCAACGTTGGTGAGCTCATTGCGGACGCCCGAGACGTCGAGAACGCAGACGTCGGTATCGTCGGCATCCCGTTCGACGCCGGTTGTGTCGCCGGGCCGCGTGGCTCCCGCGCCGGTCCCGAGGGGGTTCGCGATCAGTTGACCCACGGTACCTGTTACAACCCCGAACTCGACGTCGACATCAGCGAGGGTATCGACGTCGTCGACTATGGTGACGTCGACGCCCTTCAGACGGACCTCAAGGCGACCCACGACCGGGTCGAGCGTGTGCTCACAGCGGTGACTGACTCCGGGGTGGTTCCGTTCAGTATCGGTGGTGACCACTCGCTAACGTACCCGACCGCGAAGGCAATGATGAATGCGGTTGACGGCCCGGTCGGCGTGATCAACGTCGATGCCCACCACGACGTGCGCCACTCACACGGAGGGGAACGCTCTGCAGGGACCCCATTCCGCCGACTACTTGAGGACGATGCTGACCAGCTCGCTGGGGAGAACTTCGTCGAACTGGGGCTCTCTGGGTGGCACAACGCCAAGTACTATCTCGATTGGGTACACGATATTGGCGCCACAGTCGTGACGGCCCGGGAAGTCCACAAACGCGGTGTCGACGACGCTGCATCCCGAGCGATCGAGGCGGCTACCGATGGCACGGAGGCCGTCTTCGTTTCGTTCGATATCGATGTTCTCGATGCGGGGTCCGCACCGGGGACGTGCGCGCCGAGCCCGGGTGGGCTCCTCCCGTGGCAGCTCCTCGAACTCGTGTATCAGCTGGGCCGTCACGAACTGGTTCGCGGCGCGGATCTCATGGAAGTCGCTCCGCCGCTCGATTCAACGGGCGCGACCACAGCTGTCGGTGCTGCGGTCATCACGCAATTCCTCGGCGCGCAAAAAGTCGCCGATGCAACACGGTGAGCCCAAAACATCAAATTGTTGTGAGAAGATGACCACATAAATCTGTCGGATAAGTTAAATTACACATTTATTGTGTGTAGTCGGGATTTGATACACATAAGTCGTGTCTAGAGTCACCAAATTTTATATACCACGTGTCAGTACGTATGTGCGAGACGATGACAGACACAGACTCTGGATCGGACGCGAGCGATCGTCGGACGTTTCTCAAAGCGGGCGGGACCAGTGTCGTCGGACTCGCCGGGCTTTCGGGTTGTCTCACCGGTGGCGGCGGCGGTGGTACGGCCGAAGGCGGGTCAACCGGTGGCGGCTCCGAAGAGGGTGAAACCAGCAGCGAGACCGGGAGCAACGATGGAGGCGGCATGGACTTTGGTGGGGCCGAACTCAACGTGATGTTGAACGTCGGCGCTATCGACACGATCCACAAACAACACCTCATCCCGCGCGTCGAAGAAAAGTATAATCTCACGATCAATACGACGACTGCGGTCACAACCGAACAGCTGACCCAGATTGAGGCAAATCCAGAGAACCCGCCAGACGTCGTCATCCAGGACGTCATCGGGATCGAGCGAGCATCTCGCGAAGAATGGCTTGAGCCACTCACCGACCACACCGACCTCGTTCCAGAAGTCGAGAACATCTACGACAAGTTCGTCCACTACGACGGCGTCGCCGCCTCGTGGGAGGTCGGCGAGGTGCTGCCAGTGATCAACTCGAACGCGTGGGATTCACCCCCAACGTCGCACGCAGAGCTGATGCAAAACGCCGAATCGACTGCTGTGGTACCGTTCTCGTGGTCCGCCGGACCCTACCTCCTGTTGATGGCGTCGGCCATCGCCACCGGCGAGTCATTCGACTCCCGGCTGGACGTTGACGCCGGATTCGAGTGGCTTGAGGAGAACTTCGCATCGAACGTCAGCTCCGAGTACGGCGGCGTTGCCTCCGCGAAACAACAGCTCGCCAGCGGCAATGTCGACACGCTGAATTTGTTCTGGGACTACATGGTGTTCGACATGTTCGAGAACGATCAGCCGATCAACTCGCTCTTCCGGCTCGATCCGACTGGCATCGCTTTCGCCGAGTCGGTAGCCGTGACGCAGAACGCGAACAACATGGAGGCCGCACTCGTCTACGCAAACGAGTGTCTCTCACCGACGTTCCAGGAGACGGCGTCCGCAGAGATGGGGTGCGGAGTGACGAATCAGAATGCGGCGGTCGACGACACGGCGCTCGAGTTCGGCGCGACTACCGCCGAGGAGTTCGACGAGCTCACCTTCCCCGACTTCCAGTACGTCTGGGAGAACCGCGACAGCTGGTCTGAGCGGTACAACTCGCTGTTCCAATAACACCGATCCTGCCTTACACACAAATGCAACGTGCAGCCGGCACTGGAGTTGCCATCGAGTACGAAGACGTAACGAAGACGTTCGGTGACGTCACCGCAGTCGACGAGATCTCCTTCGAGGTCGAAGACGGCGAGCTCCTCGCCCTGTTAGGTCCATCGGGGTCCGGCAAGACCACGACGCTCAGGATGCTCGCTGGGTTCGAGACCCCGACAAACGGGACGATATCACTGGCCGGCGACGACGTGACCCGCGTCCCGACACACAAACGCGACACCGGGATGGTGTTTCAAGACTACGCGCTGTTCCCGCACATGACCGTCGGCGAAAACGTCGCATTCGGACTCGAACGCCAGGGCGTCCCGGCCGCCGAGGCCCAGAAGCGTATCGAGGAGGTACTCGCGCTCGTCGACCTCGCCGGATTCGCCGACCGTGACCCAAAGACGCTCTCTGGGGGCCAACAACAGCGTGTCGCGACCGCCCGAGCCATCGCGATCGAGCCGGAGGTATTGTTGATGGACGAACCACTGGGCGCGCTCGACAAGCGGCTCCGCGACCAGCTTGAGGTCGAACTCACCGAGATCCAAGACGACCTCGGCATCACCACGCTCTACGTGACACACAATCAAGAGGAAGCGCTGACTATCGCAGACCGGATCGCCGTGATGAACGAGGGCCGAATCGAGCAAATAGCCTCGCCGATGGAGGTGTACGAAGAGCCCGCCACGGAGTTCGTCGCCGACTTCATCGGCGACACCAACTTCCTCGAGGGCGACCTCCGTGAGAGCGCCGACGGGCGCGTGCTCTTGGAGACAACGGACGGCGACTTGGAGGTTAACTCCGGCACCGCACCCGCCGATGGCAGTGGCCGGGTGTTCGTTCGGCCCGAGAAGCTGACGGCCCACGACCCCACAACGACCGCGGAGACACAGAATACGCTCCCGGGACGCGTCGACCGCCGACTCTTTCTCGGCTCGAAGGTGCGGTACTTCGTCGACGTCGACGGGACACAGGTCGTCGTCGACGAGTCGAACCGGCACGCGTCGTCGATCCACGACGCTGGAGACGAGGTGACGCTCGCCTGGAGCGTCCAAGACACGCGGCTCGCCCGGGGGTGATCGACCGATGAGTCAACGTCGGTTCACGGCAGAACTCGAACGCGTGAACGGTCGCCTCTCGGCGCTCGTACGAGCGTACCGGGAGACGCGACTCGGGAAGTACGGGCTTCTCGCGCCGACGCTCGTGTCCGTCGCCGCCGTGATGGTGTTTCCGACGGCGATCCTCGTGAGCTACAGCTTCAACCCGTACGATAGCGGGACGGTCGGCGTCGGGGTGACGCTTGCACACTACCTCAGAGCGTTCACCACACCGCTGTATCAAGAGACGTTGTTCCGGACGCTGTGGATCGCTGCGGCCGTGACGGCGATCGATTTCGTACTTGGCTTCCCGCTGGCGTACGCCGCCGTCCGCAAAGGCGGCTGGGTGGGCAAACTCATCGTCATTGCGACGCTCGCGCCACTTACCATCGACCTCGTCGTCCGGTCGTTCGGCTGGTTCATCCTGTTAAACGGCAGCGGGGTGATCAACTCGACGCTGGTCACACTCGGGATCGTCTCGGCGGAGAACACGCCGAAGCTGCTGTTCAATGAGGTGGGGATTGTCATCGGACTCGCCCACGTCATGTTGCCGTTCATGGTGTTTCCGATCATCAACGTGTTACACACGATCCCACACGAGTTAGAGGAGGCGGCACGGAACCTCGGGGCGAACCGCGCGACCACCTTCACCCGCGTGCTGGTGCCGCTCGCGCTCCCAGGTATAAGCGCCGGGGTGTTGATCACCTTCGTCGTCTCGCTGGCGTCGTACGTCACCCCCGCGCTCTTGGGTGGTGGCGTCCGGGTCATCCCGGTCGTGATCACGGAGACGTTCACGAGTACCAGCAACTGGCCGTTCGCGAGTGCGCTGTCGATGATCTTGATCGCGGTGGCGCTCGTCGTTATCGTTGGCTATCAGCGCGTTCTCAGTCGACTCAACGGCGTAGGAGGTGTCTAACCGTGGCGACCGCTTCCGACCCGAACCGACGACTGGACTGGCTGCTCGCGAGAGCCGGGTCCATCGGCTATCAGGCGCTCGTGTACGGCACTATCGCGTTCCTGCTCGCGCCGCTCGCAATCGTCGTCGTGATCTCGTTCCAGCAGTCGGCGTACGCGACGTGGCCGCCAGAGGGGTTCACGCTCCGGCACTACGCGGCGCTGCCCGAGCAACTCGGCTTCCTCGGCGTCCGCGAGGCGCTGCTCGTGAGCGTCGAGCTCGCGGTTGCGACCGGGATTGTTTCCACGGTGCTCGGTGCGTTGGCCGCCTTCGCTATCGTCCGGTACGAGTTCAAATACCAGACCACGCTGGAGACGGTGCTCATCTCGCCGCTCATCTACCCGTGGATCGTCGTCGGACTCTCGCTTTTGTTGTTCTTCAACCGACTCGGTGATGTCCTCGGGGTGACCGTTCAGCTCGGCTTTTTCACCCTGCTCGCCGGCCACGTAATGGTTACGCTGCCATACCCGATCCGGACGATAGGCGCGAGCCTCCAGAACTACGACCACTCACTTGAGGAGGCCGCCCAGAATCTCGGTGCGACCGAGCTCGAGTCGTATGCGCGCGTCACGCTCCCACTCATCCAGCCGGGACTGGTAAGCGGGTTCGTTTTCGCGTTCATCCTCTCGTTCAACCAGTACATCGTTTCGTTGTTCCTTTCCGGGTCGGAACTCACGACGATGCCGCTTATCCTGTTCAGCCTGTTTTATAACACGGCCCCGGCGACGCTGGCAGCCATCGCGACGCTGCTGATGGCCGGTATCCTGACCGTGATCGGAGTCCTCGAGTACCTGTTCGGCATCAGCGAGTTCATGTGACTAGTTGCCGGGGGGATTAACGGGGCCGCCGTCGTTCGGGCACGTGTGACCAACGCTACTCACGACATGTATCGCCTCGCGGAGATGACCTAGCAGGACGTAGAGGCGGCAATCGAGACGACGCGTACGCTACTCCTTCCAGTCGGGAGCACCGAACAGCACGGGACACACGCGCGTAAGCCGTCCACGGGGCGTCACTTCGTCAGCGTGCGGAGCGTCTGCTCATCTGGCCCATCTCCGTCTTTGAGCGCGCTCGCCAGCTCATCGACTCGTGAGTTGAGGCTCTCGCGGACTGCGCCGGGCGTGAACTCGTCGGACATCGAGAGCAGCCGGACGAACGCGCGAAGCTCCTCGTCGGTAATGCGTTCGAACTCATCTGCTTCGATCTTCTCGATCACCTCGTCGACGTCGATTTGACCGACGGGTTCGACGTTGAACTCGACGGTGACCATTCGGTAATCAGATCCGGCGAGCCGTTGTTCGGACTTTGCGACCCCTTCTGAGAGCATGTCTTTAAACGGCGTGTGGTAGCCCATCGTCCCGAGGTGTAAGAATCCGAGCATGTCGGTGATACCGCGGGTGTACGACTCGCGATCTGTGTCGTCCGGGTCGAAGACGGTCTTTCGGTCGCGGTCTTCGAGACACTCGTACAGGATGCTAAAATCGAGGATAGCGTTACGGATGCGCCGACGAATGCGGTTTCGTTTCTGCTTTCGCGAGTGTTCCGTGTAATCGGTTTTGCGACCGAGCAGAAAGTCACGGTCTGACGGCGTCAAGATCCCACGCGGACGGTCGGCGTCGGCCGCCAATTCCAGCGACCCGGGCAGCTCGTCCTGTGACATAGGTGAAATGCCGTGGCTGAGTGGATTAACGTTTGTGGTCGGATCGTCGATGGAGGCCGGTCGGGGAGCGTCTCGGGGCGATTTGGGGTGATTCGGGTGGATTCGGGCCCGCCCGGAGCGGAGACGATGGGTCACACCCGAGTCACGACGCAGACGTCACGGTCGGTCCTCGGCGACCGCGGTGACGCAGGTGGTAAGCAGCTCAACACCGAGATCAAGTGACCGCTCGTCGATATCGAACGTCGGCGTGTGGTGGGCCGTTGGGTGGTCGGTGCCGATGAGTAGATACGCCGCCCGACCACCCCGCTCGTGAACGCGTTTCATCAGGAACGTCGCGTCCTCGCTCGCGCCGAGCGGGGCCGTCTCCGTAACGTCTCGTATCGACGAAAGTCTGTGTGCAACGTCACTGACCGCCCCTGCAAGTGTCGGGTCGCCGTCGACACGGATCGACTCGCTGGTGCGCTCTATCACCACATCACACTGGTGGAGCTCTGCGGCAGCGTAGAGCTCACGCTCCAGGTTGGTGCGCATGTACTCCATAAGCGCGGTGGTCTCACCACGAACCTCACCGTCGAGGACTACCTCTTCGGCGATCACGTTGCTCGCGCTGCCACCTTCAACTCGGCCAAAGTTGATTCGGGTCAGCCCGTCGGCGTGTCGGGGGATACCGTAGGCGTTCTGGACCGCCGTCGTCATCGCCTGCATCGCGTTTGTCCCCCCGCTCGGATTCTTGCCTGCGTGTGCGCTTGCGCCCTCGAAGGTGGCGTTGATGTGTGCCATCGCGAGCGGTCGGGTAGCGTTTGCGACGACGGCACCGGTTGGGTGTCCTAAGCCGAGGTGGAACGCGAACAGATAGTCGACGTCGTCAACGAGCCCCGACTCGGCCATCGGCTTGCCGCCCCCTGCAATTTCCTCTGCAGGCTGAAAGAAGACGCGAAACGAGCCCGAGAAGTCGCTCGCAGCGACTGCCTCGAGCACTCCAAGCGCGATGGTGACGTGCGCGTCGTGTCCGCACGCGTGCATGTATCCCTCGTGTGCCGACCGAAACCCCTCGTCAGCTGGGCGGTGGCCGACGGCCGTTGACTCCGTCATCGAGACACCGTCCATATCGACTCGCACGCCGACTGTCGGCCCTGGCCCCCTGTGGACGGTCGCTACGACACCCGTGTGCCCGCCGTCGAGCCGCTCGAGAAGGGCCGCGTCGACGCCAGCATCGGCCGCCCGGTTGCGCCACGCGGTCACCGTCTCGGCGGGCGGCAGGGCCATTCGATCCGGGTCAGACAGTGTTTCGGAGCCGATAGCGACGTCGTCGACGCCGATTCGATGCAGCTCGTCAACGATCCTGCTGGCCGTCTGGAATTCACACCAGCCAGGCTCGGGATGTCTGTGGAAGGATCGCCTGAGCGTCGAGAGGCGGTTTCGCACGTCGTGGGCCATCGGTCGCCGCACGGTACGCCACCCGGGGTAGTTAACTCACCGCGTCGCCGCCGCCTCGGCGGTGACGTGCTCGATGGCATCGACCACGATGTCGAGTGCCGTGTCAGCTAGCTCGCGGGTCAACACGAGCGGCGGCAACAGTCGGAGCACGTTGCCGTGGCGCCCGGCGGTCCAGACGAGGACGCCGTGTTCGAAACAGTACTGTTGGATCGCCTCCACCGCCTCGCCGTCTGGAGTGCCGTCGGCGTCGACGAACTCGGCACCGATGAAGAGACCACGTCCACGAACCTCGCCGAGTCGGTCGGTGTCTGCACCGGCCGTCCGGAGACGATCACGGATGTGCTCGCCCAGTTCACGGGCGTGCGCAAGGAGGTCGTGCTCTTGGATGTACTCGATGGCGCGTGTTCCGGCGCGCATCGCGACGACGTGTCCGCGATACGTACCTGCGTGTCCGCCCGAATCCCACGTGTCAAGATCCTCGTGGTAGATCGTCGCCGACAGCGGGAAGCCGACGCCGCCGAGCGCCTTCGCCGTGGTCATGATGTCGGGGGTGACGTCGGTCCACTCGCTGGCCCACCACTGACCAGAGCGCCCGAGTCCGCTCTGGATCTCATCGAACATGAGCGGGATGTCGTTCGCGGTCGCGATCTCGCGGAGCCCGCGAAGAAAGCCCTCCGGAGGGACGATAACCCCGCCCTCGCCCTGGATCGGCTCGACGAAGATCCCAGCTGGATTCGCGAGTCCGCCGTACGGGTCCTCGATTATCTCTTCGACTTCCTTGAGTGCACGTGCACACGACGTCGACCGGCAGCATTCACTCGCGGGACGCGGGCAGACCGACGTCGCGTCGCCCGACTCCGCGCGGTCGATGAACGGTGAGGGATACTTCGCGTGGACGACGTCCGGGATGAGCGGCGTGTAGTCGTCTTTGAACCCCTTGTTCGCGGTGAGCGCCATCGCTCCCGAGGTCGCACCGTGGTAGCTCCCCCGAAACGCGAGCAGCCCGTCGCCACCGGTGTTGTACTTCGCGAGCTTGATCGCCGCCTCGACCGCGTCACTGCCGGTCGGGCCGCCGAAGACCACGCGATTCTCTCCTCGGAGCCCGGGTGGGGCGATCTCGTCGAGCTTCTCGATGAGCCCGAGCCGCGCCTCCGTCGGGAAGTCGACCGTGTGGACGATCTTCTCGCTCTGATCGCGGACGGCCTCCATCACGTACGGGTTCGAGTGGCCGACGTTCAATACGCCGATGCCCGCGAACATGTCGATGTACGTGTTGCCGTCGGCATCGCGGATCGTCGCTCCCTTGCCGGCCTCGAACGCGACCGGGATGTCTTCGGGGTACGCCACCGCGCTGCTGTCTATCGCTTGCTGCGTCTCGAGGAGCTCGCGGCTCTTCGGGCCGGGAACGCCTCCAACCGACGGCGCGTCGTCAAAGTGAATCGCATCGATCGGCGGTCCTGCGGTCATATCAGCTGTGACAGAGACGACGGATAAATAGTTTATCCACAGATACCACATTCACCGTACACGATGTTCGTTTCACGATGAGGTCGACCACGCGCCGGGGTTGAGCGCCGTCTCGGGAACCTCGCCCTCGTAAGCGGTTCGAACGAGCGCCGCCGCCGCCCGACTCATGTTCGCGAGCGCCTCTGTGGACGTTCCGGCGTTGTGTTGGGTCCGGACGACGCCAGGACACGAAAGGAGTGGGTCGTCTGGTGTCGGTGGCTCCGTCTCGTAGACGTCGACGCCCGCGCCGCCAAGTTCGCCCGCCTCGAGTGCGGCCACGAGCGCGGCCTCGTCGACAATCCCCCCGCGTGCGGTGTTGACGACGACCCCGTCCTCCGGGAGGGCATCGAGCGCCTCCGCACCGATCGCGTGGCGCGTCTCCGGCGTGAGCGGGGCGTGGACGCTCACGTCGTCCGCGCGTTCGAAGAGCGTCGTCTCGTCGTCGACGAGCGAGACGGTCTCGGGGAGGGAGTCGGGGTCGGCGTACGGGTCGTACGCGACACAGGTTACGTCGAAGCCAGCCAGCAGGGTGGCTACCCGTGTGCCCGCGTTGCCGGCGCCGAACAGCCCGAGGGTTCGCCCGCGCAGGTCGTGTCCGCGGAAGTCGGCCCGTCGCCACTCGCCGGTTTGCGTCGCGTGATCGGCATCGACAACGTTTCGCTTGGCCGCCAACAGCAGCGCCACTGCGTGTTCGGCGACCGAATTGGCGTTTTCACCCGGCGTGTTCGCCACGACGACGCCGTGTTCGCTTGCGGCCGCAAGGTCGACGTTGTCGACGCCGGTGCCGTGTTTAGCGACAATCTGGAGGCGGTCTGCGGCCGCGAGCAGTCGCTCGGTGACCGGTTGGGTTCGAGTGATGATCGCATCGTAGCGGTCGATATCAGCTATGAGCGCGTCTTCGTCCGCGTAGGCCGCTCGGCTCGTACACGTGGCGATATCCGCAAGCGACTCGGGACCGGCGGGGTCGATGGTCGGCGGGAGCAGCACAGTCCATGTACTCGACATTGAGACACACCTCCGCCCCAAACCGTATAGCCGCACGCCTTGCGGCGAATTCGTCGTCCGCGGTCGAAGCCGTGGCGACAGGTACTTTTTCACAACGTTCGTATACCGTTGCGGACGGTTCGTCGCCGTCCGTTCACATCACACTCACCATCCATGAATGACACAGCAAAGTACCTAATCCGCGCCACCATCGCGACCGATGGGGTCGTCGAGCGAAGCGACGTCGTCGGTGCCGTGTTCGGACAGACTGAGGGGTTGCTCGGCGACGAGCTCGACTTACGCGACCTCCAGGAGTCCTCGAAGGTTGGGCGAATCAACGTCTCGATACGGTCTGAAAACGGGCAGTCGTTTGGCGAGGTGACCGTCGCCTCGAGTCTTGACAAAGTCGAGACGGCGATCTTAGCCGCCTCACTCGAGACTATCGACCGTATCGGGCCGTGTGGCGCCGCCGTCGAGGTGACGAGTATCGAAGACGTGCGCGCCGCAAAGCGCCGAGAGGTCGTCGAGCGCGCCAAAGAGCTCGTCGCAAGCGGCTTTGAAGAGACCAGTCTCGGCAGCGACGACGTCTTAGAGGAGGTCAGAGAGGCCGCCCGCGTCGCAGGCATCGTCGACTACGAGGGGCTTCCGGCCGGGCCTCGCGTCGGGGACTCCGATGCGGTGATCATCGTCGAAGGGCGTGCAGACGTCTCCACCCTGCTCGAGTGTGGAATTAAGAACGCGGTCGCCGTCGAGGGAACGAACGTGCCCGACGCGGTCGCCGAACTCACCACCTCGCGCACGGTGACCGCGTTCCTCGACGGCGACCGCGGCGGCGAGCTCATCCTGCGCGAGCTGGCACAGGTCGGAGAGATCGAGTACGTCGCATTCGCCCCACCCGGGGAGTCTGTCGAAGATCTCGACCGCGCAGCGGTGTTCGATGCGCTCCGCGGTAAGGTCCCCTACGAGACGCTGGCAGACGAGCCCAACCTGCGCGATGCCGCCGGACAGGGGACGACGCCGCCCGCGAGCCCGACACTGGATGATACACCCAGTGACACCAGTTCGATGATGGACGACGCCGAGGGGCGCACGATTGTCGACATCGACACCGATGACCCGAGCGACGACCCGAGCGACGGGTCACCGAGTGTAGACGATAGCGGTGGCATCTCCGGTGATGACGAGGGTCACAGTGCAGACAACAGAGCCGACACGCACGCCGAGGCCGACGTCGACGTCGACGAGAACCACACCGATACCGGCGAATCGACTGATGCCGACATCGAGACTGAGTTCGATGAAACGGAGCCACCCGTCGACCAGATGCCTCGGTTGTTCGAAGAACACGTACAAGAGGTCGTTGACGGCGACAGTGGCCGTGCTCGGCTCCTCGATGGCGACCTCGGCGTCCGCACTGAGGTTGAGGCCACGGATGTGTTCGATGCGGTTGCGGGCGCAGACGAGCCGCCGGTGGCGGTCGTCCTCGACGGCACGATCGACCAGCGGCTCGTCGACGTCGCCGCCCAGCGTGGGGTTGGGAAGCTCTTCGGCCGCGACACCGGTGACCTAGTCAAGCGGCCCGTCGGGACGCAGATCGTGACGGTCGCTGACAGAGCCGTCGAGGCCTGACCGACCGGCTCGACCGAGTTACCCGATCCCGAAGACGGCAAGCAACGCAAACAGGATGTCCCCGTAGCTCACCGCGAGGAGGAGCCCAGCAGTCAACGGCACGAGAAACGGGAGCCCCGGCGACACCCGAACGGTGTCCTGCTCGGCTACGAGCGCCAGGCCCGCCCGGAGCGTCTGGGGGTCGGTGCCATACGCGTCGTGGTCGATTGCCGCGAGAAATCGTTCGGCACCCCACGGGTCGTCATGGCTGTCGTCGTGGTCGCTATCGTCGTAATTGTCGTGTTCACCGATAGCGTTGTTTGATTTATCCGAGTCAATGGAGGCGTCACCGCCGGCGTCGACACTCGCGCGTGAGTACACATCTCCGTCGGCGGGTATCGTATCGATCGACGCGTCGAGGCGTGGACGCATCGAACAGCCGACACGGCCGTCAGTTGGATCGAATGTCGGCCCGATGCGGCCAGGGTCACGGACCGCCGTCGGTTCCGCCCGAACCACTTCAAGGGTGGTCCCGCGCCACCGGAGGTACATCCGGAGGGCATCGAGGTCAAGCCCGCTCCGAGTGCGCCCCGCAGACGACTCGAACAGCCGGCCGTGTCGGGTGGCAAGCGAGTCAGTCGGAACACAGCGCGTGAAGAACAGCCACCGAGACCACTCACCGTCCGCGAGGTTCGTGACAGCGAGCCACAGCGGGTACGCGAGTCCTACAAGCAGCGCATTTGTGAGCACCGTGAGCGAAAAGACCCCAGCGGGAGTCGCGACGAGCGGGAGCGTCTCGCCGGCGACCGTGTACGCCGGGAATGTCGGAAACACGAGCGCGAGCGCGATGACGGCTTTCGCGTCGGCCCCGCCGAAGCCGCCGAGCGCCCACAGTCCGTAGCCGAGCGGTGCAACCACGAGCAGACTCACCGCAACCCGCAAAGCGAAGAGCCAGTCTCCTCCTGCGAGCGGCCATCGACCGACCACTGTGAGCGCGAGTGTCAACGCACCGAGTGCGTACAGCGGCGGCCACAGCCGATTAGGGAGCCGTCGCGTCCGGACGTCTCGCACCGCCGCCCAACAGAAGACGGGGACGACGAGGAGCCGGAGCGCGTCCGCGAGCGTCACGAGCATGGATCTGAGTGCGACGAGAGATCAACTTAGCCGTTCGGCTCCGGCTCTCAGTGGTGAGAATCAGCGGCGCGACGCGGGGCCGGCGTCACGGTGGAGGTAGAGGTACGCGAGAACGGGGAGGATGGTGAACAAAAGCGTGGCGAGGAACCACGCAACCGCCCGGTTGCTGCCCCGCGCTTTCGCATCACGGTAGATCCACACGGCGACCGCCAAGACGATCGCGTAGATGACACCGTAGTAGAGCGTCGACCGGAGCGTCGCAAACTGAAGCACCGGATCCATACCGATTGTGTGATCGCCACCCGAAAGAACGTAGCGGTCCCCGCCGACGAAACCATTCGACGTTACGAGCAAGGGTTTCTGAACCCCACATTTATTTTCGTCGTGACCCAACGTCATTTTGATGAGTTCACAAGATCACCTAAAAGAGACAGACACCGAGGCACGCTTCGAGTTCAAAAAAGAGGAGAACTCCGCATTTAGAAGCGAGCGTGGCCTCGACGAGGAAACGATCCGCGTCATCTCCGAGG
>Ga0209946_1000721_pt1 | contig 13625 bp, 9 predicted proteins | sample SalPon2_A_H2O_MG_FD_185704 | JGI IMG/M metagenome (GOLD analysis project Ga0209946, IMG submission 185704) | Salt pond water microbial communities from South San Francisco under conditions of wetland restoration - Salt Pond MetaG R2_A_H2O_MG... | ecosystem: Environmental > Aquatic > Non-marine... | reverse complement strand
CCCCGGGGCGACGCGACGACGTTCAGGCGGGGACTGCGTCGGCTCGGCTACTACCCCGAGGCGACGGTCCCCGACCGCGTCGAGGTCGAGTGGTCGATGCCGGTCAACGGGATCGGCCACACCGCGGCGAAGTCGAGCCCGCGACCGACGCCGGACGGCGACACCGTGTTGATCCCCTCGGACACGGGGGTGTTGCACGCAGTCGCGCCCGACGGCGAGCCCCGGTGGCGCGTCGAGACCGCGGCGGGGACGAGCCTCGGATTCCACGGGACGCCACTCGTCGTCGACGGGACGGCCTACATCGGCGGCTACGACGGGTCGATGTACGCATACGACGTCGAGACGGGTCGGCGGGTCTGGAAGACCTCGAACTGGCGGCTCCGCGGCGCGATCGCGATCGGATCGAGCCCGGCCTACTGGGAGGGGGTGCTGTACGTCGTCGCGGAGTACAACTACCCCTGGCAGGAGCCCTCGGGGACGATGTGGGCGCTCGACGCGGAGACGGGACAGCCGCTGTGGCACGACAGCCGGCTGTGGGGGATGCCCCACCCCTCGACGTCGATCGATCCCGCGACCGAACGGATGCTGACGGGATCGAACGACGGGGTGTGTTACGCCTGGGAGTTCCCCTCCCTGGAACCGGCCTGGGAGTTTCGGACCGGCGCGGAGATCAAGGGGACGATCCCGACCTACGACGGCGCGGCGTTCGTCGGCTCGTGGGACGGCCGTTTCTACCGGTTGGACCTGGCCGACGGGACCGAGGAGTGGGCCTTCGAGACCGGCCAGGTGATCATGTCGAACCCCGGGATCGATCCGGACGCGGGGGTCGTCTACGTCGGCAGCGACGACGATCACGTCTACGCCCTCGACGCCGACACCGGCGAGAAACTGTGGTCGAGCGACGTCGGCGGGAACGTCATCGGGTCGCTGACAGTGACGTCCGGGTCGGTGCTCGTCGGCTCCTACGACACCCACCTGTACGCGCTGGACAAGCGGACGGGCGCGACCCGATGGCGCGTCGAGGGGGTCGGCCACGTGACGAGCGAGGCGGTCCCCCACGGCGACCGGATCTACTTCGCCGAGCGGGGCGACATCTCCGGGTACTGGTCCGACGACGAGCCGGTGACACTCCGCGAGCGGGGCCGCGCCTACAGCCTCGTCCGCCGGTAGTCGTTCGGGATCGTCGGCCGAAAGCGGCGGGGTCGGGGGCTGGGATCGCCGGCGGTGCGCGCGCGCGAGCGTCGGGATCGGCCCGAATCGCGGGGGGCGCCCAGTGCAGTCGTGTACACGTCCAGTAAACACATGTGTACACGATGCTGCGGTGCAGTGTCGCACGGACACACACCTCGTCGAACGCCGACCCGGACGGCCGTCGAGAAGATCAGAATCGCCAGACAGCACCGTGACACACGAGTATAGTGGGCTCCGGGGAGCACGCACAACACATATTCAAACGATTATTTCGGTTAGAATAATTCATGCATACGATAATTAATATAGATCAAGATATATTGTTGCATACTGTCGCGAAAATATTCGACATAGTTCGATAATCGGTTCTGCGAGGGGCCCGCGAGGGCCGTCCTGCGGCCGCCTCACCGCCTAAAGCGTCGATACATATATATATCGAGTACTACACGCGACGGCTATGACAGCGACAAGCCAGCCTGTCATGGAAGCACCGAAACCGGAGTCGGCCGGCGACGCCGGCGGAGGTGGTTTCCGTGGTTAGCACGGTCGAGCTGCTGTTGGCCGCGGTACCGCTTTTGATCGCCGGCGTGTTGATGGTCGGGTTCCTGTGGTCCGCCACGCGGGCGATGCCCGTCGCGTGGATCACCGCAGTCGTGATCGGCTTCGCGGTGTGGGGGATGCCCGGCAACTGGGTCGCCGCCGCTTCGATAAACGGCGTCATCACGGCGCTGACTATTCTCTGGATCGTCTTCGGGGCGCTGTTGCTCCTGTACACGTTACAGGAGGCCGGCGCCTTCGACCGGATCAACGAGGGCTTCGCCGCCGTTTCGGACGATAGACGCGTCCAGATCGTGTTGATCGGGTTCTTCCTCGCGACGTTCATCGAGGGCGCGGCCGGCTTCGGGACGCCCGCAGCCGTCGTCGCCCCGCTGTTGCTCGCGCTCGGGTTCCCGGCGCTCGCGGCGGTGATCGCCGCCATCATCGGCCACATCATCGCCGTCACCTACGGCGCCGTCGGGACGCCGATCATCATCGGCATCACGAACCCGCTCAGCAGCGTCGGGAGGTACGAAGAAGCGATCGTCGGAGGCGGCTTCGAAAGCGTTACAGCGTACTCGAACCAGGTGGCCGCGTGGGCGGCAACGTATCACGCGCTCATCGGCTTCATGATGCCGTTCATCGCGGTGCTCATGGTCGTTCACTTCTTCGGCGACGACGACGAGGGCGCGCTCAGCTACGCCCTGGACGTCGCCCCGCTGTGTCTGTTCGCGGGGATCTCGTTCGCCATTCCCTACTGGGTGTCGGCGTGGTTCATCACCGCCGAGTTCCCGTCGCTCATCGGATCGATGGTCGGCGGTGCGATCACCGTCAGCGTGTTGCGCGCCGGCTATCTGCTCCCCGACAAACACTGGGAGTTCCCGCCCCGGGAGGAGTGGCCCGACCACTGGGTCGGTACCATCGAACCGGGAGCGAGCACCAGTAGCACGGCCGCCGATGGCGGCGCACAGCAGATGTCGCTGGCGAAGGCGTGGGTCCCGTACGTTCTCGTCGTCGTGTTGCTCGTCGTCACGCGCGCTGTCGACCCGATCAGCAACGCGATCGGTAACGCCGCGTACGGCGTCGAGGTCGGTAACTTCACCATCGGTATCGTCCTCGGATGGAGCAACATCCTCGGAACCGAGATCAGCAACTCGATCGCGTGGATGAGCGTCCCCGGCTTCTGGCTCATCGTCCCCGCGCTCCTGTCGATCCCGATCTTCGGCATGAGCGGCCGGCAGGTCAAAGCGGCGTTCAGCGAGACCGCGAGCAAACTCGTCTCGCCGTTCATCGCGTTGATCTTCGTCATCGCGATGGTGCAGGTGATGTTGCAGTCGGCGGCCGCGCCGGCCAGCATCGAACTCGGCATGATCCAAGCGCTCGCCGAGGCGACCGCCAGTGCGCTCGGGCCGGCGTACCCGTTCGTCGCCGCCCTCATCGGCGCGCTCGGCGCGGCGATGGCCGGATCGAACACCGTCTCGAACATCACGTTCGGCGGCTTCCAGTTCGACGCCGCCCAACAGCTCGGGCTGCCGACACAGCTCATCGTCGGCGCGCAGGCGGTCGGCGGCGCCATCGGTAACCTCATCGCCATCCACAACGTCGTCGCCGCGCTCGCGACCGTCGGCCTCGTCGGCCAGGAGGGCCGCGTCATGCGGCTCAACCTCCTCCCGTTGCTCTACTACTCGATCGGCGTCGGTACGCTCGCGATGCTGTTCAGCTACGTCCTCTTCCCGACGCTGTTCTGAGCGGATAGCGGTTTCCGGCCGTTCCTTTTTATACGACGGCGAACAGCCACGGCTGGTGGATCGTGAGTACGGAACCTTCAGCGGTCGGAACGGCGCTCAGCCCAGCGTCGGCGTGAACCGATCGCCGCCGAGGAACTTCCAGAGGTGGCCGCGCTCCTCCGGCGGGTCGACGGCCGGAAGCTCCTTCAGCGCGGGTTGGATCGCGTTCCACCACCCCTCGGGCGTCTCGAACTTCGCCGGGTACTTCGGGTAGACGTCGTCGAGAAAGTCCGACTTCGTCGCGCTCGGGTGGCTCGTGAGGTACTCGTAGGCGGCCGCGAGGGCCTCCCGGCGGGCGTCGAGGGTCCGACCCGACCCCGGGAGGTCCGCCGCCCGGATCGCCTGTTCGGCCTCCGAGGGATGGTCCGTCCGATCGGGTCCCTCGTCGGCGGCCGTTCGTCCGGGCTCGACGGCCGGGATCGGACGCCACCACACCCGGCTGCGCGCGCCGATCTTGCGGGTTTCGAGCCGCCCGGCCTCGACGAGCGCGTTGAGTTTGTTGTGCGCCGTCCGCCGCGAGCAGTCGAGCGCGTCCATGATGTCGGCGGCGGTGAGCGGGCGTGCGACGTCGTCGCGCGCGTCGAACGCCTCGAGCGCGGCCTCGGGCGGGATCCGGTCCGTGAACTCACCCTTCGCGTTCCGTTCGCGCTCGGATGCCATGGGCGTCGACACGGACGGACGTGGTATAATCCCTTTGTCCGGGGTGAGCGCCGTCCCCCGATACTTATGATCTTGCGACGCGCACGGAGAGACGGTAGCATATGGACGAGAGGCGACGCCGACGACCGAGGGACGACGAACGGCCGCCAATCCCCGCCGGCCACGACACGTGAGAGGGCCATGACGAGCCCCACGTTCGAGGTGTTCTTCGCGGCGCTGCCGCTTCTCGTCGTCGGCGTCCTCCTCGTCGGCCTGCTGTGGCCGGCGGCGCGGGTGATGCCGATCGCGTGGCTCGTCGCGTGCGCCGTCGGGTTCTTCGTCTGGGGGATGCCCCCGGCGTGGCTGTTGGCCGCCACCATCGAGGGCGTCATCACCGCCGTTCAGATCCTCTTTATCGTCTTCGCGGCGCTCGTGTTGTTGTACACGATGCTCCGATCCGGGGCGTTCGACACGCTCAACCGCAACTTCGCCGAGATAAGCGAGGATCGCCGGGTGCAGGTCGTGTTGGTCGCCTTCTTCCTCGCGACGTTCATCGAGGGCGCGGCCGGGTTCGGCACGCCCGCGGCCGTCGTCGCTCCCCTGCTTTTGGGGCTCGGCTTCCCCGCGCTCGCGGCGGTCGTCGTCGCGCTCGTCGGCCACGTCATCGCCGTCACCTACGGCGCCGTCGGGACCCCGATCCTCGTCGGCATCGGCGAACCGATGTCCAGCGTGTCCGGGATCCGGGCGACGATCGAGGCGAACGGGATGACGACGACCGAGTTCGCCGTCGAGGTCGCCAAGTGGGCGGCGACGTATCACGTCCTCGTCGGGGTCGTGATGCCGCTTTTCGCCGTCGGCATGGTCGTCTACTTCTTCGGCGGGGAGGAGCGGTCGCTACGGCCCGCCTGGGAGGTCGCCCCGCTGTGTCTGGTTTCGGGGATCGCCTTCGCGATCCCCTACTGGCTCGCCGCGCGCGTCAGCGCCGCGTTCCCGGCCCTCCTCGGGTCCATGCTCGGCGGCGCGGTCGTCATCGCGGCGCTCAGGGCGGGCTACTTCGAGCCGGAGACGCGCTGGGAGTTCCCGCCCGAATCTGAGTGGCCGGATCACTGGGTCGGAACGATCCGCCCCGCGGACGCCAGAGGGGTCATCCCGAAGGAGTACACGATATCGCCGCTTCGGGCCTGGACGCCCTACGTGCTGTTGATCGTCTCGCTCGTCGTCACGCGGAGCGTCGCGCCGATCTCGCGGTTTCTCCAGGGCGAAACGATCCGGCCCCTCGGCGTCGAGGTATCCCTGCGGTTCGGAACCATCACGACCGATGTCGGGGAGTTCACGCTCGGGCTGTTCGGCTTCGAGTGGACCTCGATACTCGGGACGGGGATCGGGAACGGCGTCGGAGTCGCGTACCTCCCGGGGACGTGGCTCCTGGTGAGCGCGGTGATCGCGATCCCGCTGTTCGGGATGTCGCGGGGGCAGGTCGCCGAAGCCTGGCGGGAGGCCTCGTTGAACCTCCGGTCGCCGCTCGTCGCGTTGGTGTTCGTGTTGGCGATGGCGCACGTCATGTTGCAATCCGGGGCGCACGCCGTGGGGCTCGACAGCATGATCGTCGTGCTCGCCACCGCCACGGCCGACGCCGTCGGGCCGGCGTACCCGTTCGTCGCCGCCCTCGTCGGTGCGCTCGGCGCGGCGTTGATGGGGTCGAACACCGTCTCGAACATCACGTTCGGGACGTTCCAGTTCGTCGCGGCCGAGAGCGTCGGCGTCCCGAGAACCCTCACCGTCGGCGCGCAGGCGGTCGGCGGCGCCATCGGCAACCTCGTCGCGATCCACAACGTCGTCGCCGCGCTCGCGACCGTCGGCCTCGTCGGCCAGGAGGGCCGCGTCATGCGGCTCAACCTCCTCCCGTTGCTCTACTACTCGATCGGCGTCGGCATCCTCGCGATGCTGTTCAGCTACGTCCTCTTTCCCGGACTGTTCTGAACGGGACCGACGCCCGCCGATCCCCAAAGCGTGGAGCCGCACGTTTCAAATCCCTGCCGAGCACAGGGGCGTGTATGTCCGCTTCCGAACTCGCGGCGCAGGTCGCGGCGGCGCTGGATATCGACGGCGAGGCGTTCGCGTCGCGGGTCGAAGCCGAAACGGAGACGCTGCGCTCGGAGCTCGAGGATGGGACGTTCAACAACCCCCAGGCGATCGTCGGCCTGGAGTACGAGTTCTACGCCGTCGACGCCGAGACGGACGCGTTGATGCGTGTCCCGCGACGACTGCTCGAGTACATCGGCTTCGAGAAGGAGCTCGGCCTGCACAACGCCGAGCTCTCGACGACGCCGCAGCCGCTCTCGAAGTACGGGCTCCGCGCCCAGGAGTCGGAGGTCCAAGCGAAGCTCGCGGCGGCGAGGACCGAGGTCGCCCGGGAGGGGATGGCCCTCGTCAGCGACGGGCTCTGGACGGTGCCGCCGATCGGCGAGACGGCCTCGGAGTATCTCACGAACAGCATCGAGCAGGACGGGATGCGGATGGCGACGAACATGTCGCGGGCGGTTCGGTACCACGCGATGGCCAACACCGACTACGCCGCGGAGCTACAGCTCGACGCGCCGCACGTCTCGCTGTCGGCCGACACCGTGATGCCCGAGAGCCTCATCACGTCCATCCAGCCGCACTACCAGGTCCCACACGCCCACGACCTGCCGGAGCGCTTCCGCTACGCGCTGCGGATCGCCGGGCCGCTGCTCGCCGTCTCGGTCAACTCGCCGTTCTTCCCGCCGGACCTCTACGACGCCGACGGCGAGACGGTGCTGTCGGAGTGTTGGATGGAAAACCGGATCCCGGTCTTCGAGTCGGTGCTCAACCCCGAGGACAGCCGGAAAGTCGCCTTCCCCGAGGACGTCGACAGCCTCGACGACGCCGTAGACCGGATCGCGAGCGACGAGACGGTCGTCCCGGCGGAGATCACCCCGAAGGGCCGATTCGACGACGCGTTCGCGCACTTCCGGCACAAACACGGCAGCTTCTGGCGGTGGGTTCGCCCGGTCTTCGGAGGGTCGACGAGAAAGAGCGCGAACGCGCGCATCGAGTTCCGGCCGCTGCCGGGACAGCCGACCGTCCAGGGGACGGTTTCTCTCTTGGCCGTCTTCGCCGGGCTCCTCCAGAGCCTCCCGCGCCGCGAACACCCCGTGTACCACCAGTCGTGGGAGACGGCGGAGGCGAACTTCTACGCCGCGGTCCGGGACGGCCTCGAGGCCGACCTACAGTGGGTGACCGCCGACGGGACCGAGACCACAGACACCGAGGAGCTGTACGCCGAACTGTTCGAACTCGCCCGGGACGGCCTCGAATTGCGCGGCCTCGGCGCCGAGGAGGCCAACCGGTACATCCAGCCCCTGCGGGCGCGGGTCGACCGGCGAATGACGCCCGCCCGGTGGAAACACGATCGGGTCACCGAACGCGTCGCTGACGGGGAGCCGTTCGCGCAGGCGGTCTGGGGGATGCAATCGGACTACATCGACGCCCAGGCGGAGACGCTCGTCGACGGGACGTTCCTCGAGTGGCTCGAGTGAACGGGGGCTGCGACGGGACGGCAGGCGTTTCGCTCACTCCGAGGGGCTGATCTCGGCGACCTCGAGCACCTCGCGGTAGCGGTTGCGGATCGTGACCTCGCTGACGTTCGCCGTCTCGGAGATGGCGGCCTGCGTCAGCCCCTCGTTTCGGAGCTTGGAGGCCGCATACAGCGCGCTCGCGGCGATCCCGACGGGGCTCTTGCCGCTGTGGACGGCCTCCTCGACGGCGGTCTCGGCGAGGTCGCGCGCGAGGCGCTCGGTCGCCCCCTCGCAGTCGAGTTCGGAGGCGAAGCGACCGAGGTACTCGTTGGGGTGTGCCGGCGGCGTCTCGAGGCCGAGTTCGCGGTCGACGTAGCGGTAGGCTCGCTTGATTTCGAGGTCGCCGACCCGGCTGACGGTCGCGATCTCGTCGATCGAGCGGGCGACCCCGTCGAGCCGCGAGGCGGCGTACAGCGAGGCCGCCGCCATCCCCTCGATGGAGCGGCCGCGGAGGAGGTCCTCGTCGAGCGCGCGCCGGTAGATGACGCTGGCCGTCTCCCGGATCGGCTCCGGGAGGCCGAGCGCCGACGCCATCCTGTCGATCTCGCCGAGCGCGTGCCGGAGGTTGCGGTCGTGGGCGTCCTCGGTCTTCGAGCGCCGGTTCCACGTCCGGAGCCGCTTGAGTTGGCGGCGCTTCCGGCCGCCGAGGGCGTTGCCGTAGGCGTCGGTCTTGTCGAAGCCGATGGTGGTCGAGAGCCCCCTGTCGTGGAGCATCTCCGTCATCGGCGCGCCGACGCGGGAGCGCTCGTCGCGCTCGGCGGCGTCGAAGGCGCGCCACTCGGGGCCCGAATCGATCCGCTGGTCCTCGACCACGAGCCCGCAGTCGACACAGACGCGCTCGTCGGTGTCGGGGGCGGTCACGGAGCCGCCGCACTCGGGACAGGTGTCGGTGTCGGCGTCGACGGACGCCTCCGTGCTGGCGTCCTCAGTGCGGGTGCCGTTCGGGGAGACCGCCGCTTGGGAACCGCCCCGGGACTCGTCCGGGGGAGCCTCGCGGGGGCGGTCAACGGTGCGTTCGTTGCTCATCGGCTACCCCCACCGATGTCCGTAGCGGGGAACGCGCCGCCGGCAGATGGGGGTCGGTTCGATCTGATGGGAGAGATGTTCGTCAGTGACATATGTATCGGGTCCGCTGGGCGTCGCGATCGATCGTACCAGGTAACTTTTTGTATTGGATAATATTATCTCTTTGGGTAAGATGAAACCTTTTTTGTTTACGAAAAACCGTTTGCACTTGGGGGTCAGCGGGCGCTATCGGGTCGGCGAAGCGGGCGGCGTCAGGACAGGACCTCGACGGCGTAGCCGTGCTCCTCGAGCGCGGCGAGCAACTCGGCGACGTGGTCGTGCCCGCGGGTCTCGAGGTCGAGTTCGACCTCGGCGGCGTTCATCGCGATGTCCTTCGAGGCCCGGTCGTGCTCGATCGCGTGGATGTTCGTCCGGTGCGCCGAGAGCAACTCGACGAGTTCCTCGAGCGCGCCGGGGCGGTCCTTCAGGACGGTCTTGACCCGCAGGAACCGCCCCCGCTCGACGAGGCCGCGGGTGATGACCGTCGTGAGCACGTTGAGATCGATGTTGCCGCCGCAGAGCGCGGGCACGATCGTCTCGCCGTCGTCGTACTCGAAGCGGTCCTCGATGACGGCCGCCAGCGAGACGGCCCCCGCGCCCTCGACGAGCGTCTTCGAGCGCTCCAGAAGCGACGTGACGGCGTCGGCGATCTCGGGGTCGGAGACGGTGACGACCTCGTCGACGCGCGCTTCGATCACCTCGAACGTCGCCTCGCCGATCTTCCGGGTCGCGATCCCGTCGGCGATCGTGTCGACCGACTCCCGCTCGATCACCTCGCCCGCCTCGAGCGATCGAACCGCGCTTTCGGCCCCCTCGGCCTGAACGCCGACGACGCGGGCGTCGGTCAGTCCGGTGATCGCGGTCGCGATCCCGGCGATCAACCCCCCGCCGCCGATCGGGACGACGACGGTCTCCACCTCGGGGCACTGCTCGGCGATCTCGAGACCGATCGTCCCCTGGCCGGCCATCACCGCCGGATCGTCGAAGGCGTGGACGAACGTCCGCCCCGCCTCGCGTTCGATCTCGTGGGCGCGCTCGGCGGCCGCGTCGTAGTCGACCCCGTGGAGTTCGACCTCGGCGCCGTACGAGCGGGTCGCGTCGATCTTCGATATCGGGGCGTACTCCGGCATCACGATCGTCGCGTCGACGCCCGCCCGCGTCGCCGCGAGGGCGACGCCCTGGGCGTGGTTGCCGGCGCTGGCGGCGACGACCCCGGCCTCGCGTTCGGCCTCGTCCAACAGCGCGACCTTGTTCGTCGCGCCCCGGATCTTGAACGCCCCGGTCCGCTGGAGGTGCTCCATCTTGAGTCGGACGTCCGCGCCCGTCCGCTCGGAGAACGTCCGGGAGCGCTCGAGGGGCGTCTTCCGGGCCGTCTCCGAGACCCGTTCCGCCGCCGCCAGCACGTCTTCGAGTTCGATCATACCCGGAGTATCGGGGCTGGTGTGGTATGCCTTCCGGGGACCGGCGGCGATCCGGGAGACGGACCCGAGCCTGCGGCTCCGTGGTGGGTGGGTCGACAAAAGGGAAGGAGCGTGTGCAATTCGTGAAACGGCGGGATGCATTATAAAACCCGTGTATGCGGAGTGAAAGTGTAATCGCCGTACACAAGCGTTGTGAATGTGTCGTCGGACGGCCGTTTGACGCGTGACTGACAGTCGGATCGGGAATCGAAACGGCGGGTGGCGCTACAGGTCCGAGGACTCGAATCGGGTGTAGCCGATCGCCAGCGGGACGACGATCCAAAGCGCCATCACGATGAAGCCGAACCAGTCCTGGAGGTAGAACGCCAGATCGGGGGTGGATTCCCCGCTATCCGCCAGCCGGCGGACGACCCACAGCGTCCCCTGCTGGTAGGCCGCGGTGGGGTCGAGGATGGTGAGCACCTGGAACAGTTCGAACACCGCGTCGCCCTCCTCGATCCCCTCGAAGGAGAAGCCGTTGACGGCGTAGGCGACCCCCTGCGCGAGGCTCGACCAGAGGAACTGAAAGACCACGAACAGCCCGAAGGCCCCGTACGCCGCACGCGAGGTCGACGACGTAAACGCCGAGACGCCGACCGTGATCGCGATGAAGACGAACGCGAAGAGCATCGAGATGCCGACGAAGACGACGTACTCGAGCGGCGAGAACGCGTCGGCCAGCGAGGCGGTGACGACGATGCCCACGGCGAAGCCGACGAACAGCGCGACGGCGACGACGCCCGACCGACCGACGAACTTCCCGAGGACCACGTCGAGTCGGCTGTTCGGCAGCGACAACAGGAGCTTCAGGCTGCCGCTGTCTCGCTCGCCGGCCAGCGAGCGGTACGCGACCGCGATGGAGACGATGGGGATGAAGACGGCGGTGGCGCTGACGAGGCCGCTGATCAGAAGTACCGTCGTCACCTCACCGGTGAACGCGGCCTGCTGTGGCGGATCGATCTCGGTGACGAGGTACGCCGCGCCGGCCGAAAACAGCGTGAAGAGCAGCGTCAACACGATCAACAGCCGCGATCGGATCGCATCCCGGAAGTCCTTCTCCGCGACGGCCTGCCAGCTCATTGCTCGCCCTCCGTGTAGGCGGCGAAGAGGTCCTCCAGGGGTGCCTCCTCCGTCGAGAAGTCCGAGACGTCCGCGCCCAGCGTCTCGAGTTCGGAGACGGCGTCCATCTTGACGTCGTCCTCGCAGGTGATCCGCAGCGTCGTCCCGTCGACGGTCACCTCGCTCACGCCGTCGAGGCTCTTCAGACGGTGGGCGGCGTCCTCGGGGACGGAGTCGACCTCGACGACGAGCGTCGACCCGCCGCCGACGTTCTCGCGGAGCCCCTCGATGGTGTCGACAGCGACGAGTTCGCCCTCGCGGATGATCCCGACGCGGTCACAGACGGCCTCGACCTGCCCGAGGATGTGACTCGAAAAGAACACCGTCGTCCCGTCTGCGGCCTCGCGCTCGACGATCTCGCGGAGCTCGCGCGCGCCGTTGGGGTCCAGCCCCGAGGACGGCTCGTCGAGCACGAGCAGTTCGGGATCGCCGACGAGCGCCATCGCGAGGGCGAGCCGCTGGCGCATCCCGGTCGAGAAGCCGCCGGCCTTCCGGCCCGCGTCCTCCGCCAGCCCGACCCGTTCGAGGAGAGGGTAGGGGTCGTCGTCGGCCCCCTTCGAGTCGATGGCGAACTGGACGTGCTCGCGCGCCGTCAGGCGGTCGTAGACGTCGAATCCCTCGGGGAGGACGCCGGTGCGTTCTCTGACCGCGACGCTGTCGTCGCGGGCGTCCCGACCCAGCACCCGAACCGACCCCGCGTCGGGGCGGATGAAGTCCAGGAGGACGTTGATCGTCGTCGACTTCCCCGCGCCGTTGGGGCCGAGAAAGCCGAAGATCTCGCCGTCCTGGACGTCCAGATCGAGACCCCGGAGCGCCCGTACGTCGCCGAAGGACTTCTCGACGCCGTCGAGTTCGATGGCGGCCATATCGTCTCCGGGTTCCCGCCGACGCACCATAGGCCTTGAGGATCGCACGCGCCGGCGAAACGGGGGACGAAAACGGGGGGCGGCGCGGTCGAAGAGAGGCGTCCTGCGCCGGGTCAGTCCGCGTCAGTCGCTCTGGATGCGCGGGGCGAGCATGAACGTAACGTGGCCGTCGCCCTCCGCGAAGCCGAAGTGCATCTTGATCGGGAACTCCTCGCCGAGTTCCATCGTCACTTCGGCGTCCTTCGGGATCGCCTTGTTCATGTCCTTCAGGTAGTCCAGCGAGAACAGCGAGCGCGCGTCGCCGGGGGTGAGGTCGATGAGGTCCTCCCGACCCAACTCGAGGTGGACGTCGTCGGTGTCGCCCTCGGCGTCGACGTAGAACTGCTCGGCGTCGGGGTCGACGCCCAACGCGATGTGATCGGAGACCATGTCGGCGGCCGTGACCGAGCGGTTGATGTCCGCGCCCTCGATGACGACCTCCGAGGAGAGGTCCAGGTCGGGGAGGTCGGGTTCCTGCCGGATCGAGTCGGGATCGATCAAGGCGAGCGTGTACTCGAGTCCGTCCAGGGAGATGTGGAGTTTGCGCGTCTCCTCGTCGAGTTCGAGGTGGACGAGTTGGCCCGAGTCGGCCATCGCGACGATGTCCTCGAGGCGGTCGAGGTTGACGCCGATGACGCCGCCGTCTGTCTCGTAGGACTCGAAGGCGTTCGCCGACAGTTCCAGATCGACCATCCCGACGTTCGCCGGATCGACCGCACGGATCGTGAGGCCCTCCTCCTCGAGGCGGATCTTGCACTCATCGACCAACACGCCGACGGAGTCGAGCGCCGCCCCGAGCGTGTCCGCGCTCACGATAGCCTTGAACATATACGCCTCTCTTCTCCCCGATACCTTAAAAAAACGTCCCATTGAGCCGCCCGCACGATCGGCGTCGATCCGGCCGTTCGAGGGGTCGAGTGTCGGATACCGGCTACTCGAGTAACAACAGTTCGGGCGACTCGAGGTACTCGATGACGGTGTTGGTGAACCGGGCGGCGTCGGCCCCGTCGACGACGCGGTGGTCGATCGACAGCGAGAGCGTCAACACCTTCCGGGGGACCACGTCCCCCCCTACGACGCGGGGCTTCTCCTTGATTTCGCCCACCCCGAGGATCGCCGTCTCGGGGTAGTTGACAATCGGCGTGGCGTACTCGCCGCCGACCGCGCCAAAGTTCGTGATCGAGAAGGTGCCGCCTCGCATCTCCTCGGGGGCGATCGAGCGATCGCGCGCCCGCTCGACGAGGTCGTTCATCTCGTCTGCGATCTCGAGGAGGCTCCTCTCGCCGGCGCGTTTCAGTACCGGAACCATGAGTCCCGCGTCGG
>Ga0209946_1000719_pt1 | contig 13644 bp, 14 predicted proteins | sample SalPon2_A_H2O_MG_FD_185704 | JGI IMG/M metagenome (GOLD analysis project Ga0209946, IMG submission 185704) | Salt pond water microbial communities from South San Francisco under conditions of wetland restoration - Salt Pond MetaG R2_A_H2O_MG... | ecosystem: Environmental > Aquatic > Non-marine... | reverse complement strand
CGACAAAATAGATCAGATGCAAGAGGAAAAGGAAGCATTCGAGTCGGCCATGGAACGAGATTCCTCGTCATTTCTCGCTGAATAAATGGTGAGCGAGTCTCGCCATCCGTTACTAGCTGATACAAGTTCCTTGATTGCCATTGCGAACACCGACCAGTGGGAACTGTTGAAAGACGCGTTGCACCTCACGACAACAAACGTTTGCAAACATGAGCTTCAACACCATGTGGACTCGAATAAGTACCCCTCGAAGGGAAGTCGTGGGGAATATCTGAAGCAGGGCAGCCAGCGTGTGCTTGATCATCTCGATGGCGAGTCCTCTCCATGGTCGTGTGTAACCGTCGTCCCTCGTCCACATGGGCCTGATGCGGGTGAGCAGTCACTCAAACAGGAGCTGTCCAAACACGGTGATTCATATCAGGTCGTTTCACTGCTTGATTCAGTTGCAAGACAGTCACTCCGGCGTCTGATCGACGAGCACGAATACGATATTGATGTTGTAGGACCGCCGTATCTTCTCTACGTTCTCCTAGATACTGATCTCATCTCGAAGGCCGAGTTCTGTACGGCAACTGTTGAAATGATTCGTACCGAAGGATGGACCGGGTACGAAGTCGTCAAGAACGCCTGGGCCAGCATTCCCGTTGACTGTGCCGAGATTCTTGACGACGAATACGATGATGCGCTTCCACCAAAATGACCATCATTTGGTGTAACAAAGCCCCAGCGAGTCGAGATACTTCATCACAGTCCCAATTCGACAAATGACAGTCACTCTATGAGAACAAAGGCGACTTGCATCAGAGGGTCGAACTGTACAAGTTATAATCAATATTATATTTTGAGTTTATTAGCCGAAGCGGTTCCTGCTTAGGTAACACATTTTCTCTCTCTGACTCAAGCTAAAAAACAACCACGTATTACACCCTCGTCGAGATGGCTCGCGTTCGTGATGCTCTCGATCTCTACAACTGGATGCACCGTGCGTATTCAAGCGCACATTCAGAATCCTAAGAGTTGTCCATCGGAACAAGCACACGGGAAATCATGAGCCGTCTGCGACCGCTCGAATTTTAAACTACTGGACAGGGAGGTGCAGCCAACTCGCTCAATGAAATCACAACAGATACTAATAGGTGAGTCATAAGTTATGGCATGGTTCCGATTCTCCTACTTATTGCACTCGTCACGGCTGTCTTCGTTGGCTTCAACATCGGCGGATCATCAACAGGCGTCGCGTGGGGATCATCTGTCGGTGCCCGTATCGTCAGCAAAACCACAGCGGCTGCACTGATGACCTTTTTGTCTTCCTTGGTGGCTGGACGGTTGGACGAAACGTTTTTCATACACTCGGCGGCGAGATCGTCCCACAGACAGTATTCTCTGTCGAAGCGAGTATGATTGTTTTAGGGTTTATCGGACTCGGAATGCTGCTCGCTAATCTCTACGGTGTTCCGGTATCAACTTCCATGACGGCGGTCGGAGCTATCGCTGGACTCGGACTTGCAACCGGACAACTCAACTTTGCCGTCCTTGGCTCGATTATGATCTGGTGGATTGTTGCTCCTGTTCTCGGATTTTGGTTCGGTGCAGTCATTGGTCGGTACCTCTACCCACACCTCTACCCACACCTCGATCAGAAATTCGCCGTCCAACAATCCAGTGGCCCGCTTCTCACACTTGACCGTACGGGAAGTATCCCAACTCCAACACTGGGTCCCGGAACCACCCCTCGTGAGTTAGCCAGTACGGCTGTAGTACTCGCCATCGCCTGTTACATGTCCTTTAGTGCTGGTGCAAGCAACGTTGCTAATGCGGTTGCACCACTCATCGGTGGCGAATTGATTGGTGTTGATAACGCAGTTATCCTTGGAACTGTGGCAATTGGAATTGGTGCATTCACGATTGCACGGAGAACGATGGAGTCTGTTGGAAACGATATTACTGAGTTGCCATTACTAGCCGCGACAATTGTGATGGTCGTTGCTGCGAGCATTACCACGGTAGCTTCGGCCCTTGGTATCCCTATGGGCCTTGCACTCGCCACTGTCATGTGTATCGTTGGCCTCGATGGGGGCGAGCAACCCGTCCGACAGGAGCGACTGATCTGATGAAAGGCGATATCGAAGGCGAAATTTCGGTGGATGCAGTCACTACTGAGACAGCCGGTGAAATCTCTCCAGTCGGCAAAGAACCCCCGGAAAACGTACAAGATGCTCAACAATTATTCGACCCTTCATCAGTCGGTCGATTTGTCGCATTCTGGATTATCGGTCCCTCTATCGCGACGGCCCTCTCGTACGTGACTTTTGTTGTTCTCCCAATTGTAGGGCTTGCCTGATCCCTGGGAGTGAACCGCCTCGGGTCAAGCCCCGAGGCACTCGGCCTGCTCCGCCTGTAGACCCATTTTTCAGTCACCATGCTTCGTTGTACTCACGAACTGAGGGTTTCAACAAGGCCAACCCTGGCTTGGTCACGTACCAGAATTTGTATGTTATCGTTGTGAGACCGGAATACATTGATTGCAGAATCCGTCGGGCACTTTTCAGAGCCTCTAACTGCCGATATGCGCAGAATAACATGTTTTGAGCTTCCAATCGAGTTTGCGTCTGATTTGAGAGTCGATCAGTATTTCTCGTGATTCTCTCCTACTTAGCCCAATTTGGCTGATTATAAGCGTTTCAACCCCTCGTCGGGGACAATTAGGCAGTTCAACTATTTCGTGATTTCGTCGGGGTCATCAAAACGAGCAGAGAAGTGCCCGACGGGCCTCTCGGCTGATCTGCAGCCGTGGTGAACCCCTCTGCACCTCTAAATTAGTCCAAAGAAAGGGTAGGTACAACGGTGCAAACGCCGGTGGCTCTCTCTGGCCGAACGGCCATCTGGAGATTAATCTATCCGATTGATATATCATAAACCATTCAGCGGATACCGGCCCAGTTTGTTTCCCGGTGTGTCCCCTCTTGGAGGGCGAAATAGCGTTAATCATTAGTGTTACCTACTACTCAGCCCCTCAACTCGGTTACAATCAAATACTAACTATACCATACTAATACGAAATTAGTAGTGTATGGCTGGCGAAGACGCTCCCAATGAGTCAGAAAAACCCGACGTGGCCCTCCGGAGTGGATGCAGCAGAACGTGTCCGCCACGTTGTGCTGACACAGACTGAACCACAGAATGCGGGCTGGATCGCCACCGAGGCAGCCGTCTCTCGGGATACCGCTGTGAAGTATCTCACTCGGATGGTCGACCAGGGCGATCTCGAAATGACCGAAACAGCCGACGGCACCTGCTATAAACCAGATACCGTCACCCAATTCCTCCAAGAAGTTCGTCAACTCGCCGAAGAGCACACACGAGCAGAACTGACCCAAGAACTCAACGCGATCAGTGAGGAAATTGAGGGGTGGAAGGAACGCTTCGAGATTGACTCGCTCACCGAGCTGCGCCAAAGCATCGGGAGTGAGAATCTCACTGCCGAGGATCGTCGCGAGCGGTTAGCAATAATCGAAGCGTGGGAGTACAACAAAGAGATACGTGAATCGATCCAGCTGGCGATCAGTCTCAAGAGCTCGCTGTCGACACTCGGGATCGACTCGTTGTCTGGTGGCTCGTCGACAACACTCCCGCAGGAAGGGTAGGCGGTAGATGGTACTGTGGAAAATGGTGTCTCTCTTCCTTTCGTGCAGAACCTGTACGGTTGGCTGACCGCCGGCACGTTTACAGAGCTTGGTTCATTCTCACATTGTATGGATCTTGAGGAGACCGTCGATTACCTCGCTGAGGAACTTGATCTTGAGCGAAGCGAATACGTTCGGGAAGTTGGCCGATCAGTTGGGAAGCTTCGAGACTAGCCAGATGAGTGTTAACCAACAGTTGCTGTTCAATTCGTCTTTTGTTGGTTAAGACAGCTCAAAAATCAATCTTACGCTGCAATCAACCGCTATGATGCATTCCTTGCCTGATCAAGCACACAGAGTATGCATTTAGTAGGGTTAGATTCATACATGGGCGGACTCTAAAGCATATACGTGCATGAAGCAATCTGATTTGGGAGAGTCGGCTCCTGGACGACTCGTCGCATACGGTCAGACATCATATTTCAAGCCCGATCCGTTACCCCCGTCGCGAGATTTGGAACTCACTGATGAATTCTATGAATCACTTGCAACTGCTACTTTTTGGCTCGGCCAACTCAGTGGTATCAGCCGTGAGCTTGATTTTCCGCCGGTTCTCTACACTTCGTTACTCCGCAAAGAGGCTATGGAATCTGCCGAAATTGAAGGAGCAGACATTGACTATAACGCTTTGTACAGCCTTGAGACTCGTAGTCTCGATGAATCTGCTGATGTAGAATCCATAGAGACGCTCACTCCGCCTTCGGATACGAAAGATACCCGTGAAGTTCTGAATTATGAGCGGGCGGTCGAAGATGGCATCACAGCCCTCGATCAGGGTGAGAACCTCACCGTTGGACAGCTTCATGATCTCCATGAGAGGCTCCTCACCGGAGTTCCAGATGATCGAGTCGATACCGACACCGTCGGTGAATACAAGAGTATCCCAAATCATCTCGGGGACTTTCTCCCACCTGTTCCAGGAGCCGTCGAGGGTCTCATGGAGGCTCTGATAACCTATTATCAGACTGGAGGAAGCTACCATCCACTTGTTGATATTGCTCTGTTTCATTATCAGTTCGAGACGATCCATCCGTTCGGGGATGGGAATGGTCGACTTGGTCGACTCCTCATCACACTCCAGTTGTACGATGCGGGCTACCTTCAGCATCCGAACCTCTATCTCAGTGAGTACTTCAACCGAAACAAATCCGAGTATGTCGATCGAATGGATAGCGTTCGATCCGATGGACAGTGGGAGGCGTGGCTCTCGTTTTTCATCCGCGGGATTGCCCAACAAGCCGAAGAATCTGTCAATAGAACGCTTGCACTTGATGAGCTTCGACGACAGTATGAAGAAGATCATGGCGGCATCTCGTATACCAAACACAAACTCGTCTGTGCCCTCTTCGAACAGCCCTATCTCACGACACAGACTGTGCAGAATCTATTCGATGTTGAGCAGTCCACTGCCTACCGTGCGATCACTGCCCTTGAAGAAGACGGCATTCTCGAAGAGGTCACGGGGAAGGGGAGGAACAAGGAATATCGCGCAAAGGAGATCTTCGAGATCCTCGAACAGCCTCCACAGACATACTAATCTGAGTTAGGCCCGCTGTTCTCCAACTGTGGCGCGATACAGTTGAGACTGGTGACCTTCGTCAACTCCAACAACCGAATCCACCCTAATAGCTTCAGTCGATATACGGAGCTGTCCGTATTTGCATTTGTAGACGACGCAGCATTTTATCGCCCCCTGAGGGGTGCGGGCGCACAAAACTGCCTGCTATAACCAATGTCGAGTGAATACACCTCATCGAAGCAGCACCCGAAATCGAACCAGGCCGACTGCCCCAGCGATCCATCATGGGCCGATCTCAAATTATCTGTCCCAAATGAAGAGAGCCCACTTTCCATTGTCTCATTCGTCGAGTCGGTTCTCGTCGAGCTCACCCACGAACCCGTGGCTGCCGAATACGTCTCCTCTCACATCTGGGGTAAAAAGCGGACGCGATACTTCGCTGTTGATGGCTCTGGAGAGCATTTCGAAAAGCGATATTCTGATGATCTCTCGGGGAGTCATACCACGTTGCTCACTCGCCGGCGTGTTCGCACCGAACTCATCAATCAACTCTCACGCAATACAGTCACAACCACCGGCAGATTGAACGAGAGGGTTGAGGATTCAGATACTTTCCGCGTACGGCCGCTTCGGGAGTTGGATCTCTAATGGATCGTGAATTGATGGGCGGTCTTGTTGCCACATCTCTAGCGTCATCTATTAGATGAAATACACTGTATGGGCTATTGCTCCCTGCAAACTTATTTTCCTGCAACTCCATGCGGTGGTAATGGCTGGTAGTACATCTCGACACATCTCCACACGGGTAAGCACATCGTCTCCGGTTGTAGATGTGGTTGTCCCATCGATGCGCAGGCAACTGTCTGATCCTGCCGTTCGGATTCAGTCCTGCTGTGTCACCGACAATAGCTCACCAGAGTGTCGTGCAGTCGCACGCTTTGGACTGGCTTCCAGTGTTGCAGCCCCAGCGATGCCGTTGTCCACTGCAGGCCATCAGTGGGATGGGCGATGACACTCTCGAACAGCCAGCAGCAGGCAACGATCGGGGTTGTACTCAATGGCTCTCAGAAGGATCCGTTACCTGCCGAGCTGTGCAATGATTGCGACCTGATTGAGTGCTCGGACACCGTGCCAGCTGCTGTTGATCTGTGCATTGTTGATGCCGAGACGATACAGACACAACAAGAGCTTATCACCAGATGGCGAACAGAGCAATCGCCGGTTTTTGCACCGATAGTATTGCTCACCGACTCGTCGTCGCAGACAGGCCACCGGTTAAACAAAGAGTCTCCGATTCGATGTGATAGCGTCATCGAGCGATCAACACAGAATGTGGCCCTTACCCGCCGGATTGAGTCCCTCATCCAGCGACGGACGCTCTCACAAGAACTCGCCGACACAAAACAGCTCACAGCGTCGATCTTCGATTCAAGCCCGCTGGCGAAACTCATCGTGGGAGCTGATGGAACGATTGAACAGGCGAATACGCGTGCCGGCGAGCTGTTTGGGACGCCACACACGGAACTCGTTGGGCAGCCCTATAGCTCCGAGGGCTGGATCAGACTCGACGACGGGACAAAACGGATCGTCGAGAACGGGTTTCCGTTCGCTGACGTAATTGACACAGCCGAACCGATCTCCGAGCATGAATGTACGATCACACGGCCTCACGATGAGGAGGTCGTGGTTTCGGTGAATGCCGTGCCGATCCATACTGACGACGCTGCAGTCGGGCGGGTCTTACTGACGCTTACTGATATCACGGCTCGCCGCGCACACGCCAATGCACGTGATCGACAGGTCGATCTCTTCACAAAAGCCCAGGATATCGCCAACGTCGGTGCCTGGGAGTATGACCTGCGGACGGACGACTTCTATTGGACTGACGAGGTGTATCACATATACGGACTCTCTACGGATGTCGAAATCACCAGCGCGCGCGCTATCGCGGCGTATCACCCAGCTGACCGGCCCGAGATTCAAGACGCCTTCGAGCGAGCGGTTGACGACGGGGACTCCTACGATCTCGAACTGCGCCTGATTGATGACTCCGATACGCTTCACTGGGTGCGGACGCGTGGCGAACCACAGTTCAACGACGACGGCGACGTGATTCGCGTTCGCGGCACGATACAGGATATCACCGAGCGAAAAACCCAGGAGAGCGAGCTCCAACAGATGCGCAACGCTGTGGACAAGGCCCCAATCGGCATCGCGGTTAGTGATCCGACACAGGAGGACAACCCACTCGTCTATGTGAACGATGGATTCATGGAGCAGACGGGATATACACGGCAGGAGGCTACCGGCCGAAACTGTCGATTTCTACAAGGCGAGGACACCGATGAGACGACCGTCGCGGAACTGCGAGCAGCGATCAATGCTGCTGAGCCGGCGTCAGTAACGATCCGTAACTATCGCGCCGACGGCTCACCGTTCTGGAACCATCTTGAGATCTCCCCTGTCACCGACGAATCGGGAACCGTGGTCAACTACCTCGGCTTTCAGCAGGACGTCACCGAGCGAAAAGAACGACAGGAAGCACTCAAAGAAACCCAGAAACGGCTTGGAATGGTACTTTCGGAGACAGATACCGGTGTGTGGACATTTCATCCGGAGTCAGACACTATCACCCCGATTGAGTTTCCAGAGGGGCTCGGACTTGCGGAAGACGCGAGCGGTGTCGACGCCTATCTGAAACAGATTCACCCAGCAGATCGCGACGCTGTCAAAGAGCATATCAGATCGGCGATCGATTCACACGAGAGCTTTGACGTTGAGTTTCGGCTTGATACCGACGAGTACGAACGGTGGCTCCGCTCACACGGCACCGTCATCACTGACCCTGATGGCACCGACCGGGTTGTCGGAGTGACAACAGAGATTACCGAACGGGTTCATCGGACGACTGCACTCGCGAAACGAGAGCGGTTGCTTCGGGAACTACACACAAAAACTCGCCAGTACTACCCGCTTGAATCGAAACACGCACTCGCCGAGTTCGTCATTGAGTTTCTGGAAACCGCGTTGGATTTCAGCTACGCAAGCATGAAGCTGTTTGACGGCGACACTGGTGTCCTTCGATCGGTTTGTGACTCAGCTGCCTACACAGAGCTTCCAGATTCGTTTGCGACCGTCGCTCCAAGCGACAATCCTGTGTGGGAGGCATATCGGAGCGCGGAATCACAACGTGTCAACACGCCACAGTTCGATAGCATGGCCGAGGGACTACCTGTCATTTTCAGCCAACTCGTTGCTGTTCCCGTCGGCGATTTTGGTGTTGTCGCCGTCTACCTTCCTGAGGAAGCGGAACTCACCAACGTCGATATTGATATCATTGAGGTCGTTGCGACAAACGCCGAAGCCGTGCTTCATGGGTTCGAAAGTGCCGAAAGCCAGGCCCAACTCGCTGACCAACTCGCGACCCAACGGGCACACGTCGATACGTTACATGCTATCGTTAACACAACTCAGGCGATACAAGATCGCGTTCCACAGGCTAACAGCCGGTCTGAACTCGATACCGCCGTCTGTGAGGAGCTCGCTACCCCACCCCTGATTGATTTCGTGTGGATCGGCCGGCCACGCGCGACCGAGACTGCACTGACAGTAACAGCGTCAGCCGGTGACGGGGAGCAGTATCTTGACACTGTCCGCTCGGCCCACGGTGCGTGCTCTCTTCCAGCACACATCGCGGCAACGGAACGTGAACCGTTCAGCAGCAACGCAATCTCACAGCACGTCCAAGACACGGACTGGGCAAAAGAAGCACTGTCAAGTGGGTACAGTGCCGTGTTGAGCGTCCCGCTTGTTCATGACGATGTGCTGTACGGCGTGCTCACAGCCTACTCCTCACACGATGATGCCTTCGGCGAGATGTACACGAATCTACTCACCGATGCGGCATCACTCCTGTTGAATTACACTCGTGTGCTTGATCAACGGCCGCTCGGATCGAATCAAACGCCGACGACGGTGACGTTCGAACATGCTGATGCCTCCAGTCCGCTCCAACGACTTGCCGCGGCGACAACAAGTGAGATTCGGGTCAAAACGATCGTCCGTGCCACGGAGGACACGGTGACAGTGATAGCAACGGTCACTGACGGTGACCGCCAAGCGGTGTGTGAGTATGCCTCGACGGCAACAGGGATCAACTCGGCCACCCCCTTCGGTACAGATGACTCCCAACAACTCCATATTGAACTGCCCAGGCCATTCTTAGCAACAGCAGTTGAGCAGTACGGTGGGCAACTGCTCACCGCAACCGCGACACCGACTTCAACCCGGATTCAACTCCGGATCACGAGCGGTGTCTCGCGGCGGCCACTCTTCGAGTTCATCACCACACAGTTTGACGACGTCGAGTTGATCGCTCAAGAAGAGAGACCGGATGCATCAATGGATGACACGACAGCGCTCGACGAACTGACCAAGCGACAACGGGAAATATTGAACGCAGCCTACTACGGCGGCTACTATGAAACGCCACGGGACATAACGGGTCAGGAGCTCGCAGCAAGCTTCGACATCTCAAGTCCGGCGGTTTACAAACACCTGCAGGCTGCGCATAAAAAGCTCCTCCAACAGACGCTCGAATAGGATTTGACCGCTCAGAGTGGACAGTTAGACAATTAACCATTGTACGCAGCGCGCAGTTAACTACTTAGCTATCAGATTGAATCCACTTCTCCTCGTTTAGTTTTGATATGGGTCTGACACACCCCCTTCGGCTTGATCGGTTGAATCTCCGTGCCAAGTTGATCGCGACATTTGTCGTCGTCGCACTCCTCGTCGGCGTGACAGGAGCGGTTGGCTACCAGGGCGCGTCAGCCCTCGATCACGAGGCACACCTCATTGCACAGAACGGCGAAAACATGGATCATGCTGCCGAGATGCTCGTTGGGATCGAAAAGCAACAGGTCGCTGTCCAGGCAGCCCACCTTGGCGAGTCTGGTGCACAGGCTGAGTTCGAGGACGGAAACACGCTGTTCACCGAACACGCTGCCGCGATGGATACCGCCGCCGCGGGGGGGACATCCGGTGAGTTGGAGACACAACTTGACGAAATACAGACAACACATGAGGAGTACAACGCGCTTGCGGCCACATACTTTGACGCCAAGGAAAACGGCAACGAGGAGCTTGCAGCCGAGACGCTGGCGGAGATGGGCACACTCCGCACTGAGCTAGAGGAGCAAGCACACACCCTTGAGGGGCTGTCGGGTGACGCGATGGCCGCTCAAGTCGCGGCCGCCGACAGCAAGACACAGACTGTTCATATGGAGATCATCGGGCTGACCCTTGTTGCGTTTCTGCTCGCGATTGGGCTCGGTGTCCTCCTGAGTCGACACATGACACCGCCGATCAAACAACTTGCCGCGTCTGCCACCGACATCAGCGACGGCAAGCTGGATACGGAACTGCCGACGCATTCGATGAGCGACGAGATCGGGCAGATGGTGGATGCATTCGGCGACATGCAGCGAAACTTGGAGAATATGTTTTCTGAGCTACACGATGTGAGTCAGAACCTCAAAACGGGCGATCTCGACCAGAAGATCAGCACCGACTACCCGGGCACTTACGGCGACATCATGACCGGTGTCGATGAGGGAACTGACCAGTTGACAGCCAGTTTTGCGGACATTGAGGACGCCAGTGAGGCACTCCGAACCGGGCAGCTTGATCAATCAATCAACACGGATCGGCCGGGGCAGTACGGGGCTGTCCTAACGGATTTCAAACGCGGTAGCGATCAGCTTTCTGATAGCTTTGGCCAGATATCTACTGCCAGCCAGCAGCTCAAACGAGGCAACCTCGATCAGTCGATCGATGACGACTACCCTGGCGAGTACGGGGCTGTGCTGACGAATCTCGATGACGGGATCGCCCAATTACGTTCAAGTATCCGAGAGGTACAGACCGTTGCCGACGATGTCGCCGTCGCCGCAGAGCAAGTGTCGGCCAGCACTGAGGAGATCAAAACCGCAAGCACCGATGTCGCCGAGTCGGTCGAAGAGATCTCACGCGGTGCTGACGATCAAAGCGAGGATCTCGCCACCGTCTCAAATGAGATGAACGATATGTCTGCGACCGTCGAGGAGATCGCCTCCTCAGCCGAGGAGGTCGCTGCAACCGCTCACACGGCGGTTGAACGGAGTAAAACCGGCAGCGACAACGCCGGGGCAGCAAAAACCGAGATCGCCGCGATCGAATCGCAGGCCCAAGCCGCCTCCTCGCAGGTTCGATCACTTGACGACGAGATGGAGGCAATCGGCGACATCGTCGATATGATCTCGGATATCGCCGAACAGACCAACATCCTCGCGTTGAATGCCTCTATTGAAGCCGCGAAAGCCGATGGTGCTGGCGACGGCTTCGCTGTCGTAGCCAGAGAGGTCAAAACGCTTGCCGAGGAGGCTGGCGAGGCCACCGCGGATATCGAAGCCCGGATCGAAGAGATTCAGTCGATGACCGGCGAGACCGTTGATGATATCGAGTCGATGAACGAACGGGTGCAGTCCGGGGCCGACACGATCGAGAGTGCGATCGAGATGTTCGATGAGATCGCCGATGCCGTCGACGAAGCCGAACGCGGTATCGACGAGATCAGCCGGGCGACAGACGATCAGGCCGCCTCAACCGAGGAGGTTGTCTCGATGGTTGAGGAGGTCTCTGCCGTCAGCCAACAGACCGCGGCTGAGGCGACCGACGTCTCCGCGGCAACCGAAGAAACGGCTTCCTCACTGTCGGAGGCGGCGACAAACGTTCAACAACTCTCCCAACTCGCCGACAATCTGCATGATAACGTCGCGGACTTCAACGTCGGTGGCCAAGCGGCAGCGACCACCGACACCACAGCCGCGACCGAAACACAACCCCCAGCGGCGCAGGAGCCACAATCAACCGAGCCAGATTCGACACCACCGTCAACCACCCCCTCTGCAGGTCACGCGCCGCCGTCCGACGACGCCACGCGCCCAGCGGCGGCCGAAACCGCCACCAAAGCAGACGCAGGCGGCACAACACAACTGACAGCACAGGAATCCGAGCCAGCCGAACCGGGGGCCAACGGGCATGTTGAATGGAGGGATGTTAGTGACTCGCCTGGAGACGAACTTCCCAATAGCAATGGCTCCGGGGATGGCGAGTCCGACATCGAGGGTCTGTAGTTCCGGTCAGGATACATCATTCTCCAGGCTTCGAAGACTGAATCTGAACCAGACCGACTATACGACTGACCTACCGGGGGCCGATCTTGAACTGACCGTACCTAACGATCGGAGTGCAATTGATGTTTGTGAACCCCGCGAGAACGTTTTTATTGGTGGTCATTCTACTGACTGGCATGGGATCACCGAACAGCGATGACCGGCCGATTCGGGATATTGTCGCCGAGACGCTGACAGACCACCCCGTCAGTGTCGGGTATCTGTTCGGCTCTGTCGCCCGTGGGGACTCCCACGAGCAGAGTGATATCGACGTGGCTGTTGCCTTTGGGGATGAACAGTCCAGTAGTCTCGCTGCCCGTCTTGGACTCGGTGCAGATCTCGCGCTTGCGCTGGGAACCGATGATGTCGATGTCGTCGATCTGAGGACGGCTCCAGCGTCGCTCGTCCGTACAGTTTTCCGTGACGGCGACCGCCTCGTGGGGACTGAGAAAGCGGCACGTCGTCTCCGGTCGAAGTTGCTCGAAGGAACACAAGACGATCCACGATCACCTGCTGAGCGGTTCGACGACGCACTTACCGCGATTGACGATCATCTTGCATGACGCTCTCAGAGGATACTGTCGAACGGATCGTAAGGGCAGTCGAAACAATCGAGGCAAGTCTGGCTGTACTCGTCGAAAAGCAATCACTGTCCCGAGAGGTCTACCTGGCTGACCGAGAGAGTCGTGATGTAGTCGAACGACGGTTCGTTAAACTAACCGAAGCAACTCTTGATATTGCCAAGACGATAATCACCCAAGAGCAGGGAACCCCACCGAAAAGCAATCCGGCGTCGATGGTCGAACTGGACGCAGAAGGCATCCTTGATCAGACAACCTCCGAAGAGATGGTCCAAGCGGCTCGTTTCCGAAACATTCTCGCACATACCTATGGTGACGCAATTGACCATGACGATGTCTATGATGCGTTGCAAGACCTCAATCGCTATCGAGACTTCTTGATGGATGTTCGGACGTATTTGGATGAACAGGGTGTGCTTGATTAGCCAGACGCTCTTTAACCAACAGTTGTTGCAATCTCCATGCGCTGTTGGTTAAGACAGCACGTAAGCATCTCTGATGAGGTACTCTCGTCTGGGTATTATATTTCCAGTGCAGTAGATATATGTTCTAGCGAGTCGAACATACGAGTATGCCCGACAGCCCTGATCGAGATTCTGAGAATCTTCAGAACTCGATGACGCGTGGAGAACGGATTCGTGCGGCCG
>Ga0209946_1000716_pt1 | contig 13673 bp, 14 predicted proteins | sample SalPon2_A_H2O_MG_FD_185704 | JGI IMG/M metagenome (GOLD analysis project Ga0209946, IMG submission 185704) | Salt pond water microbial communities from South San Francisco under conditions of wetland restoration - Salt Pond MetaG R2_A_H2O_MG... | ecosystem: Environmental > Aquatic > Non-marine... | reverse complement strand
CCGAAGGCAGCACCTGCTCCGACGCCGAGTGTGCCGACCACGCCCAGTACGGTTCTCCGTGTTGGCTTCATTATATATTCATATGAATACATTCCGCAGCTATACTATCGGGAGATTAGGAGTCTTAGGTTTGGTCTTTTATCTCAATGGTGAGGTTCTCGGTCTCCTGGCTGGTGGTTCCTGATTCCACTGTTCCGTCAACGGGCGACGGTCCAGAGCCGGTGACTGCTACTGTGGCACCGCTAGAAACAGTCTTCTCATCAACCTTAGTAAGCAACTGACCTTGGCTTGTGTCCTCATCATCACCGAACGTGACATCGAAGTCCGTCTCATCGCTGTTCTCGACGAAGCCGAAGAGATCGCCGAACGTAAGCGTCGAGTTCGGCGGAACACCGTTGGGGCCGAACACAATTCGCACGTCATTAGCGACGAGGCTCACGTAATTATCGGCAAGACCATCGTATCCGCCAGTTGTCGCATTGACGGGGAACAGTTCATCTCCGGGTATTATATCTTCACTGCCGTCTCGTGCGCGAACAGCAACGGACTCGGGCGAGGTATCCACAAGCACGTCAATGGAGTTACCGATGATCGTATTCCCGATGTCATCCTCCTCATCACCAGTAACTCCGTTTTCAGCCTCACCAGCGGGAACGGTTCCCACCGTACCAGCATCTGCGCCGAACACGTTCACCTCAACGGCACGCTCTGCGGTCGTGGACGTAAACGCTCCCGACCCGAACGCTGCTCCCGTTCCGACGCCGACCAGACCGATCGCACCCAGTACGCTTCTGCGGTTGAGTTTCATCGTAGTTCCACTAACGAGTGGGTACCACATATTAACACGCCGCGTTAGCGGTCTAAATGCTGTATTTAGCTTTGTATGAGTATCTTCAGGCACACCCTGAGCCGCATCAGGCGGGGGTCAACACGCTAACGGAGCACAATAATAAAACCCCCGAGCGACAACAGTATCCCAATGAAGCGCCGCGTGCTGCTCGCAGGGATTGGCCTCTCTAGTATCGGTGTCGGGGCCGCGTTCGGGTCGGGTGCGTTCACGACGGTCCGTGCCGACCGGAGCGTCGAGCTCAACGTCAACAGCGACGATAGTGCACAGATAATATTTACACAGGGAAGCGGGGTCGGCGCGGATCGACTCATCGGTACCGACAACAGCAATGCCGTCAACGTAATCAAGTTCTCACGGACCGACCTCAACGAGCAGTCTACGACTACATTTGAAAAAGCGCTTAAGATCGAGAACAACACGGACAATAGCGGTGATGGACTTGATCTCGATTTTCGGGTCAAAGAGACCACTGAGATCGGTGATGGAAACGTACTCGATTTCCGTGTGGAAGATTCTGGACATGGCTCCATTGTTGGTGGCGAAAATGAGAACGAATTTAGATTGGACGCGACGGATTCAGTAGAGACCGATATCGTCATCGACCTTCGGGACAACGACATTGGAGACGGAACGGAGGACAATGATCTAGACTCGATCGAACAAGTAACGTTCGTCGTGGAGGCTGTTGACAGCGGGTCATAGTCATACACTTCGATACTCTGAGACAAATATCCACGAGCTCCGAATCGTAAACACGATGATAGCAGTGACCCACCCGTCGCCCTAACCTATTTCCAAGCGAATGAACCGCACTCTCGTCGTCGCCCTCGCGCTTGCGGTCCTCTGTAGCGGTGCGGTCGCCACCGCGGCGGCGTTCACGGATGGCGACGAGGTTGTCGACGGCTCTGAGGTGTACCTCGACGCCGCCGACAGCGAAAATGGCGAGCAGTACGTCCAGATCGACGGAAATGACGAGGTCCGTCTCCAGTTTGATACACTCCCACCGGGCAGTCAGACGCGCGTCGACGACCTCTTTGTGATCGGGTTCGCCGGCTATGAGGACAGCGACGCTGCGACGACGGTCCAGCTCGAAAGTACCGACGACCGTCTTACGCTGACGCGCATGGACACGGGAGAATCGTTCGGCAGCGGGACGGTCGAACTCCAGCCGGGTGAATCGGTGCTGTTTGGTGCGGTCGTCTCGACAGATGCACAGAGTTTCTCGTCCAGCATCGAACTCGAAGTCGACGTTCCCGACACGGACGGCGGTAGCAGTGGTGGCGGTACTGGCGGAGCTGGTGGAAGCGGCAGCACCGGCGGATCTAATGGTGGCAACAGTGGAACCGGCGGCGGTGGAGAAGATGCCGGCGACGGAGAAGACGTCGATGACGACGATGCTGATAACGGGGACGGAGATACACCGGACGAAGCGACAGGGGGCGGCGATGGAGTCGTAGGAGAGCCGGATGACGACGACACCGCAGCGGGTGACGACGCTACTGATCCGAGTGTCGACACCGACACTGATCCCGGAGGCGATCTGATCGAACTTGCCGGCTTCGGCACTCCGTTCTCGCTGGTTGTTATGAGCGTGCTCGCGATAATCCTCTCGCTCAGTTACGCTTTCCGGCTTGGGATAGTCGCTGGCGGACTCACGAGCAACACGGGGGGACCTGAGTGATGGCGACGACGACCGACAACGAGGTCAGTACGGCAAACGGTGCCGAGACGCCGGCCAAGGAGTCGTTCTCCGACGCAGTACGGCGTGTCGTCCGCCCTCGCGATGTCATCCCAATCCTGTTTCCTGCGGCGCTGTTTCTCGGGGTCGGAGTCCTTCCGCCGGCGATGCGAGAGCAGTTAGCGTTCTCCACCGCCGACCCTGACGTGTTGACGGCGCTGACATCAAACTTCGCGCACGCCGATAGTACGCATCTGTTTCGGAACCTCACAGCGTATCTCTTTGTCGTCCCGACGGCATATCTTCTCTCAGTGCTCGCAGACCGTAGACAGCTGTTTTATACTGTTTTTGTCGTCGTTTTCACTGTGTTCCCGGTCGTACTATCGGGGCTCAACCTTGCTGTCCCCCGCAACGCTCTCTCGCTTGGGGCGTCTGGGCTAACACTCGCGTTCGTCGGCTACCTCCCAGTCGCGCTCGCGGAGTACGTCCGCCGTCGGTTCGACGTTGTCAACGTCGTTCGACGTATCCTCGCTGGGGGAGTGTTTTTCCTCGGATTGGTGATCGTAATTCCGCTTGTGGCGGCTGCCGTCCAGCGGGCCCTCGCGGTCGCGCTGACCGTTGTCGCGCTCCTCGCAGTCGTCGTGTACGGCGTAGGGTTGCGACGCTCCGGGATCGACCGCTCGACGCTCCGCGGGCCGCCACCGGGGTTTCTCGAACTCAGCATTTGGTCGACTGCAATTCTCGTGGCCGCGCTGGTAGCAGCGTTCCCGACGGACCCACTGTCGGAGGCCGGAGTCGTGAACACATACACGCACTTTCTGGGATACGCGTTGGGCTTTTTGAGTAGCTATCTCGCAGTTCTCTTGATTCCTAGATTTGAGCAGACATAGCCCTGCTCCACACACCAGCCCTCGTAACACAGGTACGTCGCATCTCTCTCGTCACAACATCACTAACTTTCGGCATTCGATCAGCTGTGGTGCATACTTCGGGGTTAGGTTACGGCCCCTATCTCGACATGTGGTCCGACCGTTTTAGACACGAACTGTTGGGGTGGGTACGCCACCTCTGAAAAACAGTTGGTACCACCCCAAAGAACGCGACTAGGCTACAAGATCTTCAGAGTTGATATTACACCGGCCCGATCGCTCCCTCCTCCGATTTGTACCTGTGCCTTTTTGTAGCTGCTTCCATCGACCGGAAAGTAAACTTAGGAGGAGTGTGACCACAGAGTCATCCGATTGATTTAGCACTCCTATGTCCCCTGATTCTACCCACCCAGGTCGATTGCGAGAAGTGCTTGAGAACTTTGTGGACAGCCTCGGCACTACCGTTTCCGACGCCCACCTTGTTGAGCGGGTTCTCGCAGGCGAGGAAACACTCACGATCGACGCGCTAAGCAATCAGCCCGAAGAGTGGACTGAAGGGAATCTTATCTGGCCGTTGCTTGAGGCAGTCGGACTGAACCGTGAACCAGGCCGTCCCGCCAGCCAACGTTCGGCTGCTGGCACAACCCAACGGGAAGCCCCTGACTTCCGTCTGGTTGAGCGCGGTGGTGAGTTCGTTGTCATCGGGGAAAACAAGTCTCCGAACAAGATCGACCGGGCCGAACAGGAACTCGTCGGCGACTATCTCTCAAACAAGGCCTGGCCCGACTACGGGATCGCCACTGATGGATTCGAGTGGGTCGTCTACCGTGCTGAGCACGGAGGTGACTTCCTCGAATTCAGTGAGGTAGAGCGTGTGGACCTCCGACCTGTCATCAATGCTGTCGCCCGTGACCTCGGGTACTTGGGGTCTGGAAGTATAGATGATGTCAATATTGAGGAGACGCTGGAGACGTTCGTCTCGGTGTTCAACCCAGAGGGCCTACACACGCTCCTGACCCAGACTGCTCCAAAGGAATTCCGCGACACCCGGACCGCGGACGTCGAGGAGTTTTACGAACTATACATCGAGCTGTTGTTCGGCGAAAGCGACGAACACGAGTACGACACATGCCTCCGTGATGACATCCAGGCACCACCGACAGCAACCGAGGAGGACCGGGATCTGTTTGCTGTCACATTGATGAATCGCCTGCTGTTCATCAAGTTCCTCGAAACGCGTGACGTCCTCCCAGACGGCTTCCTGCGGACATTGGTTCGAGACTACGAGGACAATGCCGAGTCCATCCCCGGAACGCTCTACGAGGCCTACATCAAGCCGCTGTTCTACGATCTGTTCAACACGGACGAAGGTGAGCGCCGTCCAAAACTCCGAACCGGCCGGTACGCAGATGTACCGTACCTGAACGGCGGACTCTTCCGTGAGAACGTCCCGAATGAGTCGCAGTACAACCTCGTGGACCGGACACTCCCCACCGTCATCGAGGACCTCATCGAGGGGCACCGGTTGGAGATGAGCGGACAGAACTTCGATCCGGCGATCCTCGGGAGCGTGTTCGAGAAGACGATCAACCACATCGGCGGCGAGGAAGGCCGCCAGAAAGAGATCGGCGCGTACTACACCCCCAACGACGTGACGCGCCACCTCTCCGAGCAGACTGTGGATCCGAAAGTGAAGGACCTCTTCGTCGAGGCGTTTGTCGAGCACTCTGACGACGACGCCGCGGAGTACGTCCGCACCCAGATCGAGCAGACAGACCTCAGTGAGATCCTGCGGCACGTCGAAGACGGCGCAGCGATGTATGGTGCGAATCCGAGCGCGCTAGAGGACATCCTCGACCGGCTCACAGGCCTAACCATCCTCGACCCAGCGTGCGGCTCTGGGCACTTCCTGACGACAGCAATGGAAGACTCCACCAGGTACAGCTCTCGCTCCTCCGTGGGCTCAACGGCGGCGAAGAGCCGTCGCCTCAGGAACGATACGACGCGAAGCAGGAGCTCGCACTACACGCTATCTACGGCGTCGACGTGGACGACGTCGCTGTCGAGATCGCGAAGCTTCGCATCTGGCTGAAGATCATCGAGGGCAACAGTTGGAACGAGGAGTTCGGACGGCTCCCCAACATCGGTGTGAATATCGTCGCCGGAAACTCTCTCGTTGGCTTCCCGGTCAGAGGAGATGTACAGACACAGTTCGGAGCTATCGACGAGCGGCTCCCGACGCTCGCGAAAAAGCGGCGTGCCTACAAGTTCGAGAACAAGGGCACGCGCCAGGAAGTGATGGAACTCGAACAGCGGATCCGCAGGGACCGTGATGAGAAGTTCCTCCGAAACCTAACTCACACGTTTGAGTCGGAGGTGGCCGACGTTGAGGAGTTCGATGCCCTCGTTGCGTCGATCCCAGATGGAGAACTCCACCCGACCGTACAGTCCGTGAAGGCTCAGCGGTGGGATGAAGACGGCGACACGATCGCACTCTCTGAAGAAGACAAGGAACAGCTTGCTGATGCCGGATTCGAGTGGCAGGAGTGGCGCGACACGAATAAGAGCGCGACACTCGACGTCGGAGAGCGCATCCAAGAGGCCGGCGGGGCACGCGGCGAGCTCGCAGAGCATCAAGACATCGTCGACGACCTCCGCCGGCTCCTCGATGCTGGATTCGTCTTCGACGCCATTGAGCGGCAGCCAACACGGTACGATCTCGACCAAATCACGGGGAAGCCGTTACACTGGGACATCGAATTCCCCGAGCTGCTCCCGCTTGAGGAAGCCAACGGGATGCACCCCGAGATCGAGTTTGACATCGTCATCGGCAACCCGCCCTACGGGGACATCCTCAACCAGAATGAGGAGATGTTCACTGCGCCGTACCTCACCGGATCAGTGAACGATGTCTCGGCGCCGTTCGTCGAACGCCAACTGCAACTGACAGCCGAGCATGGTTACTTCGGGAACGTTACGACCCTCCGGCTGATCTATCAATCGTCGCTTGAGGAGTTCCACGATCTGCTCCGGTCCACGCTCGCCCCTGCGCGTGTGGCTTGCTTCGGAATGTGGGGACGGGTCGGTGTCTTCGAGAACGCCCTGGTCCGTGTTGCGCTCCTTTCGGGACAGAAGAACACAGAGACGACGGGAGCCATCCACACGAGCGACTTCACTGTGTTCAACCGAGACAATAGACAGCATCGCTTCGAGACTCTCGAATACAGTCCGGTCGATGGGCTGGTTCTTAGAGACCGTATCGGCGGCGAGGGCTCTGACGGACCGCTCCTCCCCAAGATTGGAGGAGAGACGAAACACCAGCTGCTAACGACGCTCAAGGAGCAGTCCGATACAATCTTCGATGACAAGTATACCCGAGAGCAGCCGGACCGTGATGCCCATTCAGTATGGCGGACCCGCGGGGTCGGCTACTGGATGAACCTCATGCTGGGAAAGCTATACGATGCAACCGATGTAGACCCAGTCTACTTCGACTCGGAATTGGAGCAGAAGACGGCTTTCTTAGTGCTGAACTCCTCGCTGTACTACGTCTATTGGATGACGTACGGGAATCAGCATCACCACAATTGGACGCAGCTCTCGGCATTCCCGTGGCCCGATGAATCCGTGGTGGAGGAATACGAAGACGAGATTGTCGAACTCGCAGACACGCTCTGGTCACGGATGAAAGACGGATTCAGTGGATCGAGCTTCCGGATGACTCCACTCCGGCCGATCGTCGACGATGTCGATGTACTCATGGGTGAATTATACGACCTGACGGATGAACAGGTCGCGTACACACAGAGCTACCTCACTGACCTCGGCGAGGGGAGTGCTCGGGCAGGAGGCAGCGATGAAGATCTCACCTACAGCCCGATTGTTGCTGAGACGGATTAGTTGTATACTCCTTCCTCGGGCACCATACGCACTCACAGAGCCTGCTACTACGGGGCAATGTTGGTTAAGACCGGGTGTTGTAGTTAAGACCTATCACCGGCGCAACGAGCGGGAGGTCGGCGAACAGTGCGCCGGGGGCGCTGCGAGAAAACGAGGGACAGTCAGGCGGGGGCAGCGTCGTCGGCTGAGTGCGGCGTCGTGATCTCGAGACTGACCTCGATGGTGTCGTAGGGCACGAACGCGCGCTTCGCCCGCCCGGCCTGCTCGAAGTGGACGATGTCGTACTCGGCGAGTACCTGGAGGTCGTCGTGGACGGTCTTGACGTCGCGGTCGAGACGCTCGGCCAGCTGGCGGATGCTGTCCGGGCGCTCGGCCATGATGCTCTGAAGGAGCTCCACACGACGGTCGGTGAGGAGCGCCCGGAGGTCACTCGGGTTCTGGAAGTTGATGACGTGCGGTACCTCTTCGCCGGCTTCCCAGCGGTCGAGCCGGTCGAGCGCCTCTTGGCGATGCGCCTGTTCGGAGTCGGACGTGATCCGGAGCACCGAGGGGTAGTCTTCGAGGTCGCGGTCCTCGAGGAAGCCCGCCTCAGCTTCGGTGTCGTCCATCACGATCTCCCCGTCGCCGGAGCCGGTACTGTTGATGTCGTCGGTGTTGTCGGTCGTGTTGATATCGGATTCGTCGGGCATGGTGGGTCACCTCTCACGGCGGTCGTCCATCTCGTTTTGGAACTCTCGGACGTGGGCTTTGAGACCGGTGTACTCGATGTCGTCGTAGACGCCATCGCGCGTGTGGTAGTGGTGACGATCAACGTTGGGGTGATCCGGGAAGTTGTCGAACCGTAGGAGGGTTCGACCGTCTTCGGCCATGTACTGGAACCGGTACTTGACCCCCTCAGGGTAATCGTCGCTTTTGGGGACGCCGGTCGCGATCATCTCGTACCGGGAGCCGTCGTCGAACGTATCTCCGTCTTCGTAGATGACCGTCGATCCCATCTGTGCTACCTATGTTGGTGTAGCGGGCCAACACAAAATAAAACTTCTTGTTGGTGTTTGACACCAACGAATCGGTGGGGGCGTCAATTCTTGCTATTCGGAATGTAGGTGCTCGTCACCTCGGCGGCCACGATCTCGAATCCGACACTGGAAGTGTGGTGGGTGCTTAACATACAATCTGGGTTATGTCTCCTGACAAGGAGAAACCGGTAGTAATGAGCGAAGGTGGGATGCTTCCGGACGAGTGGAAGAGTATTGAAATCCTTTAGAGATGACAAGAGGTGCGTGCTGAATACACGGCAGGTACCAACCAACGCTGTTCGTCGGCGACGCGCCGGGTGATCTCTACGGGCGGCAGGGTGGCCCGACGCCGTCACCACCGGAGCGCAACGGACTCTCGCCCACATTACGCGACCTTCGGGCGTTCCTTGATAGGCAACAGGCGGTCGACGACCTCACCGTGGCGTCCCATCGGCAGACGTTTCGGACGGAGACCGGTCGAGCGCGACACCCCACACGGGGAGAGACGACTGTCGCATTTGCCGGTTTCGGTGACGGACGGACTCTCGGCCGACCTGAGATCAACTCGGGACCGGCGGTCGCTCGATTCCCGAGGACGCGGCCATCGGTTCCGTTTCCGGTCGCTCGCCGATTGGCTATCCGCGTTGCGACGACGAACGGCGCTTTCCCCCCCCCGGAAGCGGCGTCACAGGTCACTTCAAGTGTGGTTCGTAACGGAGGCCTTTCTTCCCTCAATCACTAACCTCTGACATGATCGGTCTCATCGGATCGCTGTGGCGTCGGTATCAATCGGTACCACTCATCTATCGCATCGCAGTCGCGTTCCTCCTCGGATCGCTCGCCGGCGCGGTCTTCGGCGAGCGGATGACCGTTGTCGAGCCGTTCGGCGACCTCTTCTTGCGCCTGCTCAACATGCTCGTCGTCCCGATCATCGTCTTTACGCTGCTCACCGGAATCAGACAGCTCTCACCCGCGAAACTCGGGAGGATCGGGGGCGCGACGGTCGGGCTCTACGCGGTCACGACCACGATCGCCGGCCTGATCGGGCTCACGATCGCGAACCTGTTACGGCCGGGGCGCGGCGTGGAGTTCACGGGCGGCGAGGCGCAGTCGCAGGCGCCCCCATCGCTGACCGAGGTCGTTCTCGGAATCGTCCCGAACAACCCGGTGGCCGCGATGGCCGACGGGAACCTGCTCGCGACGGTCTTCTTCGTGATCGTGTTCGGCATCGCACTCACCTACGTCCGGGCGCAGCAGCCGGAGCTCCGAGAGCGGGTCAACGGCGTGTTTGGCGCGTTCGAGACCGGCGCCGAGGCGATGTTCGTCGTCGTCCGCGGCGTGTTGGAGTACGGCGTCGTCGGCGTGTTCGCGCTCATGGCGGTCGGCATCGGCACCGAGGGTGTCGGCGTGTTCTCGTCGCTCGGCGCGCTCGTATTAACGGTCGCCGTCGCCGTCGTCGTCCATATCTTGTTCACCTACCTGTTCGTGCTCATGCGCGTCGTCGCTGGTGTCTCCCCGGTCGCGTTCCTCCGAGGGGCGAAGGACGCGATGGTCACCGCCTTCGCGACGCGCTCGTCCAGCGGGACGCTCCCCGTGACGATGACGAACGCCGAGGAGGACCTCCGGATCGAAGAGCGAGTGTACTCGTTCGCGCTCCCCGTCGGCGCCACCGCCAACATGGACGGCGCCGCGATCCGGCAGGCGATCACCGTGATGTTCGCGGCCAACGCCGTAGGGCAACCCCTCGCGCTCACTGAGCAGTTCCTCGTGTTGGTCGTCGCCGTCCTGATCAGCATCGGGACCGCCGGCGTTCCGGGCGCCGGCCTCGTCATGCTGACCGTCGTGTTGAGTCAGGTCGGCCTCCCGCTGGCCGTCGTCGGCTTCGTCGCCGGCGTCGATCCCATCCTCGGTCGCATCGCGACGACGAACAACGTCACCGGCGACTTGGCGGTCGCGACCGTGGTCGGTAAGTGGAACGACGCCGTCGACTTCGACGACGGCGTGTGGACTAGGTAGATCAAACGACGAAGTACACCGTCCGAGAGCCGCATTTTCTCCCGGACGATGAGGCGCTGGTCGTCAAGTGTAAACAGCGTATCTGGGGGACTACCGTCAACGGGATCATCGACGACTACGGGGTGTTTGTCACCGAGTACCTCCAAGACAGACGTTACTCAATTTATGTGTTTGTTTATAAATAGTGAGTTCCACTCAAGCATGACCAGAGTCGTGATCCTCCCCGCTGGTCGCGACGACGCGTTTGAGGACTACAAACCGTTCATCCAAGATGGGCACCCAATTGAGGATATTGAGTCCTATCTCAATGTGTGTTAACTATTTTCGCCGACTCTGAGTTTAGCAGAAATTTGTTCGTGATTATTGCGCTAATTGCGCTCACTCGGCCCCACGACACACCCGCAACGGACGTTTTTCACTTCCGTTCAATCGATATTGCGAACCAACACCTTATGTAGAAATCGATGAATAGGGGCTAAAAATGTTACATAAGACAACGTGTACCGCTGATCAGTGAATCTGGAGTCTGTCGTCATGATTGACATCGACCCTGGCCTGTCTATCGATTTCGTCACGTCGCCAGTTATAGAGCGGAACGGCTCATTCAGTACCGAAATCAGCCTAAGAAGCCTGTTCACCCTCTGAGGCTTTCGGGGACAAATTTATAACGATCGAATATGTAGGTTCTGATAGGTGGTATGTATGACCACACCAAGCTATGCGGGCGCAGAGTCGCACCACCACCCAGATCGCGGTATTGAGACGGGTGACACCGCAGTCTGGCCACTTCTGGAGTGCCTCGGTGGGAGCGTAGGGGCCGGCATTATTTTTCTCCTCTCACTCCCTGTGTTAGCCGATGTCATGAGTCCGCTTGGAGCCCTGTCTCCAACTGGGCTCCTCGTCGTGTTTCTGTTCGCATGGCTGTTCTTGTGGCTGCTCATCGCTGTGACTCGCGAGCGAGTCACCGACTGAGTGGTCACAGAACAGTGTCCACACTACCCTCAGTCGAACACGTTCGTAAAGTCCTGAAGAATCTCTTGTGACGATTTTCCATCAGCACGAGAGGGGATCGGACCTTCCCAGCATTCAATCTCGAGTGAGTGGGCAGCCGAGACCGGATCCGGCTCCGTTGTCACATTAAAAATCGCCGTCTGATAGATCGCAAGGATGCGGCGATCATGGACACTAACGTGATCGATGCCAACTCGATTCAGGACTGCTGGGATATCGGTAGGACCAGAAAGAGAGACTGAGACAGTTGGTGAATCTGAGCCACCCATAGCTTCAGTTCTCACATCACACTGATAAACGATCCGTGCGTGAGAAAACTGGTCTCCGAGTAGGCTACCACGCTGCTCGGTAGCTCAGGAACACCCATCTCAGAGCTGGCATCGACCGTGGCTGGTCCATTCACCTCGGCACGTCGCCAGACCGACTCATCGGTCGCCACTCGAGCGCGTGTGATACGAGTGTCCCGACGTGAATTCGTCGTCGCCGTTGAGCCGTCCCGCAATTCTATTCATGGCGTGAACCGCCTCGGGGTCAAGCCCCGAGGCTTCCCGTGGATTAGTCGGACACTCCCACTCGACCATCGGTCTGATAGCCTCGGGCGGTCGGATGGGTCACGGTCGGGGCGTCCACGGCCCCCGATGCCTGCCGTCGCACCTTCCGAACAACGGGAAGGCTGTTGAGAGCAGGCACATTCCAGTCCTGATGCTTCTCGATGCCTTTCACGGCGATATTGACGCTTGCACCACGGTCACTGTGGTCTTGATGGGAACAGTCCTTGCATTTGAACCGCTTTTTGTTGCGGTTCGCACGCTCTGTGTGTCCGCACATCGGGCACCGTTGGCTTGTGTACTCGGGATTAATCCACGCGGTCGGGATACCCTCGAACGACGCCTTGTACGACGTGTAGTATTGGAGAGCGCGGAACGGAAGGTGGTGCAAGCGTCGGTTCATCCGCGTGCCGTAGTCGATACTGACGCGCATCTCTTTGAGGTCTTCAAAGACGATACATGGCCTCTCGAACTGACGGCTCCATTCCACGATGTGTCGAGACACCTTGTGGAGTCGGTCGCGGACGAACCGTTTCTCACGTCCTTCGAGGGTGTCGTGAATGCTGTCCTTCCCCGCGTTCTGCACGCGCTTCCGCATCGTGAAGTAGCGATGGCGCTCGAACTTAATTTCGGGGAAGTCGATGACCAACGAGTCCTCGACGCCATCCTCGGAGAGCGCGGTCAAAGCAACGTTGTCCTCATTCACGTCCACACCAACGACCGTCCGCGAGTCCTGCTTGTCTCGAACGGTCTGTTCGGTGCTGGTGACGTTGACGTGTAACTCGGGATTGTCGTTGTGGAACAGGGCCTCCGCCGTCCCAATCTTCCACTCGTCGCTTTCGAGTGCGGTCTTGAGAATGTCGAGGTGAGCGTCACTCCCTTCGAGGACGCCCTTAACGTGGTTGTACGGTTTCGCGCTGATTCGGAACGCCACGTCACCATCGTCGGTGAGTGACAGGTTGTACCCCTCCTCGTAGTTCGCACGAAGCGGGTACGCGCCGTCCTTGGTGTGACTCGGGAGGCCGAAGTCGTCATACTCGTAGTAGTTCTCCATCGCGCCGAGGGCCTTGGCGACGACACGCTGAGTCGTGTTCTTCACGAGGTCAGCGTCGTCGGCCACGCGGTCGGGAATCGTATTCCAGTCCACGCCTTCTTTTGCAAGATGGATGGTTTCGTTGTACACCGAGCGGGCTTCGAGCGTGGCGTCGTACAACAGACCCTCGTTGTCACTCTGAATGTGGAGTTGGAAGTCTAGAGTCTTGACGAGGCAATTAGTAGTCATTTAATCCGAACGTCAATAAGCCGCCCAATCTCGTGGGTCGGTGAGGCATATTGGACATGAAATCCAGAATCATACGACTTTTCATGACACTCTAAGGTGCGTTCAACGTTGACCGTAACGGTGGGGAGACCATCCCACGGCGGCAGAACTTCTTCTTCACGCCCGTTGTTGATTGCTTGTTCTGCTTCCTCTCGCGTCAATTCCTCGTACTCATCAAGCCACCACTGACGGGACGCATTGATGTCCACAACACAGTATTCTGGTTGTTCATCAACCGGCTCTGTGTACACGATCGAGGGGTCAATCCCCACCCGGTCTAATTCGTCCAGCGAGATTTCTGCAAAACACATGAGCGTCTCCCCTTCGTCTTCGATGTTGGCACGCGATATAGTTGCGTTTAGGGTTGCCTTGGGGAGTGTGTCGTGGTGGTACGATGACCCGTCATATTTCGACGTGGGGGCACTCATCGACCCATCGAACCGAAGAACAACGTCCTTTCCCTC
>Ga0209946_1000715_pt1 | contig 13676 bp, 11 predicted proteins | sample SalPon2_A_H2O_MG_FD_185704 | JGI IMG/M metagenome (GOLD analysis project Ga0209946, IMG submission 185704) | Salt pond water microbial communities from South San Francisco under conditions of wetland restoration - Salt Pond MetaG R2_A_H2O_MG... | ecosystem: Environmental > Aquatic > Non-marine... | reverse complement strand
GAGACTCGCTACGCTCGTCTCTCGACTTCCCGCTCGCTCCGCTCACGGGAACGGGGACAGCTCAATCTTCAGTCGAGTGCGTAACACTCTCGAATGGAGATCGTGTAGAAACGGGATGCCGCCTCCCAGCATTCTAGCCAGTTCTTTTAAGTACTATTTGTATCGTCACTGCCGTTGAGAGGCGTCTGCTAGAGTATCGAACTACCCTTTCATTTCAGTCCCTTTGCTGAAACTGGTGAGGTCGTCGATACGCTCTTCGAGGGCTTCGATTTCTTGCCGTAGTTCGTCGGACTCCGCATCGTCGCTGGCAGCTAATCGGTCCTTCAGCCCCTGTAGACGTGATTCCTTGACATCTTCATCGACTTCAGCTTTCCGGACGTACTCGCTTTCAGATATCTCGTAGACATCCGACTCGGCTATCTCAGTCACATCCAAGGCTTCGGCCACTTTGCTCGAATCGACACTCATGACGCGTTCACGCGCAATCCCAGCATCTTCCAGCAGGTCCAACACGTCGTCATCGTCTTTGAGTGAGCGATTTCGCCGTGATGTTCGCTGGACTGACCCGTATTGTCCGTGGACCGGTTGGTCGTGATGGAGCCGATTGAGGAGCACGTCGGCGACATCCTGTCGGAACTCGTTTGCATTCCGTTGCACATCCGAACAAAGCGTGTAGATGTTCACGAGGGCATTCGTCTCTATCTCGGTGAGATCTGATACGTTGTGTCGCTCTAGTGCATCGATGAGTAGCAGGGAATCGGAGTAGACAGCCAGTCCATCGGGTTCGACACGCTCACTCTCGTCGGGAGACGTGTCGCCGTCAACCAGTTGTGTGTTTGTCGGTCCCTCTCTTTCGATGAGGACTCCTCGGTCACCGTCAATCTCGAACCGTGGGTGCAGGCTCATAACTGCGGGATACGGATCAGCGTCGGCCGGAAGCCGGTTGAGTGTGAACCCGCCGTCGGAATCTTGAATCCGCCGGTAGAGCGTCTCGAACTGGCCGCGCTGGAGTGGTTGTCGCTCACCTGAATCATCAAAAGTTATGACGACACGCTGTTCCTGCACGTCGGCAATGCGAAATCGGTCGTGAGAGAGTGGCGTAATGAGTTCTGCTCCCTCGGAGAGATCATCAAGTTCGTCGAGTAGCGTGTGCCAACTGACGCTGAATGGCATAGTAAAGGGTACGACGGCTTCGGGTAAAATGGTCCGGACACGAGTCTATATCACTATATGCGATTGCGTACGTAGTAGGCCATAGTGGACGAGTTCGTCGACTGGGTCCGGAACCGCGAGTACTACACTGACCAGATACAGTTCCAGCGAGCGGTATCTGCCCGCAGTCCTGAGACACGGCCCTGTGAGATGGATTCTGCGGTTACCGGACAACTCGCTGACCGGGGTATCGACGAACTCTATGCGCACCAAGCCGACGCTATTGAGGCAATCCGTCGGGGCCAGAATGTCGTGCTGGCGACGCCAACAGCAAGTGGCAAGAGTCTCACGTACACGATTCCAGCACTTGAGCGTGCACGCAACCATGATGGTCGCACGCTGTATATCGGTCCACAGGTCGCGTTGATCAACGATCAGGAAGCGACACTGTCTGATGTTGCTGCGCCGTTCGATGATATCTCGGTCACCCAGTATACGGGCGCACTTTCTTCGGCCGACCGCCAGCAGGCTCGTGACGAGGACCCGTCACTCGTGTTGACGACCCCTGATATGCTCCATTGTGGTTTGCTCAGTCACGCCGATGATATCTGGCAAGCGTTCTTTGAGTCCCTTGACCTCGTGGTGGTTGATGAGGTCCACGAGTATCGCGGGGTGTTTGGGAGCCACGTCGGGCTTGTGCTTCGCCGGCTCACCCGACTGTGTGAGCGTTTCGATGCGGCCCCTCAGTTCGTCTGTTGTTCGGCAACGATTGGTAACCCCCGAGAGCACGCGGCGACGATTACTGGCCAGCCCACCGACTCATTCGCCCTCATTGATCAGGATACCAGCGAGACTGGGCCAACCCATTGGCTGTTCTGGCAACCACCGAAATACGACGAGGGAGACGCACCTGCCGGAGCGGGTCAGCGCCGCTCCCACCACGGAGAAACGATGCGTCTGTTCGTTGATCTCGTCCAGCGTGGCTACCAGACCGTAGCGTTTACGCGTGCCAGACAGACCGCAGAACGCTACGCGACCATCAGTAGTGATACGCTCGCCGAGCGCGGTAAGGGCGGCCTCGCAGAGAGTGTCACAGCATACCATGCAGGGTTACGCGACGAACGGCGTGGGGCCATCGAGACGGCGTTACACACTGACGAGTGTACGGGCGTCTGGAGCACCAGCGCACTTGAACTCGGTGTCGATATCGGGAGTCTCGACGCTGTGCTGTTGGATGGGTATCCAGGTACACAAATGTCGACGTTCCAGCGGGCCGGCCGCGCCGGGCGTGGGACCGAACCGAGTCTCGTCGCCCTCGTCGCCAGCGAAGACCAACTCGACCAGTACGTTATCAACCACCCCGGCGAGCTGTTCGGAGGAACCCCGGAACGCGCCGTCGCTAACCCGTCGAACCCACATCTCCTTCGACTGCACACTCACGCGGCAGCCATCGAACGACCGCTTCGAACCGCCGATGAGCGGTATTTCGGCCCGGCGTTTCCCGACATTGTCAGTGCGCTCACCGACGACGGCGAATTGACCCGCCGACAAACAGCCGATGGGCTCGAATGGCGACGCACGGCCAGCGGCCGGACCGTCAATCCCTACGAACGAGGACTCCGCACCATCACCGACCGCAGTGTCGTCCTCAGGGTACGGGGCGGCCAGTCAGACGAACTCGGCGAATTACCACTTGACGCCGCGCTTCGGGATGTCCATCCGGGCGCAATCTACCATCACCAAGGCCAGAGCTACGAGGTGCAGTCCCTTGACCTCGACCGCGACGTGGCGTGGCTTACCCCGACAGAGAGCGATCATCAAACCCGCGTTCAATTCGAGGAGTCGATGACAATCGAGGAAGACATCACTACCAAACCACTGGCGACACGCGAAGATGTCACCGTCCACTTCGCTGACGTAACTCGCCGAAAACAAGTCACGGGCTTCCAGCGACGCGACCACCGAACGGGCGAAATCATGCGCGAGGAGTCACTCAACCTGCCCGAGACGACGCTGTCGACCCGTGCGCTGTACCTGACACTCCCGCCAGGCCTCGAAGGACTCATGCAGACGATGTCCGGCTCGTTCGATGGCGGTCTCCACGCTGTCCAGCATGCGCTTGTTGCGACATTCCCACTCGTGATTCTCTGTGACCGCCGTGACGTTGGGAGTGTCTCGACGACCGACCATCCACAGACGGAGACGAGCGCGCTGTTCATCTACGACGGCTACCACGGTGGCGTCGGGCTGGCCCGGAACGGATACGACCAGATCGAGGGACTCCTCCAGCACACGTGGGGATTGCTCGCCGACTGTGGCTGTGCGGACGGCTGTCCGGCCTGTATCCAGTCACCCCACTGCGGTCGGGCGAACGAACCGTTAGATAAACGCCTCGCAGTGACACTCACGATGGCGCTTGCCGACCCGAACCGGCAGGGCGATACTGTCGAACCGAACTCAAATTAGACCTGACCGCGAACGATGGGATATGAACGTCGACGAGGAAACCATCCGAAATCGGAGCACGGACGCCGTGTTCGAGCGGGGAGAAACGTACCGCAAGGAGGGGCGCATTCAACAGCTTGACCGGTTCGACGACCTCGTTACCGCGGCCGTCAGCGGGTCGAAACTGTACGACGTGACGATCAAGTTCGGTGGGCGAAGCCTCGACACGAAGTGCACCTGTCCATACGACGGTGGTGGCGACTGCAAACACGTCGTCGCAGTGTTACTGGATATTGCCGCCGGCCCGCCAAAAGACGAGAGCGAGAGCGTTGAGGCAGTTCTCAACGATTTGTCGGCCGACGATTTGCGTGGGTTCGTCCGTGACGCACTCGCCGAACACGCTGAATTACGCGAGCAGTTTCTCGCACAGTTCGGCGACGACCACAAGTCAGTCGAGGAGTACCGTGAGGAGATAGCACAACTGTTCGAGCAACACGCTGACCCGGTTGTTTTCGAGGCACTCGACTTCTCACGGTTTTTCGATATCGCCGAGCAGTACCGTGATCGGGGTCGATATCTGGCCGCCGCGACAGTGTATCGGGCCGTGTTCGAAGAAGTCGATGAGAAATCGAACTGGATTGATGGAGCCTACGACCACTACGCGAAAACCATCCAGACCGCAATCGAAGGATACACCGACTGTGTCTTGGCAACCGACCCAAGCCCCGAGGAGTTCGACACATACGCCGGCGTACTGGAAGCACGAGCGTCGACAGAGCCGCCGATTAACAACGAGCAGTTCTGGCGCGAACTCGACAATCTTGAGGAGCGATACGATGAGTGAGACAACGGATCGTTTTGTGATTGAGATCGGGAGTGGGACAGTAGCGCATATCATTGATATGGAGTCGAGTACGTCGGAAGACGGCAATCGCTTCTCGCTTGGCCCCCGTTCGTCCGGCGAAAAGATGTGCAGTAGAGGCTACCGTTATCCTGGCGACCAATGCCTTTCGTTTGCTGAGTTCACAGCCCACCATGATATCGATAAAGATGGCTTCGGGGGCGATGCTCCGGACGAAATCTGCTCGTATTGCTGGTCAAATACACACGAAGCAGTCGGGGAAGCGCAGGAGCGGGGTGGTGATGACATATCCGAGAAGATTGGCACTGTTGGATATCGACTCCGGTGGAAGCAGAAAGGCCGTGCGCGAGACGAGTGGTACGATATCGTCGTCAAGCCGGAGACGACGATGGCAGAACTGGACAGGCTCGTCTGTCGGTTCACGACGCTCGATGACTTTCACCTCCGGATGTACGGGCTCGAAGACGAGTATCTGGAGTCCAGTCTCAACGTGATTCCCGACCACCAGTACGAGGAAGCAGGCGACCGGTCGTACACCAGAGCAAGTGAGATGACGATTGCAGATGTCGCCGAACGTACGGCGCTCTGGGACGGCGACAGACTCAGCTTGGTCTATGATTTCGGCACGCCGTCGCACTACTACTGTATCGTCAAGGATGTCTACGGGCTTGAGGAGGTTGATGAATTTCTTGAGAGCGATGACGTGATCACGGCAACTGACACAGCTGCAATTATCAGGGAGAAGCGACCATGACGGGGGAAACCGATGAAGAGCGAGACGAGCGCATTCGAAACGAAATAATCGTCGATGCGTACACCGCAGATGAGATGGCTATCAGTTGGTGCTACCATCTCGAACGTGAGATATCCTTCCCATTCCAAGCCCGCTGTATCGAGGAACGAACAATCTCGCCACTGCGAGAGGACGAAGAAGTACCGGTCGTTGGAATGACCGACGAAGTAGTCAGCAGCCGGGAGATGTTCGTCCTCGTGGAGTGGATGGACCGGGAGTTTGGTGTCCCGTTGTCACAGCTCGAAGTACTCGACGCGGACAGCGATACCAGAAAAGCGGTTGACGACTGGCACTACTGGAACGGCGACGGCGGTCGATTGGGCTGACGATGCAATCAACCGCGCTTCGTTTCGCTGTTGGACGCGTACGCCTCGGCCAGTTCGACCACGTCGTAGACGTGAATTCCACTTTTGAACCACAGGACCCGCTCCGCCGTATCCCCGAAGTCCTCGTCGGCACAGCCGAGTCGCTCCGAGACCGCAAGCACGAGATTATCGGCATTTACCTGCCGAATCTTGGCCAATTTCGACTGCAAATACTCCGGGGTCCAGAATCCAACAATCTCGATGATTGCCCGTCTGCCATCGGGGTGTTCAATGGCGAAATCCGGAATCATCACCTCCGCGCCGAGGTCGAAGACATCGTCCTCGCGCTGGAGGATCCAGTCAGTGTTCGCTCGCTCCCACTTCCGAGCGAGTGTGCGTTCGATGTCGCTATCGAACTGCTGGCCAGTACTGTAATGTGAGACGAGGCCGTCGGTGTGGTCGAGTGTGAGCCGGTTGCTTCCGCTGACCGTATCCTCGTCCAGAATCTCTGCGCTCATCTCCCAACGGTCACACAGCGGCAACGCGGGAAGGAAGTTCGCCATCCGGATACCATACTTCTGGGAGTTCCGAAACAGTGAGGCCGGGCCGTCGAGTTCGGCCTCGTAGCCCGCTGCAAGGTCGGTACTCGAAACGCGGTTGCCATTGCCATCGATGGGATAGATTCGGTGCATCAACCCGAACAGCTTCATGTAGCTGAACACGGTTCCGAAATTATCCCAGACCCGAATCCGCATGTTCGCAGCGTCGTAGAGGACGGCCTGGGCCAGCGCTAAATTATACCGTGCTAGCAGCCAGTCAACGGTCTGGGCTGTCTGGTCGTACTCTTGCTTGCTGTTGCCCGTCAGCTTCGTTGTTGACGTGGTCTCAGCAGTGTCGTAGTCCTCAACGGTCTGGTCGCCAAATCGAACCAGGAGCTTGTTGTCGTCCAAATCCGCGTACATCCCTCGGTAGCACTCTTCGAGGGAGATGCCAAGTTCGTCAGCGACAGCACTGTACACTTCGAGTTTCTGTGTGTCTTCCCCGAGTGTAGGTTGGCGAACAATCGGATACTGCTCGTTCGCGCGCTCGAACAGTCGCTGGCGGATCTCGTGAGGGTCAACTGCGGCCTGTTGTTCGAACTCACACTCGTCTTTCAGTAGCTTCGCCAGTCCCTGGACAATTTTGTAGTCGGTGCTTTCGATGGTCAATTCGTCGATTGCAGCTTCGAGTTCTCCTTTCGGTTCGCCGAGGTGGTTCTCAAAGCGATCGATGAGTGTGCCAGCAGTCGACCGATACTGCTCGTCGGAGATATCGATGAACAGCGGGCGAACTGCACCGTCCCGTGTGCGCGATCGTGCGAGGTCAGCTGTCAGCACTGCTACTCACCCCATCGCGGCGTCGCTGGGAAACGTATGTTTCCATCGTGTCGGTCGTGATAATCTCGTAGAGTCGGGCTGGCTGGCGGTCGTCGGTCGGTCGGAGGATTCGGCCCAGTCGTTGGGCGTACTGTCGTTTCGAAGCACTGCCAGAGAGGATGATACCGACGTTGGCCGCGGGAACATCGATGCCCTCGTCAAGGACTTGGGAGGTGGCGAGCATGGAGTACTCCCCTGACCGGAACCGTTCGAGAATCTCGGTCCGTTCGTCGGTGTCGGTCTGGTGGGTGATGCATGGGAGAATGAATTCCCGTGAAATGTCGTAGGCAAAGTCGTTGTTCGCAGTGAAGACAATGACGCGGTCATCGTGATGCCGTTTGAGCAGGTTGTCGAGCGTATCGAGTTTCTTGCTCGCCGTGCGAGCGATGCGTTCGGCACGCTGCTTTGCGATAAGGGCGCGGCGTCCCTGAGGGTCATAGGACGTTCGTTTGAGAAACTCCGCGTACCCCTGTTCTTTCCAGAGGTCGAAATCATGATTATCGACGTAGTCCCGGTAGCGCTGGTACTCCTCGTCATATTTAGTCCACTCCTCGTTAGTGAGTTCGACTGACATCTGGATGGTTTCGTACTCGCTAAGGAACTCCCCGGCGAGCTCGTCAACGGCTTCCTCGTAGACGACCGGCCCCATGCGGTCTTCGAGAAGTTCTTCGCGGCCGTCCGCCCGTTCGTAGGTAGCAGTGAGCCCGAGTCGGTACGGGGCAATCGTCATCTCGGGGATTTGCAGGTAGGTTTCGGCCGCCAAGTGGTGGGTTTCGTCGGTGATGAGAAGGCCAAACCGGTCGCCATACTCGTCGATATAGCGGTAGGCACTGTCGTAGGTAGTCACGGTCACCGCTGTAATCTCGTGGCTCCCGCCACCGAGGACACCGACCTTCTCGGTGAGTTGGTCACCGAACGCATTGGTCAGCGTGGCGTGCCACTGGTTCATTAAGTCGATTGTCGGTGTGACGACAAGCGCACTGACGCCGGCGTCGGCGATGGCCTGCAACCCGAGGAACGTTTTCCCGCTGCCGGTTGGGAGGATAACAGTACCCTGTCGGTTGTGGCTACGCCACGCCTCAAGCGCGGCCTGCTGGTAGTCACGCGGTTCGATTTGGAGTGCGGGTGTCAGAGCGAGGTCGGGATAGGCTCGCGCAGCGTCTGCAACGTCGTGGCTGAAGCCATCCTGGAGTGTGGCTTGGCCGTCGCTCTCAGCCCACTGCCCGGCCCATTCGAGGAGCGCCCGGTATCGATAGGCTTGCGCGCGGTACGTATCGACACGGTCGTCCCACTCCGCGTAGGGGACTGTCTCAGGTGCGTTCTCCAGCAGGAGGGTCCCCTCATCGAATTCGAGCCGCATTCAGTACCTGAACTCATGCGTGTTGGACGATTTAATCTGTTGGGTCCCTTGCTCTATGCAGTAGTCACACGTAATAGGCCGCCACGTAAGGTAACGAGATCAATGTCCCAGCGATATGCTCACATGGATCGAGCGAACTCTCGCAGAAACACTCGTGGTCGACGATTTCCCCGTCCTCAAACCAGAGATTGAAACCGATACCCGACTCCGGATCATATCCATCCGCGTCGCTCTCGTGTCCACCCGCGTGGTTAGTTCGGATACGGCCAGCATCAACCAGTGCCTCTCCATGACGGTATGCTTGATCCGAGACGTACGCTCGAATCTGGTCATCTGTGATAGCTTTGTCGGACAGCGATACGTGTCGCGCAACGCCAGCATCCTGTATAGTGACGGCGGGCGCATCCTCGCGTGGTACTGGCGCAGGCCCAGGCCGTCCCCGCTCTCGTATTGCTCGCTGCATAGCTTGTGAAGAGACATCCGAAGGGTCGTAGGTCCAGTTGCTCGTATCCTGGACAATCGGGATGATATCCTCGATGAACTCGATTGCGTCACTCTCGAACAGCCCGTCAACGACGATTCGCTGCCGGGGACGATACTGCCGCAATGCTCGGGAATCAGTCACCTCAAACTCGACGCCACCCTTGTTGTCCGACTGCGTGAACGCACGCGCTTCGTAGGTCTCGAAGACGTCTCGAAGGTCGCTGATAGCGTTTTCTGTGAACTGGTAATCGACGTATTTGAGTGTGATTGTGACTGTGACGTACTTGCGCTTTGTTTCGAGGGAGATGTACGGATGGCGGTCGATCCGTACAGCTGACTGTTGGCTTGCTTCGTCACCGATTACGACGATAGGTTCGACCTCGTCGGCGAGTTGTACGTAATCGGTGAGCCGCACATCGTCGTCGATATCAGTAGCTGTACTGTTGTACAGGGCGGCACAGATCTCGCAGACGAGGGTGTCTGTGCGGGTGTCGTGGATGAGTGTCTCTACGTCACTCTGACACCATCCACAGCGGTCTATGGCTCCGTCGTACTCACTCCACTCGACGTCACGGTACGTAGTTGCGACTTTCCAGTGTTCGATCGGTCTCCTGGCTTGCGTATACCGCTCACTGACTGTGTCACGGCAGACATCACACCACGTCGGGTTGTCCACAGCGGGAAGACAGAGACTGATTTCACCGTCAGTACGCGTAAACCCCTCGTCAGAGTCAATTTTGACGGCTTCGTCGGCGGTACCACCATACTCACAGTTGGCTGCCACAAGGTGCCATTGATCGTCGTCCCGTTCGAATTCCATCTTTGATTCGTGTTGGCTTCGCTGCGACCTAACGGCTTTGCAACGGAACAGCGGGACGGGCAAGTTCGGATCTATCGGTCAACAGTCGGTAGTTCCAGCGAGTGGTCGCTGATACCGAAGACCAGCAGTGACACTCCTGCACTACTCTTTCGGGTTCGCCCATCGTAGTGGCACCCATGGACTATCCGACCCGGGAAGAGATTCGGAGCCTCTGTACCGAACAGTCCTTCGAGCGAGGTGTCAACTATTGGGAGACCGGCCGGGTCCAAGAGTTGGATGTCGACGGCGAGAGAATCGAGGCAACAGTTCGCGGCAGCAACGATTATGACGTATCTATCGACGTGGCAAACAACGCCGTTCGGACTCGCTGTAGTTGCCCGTACGACTATGCTGGCGACTGCAAGCACATCGTCGCTGTCCTGCTGGCCGTCGAAGACGGGGATATCGGCACAGACACAGATTCTGCTGACGAAGCGGCCGAAGTTCTTCCGGATTCGGTGGCCGTTGAGTCCCTGGTTGAACAAGCGACCGCCGACGAGCTCCGAACCTTTCTACTGGACGTCCTTGAAGACGACCGCGATCTCAGGGATCGCTTCGTCGCGTTTTCGGGTGAAGACGCTGGAAAGACGGTTTACGACTACAAACAGGAGCTCAACCAGCTGTTTGAGGACGCGGCCAGTCGTGGTGGAATGATCGACTACAACACCCATATCGATTTCTCACAGTACTACGACTTGGCAGAAACGCACCGAGAGCGTGGGCACGTCGATGCGGCGACGGATATCTACCGGGCGCTCGCTGAGACAATCCGTGAGAACATGAATCGCATCGACGACAGCGGCAGCTACTACGGCCGCGAGTTGGAGCGCGCCCTTGCCCTCTACGGAGAGGCGGTCGCCGAGCGGGAGTTCGATCACCATCAAAAGCGCCCCTCTATCGACTATCTCTTCGAGGAATTCGTCGATGCCGACTACCACTTCGCTAGCGAGGATTACGACGACGCGCTGCGAACCGTCTGTACGACGAGACGCGACCACGAGTACTGGCTCAACCGGTTAGACGAGCACGTCTCGGGCATCAGCCTCGATCCGACCGACCTCGCGGACCGCACAACCGGTCGAACGGATCGTGAAACGGGCCGAAAGGAGAACCGGGCATCGTCGGACGAGGACGAATCCTCCTCGAATGGTGAACACGTACCGGAGGATGATCGGGACCGGACCGAGGATGTCCTCGCCGTCTCCGATTTCACCGACGGCCCACTCGCCGTCGAAGACTTCACCGGCAGCGCCCTCAACGTCGAGCATTTGGCAGTTGGGCCACTGGAACTGAACTACTTTGTGGGCGACGCCTTCAGGGAACTGCGTGTCGATGATCCGACGACCATCGAGGAACACACGGTGGATGTCGGATCGGGCAAATCGAGCGATAGCGGGGCGGAAATATCCTCGTCGCTACGCACGCGGGCTCTCGTCTCGACGTGTGCCCACCTGCTTGAGGAACTCGATGAGGAGAAGGCACTGCTCGGGTTATACGAGGAGACCTATCTCGAAAGCAGCCGATTCTGCAAGCAGTACGCCCAGCGGTTGATCAATCAGGGAGACGAGGAACGGGCGATCGGCGTCCTCGAAGACGGAATCCATACGTTCGGATCGCCTGCTGACCTCCGCCGGCTCGCCACCGATCTCTATCGAGACCGAGATCAGGGGAAGTACCGCGCGACATTGAAACGACTGTTCCTCGACCACTCGGAGTGGGGCGCTTACGACGAACTGAAAGACGCGTGCGACGATGGGGAGTGGCAGTCGATATACGAGGAGTTCAAGCAGCATTTCGAGGAGACCAACCGACAGCAACTCATCTCCATGTACGTCTACGAAGGCGAACTCAAAAAGGTGTTTGCTGAACTGAAAGACAGCGGGGACCTCTCGTGGCTTCGCCGATATCGAGACCCGGTCGCAACCGTCGATCCTGTTGAATACTTCGAGGTCTACCGGGAGCAGCTCGTCCCGTTTGCTGCCGGCGAGACTGGACGGCGACACTACCGGGAAATTGCCGACCACTTGGACGAGATGCAGGAACTCGTCCCCGAGGAGCGATTCGAGGCGTTCGTCGACTTCCTGAAGGAGAAACACTCGAACCGACCGGCGTTTCTCGACGAACTGGAGAAGGCTGGGTTTTGATTGCGACAGCCGACGTAGTCGGTCACACGAACGATGCCCCACACCTGCGAGGACTGCGGCGACACGTTCGAAACCCTGACCAGACTACGGCTCCACGACTGTCCGAGCGATGAAACAGACGAAGACACTATCGACGACGAATGGTTTGAGGAGCAGAGAACTGATATCCGGAAACAGGAGCGTGCGGAAGACACAGCGGCCAAGCGAAAGGCGTCCGACGAGCTAACCGACGCGCTCAAACGAGCGGCGGGTTGCGACCATGTGGCCGTCTATCAGGCACTCGCACAGTACGAGCGCCACCTCTCAGAAGAGTGGGCCAACTACGAGGACGGACACTACTGGGGCTTCCACCGCGTGTTCTTCGGGCCAGCGGTCGATGGACTGGAAACAGCCGTGCTGGCAGAGGGCTGGCCGTATCTGATCGACGTGCTTGAGGCCTACTGGCCCGAGAACCCGTTTGACTTCGATGCCTATTCCGAACACGAACCGTTCAGTGGCGACGAAACCGATAACTACGAACAGTTTCCACACGTTAGCCACGTACTCACGACTGTCACCGGTAAGCAGATGGTGCGGACGCGTCGTTCCGACGGAATCGCTGCCGTTCCGGCTGATGCTCTTGACTACCAGTTACGATTCCACCGCCATCCCGGAGACGAGAGCCCCTGGATTGACTCGATGAGTTACGGCTGGGGAATCGGCCATCCGGACCATTCGGTGCGAGACAACATCGAGACTCTCGTCCGAGGTGAGTACGAAATCTGGGCAAGCACCGCAGTCGAACACGCGATGCACGCCGATCAACATGCCACGGCGAGGCTCCTCGAAGACCTATTCGAACGGGACCTCGTTTCCGACCCCGCATTGCTTCTCACTTCCCTCGGATCGATCGAGCGAGGACACTATCCGGATTCGAACGAGCATTGGGACTGGGAGACACTCTATCCCGAATTCGACGAAACGGGATTCGACTGGGAGCCCGCCATCCGGGACCGACTCCGGACCGTCGTCGAAGACTGTGGACTCGCCCAACAGTTGCCCGACGAGTGGACGTTTGCCGACATTGGTTTGTGACTCCGACTTTGTGACTCTGCGACGAATGTTTACCCGTGATACTGGACACAGGCCCAGTTAGATGTGCGAGACGCGAGAGACAACCCTGATTCCGACGACGGTCCTGCGAGACACGCGCGAACGACGTCCGTGGGCGTTCGACTGTTTCCCGGTCGAAACACGCGATGTGACGCTTTCGACCGGTGACTACACGATGCCAGCATACTGTACCCACGATCAGGAAACAGACACGTATCACCCGCAATTCGCCGTTGAACGGAAATCCGGACAGGACTTTCTCACGTCACTCACCTGGGAACGAGACCGATTCAAACGCGAGTTACAGCGGGCAGTCCGGTGGACACAACCTCTCCCTGTTGTCGTTGAGACATCGTGGGAGGCCTTTCTCCGTAATCGCGGGTGTATGGCGTGGCGGGACGTCCATCCGAATCAGATCACGGGTACGGTCTCGGCATGGACCGACCACTATAACGTGGCGTTCCATTTTACAGAGACTCGCCGAGAAGCCGAACTGTGTACGTTTTTACTTCTCGTTCGTCACAGTCTTGTCCGACAGCTCGACGATAGCTAGAGCACCGACTGACGTTCAACGAATCGGACTACAAGACACTAAAACCATCGTGCCTACGGCTCGCAGGCATTTGAACTCTGAGTCTAATGCCGCCTCCCGGATTTGAACCGGGGACAGCTCGATCTTCAGTCGAGTGCTCTCCCAGTCTGAGCTAAGGCGGCTCGCACCCTAACCGACACCCAGGCTATCAAAAAGGGTTTCGAAAGGCGGCGA
>Ga0209946_1000712_pt1 | contig 13695 bp, 6 predicted proteins | sample SalPon2_A_H2O_MG_FD_185704 | JGI IMG/M metagenome (GOLD analysis project Ga0209946, IMG submission 185704) | Salt pond water microbial communities from South San Francisco under conditions of wetland restoration - Salt Pond MetaG R2_A_H2O_MG... | ecosystem: Environmental > Aquatic > Non-marine... | reverse complement strand
AACGGAAAAAAAAAAAACAAACAAAGAAATTTTTTTTTTCAACGTTTTATCTTGATAAAACGTCGGATTACGGTTTTTCTTTGAAAAACCGTAATTCTTAAAAAAAATTTCCGGACAAAACAACTTAGAAAATTTCTAAATTTTTTTTTTATAAAAAAAATTTATTTTATTTATAAAATTTTCTTTTGTTGTTTTGTCCTAGGGAAAAAACCAAAGAAAAATTTTTTTTGTAAAAAAATTTTAAGGAAAAAAACTTTGTTTTTTTCCGCTAAAGAAAATTTTTTTTTTTTATAAAAAAAATTTCCCGGACAAAACGTTGTTTTGTCCTAAGGAAAAAAACAAAGTTTTTTTCCGCTAAAGGTTTTTTCCGTTAAAGGTTTGTGTGCGAGGTCGGCTTCCATGCGATGCTGTTTGCAATGCTCTTACGGGCTTAACACATGTATTTTGTATAGACCTGTTTGTTTATATCATTTATCTTAAAAGAACAAAAAAAATTTTTATGGCAATGCGCACACCAGAAGAATTAAGTAATCTAATTAAAGATTTAATTGAAGAATATACACCAGAAGTAAAAATGGTGGATTTTGGTATTGTTTTCCAAGTTGGGGATGGTATTGCTCGTATCTATGGATTAGAACGAGTAATGTCTGGTGAATTATTAGAATTTGAAGATGGTACATTAGGTATTGCTCTAAACCTAGAAGCCAATAATGTTGGTGGTGTATTATTAGGTGATGGTTTAAAAATTACAGAAGGTAGTCGTGTACGTTGTACAGGTCGTATTGCTGAAATTCCAGTTGGTGAAGCTTATTTAGGACGTGTAGTTAACTCATTAGCACAACCAGTCGATGGTAAAGGACCTATTAACACAACTGATTCACGAGCAATTGAAGCTGCTGCTCCAGGTATTGTTTCTCGTCGTTCAGTATATGAACCATTACAAACAGGATTAGTTTCTGTAGATTCAATGATTCCAGTAGGTCGTGGTCAACGTGAGCTTATTATTGGTGACCGTCAAACAGGTAAAACAGCAATTGGTGTTGATACTATTCTAAACCAAAAAGGTAAAGGTGTTATTTGTGTTTATGTAGCTATTGGACAAAAAGCTTCATCAGTTGCACAAGTATTAACTACATTAAAAGAGCGTGGTGCTTTAGACTATACAATTATTGTTATGTCAACGGCTAACGAACCAGCTACTTTACAATATTTAGCTCCTTACACTGGTGCTACTTTAGCAGAATATTTCATGTACACGGGTCGTCCAACTTTATGTGTTTACGATGATTTATCAAAACAAGCAGCAGCCTACCGTGAAATGTCTTTATTATTACGTCGTCCACCAGGTCGTGAAGCTTACCCCGGTGACGTATGTGCGGGCATGAAAGCGGCTGAATTATGTCTTGCATAATAGGACTGATTCAGTCGCTGTGCCTAGATATTAATGCTGTGTATGAAAAAGACAGCCGATTCCGGAGTCGAATCGAAGCCTTCCGGCTTACTTGTCTGGGGAAACTCAGCGGGGACCATAGCATGCCGGTACACTGTTATAAAGACTTGTCCTTTAACTCAAGGAATTTCGTTTTGGACGGCCCTAAGAATTGATAAAACTTAACAGTGTTATAGAGAAGCCCGGTCACTAGGGGTGATTGGTTGATACGGGCAAGGCGAAGAGGAGAAGGATGAAGCTATAAGCCTAACCAGAAAGAGTATTAGGGACTTCCGGCCCGAATCCTGATAAAGGGGAATGGAGATTGCCTGGATTTAGAATACGTGTGTCTCAGGAGACTCTGAACTCCATTTGACTTCCCTCTTTGCTCATTTGAGGCTCACTCTCATTTGAGATTTGGGGAAGGTGTTCATTAAAGAACTTACTCTATTGCTGGCTCCTAACTCCTCATTAGTTAATATCTGGGAACATGTCGAACTGGCTAACCCGCCTTAACATCCGAAAGGGTGCATGGCGGTAGGTAAAACCTTTTGCCAGGAGAGGGCCTAAAGCCTGAAACGCTCTAACGAGCGTGTTGTCTATGACCAGGCAGGTGGCCTAGCCATGCGGAAGAGCGAGGGTTAATTGGCTTATAATCCGTTTTATATAGTGCGGTTAGCCTTTACCGCCTCGCGAAGATTATTGAACCCAAAGACTGGGTTATTGTTTTAAAAAATTATAGATGAAAAGAAAACATTTAAAAATTAAAGCGCCTAGACTTAAAGCGGTCTTACCGTTTGTCAAAAAGGACGCAATGAGAAATATGAATATTGCTTATTACAAAGCTTATTCTCGAAATATGAAAGATTTCCTTTATTTGGAAATGGAAAAGAGACGCAGATCCACAAAAAGATGGGATCACGTTACTGAACTTCTGGAGTCCTACACTTCAAGGGGTTATTTCGAAAAATCTCGTGCAGGATTGACTCTGCAAGGGATTTTTAACAAGAACTGTTCTTACGTTAAAGGCGAGTTACCTTTTCGTAAAACCACGAATGTATTAAAAGTAATAGCAAGTCCTGAAATGTTGTGGCTGTCTTATAAAAGACTAAAGGGAAATTCTGGCATCCTTACTCCAGCCGCTGCAATTTCTAAGGAGACTTTTAATAACTACACAGAAAACCAAAAACGGATATTTTTTCGAAAGAAGATTACTCCTGATGGTTTCAGTCTTAGAGACATATACCTTGTTAGTTCTCTAATTAGAAGAAATGCTTACCCCTGGGGTTCAAGTCGTAGAATCTGGTTAGATAAACCAGGTTCTAATAAGAAAAGACCTATCACTATTCCGCCTTTCCTAGATCGATTAGTTCAAGAATCGATCAAGATGGTACTAATTGCTATCTGGGAACCGGATTTTGAATCCTTAAATAGATCCTTCGGTTTCAGACCGAATAAATCTTGTCACGATGCTATCGTAGCTTTGCAGTCTAACCACACCATTGGTTTGACTAGGGCGTTGGAAGGGGACATCTCGGCGGCGTACGATAATATTAGAAAAAAAGACGCTATCTCGTGCCTGGAAAAGAAAATAAAAGACAATAAATTTATTAAATTTATGAAGTCTCGCTTAGACTACGATTACGTTGACAAGGCTAACAATAATTCTAGAATCAAGCCTTCCATGGGCATACCCCAAGGAGGAATTGACAGTCCGTACCTGTTCAACATACTTTTTCATGAACTGGATAAGTTTGTTATGGGCGATCTTCAAGCCTACCTGGACGGTCTGAACAGAAAATTTGGCTTTAGAAAAGCCTCAGACAAAAGACCTATTAACAAACCTAGACGTGCCCTTGATGCGAGGCTGCGCAGGCTCGAAAATAGGATTTTAGAATTAAGAAGTACCGCAAAAACTTCCCCTGTTAATAAACAGGTTTGGTACACTAAAGAAAGAGAATTAAAGATTGGCAAAAGAAAGTTAATTTCTATGCCTTACTACGCCGGGGTTAGAAATTTCCGATTATTCTACGTACGATATGCTGACGATTGGATTTTAATGACCAATGCGAGCCCGTCAGTTATAGAAAAAATGAAGTTCATGATCAAGAACTTCCTTTCTGATTCCCTGGGTGCTCAATTATCTGAAGAAAAATCAGTAATTACTGACACTCGAAAGAATGCTGCACATTTTTTGGGTTTTGAAATTGCAAATCATAGATTTGCGAAGGTGGTTAAATCAGGGGACTCTTTAAAAAGAGTATCCACTTTTCCTCCTATTTTCAGACCAGATCGTTCTAGATTAATCAACAGAATGCACGTACGCGGCTTCTGTAATTATAAAGGCTTTCCTATTTCGGTCCCTTGGTTAACCGGATTAGAAGCTACAGTAATCATAGAACGTTATAATGCTACGATTAGAGGTCTTATGATGTATTACACTGAGTGGATCTCGAGACCTAGAGACTTAGGTCGGTGGATCTATATTTTGCGCTATTCATGTTTTAAGACATTAGCTCATAAATATAAGTCTTCTATCAGCAAGATCATGATTAGATTTGGTGTGGACAGATATAGTACTGCTACAAAAACGATTTCAGCAGTGGCCTCTATTAAAATTGGACAAATTTCTTTTGAAAAAGGGTATAAATTAGAAACTTTTGCCCATAGTAGAGATGCTTGCTTAAGACAAAAAAGATGGTTTAAGTTAAATAGAATTTTCCTTAGCCGTGAGGCTGGGGAAATTGGTAACTACCCATTAAAGAAAGAAAGACCTACTGTTACACATGAAAACTTTGTGGATTATATCAGTTGGGTTTCTTTAAGAGCTAGAGCTCCTTTCGACATGCCTTGTGCAATCTGTGGTGCTTCGGGTGACATAGAAATGCATCATATTAGACATGTTCGTAAAACAGCTTACAGAGACTTATCACAAGTGAATTGGTTAAGGATGCTATCCTTGAGAAACAGAAAACAGATTCCGGTCTGTCGCCATTGTCACCGCTATGTTATTCACGGCGCCAAATACCAAGGCCCACCTCTTCGTCGTCTTGTTCATTTCGATGACAGACTTGTGGATAACAGAGTGATTCACATTGAAAGTTTTATTAAACCTGGCCAAGAGTACTTCTCTAAACCACTTGAGGAACGCGGATGGTTTCCTAGAGGGAAGGATGTTTAATTACTGACTCGAGCTTTCTCCCTTCTGGGTAAAAAGCTTTATAAAAACTAAAGTAAATTTATTTATGACAACTAGAAAAAAAGAAAGCACTAAAAAAACTAGTGATTCCGAACAAGAAAAAGATGAAAAAGATTCTGGTAATCCGACTGCTATTCCTGCACTGCCAGAGCAGGAATTGAGTTCTGAGGAAATTGCTGCAGCTGATAGTTTAGCTAAAGAAATGGGAGAAGTACCTATTAATAATATTAAAGGAACTGGCTCCACTCAGGAAAACCGCTGTACTCCTTCGGAGATTTCTAATATAGCGGAAGCAGTTCGTGTTACACACGGTATTGCAAAAAAATCAGCTTTAGCCGGTATGGGTGAATTGGTTCGTCGTGGAGGTGCAAACGCATCTACACCCGAATCATTTTATATTACTATCAAATGCCCTGAAGAATCGGTTGAAGTAAACATCTCTAAAAGAGATTTAACAGTTCACGTTGCGCGTCTTGCCAACGGAAAAAATATGCGAAATTTAGCCGAAGGTATGGCGGCTTCTATTGTTAGAAATGGTTTATTTTGGTCCACAAAAGGTTACCTCTTACCAGGTGACCTAGCTAAGAAGGTCTCAAATCGTTTAGCTTTTGAGAAGCAACCTCCCTTATCTCCCGCAGAAAGTGTTGGTTGCGCTAGTTATGCTCAATGGCTTCCTGATTTAGATCAATTAGTAAATTCGGATCGTCTTAAAAGTCTTCTTGCCAAAGACTTAGAACTCCGTAAACAAGGTCGTGGCCAGAATAAAAACAAGGTTCCTAACCAAAAAGGCAATGAAAATCAAAGCCAAGCTAAAACGGGTAAAGGAAAACAAAAGAAAAAGAAAGGGAAATAACTCTATCCCACTTTTAAGTTTCTAGTAAGATAAACGTCAAATTATCTTAACAATTTTAGACAAAAGTACTTATATATAATTTTTTAAAACAATAATGGGTTTCTATAATCAATTAGAGTGAATCCGCGTGGGAAAGAGCCTATTGATAGGAGACTATCACGATGGGTTCGTGGGTTGAAGAGGACGTTCGAAAGGGCGGCTTCTTACTTACATTCTATCTTCACTCTCGTCTTTTAGAACGTGCTGCAAAATTAAATACAGCATTAGGTGAAGGTAGTATGACAGCATTACCTATTGTTGAAACACAAGAAGGAGACGTATCAGCTTATATTCCAACAAACGTTATTTCAATTACTGATGGTCAAATCTTCTTATCTTCTGGTTTATTTAACTCTGGATTACGTCCAGCTATTAACGTAGGTATTTCTGTATCACGTGTAGGTTCATCAGCTCAATTTAAAGCCATGAAACAAGTAGCAGGTTCTTTAAAATTAGCCTTAGCACAATTCGGTGAATTAGAAGCTTTCTCACAATTTGCTTCTGATTTAGATCAAGCTACACAAAACCAATTAGCTCGTGGTTACCGTCTTCGTGAAATTTTAAAACAACCACAAAGTTCACCTTATTCATTATCAGAAATGGTTATTAGTATCTATACTGGTACAAAAGGTTACTTAGACACTTTACCAGTTGAAAAAGTAACATCATTCTTAACAGGTCTTCGTAACTATATTGCTTCAAATCATAAACAATTCGAAACAATTATTAATGATACAAAAACATTTACTCCTGAAGCTGAAGGTATTTTACAAAAAGCTATTCCAGAATATCTTACAGAATTTAAAGCAAGTTAATTTAACTTAACTTAATAAAATTTTATAAATTCTCGAAGAAAATAGAAAATTCTGAAAGAAAAGAAAATTCTGAAAGAATTTTCTTTTCTTTCAGAATTTTCTATTTTCTTTTCTTTCAGAATTTTTCTTCGAGAATTTAGTTACAAAAGAAATTATAGCGCAGCGGACAGAGTAAATTTTCTAAATATTCTATTTTCATCGGCCCTGCCAAAAGATAATAAAAAAAATATGTCTTTAAAGTGCAGCCTATCGCCGGTCTTTTATAAAAAGATAAATAGACATACAAAATTGTATGGAGGCGGACAAAAAAATTCAACATATTTAATATAATTATGTACTGTTTGACAATATTCTATTTTGATATAACTTCATTATCGAAATTTTCAAACAGTACATAATTAAAAATTATGTAAATCGATATTTATAAAAAATATTTTATATCTTATTGAAACTATTATATTCTAAATATCGAAGATATTTAATCTTCGATAAATGAAAATTAATAAAATTTATTTCAAAGTATTTATAGATTAATATAAACTACTTGTAAAAAAGTACTTCTAGACCTTAAACTTATAAAATATAAGTTTTCTCTAGAATGAATAAAAATTAAAAGAATTTTTATTCATCCGACGTTTTGTCAACGACAAAACGTTGCGAGTACAAAAAAATTATTTACTTTGTATATATACAGCTATAAAAAAAAAAAACATACAAATAAGACACATGTTAACATTAAAAATCTTTGTTTATACTGTTGTAACTTTCTTCGTTGGATTATTTATTTTTGGATTCTTATCAAATGATCCATCTCGTAATCCTGGTAAAGGTTTAGACTGTGCGACACGTTTCCTATAACACCACAGGAATTCAGTCATGTGGTGGAAAAGGAGGAGGAGTCTATCTCCTCCAACTGTGGACAGGAGGGGTACAATTCCCCAGGGAGGCCAGGCTACCCTAGCTTGTACCTTGATAGCACGTGTGGTAAGCGTGTGAAGTTCAATAGCAAAGGTTTGAGCGTAGAGCATATGGCGTGCATTTAAGCCTCGCGCATCGACCCTTTAAGTCGTGATGAGCGGCGGAGATGTCGACGGCTTGCAACGGTTGCGGAATTAGTCCCCGTTATAGTTGTAAGCTGATCGGGTTCTACGTAGGCGGCTGGTCTACCGTCTACGCCTGGAAACTTGGGTAAGGAACCCTTACCTTAGGGGGATCTCTGGACTTGAAATAGCCTTACATCCAAGGGGCCGTGGGGTATTGTATTATGCCTAAGTGCTCGTGGAGGCCTGTTCACGGAACGTTGAAAAGTCGGAATATCTCCCGTTCGCGGGTAGGTTACCAGCCGTATGGTATTTTCGACGAGAGACTCCGAGAAGAAGCAAATGCGTTCTTGCTAGTCTGTAGTCCGGGTTTGGGCTCAACAGGATGTGAGGACGATAAGCTGATGTCTTGGGGGACAGGGCAAAGTTGCGTAGAGTTCCTTAATTGGATCTCCTTGTTGATCGTTATGATCATTCGCATATGGTTGTGGAAACCCCCACTATGCTCTGTCGGGAGCCGGATGAGGTGAAAGTCTCATGTCCGGATTTGAAGACGGGGGGTTGGGTAAATCCGCCCTCTAGTTTACTAATATTAACTTAAACTAAACAAGAGAAAAGAAAATTTTCAAAAGGGAAGAAAATAAAATTTTTTATAAATTTATCTCCTAGATTTTCGGACGAAATTCGAATATAGTCAAATATATATGGGGTGTAATAATTACACCCCATATATATTTGACTATATTCGACCTATTAAGATTAATTTTTCACTTGAGTGAGTAATCTATCTATATAGATATTTTTTTTTTATTCTTTTTTTCTAAATTTTTTTTTTTTTTTTTTTTTTTTAATTTAGAAAATATTAAAGAAAATTCACAAAGTGAATTTTCTCTCACCTCTTCACTTAAAGTCTTTAGGAATTTTCTTCTCTTCTGATCTCTCTCCACCTTGAAAAAAAAAAAATTTTGTCGGACAAAACCAAGGGTTTTTTCCGACTTTCTTATTCTTAGTTAAATGTCATAAATATTAATTGTTAATATGAACAAAATCCATTTATTTAACATTTAATATTTTAAATTTAATATTTAATAATTGTGTATTGTTGTTTTAAGGCAACTTAAAGATGAAAAATATTTTTTATCTTTATATATAAATATATATAGAATATTAAAGATATAGAAAAAAAGATCGGTGTTTTTTCTTTAGAAAATTTTTATTCCCTTCGTAAATTTTCTTTAGTCCGATTTTTATTAAATATTTAAAAATTATTTTAATTTAGAAAAATGAAACTTTATTTATAGAAAAACATACCAAAATGATACAAAAAAAACAAAACTTTTTGTCGTTTTTTAAATCTAATTCGGACTCGCCTAAAAATTTTTTATCTTTATCTAAAAATAATGAAACTAAAAGATCCAAATTAGGTTTAAACAATGATTATGATAAAAATCAAAAAAGATTTTCACGTTTGACGTCTGTAAAGGCGGCACCTAAACAAGAAGTAGTTTCGATTACTTATGAAGAAATAGGATTATTTCCTCGTTCATTTAGTCGTGTTTTAGATCGATTTCTAAAACAAATTTTCTCAGATGTAGAAAATTTAGTAATACAAGAATATAGATTTTATCGTTATTTATTTTTAACAACTTTAAAATGTCTTTTAATTTTATTTTTTGTTCCTTTTCTCGTGAATTTTTTAGCAAAATCTTATGTTGTACGACCATTAACTGAATATTTTTGGAATACAAAACAAACTGAAATTTTTTTAAATTCATATCAACAAAAACATGCATTTGCCGAATTAAAAGATTTCGAAGAAAAATTATATTTTGAGTCATTAATTTATCCAAAATCGCTTAGTCAGCCTGAAATTGGAGAAGAAAATAAGTCTTCTTCTTATCAATTTACACCTATAAGAAATACGATGTCATCACCTCTTAAAGAAAATCAAACCACAAAAGAAAATTTACTTAGTAACAAAATTAACGAAGTTAATTTTGGAAGTAAATTTTCTAAAAATTGGGTAGGTTCAACTTCAGATTTTGTTAATTTTTATCAATTTCCAAAAAATATCGAATTTCAACCCGTGAGGGCGCCTATGCCTTTTTATAGCAAAAAAATAAATAACGTTCGTTCCGAGCTCGGACGAGCTCCACATGATATTTTATCTACAGTAAATCAAAATGGTAAAATCGGTTATATTGATCATTCTCTTCATCCTGTAAGTTTAATATTTAAAAAACAAACACAAGAAAATTTACTTAACAAAATTAACGAAGTTAATTTTGTAAGTAAATTTTCTAATGAAAGCGAAGCAAAAAGAGAATATTTACCTCAGAACTATTCAAAATCTTCTCATTTTTCTATTCTTAATGAAAATATTTTGAACTCTCCTCCCTCGGCTCGTTCCGAGGCCGAATCGACCCTGCCCACAAAAAATAAAAGATTTTTTGTCCATCCGGTAATAGGCCAGACAGAGTCGAATAATGAAAATATTCTTCAAAGAGGTAATATTTCTTATTCAAACGATATGTCGGAAAAAAACTTTGGTTTTTTTCCTCAGGACAAAACCAAAGAAAAATTTTTTTACAAAAAAAATTTTTCTAAAGGTTTTGTCCCCCAAATATCAAGTAAAAAAGAGGCTGAAGCTTCTGGACTTCGCACATCAATAAATCCAAAATCGGTTCCTTTTGAAACTTTAAATACTTCAAAAGAGTTGGAACCAAAACCAAACTCACCAACTTCTAAACATTCATTTTTAGTTTATCAAACTATTGAAGCTGACAAAAATATTCAACAACGTTATCAAGAAAAAACTATAGAATTAGCACAACGTTATAACGATCAAAGTGTTGAAGCAATTACAAATTTTTTTGGTGATGTGGTTTCATTAGTAACTTTATTTTATTTATTGTATGTTCTTGAAATTCAAATTAATATAACTCAATCTTTTTTATTAGAAGTCTTTTTTGGTTTAGATGATAGTAAAAAATCTTTGTTGATTCTTTTAGTTACAGATTTATTAGTAGGGTATCACTCTTCAAACTTATGGGAACTATTTTTTGAGTTGTTCTTTAATCATTATGGTTTACCAGAAAGTCAAACTGGTATTTTTTTATTGGTAGCAACCTTACCTGTTTTATTAGACGTTTTATTCAAATATTTAATTTTCCGTCATTTAAATCGTTCATCACCAGCTACAGTTGCTACTTATCATGCTATTATTGAATAAACTAATTCAAGTTTTTAATGGACTTCTATTAATTTAACTTTTTTATTAATTAATAAAAAACCCTAGAAATGAAGTTATAGTTCATCATAGCGAATAAAACTTATTTTTATTTTTAAATCATTTATCTAAAAAAAAAAAATAAAATTCTGAAAGACAATAAAATATCAAAGTTTTCAATATTTCTTTGGAATGGAATATTGAAAACTTCGGTATTTTATTTTTTTGTATAAATAAAAGGAATCTGTAATATAAATATGTATATATTACAGGTTCCTTTTGATCAATTTTTTTATGACATTTCTTTTTTTTGGCACATAATTCTAATAAGATTAATTTTATGTAATATATACCTTAGTATGTATATATATAAAATTAATTTATATCTATATAATAGATAACTTATAAACGTTATTTATAAAAATATATTAGTTAAATTTAATTAGCGCAGGAAAAAGAAAAAGAGGAAATTCTCTGCTGAATTTTCTAAATATTTTTTATTTATATTTCAACTTTTAGAAAGCTTTACTAAATTTACCAAGTAAATTTACTTTAGTTGTTGTTAAATTCAAAGTAAAAATTTTATTTTTTTTAGGAAAAAACCTAGGGTTTTTTCCTAAGGACAAAACAACGAAGTTGTTTTGTCCGCCAAAACGTTCAGTAAAATTTTTTCTGTTTATAAATATAAAAATATTCACAAAACAAAAAAATAAACTTGTAAATTTATAAAGGAATAATAAAATAATTTATATACATTTTAATAAAAAAAAAAAAAACCATGAAAAAAAGAAAAAAGATACAAATTACGGTTTTTCTTTGAAAAACCGTTTGGTAAATCCGATTTATTACATTTATATCGCCATAATCCAATAACTTCATTTTTAGATTAATATAATCTAAAGTTGTAAAAATAAGATTCTTTTTTTACTTTATTTGTATCTAAACAGAAAAAATATTAATATTATTTTCTATATCAAAATATATTTTTTTTTTCATGGTTTTTTATTTTTTTTTCTAGATTTTCGCTATGTGTTCAATCTATTAGAAAAAAAGTTTTTCTATAAAATAGTTTTCTATAAAATAGAATGAGTATTTTTATTTAGAAATATTAATTTCTTTGAAAAACTCATAAAACTTATTATTATACTTTTTCGTTAATTGATTAGACATAAAGTAAAAAAAACTTACATAATATATAACTTTTTTGTTAATATTTTTAACAAAAAAATTATATATTTAGTCTTTTGTTAGCTAATTCAGTTAAAAATTTAAAAAATGAATAAAAAAATAGATTGATTAAGCGTAAGTTTTGTTTGAATACTAAAAAAAATAGAGTTACGAAAAGATTTAAAATAAATTTATAAAATAAAAAAAAAAAAAAATTTTATTTGGTACTTCAATTTTATTTAAATCTTTTATTTTTTCTTAACTCTTTTACAAACTTTAGATGACTGAAACTACAGAAAATGTAACTAAGGATGTTAATATGTCGCCTCAATCAATTTCTTTTAATATTGATTTAGTCAAATATCCTATTATTACAGAAAAAACCTATTTAGCCCTATATAAAAATCGTCAATATACGTTTGATATTGATAAACGTTTAACTAAAACGCAAATTAAAAAATTATTCTCTAATTTATTTAATGTGGATGTAATTGCAGTTAATACACACATACCTCCTCGCCAACAACTTCGTGTTGGTATGGCACAAGGTTTCCGTCCCTCTTTTAAAAGAGCTATTGTAACTTTAAAAGAAGGACAATCAATTAATTTCAATTTAAAACCAAATTCATAAATTTCCATTTTTATTAAATTGTTTAAAAACTTAAACAAATTCAATTTTCAATTAATTCAGTTACTGATTTTCTTTTTTAGAATTAGCTTAAATTGGATAAAAATTTAATTTTTATTAGAAAACTTGGATTAAAATTAAATTAAGAAGTAGCTTTTTGAGGTATTAAATCGAAAAAAAAAATATATATATATATTACATTTTCAAATATAATTTTGAAAATGAGGCGGACAAAACAACTTTGTGATTTTGTCCTGATGACAAAAGCTTTTGTTTTTTCCGACTTAAAAAAAATTTTTTACTGCTTAGGCTAGTACCTGGTTCGTCGTATAAAAAATTAAAAATTATTTTGATATTTTTTTTAGAAAATTTTTAGAAAGTTCGAAATAGAAGAAAATTCACTATGTGAATTTTTTATTTCTCGTAAGAAATTATAACAGTATTTTCTTACGATTGAAATAAAAATTTTTTTTTTTTTAATTTTTATTTTTTAAGTTTTAAGTTTTATAAAATATAAAACTACTGTTATAATCTCCGTTATATTTTGTTATAATATGTAAGTCGGAGTTATTGGATAGTAATTGAAACATCGCTTATATAAACACGCGTTCGTAAAAAATTTTAAATTTTTTTTTTTTTTTTTTTTAAATAAAATAAATTTAGAAAATTCTGAAAGAATTTTCTTCCATTTTCTTTCAAAATTAACAAAAGAAAATTGACATACAAAATTAACGAAGAATGAATAAAAATTCAGAGAATTTTTATTCATCCGACGTTTTGTCAAAGACAAAACGTTGTTAATTTTGTTAAGTAAATTTTCTAAGAATTAATAAAAATTAAAAGAATTTTTATTCATCCGACGTTTTGTCAACGACAAAACGTTGTTAATTTTGTAAAGGTTTTTTCCGGTAATAAATTTATTATACTGATATAAGATATAAATCTTATATCTTATATGTTTACCATAAATTCTAATAACTAAATAAAATATTAAGAAAATTTACTTAACAAAATTAACTGCGTTAATTTTGTAAGTAAATTTTCTTTAGTGAAGAAATTTTATTAAATTATGCTTTAATTAACTTAAGTCAAGACTAAAAATATTAGATTAGCTTATATAAGCTAGTCTTATTTTAAGACGAATTTTTAATTTAATAATTGATCGAACACGAATTTTTTTTTTTTTTTAAAAAAAAAAAAGCGAAATGTTAAAATTGCTTCCTGAGAAAATTTTTTATAAAATTTTCTCTTGTTAAAAGATTTCTTACAATCTTTTAATTAAAGTGTATTATACTT
>Ga0209946_1000710_pt1 | contig 13698 bp, 9 predicted proteins | sample SalPon2_A_H2O_MG_FD_185704 | JGI IMG/M metagenome (GOLD analysis project Ga0209946, IMG submission 185704) | Salt pond water microbial communities from South San Francisco under conditions of wetland restoration - Salt Pond MetaG R2_A_H2O_MG... | ecosystem: Environmental > Aquatic > Non-marine... | reverse complement strand
CTCGGTCCCATCAGCGTGGTCGAACGGCCAGCTTCAACCCCACGAGGGTTCGTCTGAAACGAGATAGCAGCCATGCTGAACGGACAGTACACCCCGCTTCAACCCCACGAGGGTTCGTCTGAAACGCCGCACGCGGGGCACTCCTGTATCTCACCCTCGCCGCTTCAACCCCACGAGGGTTCGTCTGAAACGACCTCGAAGACCGCGATCGTCGAGCGAGAAAACCAGGCTTCAACCCCACAAGGGTTCGTCTGAAACTCGGCTTCTCGACGAACAGCCGGGTGTTCTGACTGTCGCTTCAACCCCACAAGGGTTCGTCTGAAACTCGACCCCGAGGAGGACACCGCGACCGTCACCGGCTTCAACCCCACAAGGGTTCGTCTGAAACACTCCAGAGCCGACATGGAGCTTATCGCCCGATCCGCTTCAACCCCACAAGGGTTCGTCTGAAACTAAAAGTTAACAGTATGTCCACCGTGCCATACTGCGCTTCAACCCCACAAGGGTTCGTCTGAAACAAACGGGCGTGGAAGGGAGGCATAGTTTTCGACGTGGGGCTTCAACCCCACAAGGGTTCGTCTGAAACAGGTCGACGGGGAGTTCATGGCGGCGGATCCGGAGCTTCAACCCCACAAGGGTTCGTCTGAAACCCGTGGCGGATTGAAGGCCGCTCTATTGACCCGGAAGCTTCAACCCCACAAGGGTTCGTCTGAAACACCGACGAAATGAGTACACACACACCGACCGACCGACGCTTCAACCCCACAAGGGTTCGTCTGAAACTCGATCGTGTTCGGCGTCGTCGCGGTCGACGTCTCGCTTCAACCCCACAAGGGTTCGTCTGAAACCACCGTCTACGAAGCGGCGATCGAACTGTCCGAAGAGCTTCAACCCCACAAGGGTTCGTCTGAAACCCGGACATCATGAGCCGGCGGAGCGTGCCGCCCGATATCGGCGTGCTTCAACCCCACAAGGGTTCGTCTGAAACCCGCTTCGACTCGGATAACACCCGGCTGTTCATCGAGCTTCAACCCCACAAGGGTTCGTCTGAAACCGTATCAGACACTCGACCGGCTACGCGCACGCGTCGCTTCAACCCCACAAGGGTTCGTCTGAAACCGTATCAGACACTCGACCGGCTACGCGCACGCGTCGCTTCAACCCCACAAGGGTTCGTCTGAAACTAGCCGTTCGTCGCCGCGTACATCTTGTCTAATATCTGCTTCAACCCCACAAGGGTTCGTCTGAAACGAAGCAGTGATGTCCCCTGTTCGATGCAGTCAGCGCTTCAACCCCACAAGGGTTCGTCTGAAACCAATAAGCACCCGTGAGCGGGTGCTGGCGGGGGTGCTTCAACCCCACAAGGGTTCGTCTGAAACCGGCAGCGTGAGGATGCTGTCGACCTGGCGGTATCGCTTCAACCCCACAAGGGTTCGTCTGAAACGCCACCCTCTCCACCGGCCTTTTGATGCAGCCGTGGCTTCAACCCCACAAGGGTTCGTCTGAAACCTACAAGAAGTATCCACGGCTTCGAGACAACGGACAGCTTCAACCCCACAAGGGTTCGTCTGAAACGAGGGTGAGACCGACGACATGACCGTGGCGATCCGGCTTCAACCCCACAAGGGTTCGTCTGAAACGATATGGCTCTGACCGCCATGCTGTCACAGATCCCCGCTTCAACCCCACAAGGGTTCGTCTGAAACGAACCGCGACGAAGTGCAGTTCCGGGCCGGATCGTGGCTTCAACCCCACAAGGGTTCGTCTGAAACGCGCCATGGTGACGTGGGCCACAGTCACCATCGGATGCTTCAACCCCACAAGGGTTCGTCTGAAACCTGAGAAGGCGACGCTCGAGCCGAGTGAGTACATCGAGCTTCAACCCTACAAGGGTTCGTCTGAAACTGGCGACAGATGGAGGTACGGACCCCGATACTGATGCTTCAACCCCACAAGGGTTCGTCTGAAACCGGTGCTCGTGTCCGGAGGTGCCACCTATCACCGCCGCTTCAACCCCACAAGGGTTCGTCTGAAACCCGCATGAGGTGCCGGAGCGTCTCACTCCGCGACGTGCTTCAACCCCACAAGGGTTCGTCTGAAACCACGCAATTCTTCTAGTTCTACGGGCGTCCCACCGTGGCTTCAACCCCACAAGGGTTCGTCTGAAACGCTGCCCCGAAGCGGTCGCCGGAAAGCGTTTGAGGAGCTTCAACCCCACAAGGGTTCGTCTGAAACACGGATCGAGCCGCGCCTCAGTTACCTCGTCTTCGGCGCTTCAACCCCACAAGGGTTCGTCTGAAACACGACGGCGACCACGGAGACGCGTGTGACCCGCGAGAGCGAAGCTTCAACCCCACAAGGGTTCGTCTGAAACCCACGAGGTGCGGCTCGTCTATCTCGACCCGGAGGGTGCTTCAACCCCACAAGGGTTCGTCTGAAACGCGTGTGGTCGTCGTCGCCGGCTCGCGCTCGCGTGGGCTTCAACCCCACAAGGGTTCGTCTGAAACGTACGTGCCAAGCCCGTGACGCCCGTGACACCCCGTGCTTCAACCCCACAAGGGTTCGTCTGAAACGGGACTACCCGCGGAGCTGGCGGCAGTCGCCGACGCCGCTTCAACCCCACAAGGGTTCGTCTGAAACCCCCGACCGCGATGTGCCGAGCCACGAGGAGACCGGCTTCAACCCCACAAGGGTTCGTCTGAAACCTTCGAGGTTATTCGCCGCGAAGCCATCATCATCGCTTCAACCCCACAAGGGTTCGTCTGAAACATATGGGTGGGGAGACAGACGTATATGCACACGTGGCTTCAACCCCACAAGGGTTCGTCTGAAACCTCAGTTGCGGTTTGATCTCTGGTTAGCGTCCACTCGCTTCAACCCCACAAGGGTTCGTCTGAAACACGGTCGGGCTCGAAGAGCAGTATCGCTCACACACGCTTCAACCCCACAAGGGTTCGTCTGAAACGACGTGTCGGCCGATCTCGCCGTGTTTCTGTCCCTCGCTTCAACCCCACAAGGGTTCGTCTGAAACCCTCAACCGCTGGTATGCAGTTGTGTCGGACTCATACGGCTTCAACCCCACAAGGGTTCGTCTGAAACTGTTCGCGTTCGAGGACGTGGCCCCGCGACTCGTGCAGCTTCAACCCCACAAGGGTTCGTCTGAAACCGGCATTGACGGTATCCGGGGATATAGTTGACCCAGCTTCAACCCCACAAGGGTTCGTCTGAAACCGCCGACGTCGGCCTGCAGGTCGTCGGGCTCGATGCTTCAACCCCACAAGGGTTCGTCTGAAACCATGCCCAATTCACGGGACATACACCGTTTTACTGCTGTTTTCATATCACTCTTTCCGTCAACCCTCAATACCCTCTCAAACCCCGGGGGTCGACGGAAGCTACACTTCAGTGTCCGTCGTGACAAGATTGTCAGCCACACCTGCACCGGTAATCAGGTGGTATTCATCGCCCGACTCTGATACTCTGACTGGCTCGGGTGCGGTATCAGAGGGCTCTTCAGATACAGGGATCGAAACGAGGGTTTGTTTTAATTTTTGGAATGTCGACTGTGCCTCAGACCACTCTTCTTGCTGTCGACTGCGTACGTACTGCTCATACGTTGCCATTTCTTCACTCGTGACCAGAATCAGATAGTCACGTGTTGGGTAGTCCGAGCTCACCAGCGAGGCCTCCCGAAGTCTGTCACCGTACCCCTCGTCAAAGGCGGTTACTAGATCGTCTGATCGTGTTCCTGTTCGCCGCCGGGCATGTAACACGTCGTAGTACCGCTCGACACCCTGATTAATCATTCGTGACTCGCTTATTCCAGTCTCTAGCTCTCCCCCACAAATATCCTCGATGGCCGTTTTTGTCGGACTAAGTAGCGATTTCTCGCCATAGATCAATTGGCTTGGTACGTAATCCGCTTCCGCTGGACCAGCGAGTCTCCATATAGTAACTGTTGCGGGCTCGTTCCCAAATCGACGGTTACACCGACCGGCAGCCTGCACAACTGCAGGCAGTGGTGCGTAGTCTCGGTAGAGCTGGTCAAAGCTTAGGTCGACTCCTGCTTCAATTAGCTGTGTCGAGACGGTAATTGTTGGTACAGAATCAAAGGGCGTCTCAATGCTTGGATCCAAGATGGCGTCAATTGTATCTATTAGAGCGGTCCGGTCACGAGGGCGAAGCCGCGTCGTGAGCGTTGCTACGAGTAGATCAGCATCTGGATTCTGACTTGCGACTTGCTGTAAGTATGCCTCGGGCTCGAAGGCCTCAGTATTGGACTCTCGCCAGTGGGGCAGCAGCTCGCCTGCCAGCGAGACAACTCTCTGATTAAACAGTAATGTTGAGAGTTCTACTGCAGAGTCAACGGTGTTTACCACGGCAAGCGTGTTTGAGCCCGCTTCTATCTTCTTTGTAAGTTCATTAGCCGCATCAACAAGTGGCAGAGGCGGGGCATGCCCATCGAAGTGTTCTGTCAAACTCTCGTGTAGCTGAAACTCAACACGCGGATAGTCACTAATCAAGTCAACGGCGTCGGTATTAAAATCTGTTAGTGCGTTGGGCGTTGGCGCATCAGATAGTTGAGTAAGTAGCTTTGGTTGCGTAGCGGTCATGAGTACTACTGTCGCATCGTACGCTGTCGTTAGATGGCTAACGAGCCGACCAATCAGCTCCCACCACTCCATCGAGATCGCCTGGGGTTCGTCAACGAGAATAACTGCATCCTGTAATGCCGGTAGCTTTGTCGACTGCACATTACCTGGACCAGCTATGCTTTCGAAGAGCTGAGTAAACGTCGTCAGAACTAATCCAGACTGCCACGACTCTGCGTGGAGCGTCTCTGCTCCGGAAGACGGCTTGTCGGTACCACGACTCCCTGAAAACGTTGTACGGGTGTCAGCTAGGTGATGGTGTTTCGTGTATGCTGCATCTTGTGACGAGAGCTCAAACACATCGCGAACTTGCTCATCAACCTGATCAATAATTGACGTGTATGGTAACGCGTAGATAACTCTGCTATCTCTGTACTCCGCAAGCGTGAGAGCGGCTCGAAGCCCGGTGTAGGTCTTACCGAACCCAGTTGGGAGCGTCAGCTCAAACACCTGGTCGCCGGATACGTGCCCCGCTAACAAATTCTGAGTTACCTGTCCGTTTGCGGCAGTACGGATCGCTGCGAGCCGCTGCTCGAGTGAAGCCTCCTTTGTTGGAAGTGACCGGGTTGGATCCTCAATATATATCTCTGAATCCGTCCCGCTTGGAAGTGTCGTCGTAGAGAGTTCCCGTACGTGGTCGGTAAGTCTGTCCACCTGTGGACGAGGTGGTGACTCAGAAACGAGGCGTCCTAGCCCACTAGCGTCCATTTTATCTGCGGTCACCAGCGTAGACCACGCTCGGAGTGCACAGCCGTACCATTCAGGATCGTCGACTACTTCGGCGAGCGTTTGAAGTGTTGCACGCGCCCGTCCGAGTCCCTCATCAGCCAATTGATTCCATCCATATGCGCCGTCAGTCGCCTCATGAAGCACGACATCTGCGGCTTCTGGAGCGGTCTCATCGATACTCGTCAGTTGTTGTGATGCGAGCTGATATCTGTCATCGACACTTGTTCGATTCCGTGCAAAGTACTCGGCGATCTCAGTAGGAAAGTCACTAAGTACGGAGTGGTGTTTTGTAACTGCATAGAATCCTGCCGCTGTCGCCTCTGCAGATAGCCCGCGCTCCATGAGCGCTACCGAAGCAACCAATCCTCCAAATCTGCTGTGATGCGACAACTGTGCAGTAGCTTTCGCCGTCCGATCTCCGGTGTTAATGTAAGTCTGAAAGTACTCAGTCAGTTTCCCAATATCGTGAATCCATGCGAGTGCCTCAATAAATTCACGCCAATCGTCCTCGTACGGCGTTGTTCCAGCTTCTGAAACTAGGCTCTCTCCGAGATGGGCAACTTGATTTAGATGTTGCTCCATATTTTGACCTGGCCGTGCGGTGTATCTCGATAGAGGTGAAGTGTCCATTTAGACGAAGCAGACGGAGCGGTCTCCGACAGACTTGGCTGGTGCCGTCGGAGCAGTCAGCGTTTGCTCTCCAGGAGTGAATGCGTACGATACGAACTCTGTTGTTTTTCGGCCGTCGCTGTTAGCCTCCATGTAGGCAGGTGTTCGTTCCATTCTGAGAGGTTCTCCGGCTGTTGGGACAACGTACTTCTCCGGTACAGTTGAGCTGATTAACTCGGGATCACCTCTCTGTTCAATGGTAGATCGAGTAACATCTGTGATCGTAGCTAGGCACTCGGTTTTCCCAAGCGAAGGGGTGTATGTTGAGCGCCCCGCTTCGAGATATGTATACAGCCGCTCGAAAGTGTCTGCGTCATCAAGCACAAGATCGATCCGGTATGATGGGTCAACGATATACTCAAAGGTGCGTCGCTTCCGTTCCTCGGCGATGGTCTCTGGATTAATCACAGTCTTGCCAGAAACACCCTTCGCAGTCATGATATCTCCACTTTCCGTTGGGAGTGTAAGCTGCGGGATTGACTGCGTTTCAAGCGCACACGCTGGTGAGATTGCGATAGCCGATGAGTTCTGTCCAAAGGTGTCGTAATACGAGTCCCTCGGCTCGCCAAGCACTGCCGCTAGCAGCCCTGCAACCGTTGTTCGTGGCATCACCCGATAGGTCAACTTCTCTGTCGTGGTGTCGATACGCCGAAAGTGTGCCCAAGGACCGCTCACTGTGAACGAGAGCACGTCTCTGCCGACGACGTCGAGATCTGTCGTGCTCATTCCCCGTATGGGTCAACCTCAGTCACTGAGTTCGTGCCGACGATCTCTTCGAGAGCCGAGACAAGGTGATCTGAGCCACCGCTTTCACCGTCCGTCTTGACTGTTAGGTGGCGATCTGCGGTGATGTGAATGTGTTCAACATGGTCAGCATATGTGCTGAGGTCGGCAAGCAGATCATCAACATCAACAACCACATCCGTGATATTTCTGAGCTCGGCGTCAGGTGTCTCCTGAACAAGCTCAAGTCCATCATCAAGAGTTCCGATGTGGAATTCATCGGTGCTGTATTCAACGCGGATGTACAGACGTGGCTGATGGCCCATCTTCGATCGAGTTAGTGTCTGGTTCTTCAGTGCCCGCCAGAGCAGCGTGTCAAGGCGTTTAACATCTGTTCCACTGAGTAGCGTGTCCCTTGCCCCCACCTCGTTCACAATCCCATGGAATGGGATGAAGGCGTACTGAAGTCGGTTATCTGTTGCAAAGGTTCCCTGCTCGGCGTCGCCACCACTTGAGACAACTGTTGAGAGCTGTTTTGACTCACTCTTCTGTACGACTGTGTTGAGACTCCGTGCGTGACTAAACTGGACTGGGCCAATAAACTGGCCTGGAAACCCGTCCCCTAGCTCATCTTGGAAACTGCTACTGAACGAGCACGTCGCTCCAAAGTACCGAACGTCAGTCGCATTTGAGAGGAACGTCTCAGCCGCTTCACTGCCAGTTACGTCACCCAAGTCGGCCTCATCGATGCCTGTGACAGATGAGAACAGCTCATCGCGATCAAGCACTGAATCTGCGTCACTCTTTGTCGGATTTTGTATGTATACGCCATGGCCATCATCATCAAGCTGGTCACGCAGGTACCGCTTCAACCGAACATCAGTAACAACTGCCGTTCCAGTTGTCTCGTCGATTCGTGGCTTATCATTTGCTGAGAGCGGGTTCCCGTTGGGATTCGTATCCTCCGCGTCATAGGCGAATACAATCTCTGAGCGGTTATCTACGCTGTCGGTGCTGTCGATGTTGGCGGTGTGATCTGTGGGCATTGTATTCACGCGCTGGATTCGAGTGTTTGCTCTGTCATTTCCTCCTCTTCATCATACAGGCTTGAATCGCTCAATCCATACGCGATTCCAAGGCTGTAGATCCACTGTATCTCTGACTCATTGAGTTCCCACGACTGTGGGTCGGTGGCAAGCATCGTGTCTGCAAGTCGGTCAGTGTATCGAGCATTTGTACGGTAAGAACGATTCTCCTCGGCTTCCGCGTATGAATTATTCATTTGTAGGACCTCTTTTGTCACCTCTTTGACTGTCTGTTTGGTCAAATAATCAACCGGGTACCTGCGAATGAGCGTTGATGAAACGTCCTCATAGCTTTGGAAAGCAGATATACGCCCGACTAACCCACCGAGCGTGAACACCGCTGCCTCCGGGTCGCCTCTGAGGGCGTCATGATTGGTGATAAACTCATCGAGCCTTTCTCCTCTGTTTTCAAATTCGTCTGACATGGGTTCGTAATTGAATGATCTCGTTTCACTTGTGTCCAATACGCCGGCGGTCTGTAGCGCATGGAGCTGTGTGTACTGCTCGACAACACTTCGCTTTGGGAATGAGATATAGCCGCTATCATCGCTAAACTGCTCGTTTTGGTCCTGAACAAGCTGGTGAATATACTGTTCAAGCAGATGTCTCGCATTGACCGTCGTCCCTGTCAATAGGCGTCGTACGCGCTGCATCCGACTGTCGTCGATATTTCCCGCCCTAGGTTTCTCACTTGCTTCCCGACTACTCCGGGTCGGCTCTGTTGTTCTGCTAAAGTACCCACCGTACAGGATGTATCTAATGAGATTGCTTCCCCGTCCGAGAAGCGGGCTTGACTCCGGGTTTGGATTATTTTGGAACACACCGTCGGCCGAGAATACTGCTGAGCTGGTTACCTCGTTATGTGCGTTCTCCAGCTGAATTGCTGGTGAAACTGCATCAAGGGTATCGAAGAACACACGATCTGGATTGCCAGTCACCTGATGCACGACTGCAAACCGAACTGCATCCCACGCTGTCGACGGCTGGCTCGCAAAGCTCACGTCGTAGTCTTCGTTGATACTCGCTGCTGTTTCTGTCTTCTCGGCTACTCTATATGCTTCAGAGAATAACTCTGTCACTGTGTCATCAAACGAGCCATCAGAGCCAGATTCGGCATCACGTAACCGCGCGTATACTCGCTCATAGAACCATTCAAACGTCTCAGTACCGATCTCGCTACTCCGTACCGCGAGATAGGGGAGGATATACAATCGGCGGCTACTGCCAAGCCCTCGATAAAACTGATCAAACAAAGAACTGGCAGATGCGACCGCCGCAGCAGTGTCAAACTCTAGCGGTCGCGCTCGCCACGCTGAGACGCCATCTGTATCGAGGTCAGCAAAGTGCTCTCGCTGTTTTTTTCCATACATTCCAAATAACCCTGAGGACCCACCAGACACGTTTGCTTCTCTGTTGCTCACGAATCCAGTCCCCGATCCACTCGCATCATCAACGGAAATGTTCTGGAGCCGATCGGCTTTCTTTGCCCGCATCACATCATTCAGAACGGGCACCTCCCCGGGGAACTTCCACTCGTCGCTGTCTGGAGGCTGTATTCGAACTGTGATTAGTGCCTCAATCTCTTCTTCCTCAGTTGGCACAAGATCGAGAAAGGAATTAGATAGATGCTCCATGGCGGCCTCATCGTCTCCAAGAGTGGAGAGAGCTTCAAGTATCGCTTGTCCCGTTTCATCGGCTTTCTCATGAACCGCATCTGCAAATTCAGATTGCGCCCAATCTGTGAACCGATCGCGAATGTTGTTCGTACCCCACGCATCATGGCGGAGCCCAGCAATGTGATGTGCATCAGCGCCTTTGTGGGTCGTAATTGAGTAGTCCGTCATGGCGCTGGTCTTATTTTCTGGATAGGCGTGTCCGACCCGATATCTGTCGGCCTTCGTGTACGTCGTGAGCTCAACAGGCCCACCATCCGCCTCGGGCCGCAGCGATGGCGATCGCGGATCTGATACGTCGACGTACACGATCACGAGACTATCTGGCTCGTTGAACAGACTACTCTTTGCCGTTGGAGTTAGGTATGCAAGATGCTCTGGACCGAGTTCAAAGTCGAGCGCTGACGACTGCGTCGAATTGTACCAATCAAACAGTGAGTATTGCCAAGCAACTTCGTAGAGCGACGCGGGTATCCGGTCTTGCATCCGGTCAATCGCCTCACTCGCATCGTTATTCTGCATAGTCTGTGATATTGATGAATCCAAGCCCGAGGGTATTCCGCTCGCCAAGCCCGGTATCCAACGCGAGGTTCAGATGCCGTCGGTGGTCATTGTCACGAACGGTGTACCCGAATCTCCACTTACTGAGCACGTAGGTCAGTTCTGTTCCTTGTGAGACAGTCACCGGGAGTGCGAATGTCTTTATGAGTTCATAATTGTCAAATAGTGAGTACGATTTGTCTGAGGGACCTGGAAGATAGTCAGCGCAAAACAATCGATGCTTCTTATCTAGGTTGTTCTCAAGTTGCGTCCGTAACGGTTCCATTGAGTGTTCCGGTTGCCAGTATATCGCTTGATCTCCATCGCTTTCGATCCCGTACTCATCGGCCTTCCATGGTGGGATGCGGACCAGCAGTCCCGTTCCAGTCTCAATAGTCCCCGTAGCGCCTGGCTCACCAACGTCCGGGGCAAGGCTAGACACGTGATCAACGTGAAACGGCATTTCGCCGATGTTCAACTCACGATCAGCCAACAGGTCTTCGGCTATCTCTGTGAGGAGATCTTCCTGTGGAGCGGCCACGAGCAGATTTCTCTCGTCACCTTCTCGCATGTCTCTTGGCGGAAACGGATTACTATAGGATAGTCCTACAGGCCGATTCTCGTCGTGGTACTGCTCATATCCGGTATCTTGGAGGGCTTTCCAAAATCGGCCACGGAGCTTATGATGATATGCATTATCATATGCAGTGTCTGCCCTGCTGTGAAGCCTAGCTAACAACCGCATGTGTGGATATCACCTGTCATGACAACCGTCTTAGATGGTGTAGTACAGTAACATAAGCGTTGTCCAAAATACAGGTATCGGTGATGCTATACAATCAAGAACGATTCTGACTGCTCTGAGCGATCGTGGCTTATGATATACGAAACTGGCTGCTGTGAATAACCGTATATCGTCAACCCCCACGGGATGAAGAGGTATTGAGGGTCGACGGAAAGAATGACGTAGAGACAGCCGTAATAGTGCGTGTGTCCTCTGAATCGGGCATGGTTCCAGACGAACCCTCGTGGGGTTGAAGCCACAGCCGCTTATCCAGTGCAGTGGTCGACGGCAGTTCCAGACGAACCCTCGTGGGGTTGAAGCGGGCGGTGGTGGCCGCGGTTTTGAGTGTGTTGCTGAGTTCCAGACGAACCCTCGTGGGGTTGAAGCTCGGCCCGCATGACCTCAGACGTAGCTGGGGCGTGCGTTCCAGACGAACCCTCGTGGGGTTGAAGCAGGTAGATGGGAACACATTAGACGCCTACAGCGAGTTCCAGACGAACCCTCGTGGGGTTGAAGCGGTGAGACGCCGAGCCGCTTCGCGAGTGCGGCGACTGTTCCAGACGAACCCTCGTGGGGTTGAAGCGCGTTGTGTGTGTGTGTACTCGCCGTCTCATCGAGTTCCAGACGAACCCTCGTGGGGTTGAAGCGGGGCAAATGTTAACCGGCTGGAAGACGTAGCAGACGAGTTCCAGACGAACCCTCGTGGGGTTGAAGCGGGGCTCGCGTCGTACTCGGCCCGCGGCCGCATCGGTTCCAGACGAACCCTCGTGGGGTTGAAGCGGGATGTCCTCGGTGCCGTCGTCGTCGATCGCGGGTTCCAGACGAACCCTCGTGGGGTTGAAGCGAGCTGTGTCGTCGCGGCGATCGTCTCTGACGCCGGTTCCAGACGAACCCTCGTGGGGTTGAAGCGGCGAGCAGGCGCTCAAGATCCGCGAGATGCAGTCGTTCCAGACGAACCCTCGTGGGGTTGAAGCCTCATCGCCTTTGTCGGCCCGGAGATCGCCGGTGGCGGCGTTCCAGACGAACCCTCGTGGGGTTGAAGCCCCACGATCCTCGTCGATAGCACACGGTATCGCCTTGTTCCAGACGAACCCTCGTGGGGTTGAAGCTGTAGTGCGTGAAACAGCCATCAGACTCTCACTCAGTGTTCCAGACGAACCCTCGTGGGGTTGAAGCCGGTGTACCGAGTGTGGCAACCGCTGCACGCGCGGTTCCAGACGAACCCTCGTGGGGTTGAAGCGGGCGCGAGATGCTGAGGGTGGGTTGTCTTGTAAGTTCCAGACGAACCCTCGTGGGGTTGAAGCGGGCTTGCGTTTAGCCTCATCGCCGGCAGTGGCATCGTTCCAGACGAACCCTCGTGGGGTTGAAGCCAGGACATCGCTGTGTCCGGCCAGTCGAATAACCGGTTCCAGACGAACCCTCGTGGGGTTGAAGCTCACTCGCTAGCTGTTTCTAAGATGCACGTCCCTAAGTTCCAGACGAACCCTCGTGGGGTTGAAGCATCCGGCACTCGCGGGCGGCCAGTCGCGCGGCCAGGAGTTCCAGACGAACCCTTGTGGGGTTGAAGCGCGCAAGTGAGCGAAGCACTGCCGGCGATCGACAATAGTTCCAGACGAACCCTCGTGGGGTTGAAGCGACCGCGGTGCGTACGACGCACTCGAGGACAAGCGTTCCAGACGAACCCTCGTGGGGTTGAAGCCATCACGACGCTCGGCAAGACGCCCGCTTCAAGCAGGTTCCAGACGAACCCTCGTGGGGTTGAAGCGCGGAGTTGCAGCGTCGACGACAACGCGGCGAGCTCGTTCCAGACGAACCCTCGTGGGGTTGAAGCGGTCGGCAGCCCGTTCGGCGGTGTCATTTTTCCACCGTTCCAGACGAACCCTCGTGGGGTTGAAGCCACGTCTTCGACCCACGCGACGAACTGCGACCACGTTCCAGACGAACCCTCGTGGGGTTGAAGCGACCGCGTACGCCACGGGCTTCGAGACGTACCGGTTCCAGACGAACCCTCGTGGGGTTGAAGCGAGCTTATCAGCGAAGAAGCGGCTTTGAACCCAGTTCCAGACGAACCCTCGTGGGGTTGAAGCTATCCATGGCTCATGGATTGAGCGCTCGGAAAATAAAGTTCCAGACGAACCCTCGTGGGGTTGAAGCTTCCCAGCAGCGGTAACATGGCAAGTCTCCGGTCGTTCCAGACGAACCCTCGTGGGGTTGAAGCGCCGTGCGGCGTCGACGATGGCGCGCATGGCTGTTTATAAAGTGCGGTAAGGACGGTTTCAAACGCCGCATTTGGTGCGATAAGATGTCTTAATCTGAGTGTTACTGTATACTCACTGACTGTCGCCCTGATGATGATTCTTGACAAGCTGCGGCACCGATGAATCCAAGCGGCTCATCATTTTCAATCACAGGAGCAACGTCATACCCTCTCTCGATGAGTTGCTCATGAGCAACATCACACGTGTCTGTAGCTTCGATCTTGAAGAGGTCGGTCGTGGCCAAATCACTGGCTGTACATTCATGCCCAATGTCTGGCTGGCTTGCCGCGACCATACGTGTGCTTCTATCAAAACTAATGCATGTAACGCCGTGAACTGCGACACCCATGGAAGCAGCCGTCTCTTTGATTACGCTAACAGTCCGAGTCCGCTATCTCTCCGTGACTGCACGCATGTATCTCAACGGCAGGAAACTATTATAATCAACCATGTATATTCTCTATCGGTCATGGCACGTGAATTACACCCAACGGTTGAATCGCTGCTTGAAGAACTTGAGACGGCGAACACGCCCGATTTCGCAGATCTGTCTGTCGCTGGGGCTAGAGAGTTACACGATGAGCT
>Ga0209946_1000709_pt1 | contig 13699 bp, 6 predicted proteins | sample SalPon2_A_H2O_MG_FD_185704 | JGI IMG/M metagenome (GOLD analysis project Ga0209946, IMG submission 185704) | Salt pond water microbial communities from South San Francisco under conditions of wetland restoration - Salt Pond MetaG R2_A_H2O_MG... | ecosystem: Environmental > Aquatic > Non-marine... | reverse complement strand
TATTCAGGCAGACTCAACATGGATGGCTCTTTCCAAAGGTCGGGGATTGGGGCATTGCTCGTGCGATGGGGACGTCGGACACCCACGATGGGCTGACAGTAGCATACGCCGCACCAGAACAGCTTGATGCGCAATCGTACGGAGATCCCGACCCGGCGACGGACATCTATCAGGCCGGAACATTGGTGTATGAGCTACTGACAGGGCGACTGCCGTTTGATGGCGACGCCGCAGGAATCAGAGATCGAAAGCTCTCTGCAGACCCGACACCGCCGAGTGAGCTAAGTGACGTTCCACCGGCCGTTGATGAGGCACTTCTTCCTGCACTGCAGCGATCGAAAGCCTCCCGGTATGACTCAATAGCCTACCTGCGCGATGAACTTGATGCCCTCTTTGAGGTGTATCGCGAAGCTGAACCAGATGCCGGCGGACCCGGTCGTACGACCAGTCCCACAACGGCCCGCTCGCAGACGACAGATGATGGGAACGCAGATGGATCGCAGGCAGACGTAACTGAGTCACACGCCGCTGCCACAGCCGGCGGCGATGAGTCGACAGCTGATAGGGATGCGACAGGCCCGTACGGTTCATGGGAAGAGTACCGTGATGAACTCACCCAGCGCGAACAACACACTATCTACTCGCTGTGCCCTCCGAGCGTACAGCAGCTCTTGTTTTCTGATTTAGTGAACGAGGTTGAGACGGCAGAACAACGCCGCGACGAGGCCAAATCGACGTTTGATTCGCTTGAACAGCAAGCGCGCAAGCAACGGCATATTATCGAGGATGAGGTGTATGATGCGCAGTTACTCGGTGAGGAGTTTGCTGAAGACGCGATGGATACGGCACTCACGCTCGAGCAGCTCCAAAGCAAGCTCCAGGCGCTCAAAACGGACTCAACACGATACCTCCGGGCAGGAGAACAAGAGACGATTGCAACGCTACAATCTGATCTTGCCGAGTACGAGCGATACCTGCGTGCAAAGCGGAAACTCACCCGGACGGTAAAGGCCATTACCCCGCGGGTAACCGAGGTTGAAGCGGAACTTGAAGAGACACTTGAGGCTGACCAGCTGCTAAGTCTTGAGGACGAACGGGAGTTGCTCGCCGGACTTGATGAGATCAGCCAGCTGATCAGAACGGCCCGCCAGAGGCTTAGAACCGAGTATCTGTCTGAGAGCGACCTTCGTCGGCTTGATACCCTCGTCGAGACTGAGCGAACGCTTCGGTCGCAACTTACAGAGCACAACCCGGCGATCGCGCAGCGCCGCTATGAGTCGGTTATAGACGCGGTTGCGCCGGCAGCCGATGAGCGCCAGACGGCGCTACAACCGTCTCGTGAAGATGGCGATGGTCTCCCTGAGGAAACTGCAGCGCACATCGACGCAATCGATCACGAGGTTACGCAGATCGATACGTTCCGTGACACGCGCGCTGTTGAGTACCTCACGGAGTCACAGCGGGAACGCATGGAGCGGCTCCAAGAGAAGCTACTAGAACAAGAACGGTTCATCACGGCTAAAACAGAGTTTGAGACAATCATCGATGAAGCCACTCACGAGCGTGACCGTGTGGAGGCGATGGCCGATTCGACACTCAATATGGAGCAGTATCTCACAGCGAGTGACGCAGCCGCGCTTCGTGACGCCATTGATACGGCGAAAGCAACCGCAGACGATGCGGCAGAGTACGTAGATCTGCTTGCCGAGGCTGATGAGAAGCGCTACACGGAGATTATCGACGCGCTTGACGACATTAATACAGCAATTGAGGAGTACAATGAGACGTATGTTGACGCCGAGATTGAACGCATTGAAGACCAGTTTTCGTCGCTCGGCGAGGACAGCCTCACGCTAAACCACGCACAGCGACGAGCGGTCGTCGTAAATGAAGCACATAATCGTATCATTGCGGGGCCAGGGACCGGTAAGACGTTCTCACTTGCATGCCGGTGTCGGTACCTCATGGAGAAAGATGTTGCACCTGACCGAATCCTCGCATTATCGTTCAACCGGAATGCAGCAGGTGAGATTAGCGAACGCGTTGATGATCTCTTTGGCATTACCGATATTCAAGCGAGAACGCTTCATTCAATCGGTAAATCGATAGTCAACAGGGTGTATCCAGACAATATCGTCCTTGTTGGTCAACCACGGAAGCGGGAGATCAGCCGTGCCCGCAGACAGTTGTATCAGAATGACGCCGGCTCTGATGACTCAGTCGCTGATGATGCCGACACGAAGACAGACGATACACCCGCAGAGGCTACCGGATTCAGCCATCACTTTGACCAGCTTCGCTCACTGTATCAAGAAGAGCAGTACGATACGAGTCGCAGAGTACAGAAGCAGTTCTTTGAATCCCTCAAGTATAGCTCAACAAAAACACTTCGCGGTGAAGAACTAGCCCCATCGGACCGAGGCGAGCGCGCGGCTCATCGCGATATCGCGAACACGTTATTTAAACAGGGTATTGAGTACCGCTACCGACAGTTTGCTCCATGGGCGCGTGACTTCGGTAACGGTGATTACACGCCAGATTTCACGCTCCCAGAGTATAACCTCGCCATCGAATACTACCCTCGACAACGCGCACGTCAGCGAAAAAAGCCGTATAATCAAAAACCAGATATTACGGAACTAAATCAGCTGTATCAAGACGCAGATACTGAACGTCAGTTCATCGCGCTTCATGGCGGCGATCACAGTGCGAGTTCGCTGACAAAGATCCTCAAAGCGAAGCTTGACCGAGCGGGGGTTGAGTTTGATCCGATTGCAAACCAGACAGACTTGATCAGAGCAACGTACGATCATAACAAAACCGTCCGTGAAATAGAGAGCCACCTCGCTGAGTTCGTGAAGAAGGCAAAAAGCACAGGCTTTGAAATGGCGGATCTTGATGCGCTGGATGAAGATGAGGATCCGCTTGTGTACCACTTCAGCCACGCCGCTGCGCAAGTGTATCAAAAATACGCGTCTGCCTACGAAGCGTATCAGGCGATAGACTATATTGACATGATCGCAATTGCTGCGACGCAGCTAAACAACGGTCATGCAGCAGATTGGGCTGACTACGATCATATCCTTATCGATGAGTTTCAGGATCTCAATTTAGCACAGATTGAGTTAACACAGGCATTACTGACCGCGGGAAGTGAGTCACATCTCTACGCGGTCGGTGATGATTGGCAGAGTATATACGGATTCAAAGGCGCTCGGCCGGAGTTTTTCACAGAGTTTGATGAGTACTTTGCGCCTAGCGAGACGACAAAACTTGAGAAAAATTACCGCTGTCCACCGGCGGTTGTTGAAGCCAGTAATGCGTTAATGGCTGGCCGTGAGGAGGTGGTCTCAAAGGCGGTTGAAGCTAACTCATCGGTCAAGAGCACACCTACTGTTCACCATATCATGGGGAGCAGTGACTACCAGTATGAACAGAACGCTGTGCATCATATCTGTACCCTAGTCAAAGAGTCAATTGAAGAAGACGGCCGGGCAGCCTCGGAGATACTCATCGTAGCGCGGAACCAGGCCGGGTCCCCGTTTATTAAGCAGATTTCAGATCAATTGGATGACTGGGACATCGCCGTTGGAGGCAAGGACGGAGTACGAGTGACGAAAGCACACCAGTCCAAGGGAACCGAGGCGGAGCATGTGATTATCGCAAATGCGACCGCAGACAGACATGATGGGTTCCCGGCGGTTCAACAGGCACGTGAGCTAACCACGCTAGTAGACCGAGCTGAAGAATCGGGCCTCGCTGAAGAGCGACGGCTATTCTACGTCGCTCTAACACGGACGAAAGATCGCATGGACATCCAAACACGAGCGTCTCGGGTATCATCGTTTGTAGATGATATTGACGGATATACGAATGATGCATATATTCCGTTCAACATTGAGTCTGAGTACGTCGACATCGACGCGACGGTTACGGATACAAAACGCGGCCAGAAGGGGTGGACTGTTGACCAGCTTGGAACACTCCGAGTAGACGATAGGTATGAGCTCTCGTTTGCAATCCCGACTGACAGCGGGGCAGATATCTCTTTGTCCACAAACCAGCGCTGTCAGCTCCAAAACGTTCGGCTAGGGGATCACGATGGAGCACCGCAACTCCAACTTACCGAGGAGGCAGTAGCCGTTCAAGAGCCATCTGTAGACGATTAGCTCATCTTTCGTAGATAATATCTTTCCTAGCGATTCAAACTCATGTTCTCACGGAACCGTTTTGGGATTGTTGCTTGGCCGTGGTTAGTGACGGCGACAATCTATTGTTCAGAATTATGTAGAGATCCCGTCTTACTCGTAGTTAACCAACATACATTAAGTGTATCTGGTAATGTTGGTTAAGAGTTCACTGGGTCAACGACAACAGTGTGATCACCAGTAAGTTCTATGACGTGATTCGGCGTTTCAAACTTAAGCTTCCACTCATTACTTTGATGATTGGATAAGTATTCTATGGCGTCCATCGGAACATGACGCTGAAGCTGTAAATCAAGATTATCTGGTTCAACATTTTTTTCATCAGCAATCGCGTTAACCACTTGCACAGGGAGGGAGGGCTTCATTACATTTTATAGTTCTTTTGTTCTAACATATGTGTTTTGGCTATAGATATTTTCATATATCGATACAGGAGTTGTATCGTCGCTACAGGAGCAAACTCTCAATTATTGGGCCGAGCACCAGCAAAATCGTCAATCGGTGTAAGCTAATTACTGTGCTTTGTGAGACAGTACGGTAATCCAACCACTTCAACGGCTTCAACGTCTGGAGCCTTAACTACGGCTTGCCCCTTCTGGAAGTTGGGGAGCGAAGCTTTGAATTCTCCTGGGATTGATGCAACATCATCAACGACATCTTGCTTAAGCCCAAGGAAGATGTTCGTATTGATTTGTTTGATAACATTATCATCAATATCGTCTGGGTTTTGTGTGATAAGAAACAGACCAAGCTTGTACTTTCGGCCCTGCTTGGCCGCCGAGCGCGCTTGATCGAGAATATACTCTTCACGTAGAGTCTCCGGGTTGCCAAAGTAGTTGTGTGCCTCATCAACGGCGACAAGCAGCGGCGTATCCCGGACAGCAGAGTCAACTTGATAGTCATGGATTTTGTTCTCGATGATATATGAAAGGATAGAGAGAACAGTGAGGCTATCTTTGCCGCCGTTGAGGTGGCTTGTCGGAATAACAGTAACCTGCCCTTCACGGAAGACATCTGAGGATATATCCGGTAAAAAGTCGGTCCCATGATCAAACACGGCCCGGAAGGTCCCACGGTCAACACGGCGATTAACAGCACTCCATGTTCCGCCACCAATATCATTCTCTTTGCGAAGCCGACTTTGGTCGTCACTCTGCTCATGAAGGAAGCTGAGAAAGTCCGTATACGTTGGCCGCGTGACACTGCGAGCAGCGTAGCCGCCTCCCTCAAAGCATGAAAAATACGCGTTGATACAGTCTTCAATCGCTCCACGCGTAACCGGCGTCGGCTGATACGGCATCAGCATTTCAGGCCGGCCACGCACAAGTTCAAACGGGATCGTCAACTCCCGGCTCTGCATGGTTGAGGGGGCATTCGTTCCCTGTATTTGTGGGATAAACACCTCGAGATCATCCACACCGCCGTGGTTGATGCCATGCTTGCGTAGCGTCCGCTGAATCGCATCGTCATTGGCGACCGCGTGGTTGTCCTCACGCATTTCCCAGTACTCGTTTTCAGGGTCAAAGATGACGAGATTCAGCCGTCGTTGCTGTCGCTCCCCAGTATCGTGGTGACGCACCGGGTATCGCTTACTAGAGACGAACTGTCGCAGGATATTCTTCGTGAAATGGGTCTTGCCTTTACCCGTTGAACCAGCAACGAGAGTGTGACGAAACACTGCAGGTTCCCCATCTTCTATCTCACCGGAATCAGGATCAACCCCCGGGTTGTAGAGATAGTATGGGAAGTTGTCGCCAGCAACGGTCATAGCTTCACCACCGACTGAGAGCCAGCCAGTAAAGATGCCTGTGTGAGGAATATTGAGTCCGGTCCGGAGGCAGTCCTCATCACGAGCCAGCGTTGTTGAGGCGTTAGGTTTTGGAATGCGATTGACAATACCGCTCTCGATGTCGTCTGTCCCGACGTTTTTGAGAATCGCTAGTGGTTCAAGCTCTGCCAGCTGGACATACTCTGACTCATCAAGATCAGCGTGACTGCTGATCTGATTATGAGCATCAGATTTGTCATCAAGATCGGTGTACGGTTCATACCGGAGCCCATCTGTTACTGCAAAGAGTTCGGTCCTTGCATCAGGGTATGGTATCTGTACGTAGTCACCAAGACGGATCTTTTCACGTGCTTCAGTTCTGATGAACGCAGTAATATGATTATCTCGGCGGCTGACGTGAATTTCCTCGCTCGCGAGGATATGTCCAAGTTCAGCAGCTGTCGACGATGACGCGGTATTCGGTACCGAGCGTTCCGGAACGGTCGCGTGTGGGTCCGTCTCGCCGCTAGATTCTATCTGCTCGCTGCTGTCGTTTGTGACCGGGTCGTTCTCGAGGATGTCGTCGATGTTGTCACTCATAGGTGCGGGAATCTTCTAGGTGGCTCCAGCGGCCGTCGCGGTTGTAGTCAAACGCCGGTTCGATCGTTTGGAGTGTATCACGGATGGTATCGCGGTTGGTTGGGCTAATACGGGCAATCCGGTCTGCGCGGGCGATACTGCGTGGCACATCGCCCTGCCGTGCAATCTCTTTGAGCGCTTTCAACAGGAGCTGTTCGCGCTGGTCCGCGTCTGTTAAGAAGAGCGCCGGAGTCTCAATCCGAAACACATTCCCCGTCTTTGGTGTGCGAACGTAGGCAAACGCTCGACGATAATCATGCGGCTCCCCGTGTGAGAGCTCGTCGGCGACGGCCTCAAGCAGGGCAAACTCCGAACCACGCAGGGTCACCTGTTGTTGGACAAACCACGATGTGTACGTTAGATGTTCAAGGCTTGTGTCACGAAGGACCTCACCAATGAATTGATGATCGCGAAGCCATGGCACGTCGTGATACGTCCCTCGGGGCCCACGAAGGTCGTTGTGGGCAATTTTCTCACGCAGCGACTCAGTAAGGCTGCCCATAGAGGAGGTTTTCACAATCCCAAAAACAGGGAGGCCACGCTCATAGCAGGCATCAACCACGGCGGCGTAGTTGTTGATCACCGTCTTCGGGAGGTCCCAGTTACCAACCGGTGCCCCCTGTCCGGTTTGCTCAAGCAGCGTCAGATAGATGACGCTGAGTGGATAGACTGAGCCATCAAGGAACAGAGGGCCAGTAATAGTATCTACACAGCGCCGGGCATGTTTGCCTTCAGCCAGCCGCTGGACGGTTGAGGTGAGCGTTGAGGTCACATTCGTTCGTTGACGCATCTCTGGGATACGGATGAGCTCACCAGTGACACCTCCGTGCTCAATTGATTCTTGCTGTAAGGTGACGCTGCTGTCTTCGATATACACGCCCGTGACGACTGTGCCTCGACGTTCTGGACTGCGGTCGGCGTCAGAGCCGCTCACCCCCAGTTTTGCGTGTGCTGTATCGACAACAAGTCCGTTGTTGTATTCAAGCGGCCGAGTCGTGCTGGCATCAATACCATACGTTGGGTCCCCCCACGGGTCGTCCGCCCAGGTCCCCAACTCAGCGAGTGGCGTCTTGAAAAACGCCGGATCGCCAAGCGGGTCCACGGTTCCTCCCTCATGGCTGAGAAGATCAAACAACTCGCGCGCATAGGCTGTCTGATCCGCTCGCTCGCGGGGGACACTCGCATCGACGCGGGTAGCGAGTTGGCGGACGACGTTGAACGCACGCTCGTCCATACTAATCGTCACCTACCGCCTGGCCGCCACGTCTGAGTTCAACTTGACTGGCATTTGTTCGCTCATTAATCGAGACCACCATCTCGTGTTCTGCCCCTTGGATGAGCCGTTCATCATGTGAGACGACAAGCACCTGCGGGACGTCCCACTCAGTAATGCTCGCAAGCATCTGTTCAAGGCGGCCAACGTGACCGCTATCCAGGAATGTTGTTGGCTCATCAAGAATAAACGGCGGCAGTCGCCCGCTATTCCCCTCCCGCATCTCGGCGATGAGTTTGTAAATGCCAGCACGAAGAGCGAGGTTCACAATCGCCCGCTCACCGCCACTAGCGTTGCTTGGATGCTCAACGGTTCCATCATCGCGCAGAAGTTGTATCGCGTACGGCGTGCCATCTTCGCCCTCCTCAAGAATGCGCACCTGATGGTAGCTACTGTTTTTATAAATGTCACTGAAGATGTCATTCGTATACTCGTTGATGTATGCGAGATACTGTTCGCGGAGGGCTGATTTGGTACTTTGATATACCTCAATCAGTCGGTTACACTCCTGTTCCCGTTCCGCTGCCCACTCCCGTTTGTTCTCTGCTTGCGCAAGCTTCGATTGGAATCGCTTGAGCCCTGCTAACTCCTCTTCAAGAATCGTACGCTGTTCGCGCTGTGAGGCAAGTTCCTGTTCGAGATCCGTAATTGTCGATTCACGGTGAGCGATTCGTTCATCTACGGTCTCAAGTTTTTCACGTGAGGTTTCGACATCCATCTCACCGAGTTCTGTCTCAAGTTCGGTGATATCCGCCTCGGCGTCAGCGATCTGCCCGTTGAGCGTTTCAATGGTCGTCTGCGCGTGGGTAATCTCTCGTTTGTACCCCTCAATGTCAGTTCGGCGATCGTCAATCTCGTCGTATGCCTCACCGGCATCGGACACGAGCTCTCGCTGCGTCTCTGCCGTTGTAACGGCGTTTTCCGCAGTGGTGACGTCAGCCTCCGCGTCGGCGACCGCTTTGCGTTGCGCTTCAATCGTTGCGGTGAGTTCCTCGAGTTCGGCTTCTATGTCGGCAATCTCGTCAAGCACCTCATCTTGGTCGCCCTCCAACTCCTCCAGTTCAGACTGCTGTGTCTCCAGTCGATCGTCAACGGACGCAACCTGCTCAAACGCGCGTAGCACGGTTGTCCCCTGCTCAAGCTGTGCTTCAAGATCGGCAATCTCTGAATCGAGGGTGTCAATCTCGGCGTCGAGTGAGGCTACCGTTGATTCCGCCTCAGCCAGTTCCGCTTTTGCGTCTTCCAGCGTCGCTGTCACATCAGCGTGGTCGGCCTCAAGCTCACTATGTCGGTCGGCCAACGACTCAACACGCTCTGCTTTAGCCGTAACTGTCTCTTCACGGAATGAGCGGAGGTCAATTGCACGACGTCGCAGAGCGTCTAACTCGTCTCGACGCTCAATGAGATCCTGATGGGTTGTCTCTGCCTCATCGATCTCGCTGTTGATGTCATCTATCTGTCCTTCTATCGTCTCAATTTCACTCTCAATATGCTCAGCTTCGACATCTTGACCACATTTTGGGCATGTCGACACGCCATCGAGCGCCTCCATCTCGGTGAGGTCATCTACGAGTGTGTCTTGACGCGTTTGTAGTGTAGTAACGTCTGTCGCCGCCTCGTCGATAGCAGATTGTAGCTCGCTCTTTGCAGCCGGAATGCGGTCTTCGATGAGTGGCTGCAGATCGTCAACTGAGGCCGATAGCTCAAACGTCGCAAGTTTGCTTGTAAGTGACTTAACGTCACTAGTCAGCTCCGAGCGGGCGTCAGTGAGCGACTCACGAGTCGACTCGAGTTCTGCTTCAATCTCGGCAATCTGGTCGGTAAGCTCTTCACGTGTTTCTTCAGCGGCGTTGATATCCTCGGTTGCCGCCTCAACATCCGCTATTGCCGCTTCGCGCGTGGCCGACCGTTTGGCACGGGTCTGCGAGAGAGAACTCTTCTCGGATTCAAGCTCCTCAATATGTGATTCAACAATCTCTCGTGTCTCTGCTGTAACTGTGTCGGGGTGACGGGCCGCTGGCAAGAACGCGCGGGTAACCTCATCACGCTCGGCTCGTGCTTGCGACAGTTCGTCGGCCGTAGCAGTAACAGCGGCTTCAGCCTCCTCAATGGCAGCCTCAACTTCGTGTAGCTGGTCAGTCAATGCCTCTTTATTTGATACAGCGTCATCACGTGCCTCAATTAGCCGATCGCGTTCATCCTCAGCTTGCCTGAGAGTCCCGGCCGCCTCAGTTTTAGCAACCTTCGTCGTTTCAACAACACCCTGTGCGGCAGCGAGTGTGTCGTTCGTCGCAGCCTGTGAACTGAGGTCGCAGTCAATCGGCTCTGCTGTTACTGGTGGATCAAGTTCATCAAGCGCCGCTGCTATTTCTTCTATCGTTGTCTCACAGTCAGTAATGGCGGCTTCGGCTGTCTCAATGTCTATCTCTGCGGTCTCAATGCGTTGGTGGGTCTCAGCACGCTCTTCAAGCAACTCTTCGCGCTGAGACGTGAGTTCCTCTAACTCTGCTGTAAGTTCGTCATGCGCCTCAATCGTAGCTTCAAGATCATTTTTCGCAGCCACCAGCTCATCAAGATACGTCTCAACATCGGTCAGATCAGATTGTGTCTGACTAATTTTCGCTTCAACAGCACGGATCTCAGCCGCATACCCCTCAACATCATGCTCGTATTCATCTTCAATCGTCTCGTGGTGATTTTGTGCTGCTTGCTCGTTCTCGCTAACGAGTCGTGACGCCGCACGACGAGCACCCTTCATCCGGACCCGGTATCGGTCGATCCGGTCGAGACCGAGCAGGTCGTCAATGAGTTCGGCGCGAGCCTCATCGTTGAACAGTCGGTCAACCTCACCTTGCTGAACGTAGACGGAGCTTGAGAAACTGTCTTCATCCATCCCGATAATCTCGATCACCTGAGATCGTACATCACGGATCCCCGAGACGGGCCCATCAAGCGCCGGCGAAGCCAGCGTGGCTGAATTTGAGCTCTCAGTATCAAGCTCCCACGTTACCGTGTACGGAGTCGCCTCAATCTCAAAAGTGAGCTCAATGCATCCGGTACGTTCTCCACGACGAACGAGATCATCTAAAACAAACTCGTTGGAGCCAACAGTGCGAATCTTCGAGAGAAACAATCCGCCAAAAATAGACAGTAACAGCGTTGATTTGCCGGCCCCATTCTCCCCGTGAACAAGCATGGTACCCTCAGGGAACTCAACGTGTTCATCAGCGTAACTCCGAATATTCTCTAGCTGAAGGCTGGTGATCTTCATTGGTTGCCCTCCGTCGTCGCAACATCGGCTGCTTCTGTGTCCTCTGTATCACTGAACGCCTCCTGCTGGGCATCGCGAAGCGGTGCATCCAGTTCATCAGCGACCCGATTGACATTTGTATCCTCTGCGGTGCCCTCACGCACCCGTTGGTCAAGCTCAAGCGCGACGTCGGAAAAGGCCTCATCTGCAAGGCGATTCTCGATTGCTCGGTCAAGACTTTGGAGTGAGATCGACTCAACAGAGTCGAGATCAAGCTCAACTCGTCCACGATTGTCATCGACACTGACAACGGCTGCCCCAGCATCTCGCGCCATCTGGGTTACCTCGTTCGCAGTCACAGCACTTCTGTCGCCAGTAAGTGCGATCTTCGCAACGGCGTCAGCAATGTCGTGTCGCTGGATGACATCGCGAGCGTAGGCTGGGCCGTCACCCTCACCAAAGTCGATCGAGAAGACAGCAAAAGGCCGCGTGTCCAGTTCAACTTGCCGTCGCGTGATGCCAGCGTTGTCGATATCAATAAGCTGCACAACGCCTGTCTCGTCTTGATCTTTACCACCACGTTCGGTGGCACTCGCATACCACGCGTCAGTGCCGTCAACGGTTGCGCTGTCCGGCTGATGCAGGTCGCCAAGCGCAAGCCCATCGATATTGATGCCAACGCGGTCAAGAACATCTGAAACCGGGTACACTCGCCCCATTCCAGACGCCATCGGGGAGAGCAGTTCATGCATACAGAGCAGCGTCCATGACGCCTCTGTAGGCGGGTCCTCAAGTTCGAACTCAACGCTGTCCCAGATACTCGGCCGTACGGCGTCAATCCCGTAAAGAGCCACATTACCGACGACAGTCGGTTGTTTTGTGAGCCGACTGGCAGCACTTGTTCGCCGGAGTAAGTCAAGCCACTGCTCATCATTTTTGCGCTCATGATTCCCTACGATCCCATAAAATGGAATCTCATGCTCTTCAAGCGGGCCTAAAGCGTCTGCGGCACGAACAATCGTCTCAAGTGAGGGCACGGGATCATCAAAAAGATCGCCAGTGTGGAGGACGGCATCAACATCTCGATTAACCGCAACCGCAATGGCTTGTTCAAACGCGTTCGCAAAGTCATCGCGACGAGTGTCTGACCCATACTGTCGGTTTCCAAGGTGTGTATCGCTGATATGCAGAAGGCGGGTTCGGGGCACGATCAAAATATGTTGGCCGTCCTGTATAAGTCTACAGCTATCAGGGTGAAAGTGAAAGAACGGCTGTATTGCCCTATTGGGACGATCTCCTGTGTCGCACAACGCGTATGATACCGATGTTGCCACGAGCGAATGGCGGAGGGGCGTCAACCCAATTAGGGGTAGGTTTGGAAAGTCGCTTACTCACAAGGGATAGAACTAAAATACAGGTGACAAATATGATGATATGGGTGGTAATCAGGTACTTTTGACGACCGTTGGCACGAGTAAGTATGAACCAACGTCCTTTGAATTCACGGATGGCAGACGCGCTAAGGCACACATCTCGCCCATCGCATTAGTTCAATTACTAGATGTACAGTCAGTTTATCTCGCACATACGTGCGCAGTACGTGACGATACCACACACCTTGATGCGATCCAATCTGCGTGTGCTGAGCACGATGTTGATGTTACGCGTATTGAGATTCCGCTAGCAGAGGGGCAGTCTGAAGTTGACCAGATTCTAGACCGTGTAGAGCGGTATCTGATACAATCATCGGCTGACTCACTGGTACTCGATTTGAGCCATGCATTCAGATCGCTGCAGTTCGCGTTTTATACTACCGCAATACATCTTGATGCGGTTGAAACTGTATCTTTAGATGCAATCTACTATGCGAGAGGCGCAGGCCACGGTGGAGTGGCCCCTATCGTGGACCTCACGTATCTTGCTACCCTGATGGAGTGGCAACACGCGCTTCGAAGTATCAATAGTGAGGGAACACTCGGACCGATTCAGGAGATTGTCGCCACGAAAAAAGACGAGATCTACCGAGCAGGAGAGCGTGATGCCACGTTGCTCAAATTAGATAAAGCACTCAGCAGCGTCGCATTTTCGTTGGATGCTGGATTACCACTTGAGACAGGAATCGCTGCCAGAGACGCGTGTGAATTCTTATCGTCACTTGATGAGTCTGACTTTATTGGCCCAGAAGGGGCGTTCATCGCTCCACTCACAGAGCGGTTGAAGCGATTTGCTGTCCATCAGCCTGATGTGCGGGAGAAAGCGGAGCTTCAGCTTACGATCGAAGAGCTGCACCGACAGCGCCGGCTTGTTGAGTTGTATCTTGATACGCAGCGTGAGTGGATCGCTATAGAGTGCGCACGTGAACTCTTCTTATCACGATACATATACGAGCAACATGGCGGAGAGGTAGCCTGGCTCAATAAGAATGTCAGACACGGTAGTCGAGAGGCACTCACGAAAACAGCGACGCAATATCGGTCAAGTACCACCTCACCCCCTGTAGCACTATCTGTCTGGGAGCGTCTCTCGCAGTTTAGAAACACGTACGCCCATGCCGGCTTCCG
>Ga0209946_1000707_pt1 | contig 13718 bp, 9 predicted proteins | sample SalPon2_A_H2O_MG_FD_185704 | JGI IMG/M metagenome (GOLD analysis project Ga0209946, IMG submission 185704) | Salt pond water microbial communities from South San Francisco under conditions of wetland restoration - Salt Pond MetaG R2_A_H2O_MG... | ecosystem: Environmental > Aquatic > Non-marine... | reverse complement strand
GTCGATGTCGCCTTCCTCCCACTGGTGTTTGGCGGGGCCGTAGGCCGCAATATCGGTGTCGAGTTCGTTGGCGACGACGGTTGCTAATGGAACGCCGGCTTTCTCGATGCCGACAGTCAGCCCGACCTCGGTGTCATCCTTCGAGATCAGGTCGGCCATCGCGTGGCTGACGTGGGTGAGCCGGCGGCTGTCGCGGCCGATCGCACTCCAGTCGACGTGGATATCCTGCGGGCTGGCGGTCGCCCGCGGCTCCTGGTCTGCTTCGTGTTCGACCCCGCCGCGCTCGACGAGCCAGCTTGCGGTCTCCCGCGAGACATTCAATTCGTCGGCGATCTCGCCGCGTGAGAGCCCCCGGCCGGCCAACTCGGCCGCGCTCTCGATGAGGTTATCGACGTTTTTCATACTCGCTGAATTGAATCGCGTTTTTGATAGTGTTGTCGTCGTCAACAAAGGCGGCCTCGTAGTCATCGAGCTCGTAGATGCCGGTCACGAGGTCATCGAGGAACGACGCCGACAGCGATGCAAGCGTGTCGACGGCGGCCTCGAAGTGGCCGACGTGGGAGTTGACGCTGCCGACGACGGCCTTGTTGTGAAGCACCAACTCCCGGTGGAGCTTGCCGCCCTCGATCTCGAAGTCCCAGTCGCCCGGAATGCCGAGCGCGGCAAGCACGCCGTTTGGCGCAAGCGCTTCGATCGACTCGAAGGGATGTTTCGCATACCCAGTCGATTCGTAGATCAGATCGGGCGCCTCGTGGGCGTCGGGGATCTCAGGCACCGGTGTCTCGGTGCTGTTGACGTAGGTGCTCCCAAGCGATTCGATGATGTCGATGGTTGGGTCAGGGCGCTCGCGGCGACCCAGACAGTAGGTGCGCTCGAACCGCTGTTCGAACATGGCCAGCGTGATCAGTCCGAGGCTGCCGTTGCCGAGGACGAGGGCTGAGTCAGGGTTCCACTCGAAGGCCGACCGGCTGACGTCGGCGTGTTCGACCGCCTTTTCGGTAATAGAGATCGGCTCAACGAGAAAGCCGTATTCGGCGAGTTCGGGCGGAACAGTGACGAGGAACTCCGCCGGACTGGTGAAATACTCGGCCATGAAGCCGTGTGCGCCGACGATGCCGCGCTCGTGGTACTGCCCGTCGGGGGCCATATCCGGCTCGCCGCGCTCGAAGTAGGCGTTGCTGCCGTTGGGTCGTCGCCGGACAGTTGGGACGACGACATCACCCTCCGAGAGGTCGGTGCCGTTGGCGTCCTCGACGACGCCGACGGCCTCGTGGCCCAACACCATGTGGTCGGTGTCAGCCGGATAGCCGCCGTGGCCGCCGCTGATGACCTCGTGGTCGGTGCCGTCGACGCCGACCCGCAGCGTCCGCACCAACGCCTCACCGGTGTCGGGGTCGGGTCGCGGCAGGTCGATGAGTTCGGGCTCCGATTCGCCCTCGTAGACCGCGATAGCGTGCATACCGTGTCGGATGATCCCACGGCTCAATAGCGTTACTCTTCGGTGAGTAAGAATTTCACAGCGCGGATGAAATGCGGAGCGGCCGTGTCGGCAGCCGGCTCAGGCGTCGAGTTCCTCGCGCAGCAGTTGGTTGACGCTGCCGGGGTCGGCCGAACCGCCGGATTTCTGCATGACCTGGCCGACGAGGAAGTTCAGCGCGCCGTCCTCGCCGCTGTGGTAGTCGTCGACTGCGTCGGGATTTTCATCGATGGCTTCGACCACGAAGTCGGCGATGGCGTCGTCGTCGGCCTTGCCGAGACCCTCGCGGTCGATGATCGTCTCGGGGTCGTCGCCGTCGTCGAGCATCGACCGGAGGACGACCTCCTCGGCGTTTTTCACGGTGAGTTCGTCGGTTTCGACGAGTTCGATCAGGTGAGAGAACTCATCGAGGCGACCCTCGATGTCGGTAATCAACATATCGCGGTAGTTGAGTTCGCCCAGCAGATTGTCGGCGACCCACGTCGCGGCCACGTCGGGGTCGAACTGCTCGGCGACGGCCTCGAAGAAGTCTGCCACCTCCTTCGTGGAGGTGAGCTTCGAGGCGGCCTCGCTGTCGAGGCCGTAGTCGGCAACGAACCGTTCGCGGCGGGCGTCGGGGAGTTCCGGAATCTCGATTTTCTGCTTCCAATCGGCGACTTCCAGCGGCGGGAGATCGGCCTCCCGGAAGTACCGATAGTCGGCCTCGGATTCCTTCGAGCGCATCGAGACGGTGATACCCCGCGATTCGTCCCAGTGGCGGGTCTCAGTTTCGAGGGCGCGGCCGCGCTTGACGGCGTTTTTCTGCCGGCTAACCTCGTAGGCCAGCGCCTTCTCGGCGGCCTTGTGACTGGAGATGTTCTTCACTTCGGTGCGGTTGGCATCTTCGAGGACGCTGTCATCAATTGCGCCCGCGTCGTCGACCTCGTCAGCATCGACCAGCGAGATGTTGGCGTCGACACGGAGGCTGCCGTCACGGGTCGCATCGAAGACGCCGAGATATTCCAGCACCTCTTCGAGTTTGGCGAGGAAGGCCCGCGTCTCAGCCGGCGAGCGGAAATCCGGTTCGGTGACGATCTCCACGAGCGGCGTGCCGGCGCGGTTGTAGTTGATCAGCGTCGCCTCGGCAGAATCGATGCTGCCACCCTTATGTTGGAGACTGCCGGGATCCTCTTCGAGATGGGCGCGGGTGATCCCGATCTCCCGGCGGTCGCCCTCAACGCTGATTTCGAGGTCGCCCTCCTGGCAGATCGGCGCGTCATATTGGGTGAGTTGGAAGTTTTTCGGGAGATCAGGGTAGTAGTAGTTCTTCCGGTGGAACGTGGTTCGCTCGGGGATGTCGGCGTTGAGTGCCTTGCCGATCTTGACGGCGGCTTCGACCGCACCCTCGTTGAGGACGGGGAGTGCGCCCGGCAAGCCGAGACAGACCGGGCAGGTTCGGCTGTTGGGTTCGGCGTCGGCGGCGTCGGTCGAGCAGCCACAGAAGATCTTGGTGGCCGTCTCAAGCTGGACGTGCACCTCCAGCCCGATGACGACCGCGTGTTCGTCGGTTTGGACGGCCTGCGCTGTCATTGGACGGGATTTGCTGCCCGCCCGCTAAAGCCTAACGGAGCCACGGGATCGACTGCTACGCCGCGAAACCATCATGCGACGCGTCGATCCTCGTGGTGGCCGAGCGTCCCCAGCCGAACCCGCGAGCCGGTGCTGGAGCCGTCGACGCCGGCCCGCAGCGCGTAGATGTGTGTATCGTCGCTGCCGACAAATAGCGTGCCGTCGACCACCGTCGGCGAGGAACGACCGCCGATCGGGAGGCTCCACTGCTGGGCACCGGTGGCCGCGTCAACGGCGTAAACCGTGCGTAAGGATTCGAAAAAGACCGTCTCGTCGGCGACTGTCGGCGAGGAGTGCAGCGAACTCTTCGTCTCAAAGGCCCACTCGCGGTCGCCGGTTGCCGCTGAGAGGGCGTAGAGTAACCCGCCGGCACCAGTAACGAAGACCGTGCCGTCGGCGACGGTCGGCGAGGAGACAACGGTCGCATCAACACGCCACTGCGCGTCGCCGGTGGCAGCATCGATGGCATGTAACTGCTCCCAGCCACCGACGAAAACCGTCCCATCGGCGACCGTCGGCGATGACTCGATCTTCCGGTCGGTCTCAACTGTCCATCGGGTGTCGCCAGTCGCGGTATCCAGTGCGTAGAGGGTGCCGTCATCGCTGCCGACAAAGACCGTCTCATCGACAACTGTCGGCGACGACGTCACGTGATCGCCGGTGTCGACAGCCCACTGCTGGTCACCGGTCGCGGCGTCGACCGCGTAGATCGAGGCGTCGTTGCTGCCGACGAAGACGGTGCCATCGACAACCGTCGGCGAGGAGCCGACGCTGTCGCCGGTGTCGAACGTCCACTGCTGGTCGCCGGTTGCCGCATCCAGCGCGTACAGGCTGCCGTCGTCGCTCCCGACAAACACGGTTTCGTCGGCGACCGTTGGCGATGCATAAACGTAGTCCCCCGTTTCGGCCGTCCACTGCTGGTCGCCGGTTGCCGCATCCAGCGCGTAGACGGTGCCATCCCCGCTGCCAACAACGACCGTCTCATCGACGACCGTTGGCGAGGATGCAACAGCGTTGTCAGTGTCGACCGCCCATCGTTGTCGGTCACCTGTTTGTGCACTCGCCCACGACGCGGCAACCCCCGTGGCGAGTCCGACGCCGACAACCGATTTCAACAGTGTGCGGCGGCTCGGACGATACGTGCCGTCCCCCAGCGGCTCATGGTACGCCATCAGTCCCACTATTGGGATTTTTCATATAAATAACCAGTGCAGCGACAGCTCGGTCGGCCTACCGCGCGTCGATCATCGGTCGGGTATCAGACATGTGTCTGACACAGTTTTATACAGAGACAGAACGGTTGTCATGGTATGAGTAATCGGGTCGATGAACTCGAAGGACAGGTCGCAGAGCTCCGCGCGGCAGTCAACGGTCTCACCGAGGAACTCGTTGAGACGAAAGACCGGGTTCGTGAACTCGAAGCCGAGGCCACAGCCACCGACACCGAGACACCGACCCCGGAGACCAAAACGCCGACGAAAAGCGATGATCACGTCGTTGTCGTCGAACAGGAACAAGACGATGCCGATGTCGCCACCGACTCGGTGACGGCAACTGAGTCGGAGGCCGAGCCGATCGACGAGGCTGTTGAAACGGAAGACACAACTGAGGAGGCGTCCAACGAGTCGACCGACGACATCATCGTCGCCTAACCGACCGGCGACGACCCAGGCTGTCGCCCGAGTTCATCCATGCACATCAAAGCCCTCATCTTAGACGGTTTCAAGAGTTTCGGGCGGCCGACGCGTATTCCGCTGTACGAAGATTTTACCGTAATCACCGGCCCCAACGGCTCGGGGAAATCAAACATTATCGACGGCGTGCTGTTTGCCCTCGGGCTCGCGAAAACCCGTGGCATCCGCGCCGAGAAACTCACTGATCTGATCTACAATCCCGGCCACGACGGCGAAGCCTCGACCGACGACGGCCCACGCGAGGCCAGCGTCGAGGTCATCCTCGACAACAGCGCGGGGACGCTCACCCGCGAGCAGGTCGTCACCGCCGCCGGCACCGACCGCGTCGGCGACGTCGACGAAATCACGATCAAACGCCGCGTCAAGCAGACCGAGGACAACTACTATTCGTACTACTATCTCAACGAACGCTCCGTCAACCTCGGCGACATCCAAGACCTGCTTTCGCAGGCCGGCATCGCCCCCGAGGGCTACAACGTCGTCATGCAGGGCGATGTGACCGAGATTATCAATATGTCCGCCGGGCAGCGGCGCGGCATCATCGACGAGATCGCCGGCGTCGCCGAGTTCGACGCCAAGAAGGAGTCGGCCTTCGAGGAACTCGACGCCGTCGAAGAGCGGATCAACGAGGCGACGCTCAAAATCGAAGAGAAAGAGGAGCGACTCGACCAACTCGCCGACGAACGCGATACGGCCCTCGAATACCAGTCGCTACGGGATGAAAAACAGGAGTACGAGGGGTATCTGAAGGCTGCCGAACTGGAGGACAAACGCGCCGAACTCGACGAGATCGAAGACCAGATCGACAGTCACGAGGAAACACTGGCCGAGCGACAGGAGACCCTCGACAGCGCGCAGGGGCGACTCAGCCGGCTGGAAGACGAACTAGAGGAGCTCAACCGCGAGATCGAGCGTAAGGGCGAAGACGAGCAGTTGCGGCTCAAACGCGAGATGGAGTCGATCAAAGGCGAGATCGACCGGCTCGAAGGCCGCATCGAAGCCGCCGAAGGCCGCATCGAGGACGCTGAGGACGAACGCCGGCAAGCGTTCGTCCAGATCGACCGCAAACAAGAGGAGTTAGACGAAATCGAGGCGACGATCAAGGAGCTCAAAGTCGAACAGGCATCGGTCAAAAGCACGATCCAGAGCAAGCAGGCCGACCTTGCGGACATACAGGACGAAATCGACAACGCCGACACCGAGTTCGACGAGCTCAAAGCCGGGCTAGCCGACAAGAAAGAGCGACGTGAGGAGCTGAAGACGCAGGCCAACGACATCCAGCGAAAGAAAGACCGCCTGCTCGACGACGCCCGGCGACGCTCGACCGAGGTCGAGGAGGCCCAAGCCGATCTCAGCGAGGCCCGCGAAGCGATTCCGGATCTCAAAGCCGAGCTCTCGAACCTCCAGAGCGAACTGGACAAAGCCGAAAAGAACAAATCGAAGATCGAAGCGAGTATCGGTGCGCTCCGAGACGACCGCGAGGAGACGAAAGCCGAGTTAGAGGAGATCGAATCGAAACTCCGCGAGAAACAGTCGGAGTACGCCGACATCGAGGCCCGCAGCGACGACGACAGCTCGTGGCCGCGGTCGGTGACGACGATCCTCAACGCCGGCAAGCGCGGCGTCCACGGCGCGGTCGGCGACCTCGGCAGCGTCGACAGCGAGTACGCGACCGCCTGTGAAACCGCCGCCGGTGGCCGCCTCGCAAACGTCGTCGTCGACGACGACGGCGTCGGCTCGGAGTGTATCGACTACCTCAAATCCCGCAACGCCGGCCGGGCGACCTTCCTGCCGATTACGGAGATGGACAACCGCGGCCTCCCGAATCTCCCGTCCCATCCGGGGGTCGTCGACTTCGCGCGCAACCTCGTCGAGTACGACAGCACATACGAGGGGATTTTCTCGTACGTGCTGGGCTCGACACTCGTCGTCGAGGATATGGAGACGGCCCGCGAGTTCATGGGCCAGTTCCGGATGGTCACCCTCGATGGCGACCTCGTCGAAAAATCGGGGGCGATGACCGGCGGCTCCGGCGGCGGCTCCCGCTATGCGTTCTCGGCGTCGGGCGGCGGCAAACTCGAACGGCTCGCCGAGGAGATCGACCAACTCGAAGACGAACGCCGCCAGCACGAAGATGAAATCCGCGACCTCGAAGACCGGATCGACGCCGCCCGCGACCGGAAATCCGACGCCGTCGAGAAAGTCCAGTCCATCGAGGCCGACATCGAACGCACCCACGAGGAGATCGACGACGCCGAAAGCGAGATCGACGACCTCGAAGCGCGCCTCGAGGAGATCGAAGCCGAACGCGAAGCCGTCGAAGAGGAGATGGCCGAGGTCGATGCCGAACTCGACGAGATCGAGGCCGAACGCGAGGAAGTCGACGCCGAGATCGACGACCTCGAAGCCGAATTGGCGGAGTCAAAGATCCCCGAGTTGACCGACAAAGCTGACGCGATCCGCGAGGAGATCCGCGACCACGAGGATCGGATGGACGATCTGGAGGGCCGACTCAACGAGCAGCAGCTCGAACAGCAGTACGCCGAGGAGGCCATCGACGACCTCCACGACACCGTCGAGTCGGCCCAAGACCGGAAGGCCGACGCCCAAGACGAGATCGCCGAGTTGGAAGGCGAAATCGAGGACAAAGAGGACACACTCGAGGAGAAACGCGAGGCCATCGAAGCGCTCGAAGCCGAGTTGGTCGATCTCAAAGACGACCGCGAAGCCCTGAAAGCCACAGTCAAGGAGGCCCAAGCCGAGCGCGACGAGGCTAAAGCGGCCGTCGGCGAGATCGAATCAAAACTCGACGCAGCCCGCGAGGAGCGCGACCGCCTCGAATGGGAGATCGACGAACTGGAGCAGGCCGTCGGCGACTACGATCCCGAGGAAATCCCCGATCACGACGAGGTCGAATCCACCATCGACCGCCTCGAAACCGAGATGGAGGCCCTGGAGCCGGTCAACATGCTCGCTATCGAGGAGTACGAAGAAGTCGAAGCCGACCTCGACGAACTCGTCGACGGACGTGACACCCTCGAAGAAGAACGCGACGGCATCCGCGATCGGATCGACCAGTACGAATCCCAGAAGAAGGAGACGTTCATGAACGCCTTCGAGTCGATCAACGGCCACTTTACGGATATTTTCTCGCGGCTCTCCGACGGGACGGGCGAGCTCGTCTTAGAAACCCCCGACGACCCCTTCGAGGGCGGGCTGACGATGAAGGCCCAGCCCGCCGACAAGCCGATCCAGCGGCTCGCGGCGATGTCCGGCGGCGAGAAATCGCTGACCGCCCTTGCCTTCATTTTCGCCATCCAGCGACACAACCCCGCGCCGTTCTACGCGCTCGACGAGATCGATGCCTTCCTCGATGCGGTCAACGCCGAGCGCGTCGGCGAGATGGTCGACGATCTCGCGGGCGACGCCCAGTTCGTCGTCGTCTCCCATCGCTCCGCGCTGCTGGAACGCTCCGAGCGCGCCATCGGCGTGACGATGCAGGACGACAACTACAGCGCGGTCACCGGCATCCAGTTCGACGGCGACGACGCCGAGGCGGAGGTGCCAGCCGATGACTGATCTGCCCGATGCGGTCGGCCTCGATGGAATCAACGGCGAGTACAGCGACGAGCAGGAGCGGCCGCCCGAGCCGACCACCGACGATGACGAAGTCGAGCCCGTCGAGTTGCTGGTGCAGTTAGCTGAAGAAGGAGAAATCGAGCCGTGGGATATCGACATCGTCGAAGTCACCGACGCCTTCCTCTCGAAGCTCGAAGCGACCGACCTGCGGACGAGCGCGCGAGCTCTGTTCTACGCCAGCGTCCTTCTGCGGATGAAAGGCGACGAACTCCTCGATCCGACCGAGGAGGAACCAGACGACGACCCCGAACCGTGGGAACAGGCGTTCGAAGGTGGCGACGGGGCCGCCGACCACGGCGACGCCCCCGGCTTCGACCCGGTCGACGAACTCGAAGCCGAGATGGATCGCCGCCTCGACCGGAAAAGCACCCGTGGCAACCCAGAAACACTGGACGAACTCGTCCGCGAGCTCCGAGAGGCCGAACGCGACAACTGGTGGAAGCGTCGCCGCGAATACGACACCAGCGACACCGGCGGCGGGGGCTACGGCACCCAAACGGTCGACTATCGCGCGGCCGACGATGTCCGCGCGGCCGACGAACCGACCGAAGGCGACGTGACGGCCAACACCCACACCGAAGACATCGACCATGTCATCGAACAGGTGCAGGCCGCCCTCGCCCCCGAGTTCGACAACGGCCGCAGCGAGGTGCTGTACGCCGAGATCAAATCCGCTGGTGGCCGGCCGTTTATGACCTATCTCGCACTGTTGTTCCTATCGCACCGCGGCGAACTCCGGTTGCAGCAGGACGACCTTTTCGGCGATCTCTGGGTGCAGGATCCCGAACAGGTGTCGGCACCGGACGACGGCACGGAGGCGGACGCCGGCGACGAAGAACTCGACGCGACAGCCGACTGAGTGGCGGCGGCCGAGCGGCGGTGTGTTTATGTGGCATCTCACCCGACACGGAGACAGTGACCTCCGACCCGTCTCCCACGCCACCCGAGGAACGGATTCTCGGCCTTGACGTGCTCCGTGGGTTCGCGTTGCTCGGGATTCTCATTATCAACATTCAGGTCTTTGCGATGCCGTTTACGACGCTGAACAACCCGACCGTATACGCGTCGGCAACCCCCTACGGCGAGTTCGCCGGAGCAAACTACCTCGTCTGGCTGGTGAGTCACGTCATCGCCGAGCGGAAGTTCATCACCTTGTTTACCGTCATGTTCGGCGCAGGGGTCATCCTCTTTACCCAGAATAAAGATGCACGCGAGGTGTTGGGTTTGCATTATCGCCGAACCGGATTTCTGCTGGTCGCCGGCCTCGCGCATGCATATCTGCTGTGGTACGGCGACATCCTCGTCCCCTACGCGCTGTGTGGGCTGGTTGTCGTGTTTGTCCGCGATTGGGAACCAAAACAACTTGCGCGGACGGGCCTGTTGTTGGTGGCGGTTCCCTCGCTGCTGTATATTATCTCCGGGCTCTCACCAGGGTCGACACAGGCGGTCGCCGCACAGTGGGCGCCCGCCGAAGCCACGTTGCTTGCGGAGGTCGAAACCTACCGGAGCGGTTGGCTCGCCCAACTCGATCACCGCGTGCCGACAGCGTTCGCCCAACAGACCGGCGGCTTCATCAGCGTCGTCTTCTGGCGGACAAGCGGGCTGATGCTGGCTGGGATGGCACTGTTCAAATGGGGCGTCCTCACGAATGAGCGATCAACGCGGTTCTACCGGCGACTCCTCGCCGGCGGTCTCGTCGGCGGCCTTGCGCTGATTCTCGCCGGCGTCTGGTATACCGAAGCGGTCGACTGGGCCGCCCGCGAGGCCCTGTTTTTCGGCACACAGTTCAACTACTGGGGGAGCCTCCTGCTGGCCGGCGCGTACATCGGCGGGGTGATGCTGTTGTGTCGTCGCATCGGCGGCGGGCTCGTCACGACTGCGCTGTCGGCCGTCGGCCGAACCGCCTTTAGCAACTACCTGTTGCAGACGCTGGTTGCCACCTCGATCTTCTACGGCCACGGTCTGGGACTCTTCGGGAGTATCACCCGCGTCGAACAGGCCGGCATCGTCGTCGCCATCTGGGCGGTGCAGATCGTCCTGTCGGTGCTGTGGCTGCGATACTTCCGGTTTGGCCCCGCCGAATGGCTCTGGCGTGCCGTGACATACGGCCGTCGCCCACCGCTACGAAACGATCGATCCGCCGACGCAACCGGCGATTAGTTCGGCGTCGACGCGGCGTGGGCGTCGGTGACACCCTCGACGGTGTCTCGAACCGCATCACAGCCCTCCTCGTGAAGGAGGTCGCCGACGACGATCACATCGGCGTGCTGGCCCATCTCGTAGGCACTGTCGTAGTCGCCGATCCCGCCGCCGTAGAACAACGTCGCGTCCTCAAGCCCGTCGGCGGCAGCCTGGACGATCTCGGGATCGCCGAAGGTACCGGAGTATTCGACGTAGACGATCTCCTGGCCGAACATCTTCTCGGCGACGCGGGCGAAGGCCCCGACATCCTCGGCGGACTGCTCGCAGTCGGCCTCGGTGTACTCGGCGACGGAGGCCTCGGGGTTCATCACGATGTAGGCCTCGGTTGTCGTTCGATCCCAATCGAGGCCGTCCTCGATGCGCACCCACTCCTTGTGGGCCCCAACCATCCAGAAGGGATCCGTCGAGTTGAACACCGTCGGGATGAGGTAGCCATCGAGGGCCGGCGAGTCGATGACGACGCTCGGATTTGATGGCTCCTGGTAGAGCGGTACGTCGTACTCGGCGCAGGCGTCGACGACGCGCTGCATCTTGTCTTCGGTCATCCCCAGCGTCCCGCCGATCTCGATGGCATCGGTGCCGGTCTGGCAGACATCCGCGAAGGTTTCGCCCTCGACGAGGGGCTTGTCGGGGTCGATCTTGAGGATATGATCCCACTCCGCCCAAGGTGTGCTCATTGACTACTGGATGCTCGCGCTGAGAATAAAAAGCGTACGGTGGCGAGAAAGGCAGTGTATCGACCTGAGCGATCGAACCTACGGTAATCGCGCCGCCGTCTCCCGAACCAATCCGTCCAGCAGTTCCGGTAACGTCGGGTGGTAGGCGCGATCCGGTACCTCGCGGACATCGAGTTCGTTTTCGACGAGTACCTGCAGCGTTTTGGCCATCGTGTCGGCGTGGGCGTGGAGACCCTGATAGCCAAGCACCGTGCCATCGTCGGCATCGACGGTCAGGCGGGCGAGGCCGTAGGGAAGATCTTTAACCGTGAACACGCCGTCGTTTTCGGCCCACCGGGTCGCGGTGATGCTCTCGTGGCCAGCGGCCTCGGCCGTTGCGGGTGTGTGGCCGACGCGGGCAAAGGGGTAGACGCTGGCCCCTGAGAAGATGACGTGGTGGTGGACGTTTTCATAGGCTTCCATCGGCTCGTCGGCGTGGTGGGCGAGGATGTTGTCGGCCGCGGCAACGCCGTGCTCCTTGGCGACATGCAGGATCGGTTCCGTGCCGTTTGCGTCGCCAACGACAAACACCTGCTCGTCGTCGAGGGCAGCCATCGTGTCGTCGACCCAGCCCGCACCGGGATCGATCGCTGTGGTGTCGAGACCGAGACGATCGATCGAAGGTCGGCGACCGGTGAACGTGAACAGAGCCTCGGCTTCGATACCCTGTTGGTCGGGGTGGTCGTCCCCGCTGTCGACGTAGAGCCGAACGCCGCCATCGTCGGTCGGTTCGATCCGCTGTTCGGTGGTAGTGGTGCGGATGTCAATATCAAACGCCTCCCGGTAGAGTGTCATGAGTTCGTCGCCGAAAATCGGATCCGCCTCGTCGATCGGCCGGTCATCGTGTTCGATAACGGTGAGGTCGACACCGGCCTCGGCGAGATAGGGCACAAGTTCGAGGCCGACGTAGCCAAAGCCCATGACGACGCCCGAATCGGGAAGGTCAGTCGCCGCGAGCACATCCATGCTTGTCATCGGGTCGATGGCGTCCATGCCGGGCAGATCGGGAACAACCGGCGACGAGCCGGTGGCGATGACAACGTAGTCGGGTTCATAACGGTCGCCGTCGATCTCGACGACGCGGTCGTCGACGAACCGAGCAGTGTCGTGAATAAACTCGACACCCTCGCGGTCAGTCAGCTCGTGGATCGCCTCTCGGCGATGGGCTGCAAAGCGGTCGACATGGTCGTCCTTCCGAGCGACAACACGGTCGAGATCGATCGTTGGCGGGTCGCCCCTAAGCCGATCGTCGACCCGTGCCTGAAATCGGTGGGCCGCTGTCGAGAGCACCTCCTTCGAGGGCATACAGCCGTTGAGAATACAGAGCCCGCCGCCGGGCTCGCCGTCGTCGACGAGCGTGAGTCGGTCGATGTCGCTGCCAACGTGGGGTGTGAGGTCGCCAGCGACGGCTGACCCCGCACTGCCGTAGGCGCCGATCACGAGTACGTGCATAGTTGGCGGTCGACCCGCGGCTACAAAACCATATGGCGGCTGGCCGGCGCGTCATCACAAGCGCGCAGCGAGATGCCGACAAACAGTGAACGCCAAACAGCGAGAAAGGCGTAGATGTGGGAAGCATGTATCACTTCCCGACCTGTTCCGGGCAGGCGTGTTCGACAGTCGCCGTCGTTGACACGAGGCGACAACTGTGCATTTCGACGTGTGATATAAATAAGTACTGTTTAGAATATCAATTAAAATAATGCAATCCATCCATCACGATCGGCTGGCAACTGAAACGGAGCGGTTCCGAGCTGATCAGCCCACCTAGATTATCGATTCTGAGAACCTGAACCCACGTTTTATTGAAACCGGACTCATCAGCTTAGCTACCGTCTGACCCTGTTCCGGGCAGGCGGTGGCCGTCGCCGGGCAGGCGGCACTCAGCTGCCGGGTACGCACCGCAGCTCATTCCGGGCAGGCATGCGGTGCAGCAGTTGCTGTTGTTTCTGTACTTATCGGGAGATTCCAGCCGACCCGTCAGCGAGTACCGACTCGATCTCCGCGCGTGTCGAGACCAACACATCACCCGTGATCGTTCGCTTGACCGCCGCCGCCGCCGCCGCGTACGCTTGGGCTGTTTCGACATGTTCCGGCGTCAACGCGCTGTCGCCGTTGGTGAGCAGTTCACCGAGGAAACCGCCGACAAACGCGTCGCCGGTGCCGATGGCGTCGATCGTTTCATCCGAGTAGATCCCCTCCTCAATGACCACGTCGTCGACGAGCGCGAGCGAGCCCTCCGCACCACGGGTGACGACGACCGCATCGAGCTCGTAGTCGGCAGCCAGCCCACGAGCGACGGCTTCGGCGTCGCCGTCGTAGCCGAGAATCGCACTCGCATCACGGTGGGGAGCAAACAGCAGGTCAACGCGGGGCAGCAAG
>Ga0209946_1000706_pt1 | contig 13724 bp, 17 predicted proteins | sample SalPon2_A_H2O_MG_FD_185704 | JGI IMG/M metagenome (GOLD analysis project Ga0209946, IMG submission 185704) | Salt pond water microbial communities from South San Francisco under conditions of wetland restoration - Salt Pond MetaG R2_A_H2O_MG... | ecosystem: Environmental > Aquatic > Non-marine... | reverse complement strand
CTCACCTCCGAACCCGTCGCGGGGGTCGCGCACCTCTCCTTGATGGGCGCCGTCGGCTTCGACGCCGAGATGGCCGCGGGCATGGGCGGAGCAGGCGTCGGCGTCGCCCACGCCGCCGGACTGAACGGCTATCGCGTCCGCGTCCGCGACGCCGCGTGGCTCTACGACGCCGGCGCGACCGAGGCGGCCACGGCGGCCGCGCAGTCAATCTTCCAGCACTTCGAGGGCGCCCGCGCTCACGAGGCGCTGGAGGAAGCCAGCGAGGACGCGTACGAGCAGTTCGAACACGAGGGGTTGGAGGCGCTGATCGCGGCCATCGAGGACGGCGACGACGCCGGCGTCGACGACGCCGTCGAGACCACACACGACGGCCTGACGACGGGCATCGAGGCGCTCGCCGGTGACGCCACGCCGGTCCTCGAATCCGGCTTCTTCCGTGCCCGCCTCGGCGACGCCCACGAGCGATACCTGCAGGGCGAGGGCGAGGTGGCCGCGAGGGTCGCGGAGAACCTGTTCGCCCGCTTCGAGGCGGACGAGGCCGGCTTCCACGAGGGGCTGGAAGACACCAGCGAGGACCTCTATCACACCTTCGAGGAGGAGCATCTCGCGGCCCTGCCCGACGCCTTCCGCGCCGGCGACGACGACGCGGTGGCGACCCACGTCACCGGCGCGACGGACGCGCTGGTCGAGTACGAGTCGATGGCCGGATCGACACCCGTCGCGAGCGCCGCTGCCGCGACGTACATGACGGGCCGCGCCGGCGACGCGGGCGCGCTCGCGACTGCCGGCGCGACCGACCGCGCCGAAACGGTCGCGAGCGACACCTTCGCCTACTTCGAGGGCGGCGCCAACGGCTTCCACGAAGCGGTGGAGGAGGCCAGCGAGGAGCGCTACCACGCCTTCGAGGAGGCGCTGGGTGCGCTCCGCTCGGCGACGACCGGCGACGCCGACGCCTCCGACGCCGCGACGACGTTCGCCGACGAGGCGACCGCCGCCGTCTACGCCGTCGTCGGGAACGGCGGCGCCGGCGGCGACGTGAACGCCACGCCCCTGATGAGCGACGTGTTCGCAACTTTCGAGAACGCACGCGTCCACGAGGCCGTCGAGGCGGGCGACCGGGAGTCCTACGAGACGTTCGAGTCCGCCCTGTCGGCGTACGTCTCGGCGCTCGAAAGCGCCGAGGAAGTCGACGCGGCCGCCGAGCGGTTCGCGGGTGCGACCCGGAACGCGGGCTTCGCCGTGGCCGGCGCCGCCGGAAAGGCGCCCGAAATTTCGGCGGGCGGCGCCGGCGGTGACGGCGGCGAAACCGAGATGACCGGCGGCCCGAACGTCGTCTCCGGCGTCCCCGACGACGCCGACCACGTCGTCGACATGACCGCCGTCGCGTTCGACCCGGCGGAACTCACCGTCTCGGTCGGCGACACGGTGGCGTGGTCACACGCGGGCGGCGAACCCCACAGCGTCACCGCCCTCGGCGACGGCATCCCGGACGGCGCGACCTACTGGGCGTCCGGCGGCTTCGAGTCCGAAGCGGCCGCCCGCACCGGCTGGGAGGCGGGTAGCGGGGCCGTCGCGTCCGGCCAGTCCTACGTCCACACGTTCGAGACGGCCGGCGAACACGCCTACGTCTGCATCCCGCACGAGGCGGCGGGCATGGAGGGGGTCGTCGTCGTCGAGGAGTGAGCGAGCGCGCGGGTCGCCCTGCCCGCTCCGACGGCCACTTGGTCCCCGCACCGTGGGCAAACGGTAACGTACACTCCCTCCACTTCCGTTCTCACCGACCGTCAGCGACGGCGTCGCCGTCGACGGCGGCCGCGTTCGCCTCGCTTGCCGGCCTGAGCGTCACGTCGCTTCGTGGATACGGAATCTCGATGTCCGCGTCCGCGAGGGCGTGGTAGATGGCGCGGTTGAGTTCGTGGCGGGCTCGGGACGCCCGGGTCGGGCCGTTAACCCAGAAGAGGAGTTCGTACTCAAGCGCCGAGTCGCCGAAGCGCCGGAATCGCATCCGCGGCTTGGGGGCGTCGAGCACTAGTGACTCCGACAGCGCGAGATCAACCAGCAGGTCCTCGAAGGCGTCGATGTCGGTGCCGTAGGCGACGCCGATGGGGACCCGCACGCGGCGCCGTCGCCCCGGGGCCGACTCGTTCGTGACGCGGGTGGCGTTCAGGACGGAGTTTGGCACCGTGACGAGCACTTCGTCGCGGGTGAGAAGCGTCGTCGAGCGGACGCCCACCTTCACCACGGTTCCGGATTCGCCGGAGTCGAGGACGACGAAGTCGCCGAGTTTGTACGTGTCGTCGAAGTAGAGGGCGATTCCCCCGAAGAAGTTGGCGACGGTGTCCTTGGCGGCGAAGCCGATGGCGATGCCGGCGATGCCCGCGCCCGCCAGCAGGGGCGACACGTCGTACTCCCAGAGTGAGAGGAGGCCGGCGACGGTGCCGACGAGGACGACGAGCGTCCAGACGTTCGAGAAGACGGGCGCGAAGTCGAAGCGGTCGCCGCGGTCCTTCACGGCCTCGACAAGTCGGTTGACGACGCGGTTGAGCGCCCGCGCCCAGACGAGGACGATGATGGAGAGCGAGGGGCGTCCGAAAAAGAGCGAGAGCGTTCGGGCGTCGACGAGCGTCGCCGTCGCCACCGAGTCGACGCGCGTCAGGACGAACACGCCCGCGAGGGCGACGGTGACGACGAGGGGGATACGAAGCTCCTCGAAGACGATGTCGTCGAGTGCCGTCTCGGTGCGGCGGGTGGCGCGCCGGGCGAGGCGGACGCCGACCAGTTCGAGGAGGACGGCGCTCCCGAAGGAGACGGCGAGGACGGCGGCCGTGGCTTGCCAGGCGGGGAGGGCGTCGAGACCGGCGATGAATCCGTCGAACACGGCTCCGAGAGGCGCCCGACGGCGATAACTATAGTGGCGTTCGGAACGGTTTGCACGCCGTCTCGCGACCGGGCGTGTACCGACTCACGAGAGCGACTCCTCTCTCGGCCGAAAGGTTCTGGTTCGTGCCTCGCTCACGACGCCGTATGTATCGCCGTGGTCACTGGGGCGTCTCCCTGCTCGTGTTCGCGCCGATCGGCTTCGCACTCCTCTGGCTCGGCCGGCCGGATCTCGCGCTCGTCGGCGGCGGCGCCATGCTCTGGCTGTCGACGCTTCCCGACGTGGACCACCGGCTCCCCGGCATCTCCCACCGCGGTCCCACTCACACCCTCGCCTTTGCCCTCCTCGTCGGGGCCGTCGGCGCGGGCGCGGGCGTTGGCCTCGCGTCCGTCCTCGACGGCGGCCGGACGACGCTCGTCGCCTTCGGCTTCGGGATCGGAACGCTCGGGATCCTCGCGCACCTCCTCGCCGACGCGCTCACGCCCGCCGGCGTTCCGTTCCTCTGGCCGCTCTCCGGCCGGGACTTCTCCGTCTACCTCACCCGCGCCGACAACACGCTCGCCAACTACACGCTCCTCGCGGTCGGGGTGTGTGCGACGGCGGCCGCGGGCGTCGCCGCCCTGCGGGTGGTGTGAGTTTTTACTTCGGGGCGCCGTGGTCGACGTATGAACGACGACGCGATGCGCCGTTTCCCGGTGCCCGACTACGACGACCTGCCGGACGACCTGCGGGAACGAATCGACGCGGAGACGGAGCGTGCGGGCTTTACGCCCAACGTCTTCGCCGCCCTGGCGTACGCGCCGGAGCAGCTCCGCGCGTTCGTCGACTACCACGACGCCCTCGTCGAGGAGACCGAACTCGACCGCGAGGAGGTGGAGATGATCGTCGTCGCCGTCTCCGGCGTCAACCACTGCTACTACTGCAACGTCGCCCACGGCGCACTCGTGCGCATCTACGCCGACGACCCACACCTCGCCGACCAACTCGTCGCCAACTACCGGACCGCGGACGTGAGCGACGAGCGACTGCTCATGCTCGACGTGGCGGTGACCCTCACCGAGCGCCCCTGGGAGGTAACGCAGGCGGACCTCGACGCGCTCGCCGAGGCCGGCTACTCCGAGCGCGAAATCTGGGACATCGGCGCTATCACCGCCTTCTTCAACCTCAGCAACCGGCTGGCGAGCTTCGCGGATATGCGACCGAACGCGGAGTTTCACACGCTCGGGCGGGACGACTAGGGCCTTCCCGTCGAGATTCGATCCATATCGATTAATAATTTACAAACGGGCGGTTTCGTCGAACCCCCCAGAAAACTTATGTCTCTCCTTTTCGTCGTAGTGGACGCAATGGCGACAGGTACGGTTGCGTTCTTTAACGACACTGGCGGTTACGGGTTCATCGAGACTGAAGATTCGGACGAAGACGTCTTCTTCCACATGGAAGACATCGGCGGTCCGGACCTCGAAGAAGGGCAGGAGGTGGAGTTCGACATCGAACAGGCCGACAAGGGCCCACGAGCGACCAACCTCCAGCGGCTGTAGGACCGATCCGAGTCTCGGCTCGGGCGGTCGGTAGCGACGCAGTAAGGATGAATTCTCTTTTCTCGACGCGCCGAGCTACAGCGACCCCTCAGCGGCCCGTTCGCGCAGTCGTGCCGCCCGTTCGCGGATGGCCCGCCACTCCGCCTCGTCTTTCCGGTCGACGTGGCTGTACATCAGCCCCATCCGCCCCGTCCCCCGGAGCGTCTCCTCGTGTTCGTCCAGGAAGTCCCAGTAGAGCGCGTTGAACGGGCAGGCGTCCGCGCCCGTCGTCGCGCTCACGTCGTACGGACAGGCCGCGCAGTGGTCGCTCATCCTGTCGACGTAGTTGCCCGACGAGACGTAGGGTTTCGAGGTGAAGGCGTCGGTGGCGAACGTCCCCATCCCGAGGACGTTCGGCGTCGTCACCCAGTGGTAGGCGTCGACGAACCCGAAGTGGAACCACTCGTTTAGCTCCTCCGGATCGGCGCCGAAAAGCGTCGCGAAGTTCGACAGGATCATCAGGCGCTCGATGTGGTGGGCGTAGCCGTGGTCGTAGACGTGGGAGACGGCCTCGTCCAGACACCGCATCCGCGTCTCGCCGTCGTAGTAGAGCGAGGGGAGGGCGCGCGACCGGTCGAGCAGGTCACCCTCGACCAACTCGGGCATCGTCCGTCGGTAGACGTGCCGCATGAACTCCCGCCAGCCGAGCACCTGCCGGACGAAGCCTTCGACGCTCTCGATGGGCGCCGCGTCGCGCTCCCACGCTCCGACGGCGGCGTCGATGGCTTCCCGTGGCTTCAACAGCCCGAGGTTCAGCGACGACGAGAGCAGGGAGTGGGCGAGTGCGGACTCGCCGCCGACCATCGCGTCCTGATACGGGCCGAACTCGGGAAGGCGATGGGTGACGAAGTGATCGAGGGCGTCGAGCGCCTCGTCGCGCGTGACGGGCCACCCGAACCCCTCGGGGTCGCCCCACGTGTCGAACTGGTCTCCGATCCAGTCGAGTGTCTCGCGGGTCAGTTCGTCGGGCTCGTAGCGTGGCACCGGCGGCGGCGACCAGTCGTCGGGCGGCGTCTCGCGATTCGACTCGTCGAAGTTCCACTGGCCGCCGACTGGGTCGCCGTCGGCCATCAGGATGCCCTCGCGCCGGCGGAGCCAGCGGTAGAAGTTCTCGTGGCGGAAGGAGTCGGCGACGTCGCCCCCTCCGTGCCACTCGTCGAACGCGGCGGGCGAACACAGAAATCGGTCGTCGTCGACGAGCGTCAGCGATCCGCCTCGGGACTCGACGAGTTCGCGCAGGCGCGCCGCGGCGCCGTCGCTCGGCGGGCGCATGAGGCGGAGTTCGTCGCCCGGCGACGCCTCGAAGTGATCGTCGAGGGCGTCGCCGAAGGTGTCGGCGCGACGGTACTCCACGTCGTAGCCCGCCTCGCGAAGGGCGTCGCGAGCGTGGCGCATCGCCGCGAAGACGAGGCCGAGTTTCTGGGGATGGTACGGTCGTCGGTCGGCGAAATCGGCCGCCTCGATCAGCAACACCCGATCCGCGCCGTCGAGGACGTGACTCTCGGGCTGAAGCTGATCGCCGAGGAGCCAGACGGTCATGGTCGGGGTACAGGGGGCGCCGGCAAAAACGATGTTGGGGCCATCGTCGTCGGTGTCGTCGAAGTGTGCCGAACAACTACTAATAACGATTTGTAGCGCACGAACGTCCTGTCTAAATTTGCCAAGTTCGAATATTTTTAGATAGTTGGGGTAATAGTGGGGTGTATGACAAAAACGCACGTCTCGCTGTCGCCCGAGGCACAGGCGAGGGTCGAGCAGTTCGTCGACCGGGTGGACGACCGGCTGGGGTCGTCCGAACCGACTGGCGACGTCGTTCAGGAGGTACTGGCACGCATCCACGGCGACGGCGATGTCTACGACCGCTGGCAGGCCGAGGAGTCGCTGTCGCTCACCCAGCGGATTCGGCTCGATACGTACCACCCACAGCACGTCTACACGAAAGGCGAGACGTGGGCGGAGAAAGACGACGCCCGGTTCTGGGAGTCGAAGCCGCTCCGCTGGCTCTGGACCGGGTTCGACGCCTCGCCGCTGGCCGACAACGACGCGGTTGCCCTCCCGTTCCGGCAGATGCTCGCGAACCATCTGTTCGCCGACGCGGGGGACGACCTGATGCTCTTCCGCGGCATCCGGTTCCCCTACGGACACAACATCGAAATGGGTGATCGGACCGTCGTCCACGAGAACGTCCTGCTCGACGACCGGGGGGCCCTCGACATCGGTCGGAGCGTCTCCATCGCCGACGACGCCGCCATCCACAGTCACGCCCACGACATCGTGGATCAGTCCGACGTCTCCATCTACCGGACCGTCGTCGACGACGACGTCCGCATCGGCTCCGGCGCGATGGTCGCTGCGGGAAGCCGCGTCGGCGAGAACGCGATGCTCGGGGCCAAGGCCATCCTTCGGGGGGACGTTCCGGCCCACCACGTCGCCGTGGGCACCCCCGCCGAGAGCGTCAAGGTCAAACCGGGCTGGCAGTCGGTCGCTCCCGACCCCGGTCGGCTGACGGACAACCGTGACCGCCGGCGCATCGATTACGAGTTGCCGGAGGGCATCGAAACGGTCGACGAGTTCCAGCGTGATCTACAGCCACCGACCGAGATGCCCTCCGACTGACCCGCGCGCCGTAGCTTTTTGTCACCTCGTGATCACCTGCCGGTATGGAGTACACCACCCTCGGAGACACCGGTATGGAAGTCTCGCGCATCTGTCTCGGCTGCATGAGCATCGGCACGAGCGACTGGCGCGACTGGGTGCTGGACGAGGAGGAAGCGATGGAACTCGTCGACCGAGCCATCGAGTTGGGGATCAACTTCTTCGATACGGCGAACATGTACTCGGACGGCGAGTCCGAACGCGTCCTCGGTCGAGCGCTGGAGGGCCGCCGAGAGGGACAGGTCGTCGCGACGAAGGGCTACTTTCCGATGGACGAGGACGACCCGAACTCCGGCGGCTTATCGCGGAAGGCCATCGAACAGGAACTCGCCAACTCCTTAGAGCGGCTGGGTATGGAGACGGTCGACCTCTACCAGATTCACCGCTGGGATTACGATACGCCCATCGAGACGACGCTTCGCGCCCTCGACGACGCGGTGCGGCGCGGGCAGGTCCGCTATCTCGGGGCGTCCTCGATGTGGGGCCACCAGTTCGCGGACGCCCTCCACACGAGCGACGCGCTGGGCCTCGACCGGTTCGTCACCATGCAGAACCACTACAACCTCGTCTACCGGGAGGAGGAACGCGAGATGCTCCCGCTCTGTGACCGGGAGGGGATCGGCGTCATCCCGTGGTCGCCGATGGCACGGGGCTACCTCACCCGCCCCGACGCCGACGTGGACGCGACGACCCGGGGCGCGAGCGAGACGCGGCTGTACGAACACCCCTACCGCGAGGGAGGTGGGCGGGAGGTGAACGAACGCGTCCGACAACTCGCCGAGGAACGGGGCGTGAAGATGGCCCAGATCGCGCTCTCGTGGGTGCTGCAGAAGGACGCCGTGGACGCCCCCATCGTCGGCACCTCCTCCGTCGAGCATCTCGAGGACGCCGTCGAAGCCCTCGACATCGACCTCTCGGAGAGCGACATCGAGTTCCTAGAGGAGCCGTACGAACCCGTCCCCGTCTCCGGGCACGACTAGAGGAAGCCCCCGCCCGACCGAACCGTCTCCAGATCCTCGATGTATCGGCCTTCAGTCCCTTCCTGCCCGCGGTAGGCGCGTTCGACGTAGCCGTCGGCGTTCACGAGGAGGACGAGGCCGATGTGGGTGAACATGTACTTGCCGCCGTCGTCGGGCTGCTCTCGCTGGAAGGCGAACCCGAACTCGGATTCGAGGACGGTCTTCGCTCGCTCGCGCCCCTCGGGGCGCAGGAAATGCCAGTTGCCAGCCGACAGGTCGACGTTCATCTTCCCAGCATACTCGCGCAGGGTCTCCGCCGTGTCGCGTTGCGGGTCGAACGTGATGGGGTAGAACCCCACGTCGTCGGCGTAACCGTTCTCGACGCTGTGGATCTGTACCTCGCGAAGCGCGGAGATGAGTCGCGGGCAGATGCTCATGCAGTTGGAATAAAAGAAGCTCACGAGCGCCGGTCGATCCACGCCGCGCAGGTCGATTCGTTCCCCGGTCAGCGGGTCCGAAAGCGTCACGTCGGGCACTCGCTCGCCCCACGCGGGGTAGGCCAGCGCCTCGCTCGTGAGCCCCTCGGGCCGGTCCGGTTCGCCGAGCGTCGTGTTCGGATTGCCGCCGCCGAGACAGCCGGCGGCCGCACCGAGCGCCGTCGCACTCAGCGTCCCGAGATACGTCCGTCGGTTCATATTGGTCGCAGGCACTCGACGCTCAAAGCGCGTCTGGTCCGGTCGTCGAAGGCGAGCGGTGGTCGTGACTGCTGTCTCATACGATGCCGAGATAGCGGAGCGAGGCGACGATTTGAGCCACTCCGGCGAGGATCATAACGACGGCGGCGAGCCGCTGTACCGTCCCCACGCGCCCGCTCCACGCCCGGAGCGCGTCGTTCCCGACGGCCGAGAGGAGCGTCACGCCGGTCAGCGGGAGCGCCGTCGCCGCCGCGTAGCTCCCGAGGGCGACGGCCGCCTGCGGCGGCGTGAGCGTGAGCGCCTGCGTGAACACGCCGAGCACGACGGGGACGACACAGCCCGCGGCGGCGAGGGCGTAGCCGCCGCCGAAGACGGCCGCGCCCGCCACCGACGACCGGCGCTCGGGGAGGCGGAGGTGGAGCGTCGGGGCCCGGTCGGCCAGCACGAGGACGCCGAGGACGACGAGCGCGGCGCCCACCACCGGTTCGAGCAACGTCAACTGGCCGGCGAGTCGACCGCCGACGGCGAGAAGCAGGCTCCCGAGGGCCGCGAGAACGACGACGGCGCCCGCGGAGGCCGCGAGGCCGCGAAGCGTCGCTCCGCCCAGCCCCGTCCCCTCGTCTTGGAGCGTATAGCCTACGTACCCCGGGAGCAGCGGGTAGGCACAGGGCGCGAAGAAGGTGGCGAGACCGGCGCCGACCGCGAAGGTGACCGTGCCGGCGAAGGCCGTATCGATCATGGGAGCGCCGCCGTAATCTCCCGGTCGAGCGTCTCGACGGACGCGACGCCGCCGTGGGTCCAGACGACCGACCCCGCGCCGTCGGTCACGGCGAGGTAGGGGAGCCCGGTCGCGCCGAGGGCCGCCAGCAGGTCGCCCTCGGGGTCGTGGCCGAGCGTCCAACGCCCGTCGTGGTCGCGCCACCACGCCCGCACGTCGTCGGGGCCGAGCCCCCCGCCGAACCGCTCGTTGGTGACGGAGACGAACGCCACGCGGTCGCCGTAACGGTCGTAGACCCTCCCGAGCGCGTCCATCTGTTCGACGCAGGGACCACACCACGTCGCGAAGCAGTCGATCACGGTCGGCGTCTCCGGGGCCGGCACCGCGGCGGTACCGGCCGTCGACCCGACGGCGTCGAGGGTCGTCACCTCGACGGGGAGACGACCGGTATCGTCTCCGGAGGAGGGGAGACGACCGGCACCGCCGCCGTCGGCGTCCGCACCGCTCGTGCCGGCACTCCCGACGTCGACGTCGACGGCGCCACTTCCCACCACCCCGGCGCCCACGAGTCCGGTGCCGACCAGTCCGGCGAGGAGGTGTCGGCGGCCGAGCGTCCGCCCGCCGTCCGAATCGTCGCTCATCGGCTCCGGCTTGGCGGTCGACGGATAAGTGCGCCGTGGTGCGGGCGTCGAAGGCGTCGCGACGCTACCGCGCGTTCTCGATGGCCGACGCGATGGCGTCGTACGTGGGGGAGACCGGTCGTCCGTCGACGTAGATGGCGGGCGTCCCCTGTGCCCCGAGGTCGACGGCCCGCTGGCGGTCGGCCTCGACCACCGGTCGATACGTCTCGTTGACGGCGTCGGCCTGAATCGCACACCCCGGCGCACCCACGTCGTTCGCCAACTCCGTGACCAGTCCCGCCGAGAAGCTCCCCTGATTCTCGAAGAGCGCGTGGGTGTACTCGAAGAAAGTCGCGTCGTCCACCTCGTCTTGCACGCCGCGGGCGGCGCTCGCGGCCTGCCACGACCACGTCTCGTCGACGGGGATGGGGAAGTCGTGGAACTCGTAGCGGACGACGCCCGGTTCGACGTACTCCGAGCGAAGCTGTGGGAACACTTCCAGACTGTAGGTCGAACAGTGGGGACAGGCGAAATCCTCGAAGGCCATGACCGTCACGCCGGCGTCGCTCGATCCGAGCGTCGGTGCCGGGAGTTCGCTCACCGTCGGTTCGTCTTCGATCGTACACCCGTTCGCGCCGCTGCTGCCGCCGCCGCCGAGACAGCCGGCCGTCGCGCCGAGGCCGACGCCCGCCGCCGCGGCGAGATACGCGCGCCGTGTTCGCTCCATACGTCCCCGTGGCCCCTGCCGAACTTATAAGGATCGTTGCCGGTTAGCACCGGCGAGTGTGCTCGTGGCCCCCCGTTTCCCCGAATCAGCGCGCTTAAATGTGCGCCGGCGAAACGACGGGACATGAGCTTCGAGAAAGACGACGCGGTCGTACTCCACGACAAACACAGCGAGTACGACGGCGAGACGGGGACGATCACCCAGGTGATGGAGACGATGTTCGGCGACGCCACGTACACGATCAGCTTCGAGGACGGCCAGGAGACCGGCGTCCCCGAGGACGCCCTCGAAGCCGCCGAGGGCGATTCGGACGACGAGTAACGTCACCACCGCCCGCATGTCGAGTGTCCCCTTTCATTACGTCGACCTCCGAACCTTCTGTTACGACACCGAGGACGAGAAACGCGTCGAAGCCGCACTTCGGACCTACCTCCCGGAGGAGTACGAGCTAGAGCGTCAGGTGACGACGGGTCACCACGGCGACCGAATCGTCGTCCTCTCGGCGCGACTGGAGAACGCCGACGACGTGCGGGTCGTCCTCGACCGACTGGTCGAACTTCCCGACTACGACACCTTCCTCGACGAACTCGACGACCGGGTGTCCGAGGACTGCTCGCTGTATCTCACCCTCGACAAACAGGCCGCCTTCCGCGGCGAGCCACGGCAGGGCGACGGCATCACCCTCCGCGCGAAAGTCGAAGCCTACCCCGCGAAACGCGAGGCCGCCGTCGCGAACGCCCGCGAGGCGCTCGAAGCGCGGGTGGACCGCTAGCTCAGGAACTCGACGATCCGCTCGGCCCCGACGAACCCCTCGGACAGTCGGTCGACCGCCTCGCCGTCTTCGAAGAGGACGAGCGTCGGGACGCTCCGCACGTCGAACCGGTCGATCAGGCCGGGGTCGTCGCGGGGGTTCACCACCACGACCGGCACGCCCGTCTCCGTCGCGACGACACCGAGCACCGGCTCCATCGCGGCGCAGGTCCCACAGCCTTCGGTGACGAATTCGACGAGGAGTCGCTCGTAATCGTCGATCAGGGCGTCGAGTTCGGCCGCCGTCTCGACGCGGACGGGTTTTGGGTCGGTGTCTTGCATACGCTCCCTACGCGGTCGGGCGTCATACGGTTTGTCGTAAGCCAGTACCGGTCGTCCCGACGAACGGCCGGGACACAGTCACACCGATCCGCCTCAGTTCGGCCACTTGATGCCACAGCCACGCGACGGGCCGGGGTCGAGGGTCACGTCCTCGCCCGCGTGGACGCTGTCGATGGCTTGGCGGATGTAGAACTCCGTCGCCTCCTCGTCCGGGCCGAGGGCGTCGTCGAGGCGGCCGTGATAGGCCAGTCGGTACTCACCGTCCTCGCGCCGGAAGAGGAAGGGGTCCGGCGTACAGACGGCGCCGTAGGCGCGGGCCACGTCGGCCGTCTCGTCGCGGAGGTAGGCGTCGTAGGCGATGCGCCCCTCCTCGACGGCGTCCCGCATCTTCTCGAACGAGTCCTCGGGATACGCTTCGGCGTCGTTGGCGTTGATTCCGACCACGGCCACGTCGTCCTCGGTCGCGATGTCGTTCAACAGATCGAACTTCGCCTGGGCGTACGGGCAGTGGTTACAGGTGAACACGACCAGCAGGGCGTCGGCGTCGACGGAATCGAGCGTGTGCGTCTCGCCGTCGACGCCCGGCAGTTCGAAATCGGGGGCCGGGTCGCCGAGTTCGAGTTCGGAATCGGACTCCTGCAGTGCCATACCCGTGGTAGGCCGGCGACGGTCAAATACCCCCCGCCGGCGGCAACGTCATCCGTCCGCCGTCGCCGAGCGGCGCCGGCCGGTCTTTTTCGACAACCAGTCGCCGAGGGCGACGCCGACGGTGCCGACCACCGCGGCCAGCGCGACGGCCAGCAGGGTGAAAAACAGCATCGCAGCGACGCCCATTCCGCCCGCGACGGCCCGGAACCACGCCGGACCACCGACACCGGAGACGGCGCCGAGCGCGTCGGCCAGCATCCAGAGCGCCGGAAGGCCGCCGCCGATCAGGCCGGTACGGACGCCGACGCGGCGACGCTCCGTGCCGTGGTACAGGTAGCCCGCGACGAGGCCGCCGAGCAGGACCGGACCGAGCGAGAGCTCCGAGCCGGACTGCCAGTAGAGATACGTCGTTCCGGGGAGGGCAACGAGGCCACCGAGCAGGCCGTACCGCCACGTTTCGGGGAGGGAACCAATTCGGGTCACACCCGACCGTTCGGCGAACCGACACAAAACCGTTGGGGACTACACCGAGACGAGGTAGATGCCGAGCATCGCACAGCCGATACCCGCCACCTTCCGGAGCGTGAGCGACTCGTTCAGAAAGAGGATACCGACGACGGAGCTGATGACGAGGAAGGTACCGAAGATGGGGACGACGGCGCTGACGGGGCCGAGCGAGAGCGCGCGGTAGTACGCGAGGATGCCCACCGCGAGGAAGACGCCGGCGAGGTAGAGATACGGCGCCTTGGGGTGGCCGAGATACGTAATCACCGACTGGCCCTCGTAGAGGACGACGCCGATGGTCGCGACGAGGAGGAGCCCGTTCGTGATGAGTGCGGCGACGAAACTCGGGACCTTCGGATCGCCGGTCGTCGCGAAGCCAACGAGCGGTGCGACCGCCGAGTACGCCAGCAGCGCGACCACCGACCACTGCAGATAACCCATAGGGGGACGCCGCTCGGCCGACAGTATAGGGTTTCGATTACGGCCGGTGGGCGTCGACGTGTGCCCGCAGGTCGTCGACACCGCCGGTGCCCTCGCCGGCGACGTAGTGGGCGGCGCAGGCGTTGCCCATCGCAAGGGCGAGGTCCCAGCCCCACCCCGCGGCCAGCGACCGGGCGAGGCCGGCGCTGAAGCGATCACCGGCCCCCG
>Ga0209946_1000701_pt1 | contig 13741 bp, 16 predicted proteins | sample SalPon2_A_H2O_MG_FD_185704 | JGI IMG/M metagenome (GOLD analysis project Ga0209946, IMG submission 185704) | Salt pond water microbial communities from South San Francisco under conditions of wetland restoration - Salt Pond MetaG R2_A_H2O_MG... | ecosystem: Environmental > Aquatic > Non-marine... | reverse complement strand
GTGTGGCGAACTGTACACAGACGTGAATAGATGGGCGGAGTGACCCGACACGCCACCGGCCGCTCCCGCAACTCCGGAACGGGTATCCGTCCGGGGGTGCCTGGGTGACGTATGGTCACCGCGAAGGGGCTCTACGACAGCGGCGACGGGTGGGTCCGGGGACTCTCTCGCGGGCGCTACGCCGCCCTGCTCGGCGCGTCCGCGGCCGTCGGGGTCCTCGGCGTCGGCGTGCTGTTGAACGGAGAGATCCTGCTCGCCCGCGCTCTGACGATGGCGCTCGTCATGTTCGGACTGGAGTACACGTTCGAGGCGTTTCGGCCGTCGGACGACAGGTGACAGAGCAGCGTGAAGAGAACGGACAGTCGCTACAGGTCGACGGACGCGAGGTCGCTTTCGACGCCAGCGACGAACTCGTTGTACGCGTCGACGAACCCCCGGAACGGCTCGGCGTACTCGCGGACGTCGAGCGCCGAGGGGGCATCGTACTGCGATATCAGGTAGACACCGCCGGAGCCGCCGACGCGGAGGTACGACACGGCTCCTTCGTCCCACTTCAGTTCCCACCTGTCGCCGTCGGCGCGGGCGGTGAAGGTCCCGTAGTCGTCGCCCTCGTACCGATAGATCTCGCCCGCCATCACCGAACAGGCGTCGCGGATCGCATCGAGCACACGGTCGCGCTCGGCGACGAGGCCGTCGGTGGTATCGGGCTCGGGAAACTCCGCCGACACGGTATCGAGCACGCCCGACAGCGACGCGACGTGGTCGTTCCACGCGGCGACCGCGTTCGGGTAGTCGGCGAGCGCGGTCGCGAGGGCTCCGGGGTCCGGCGGCTGTTTCGTCGAGACGACGTACACGTCGGACCCTGACGTCGGGGAGAACAGGAGGAACTCGAGCTCGCCGGCCTCGTGTTTGACCGTCCACTCGCCGCCGGACGTCGACAGCGTCTCTCGCCCGTAGTCGCCGCCCTGCAGCCGCGCGAGTTGGTACGCTATCTGACCGGCGTGGTCGCGGACGGCGGCGACGAGTTCGTCGCGCCGGTCGGCGACCGCGTCCGTGTCGCGGATGTCGAGGTCGAATCCGAGGTCGGCGTGGCTGGTCACGGCGGCAATGGGTGCCGCATCGGGTTAATCGAGTCGGATCGCCTGTGGTCGATCGACGCGGCGGTCCCCGTTCCGCGGGGAGACGGCCGTCGGCGCGGCGGGTTACGTGATCGCGGCTCGGATTTCGCGAACCCGCTCGGGCTCGTCGATCCCCGACCGGATCACCACCGCGAACACCGACTCGCCGTCCGGGACGGGCGCGTCGCCGCTCAAGATCGCGCCCGAGCCGGTCTCGTCGGCAAGCCACCGCCGACCGTCGGCGATCGCCTCGCGGTTGAGCCACGGCGGCGGCCCGCCCACCACGAGCAGCGTTCGCTCGGCCCGCCCCTCGCGGACCTCGACCGTGTTCTTCCCGCGGACCGCCTTCCGGATCGTCGTCTCGATCGCCGACACCGCCGCGCTCGCGTCCACCTTCGCGGACTCCGCGGAGCCGAACAGCCCGAGCCCGAACCGGGACTCCGTCTCGGCGGGCTCGACCGCCTGCGTCGCGTACCCGATCGCGGCGATCTCGCCGTCGCCGCCGACCGCCCGGGCCACGTCGCTCGCGTCGAGCACCTGCTGTGGCGTCGACTCGGCGTCGTCGGACTCGCCCGCGCCGAAGAGCGCCGCGAGCCGCTCGACGACGACGCCGTTCAGGCGGTCCCGCGCCGCCGTCAGGTCCTCTCCGGGACGGAGCCACGCGTCGTTATCGAACGGGAACACCGCCGAGCACCGCTCGGAGAGAGCCTCAAGCGTTCGAGCCGCGTTCTTCTCGGCCAGCGGCCGCTCGGGCGGTCGCTCCTCGGGTGCCGCCGTCCCGGCCGTCGCCGGGTCGACCGCGGTCGGCTCCGACTCCGCCGGGGTCGGGAGGAGCCCGAGCACGTACACGGGCGTGTCGTAGAGCCGCGTCAGCTCCGCGGCGAGCGCGGGGGAAACGCCGGCACCCGCGCCGCCGCCGAGCCCGACGACGAGCAGGAACGCCTCCGCCATCGACGGGCGCTGGTCGTCCATCTCCCGACCGAGTTCGCTGGCGTGCGCGTCGCCGAGCCGCCGGGCCGCGTGGAGGTCGCCGCCGAGCCCGTCGCCGCCCGCGGCGTCGCCGAAGCAGTACCGTCGCGACTCGTCGAGCTCTCGGAGCCCGTCGAGCGCGGCCGCGTCGGTGTCGAACGCGCTGACGCCGTGAAGGAATCGCTCTCCGTCGTGGTCGGCTACGAGCCGGTCGACGATCCGGCCCCCGGCACCGCCGAGGCCGATGACGTGTACACGCATATGTCACACCGCTCGTCCAGCGGCGGTATAGCTCTTTTCACGGGACGAGAGCGAGGTGACAGCGAAACCGAACCCGACCGTCTCCTCCTCAGAACTCGTTCAGGCGGCGCTGTCCGGCCGACACGATCCGGCCCGGTTCGTCGTCGTCGTCCGGGTCGCCGCCGAGCAGGCGGATCAGCGCCGTGTCGGCGAACGTGAGCGCCAACACGAGAATGATGGGCGCGAGGAACAGCCCGTGGAACCCGAACACGACTGGCCCGAAGATGTACGCGAGCATGAGCAGCCCGACGTGGGTCGTCTTCCCGCTGAAGTACGGGCGGAGGACGATGTCTGGGATCGTATCGACCACGACCGCGGCCACGGCGAGGAACCCCGCGACGTACACGAGAAGCGAGAGCTCCTCGGATAATATCGGCTCCATCGCAGTTATCCCCGCGAGCGGGATGTACACGATTTTCATCCCGATCACCGGAATCAGGCTCGCGATCCCGGTGAGCGCACCGGCGAGCGCCGGGTATGGGACCTCGACCGCGGCCGGAGCGATCACGTTGTACCCGGTGTAGGTCACGACGGCGATGATCGAGATCGCGATGACGTTGAGCAGGTTGCCGTACAACACCGCCTCCAACTCCTTGTCCGCCGCTTCGAGGTACTCGCGAACGACCGCGTCGTCGTCGAACGTGAGCAGCCACTCGTGGAACTTCGAGCCGTCGAGGAGCAGGTAGTACGTGACGACGATCGTGATGAGGAGGTTGAGCGTGAGCCCCGACAGCGTGCTCGCGAGCAGCGGCGCTTGCTCGGAGACGAACTCGATGAGCGGGTCGAACTGTCCCGACCGGTACGCCGCGACGAGCCCCTCGACCGTCGGATCCGACAGCGCGGCGAGATCGGCTATCCACGAGTTCTCCGGCCCGACCGTCTCGGCGACCGGATACCGCTCGATGAACCGGCGGGCCTCGAGCAGAACTAAGAGCACCGTGTATCCGAGAAGTCCGATCAGCGGGACGCCGATGAGCGACAGCGACGCGACGGCCCGAGCGCGGGCCGGCAGCCTGAAGCGAGCGAGGTTCCGGTACAGCCGGCGGGTCGAGTAGTACAGGAACACCGCGACGGTGAGCGGCGCGACAAACCGGTAGCCGATGAATCCGACGAGGAGGGCGATGACGAGACCGAAGAGCGCGATGACGAACCGCTTTTCGTCCATGACCGCTCGTCTTCGTGAGCCGACATAAACTATTGGGCTCGCGGACGGCGCGGACGCGACGGGCCCGCGGTGATCGGTCTCTCGGTGCGTCGCCGCGCGTCCGCGCCGGTGCTCGTGTCGGCCGCGCTCGCATCGCCGTCCACGCCGCGCGTCCGCTCGCCGTCGCCCGTCAACCGTCCTCGCTGTCGCCGTCGGTCCCGCCGTCGCCCACCGCGCCGCGCGTCGCGTCGGCGGCGTCCCCTGCCCGGCCATCGACCGGTGACTCCGCCCGCTGGTCGGACAACGCCCGCTCGTAGCGAGTCACCTGCTCGCGGTGTAACGACAGGATCATGTCGGCGAGGACGCCGAACACCAGAAGCTGGATCCCGAGGATGGCCGCGCCGACCGCGCCGATGGCGACGATCTGGTGGGCCTCTCCGTGGACAAACCAGCGGTAGAGGACGTACGCGGTCAGTGCCGCGCCGGTGCCCGTCGAGACGGCACCGAGGCTCCCGAAGTAGAACAGGGGGTTGTTCGTCTTCGCCTTCCGGTACAACTCGATGATGATAACGCCGCCGTCGCGGATCGGGTGGAGGTTCGTCGCGGAGCCGCCGGGGCGCTCGCGGTAGGTGATCGGGACGACGGTCACCCGGACGCGGTTCTTTACGCACTCGACCGCCATCTCGGTCTCGATCCCGAACCCGTCGGCGGTGAGGTGGAGGCGTAGGAACGACTCGCGCGTGAACGCGCGGTAGCCGGAGAGGATATCGCGGTACCGCTCGCCGTGGATGGCGCGGAACGCGGCGTTAATCAGCCGGTTTCCGACCCGGTTCAACCGCGTCATCGCCCCCGGTCGCATGTCCGCGAACCGGTTCCCGATGACGTGCTCGGCCTCGCCGGCGAGGAGCGGGTCGAGCATCGGGTCGATGTCGGCCGCGTCGTACGTCGCGTCCGCGTCGGCCATCACGACGTACGGGGCCTCGATGTGGTCGCGAACCGCCTCGCGGACGGCCTGTCCCTTGCCGCGGCCGGACTGTTCGACGACGCGCGCACCGGCCTCCGTCGCGGCCGCGCGCGTCCCGTCCGTCGACCCGCCGTCGATCACGAGAATCTCGTCGATCCCGACCTCGCGGAAGTCCTCGACGACGCGTGCGACCGTCTCGACCTCGTCCATCGTGGGCAACAGGAGGCAGACGTCGTCGAAGTCGCTCATTAGCGGGTGGATATCGGGGCAGTCGCTAAACTCTGTCCCTCCGTGGCGCTCGGCGGCGTCTCGAGTCGGGAACGTGGCGGGGCGTGTCTCCGAACTGCTTCGCCCGTCCACACGGCCCGGTTCCGGGCGCGGTCGCTTCTGCGGCCACCCACACGCTCATGTACCCGACGATAGATCGTCAATATATGTCACGCCCATCCGACCAACACGTCGACGAGTTGCTCAGCGCGGCTCGAACGGCCACCGGGGACGAGCTCCGGAGTCTGACGTACTTCACCGAAGACGAGATCGACCAGCTGTACCTCCGCAGCGACCTGAGTCAGACGGCCGACCTCGTCGGCTTCGCGGAGAACGAGCGGCAGGGGTTCCACTCCCAGTCCATGTACGCGAACACCCAACTGGGCGACTACCTGTTCACCGTACGGGTGTTCGAGAACGGGTACCTCACGCGGGTGATCGCCGGCGACCACGGCGTGTGGGTGACGACCGACTCGATGGAGATCGACCGCTTCGAAGAGCTCGCGAGCGCGTTGGCGTCGGTTCTGCGGTCGTTCGACTCGGCCTGACGCCACCGGAGGGTACGGCTTCACCCGAGGTGGCTTTCGAACTCGGGAACCAACTCGTCGGCGTCGACCGGTTTCGTCACGTAGCCGTCGGCACCGGCTTTGACCGCCTCCATCATCTTCTCCTGTTGGTCGACGCTCGTACACATCACGATCACCGCGTCGGGCCAGCGGTCCTTGATCGCCGCCGTCGCCTCGATGCCGGTCATCTCCGGCATGACGACGTCCATCGACACCGCGTCGGGCTCGTACGCCTCGAACAGTTCCACCGCCTCCGCGCCGTGTTCCGCCTCGCCGACGACCTCGAACGGGCCCTCTAACGCGTCCCGAACCACGGTCCGCTGGAAGGCCGAATCGTCGACGACGAGCACCCGATCGGTCATGTCCAGGGATCGGCGCGTGAGCGGCATAAAGCGCGCGGATCGGCGGTACGGAGCGGTTCATTCCGGCGGGCGGGCGGCCGCTCCGGCACTAACTGATCATGTGGGCGCTCCTCGGAGGCAGCGGGATCGATCGGCCAATAAATATTCGGGCGAAGCCGCACAATACCTTGTATATTCGAGAAAGCGTATAATGAACATAGGAACAACGTTAAGGCGTATCCCGCGGTACGAACGGGCATGGAAACGCGGAAGGTCCAACGGCTGGGTCCGTCGACGCTGGCGATGACCCTCCCCGCCGAGTGGGCAAAGGAACACGGCGTCAACAAGGGCGACGAAGTGTCGTTGCGGATGGGTGGCAAAGGGACGCTCACGGTGCTTCCAGAGTCGGTGAGCACCGAGGAGTCGGAAGCCGTCATCAACGCCGACGGGCTCGACGCCCAGTCGCTAGAGCGAGCTATCGTCGCACAGTACGTGCTCGGGCGGCGCGTGATCCACGTCCGGAGCGAGGGGACGCTCGACAGCGAGCATATCAACGCGGTGTACAAAGCCGAGACGCAGCTGATGGGGCTCGGCGTCATAGAGGAGACGCCCGAGGACATCTCCATCCGGTGTTCCGTCGACCCCGAAGACTTCACCCTCGACAACCTGCTCGAACGATTAGAGAACACGGGCTCGACCATGCGCGGCGAGGCCGTGAAGGCGCTCGCGCACGGTAACCCCGATCTCGCACAGCGCGCGCTCAACCGCGAGCGGCAGGCGAACAAGATATTCGTGCTCCTGCTCCGGCTGATCTTCACGGCGTACCAGAACCCGAACCTCGCCCGCGCGGTCGGGTTAGAGGAGGGGTTCCCGCTCATCGGCTACCGGTCCGTCGCGAAGAACCTCGAACTCACCGCCGACAACGCCGAAGACATCGCCGACATCGTGATGGAGGCGGACGGGCACACGCTCGACGTCGACAGCGCGACGATGCGACAGATCCGAGAGTTCACGGACCAGGTGGACGAGCTGACGGCGGTCGCCGTCCGCGCCGTCGTCGAGCGGGACTACGACCTCACCGTCGAGTGCCGCAAGTTGTTCGCTCGGTTGGAGGACCGCGAACAGGAGATCCTCGGCGAACTGCCGGCCGACCTCGACAACGACACGCTCCTCATGACTCGCGAGGTGCTCGTCAGCCTCCAGCACACCGCCGAGTACGCGATGCGGAACGCCGAGATCGCCGCGAACCTCGCGCTCAACGAGGCGTCCGACCACGTCGAGATCATCTGACCTGCTCCGGGTTCGCATGAACTAAGTAGTCGCCCGCGAAGCGACACCGTATGAGCGAAGCATCCATCGAGTCTGACAAGGGAATCGGCGTGGCGCTCGCGCTCGGGGCCGTCGCGCTCGTCGGGAGCGTCGCGATGTTCGGCGCACCGTCGCAGATCGGTCGCGCGTGGGGGTTCGCCGCGGCGTTCGTGTTCGCGCTCTGTGCGGTCCTCGCCGTGCAGATATACCAGTAACGGCCGCCGACGAGAAACCGTTAAATCCGTCACGCCCCTACCCCCGCCGATGAGCGAGTACACCGAGGAAGAACAGCGGATCCTCGCGTACCTCACCGACAGCGTCACCCGCGGCGAGCGGTACGTCCGCTCGAAGACGATCGCGAACGCGATCGGACTCACCGCGAAGCAGGTCGGGTCGCGGCTCCCCCGACTCGCCGAGAAGTCGGACGATGTCGACATCGAAAAGTGGGGCCGCGCCCGGTCGACGACGTGGCGCGTGACGCCGCAAGGCTGATCGGATCCGTCGTCGAGCGGAGAGACAGACGCGCGTCTTTTTAACCCCCGTGGTACCAAGAACAGGTATGACAGTCCGAGTCTCTCGGACGTTCGAGTTCGACGCGCCCGCCGAGGACGTGTGGGCGTTCATCTCGGACGCCGAGAAGCGTGCCGGCGCGATAAGCGTGGTCGACACGTTCGAGGTACACGACGACGGACGAGCGACGTGGCAGGTCGCCCTCCCGATCCCGGTGATCCGGTCGACGATCGCCGTGGAGACCGAGGAGGTCGCGCGCGACCCGCCGAACCGAGTGAAGTTCGTCGGAAAGTCGCGCGCCTTCCGCGTCACCGGCGAACACGAGATCACGGAGACCGACGGCGGGTGTCGGCTGGCCAACGAGTTCGTCGTCGACGGGCGTCTCCCCGGCGTCGAGTCGTTCTTCGAGCGAAACTTCGACGCGGAACTCGACAACTTAGAAGACGCGCTCCGCGCGTCGCTCGGATCGCCCGTATGAGGGTCGCGTGCGTGCAACTCGACGTCGAGGGTGGGTCGGTCACGGCCAACGTCGAGCGCGCGCTCGACCGGGTTCGAGCGGCAGCAGCGGCGGGCGCGGACGTCGTCGTCCTCCCGGAGCTGTTCGATGTCGGCTACTTTGCGTTCGACTCGTACGCGCGAGCGGCGGAGAGCGTCGCCGGCGAGCGGCTCTCACAGTTCTCGGCGGCGGCGGCCGACGAAGGCGTCAACGTGCTCGCGGGGACGATAGTCGAGGACCTTTCGGCGTCCGCGGCCGACGGCGTCGACGTCCCGGCGACCGACGGCCTCGCGAACACCGCCGTCCTGTTCGACCGCACCGGCGACCGGCGGCTCGTCTACCGGAAACACCACTTGTTCGGATACGGCTCGGAGGAGACGGACCGCATGGTCCCCGGCGAGTCGACGCCGACGGTCGAGATCGACGGGGTGCGTGTCGGGGTGACCACCTGTTATGACCTCCGTTTCCCGGAGCAGTTCCGAGGGCTGGTCGACGCGGGGATCGACTGCGTGCTCGTGCCGAGCGCGTGGCCGTATCCGCGGGTGGAACACTGGCGAACGCTCGGCCGGGCGCGCGCCATCGAGAACCTGACGTACGTTGCGACGGTGAACGGGAGCGGGACCTTCGGCGAGGACGCGCTGTGCGGCCGAACGACCGTCTACGACCCGTGGGGAACGACGCTGGCGTCCGCGGGCGACGAGCCGACGACGGTGACCGCGGAGATCGACCCGGACCGCGTCGCCGCCGTTCGCGAGGAGTTCCCGGCGCTGCGCGACCGCCGATAGCGGCGGACCGCCCGGATACTCGGCGACGGCTGGGGGCGACGGTCGATCGACGTGGCGGCCGCCGATCGGCTCATTTATACCGGAGAACGCCGTAGGCAAGCGTGCCGAAGTCCGACGCTTTTCTCGTTGGAGTTCGGTGACAAATTCACGCGCCCGTCCCGACCGCTCGGGCGGCGACGCCGCTGACAGCCCGGGGGTCCGCTGTTCGGCCGCCGCCCGCCCGCCTCCCGCCGCCATCTCTCGCCTTTCGCCGACACTCGCCTCCTCTTTCGTCTATACTCTCCCCCTTTCGCTCGTACCGCACCTTCACCGCCCGCCCGGAGCCCGCGCTCTCCTCCGGTCTGTGCCCGATAGTATCAATGCAGATAATAGGGACAGTACATTCTTATATCGGAGTGAGCAGGTGTGAAACGCCGCGGACGAAGCCGGCCGGCCCCATCCCAACGTCGGGCGGGCCGGTCGGACACTCGCTTCCACCGTCCGTCGTCCGCCGGCTTACGGCGTCGGGTCGATCCGCTCCCACACCGTACCCGACCCGTTTCACGGCACCCGATCACGACCCCTGTCATCGACACGCGTGGTGCCGTATCCCCCCACTTTCGGCGCTCGTCACCCGAGCAGCGGCAAGCGGGTCGGTTCGGACACATCCCGGTCTGATCGCAGCCTCGTTTGCTCCGAGACGTGCGGACGGATGAAACGCAAGGACGAAACCGCAGCGTCGCGAACCGACGCTCGAATGTTCCCCCGCGAGTACCGCGGCGTCGCCTTCGTCGTCGGGCTGTTTCTGGTCGTGCAGGTCGGGGCGCTCGCGCTCGTCCCCGAGTTCGTCGAGAGCGGCTATCAGGCGGTCGAGAACCCGGACGATCCGACGAACAGCCTCGTGTACATTCTCGCGATCCTCGTCATGACGGGGCTGATGCTCGCGGCGTTCCGGTACGACTTCGATCAGGCGATCCGGCTCCTGATCGTCGGTGTCTCAGCGTGGCTCTCGTGGTACGTCTTCTCAGCTCTCCTTCCGCCCGTCGCGGCGGTCGTGCCCGCGCTTGCAGTCGCCGTCGCGCTGCTCGCCTACCCCGAGTGGTACGTGATCGACACCGCGGGGGTGTTGATGGGCGCGGGCGCGGCGGGGCTGTTCGGCATCTCCTTCGGTCTCTTGCCCGCGCTGGTCTTACTCTCGCTGCTCGCGGTCTACGACGCCGTCTCGGTGTACGGAACGGAGCACATGCTGTCGCTCGCGGAAGGCGTGATGGACCTGAACATCCCCGTCGTACTCGTGATTCCGCTGTCGCTGTCGTACTCGCTTCTGGACGGAGACGAGTCGGGCGGGGGAGACGAAAGCGACGCGGGCGGGACCGACACGGACGACACGAACAGCGATGACGCGGACGGAGACGGGGACGACGCGGCCGCCGAAGACACGGCCGACGACGCGGACGATGTCGCCGATCCCACTCCGATCGAGGACCGCGACGCGTTCTTCATCGGGCTCGGTGACGCCGTGATTCCGACGGTGTTGGTCGCGAGCGCGGCGACGTTTTCGCCGGCCGCGAGCCTCGGTGTGCCGCTCTTAGGGCTCAACCTCCCCGCGTTGTTCGCGATGGTCGGCCAGCTCGCTGGGCTGCTCGTCCTGATGAGCTGGGTGATCAAGGGTCGTCCCCACGCCGGCCTGCCGCTCTTGAACGGTGGTGTGATCGGCGGGTATCTGATCGGATCTGTTGCGGCAGGCGTACCGCTGATCGAAGCCGTCGGCCTCGCCGGATTCCTCTGAACAGGACCGACCATGGGGCGTACGTGCTACAACCGAGCGACGAGTACGCGTGCGAACGCTCAGATGAATAGCTGCGGACGACAGTGAACGTTTTTACTTCTCGGATGATAGCGTGTCGCATGAACTTCGATACGTTCGTTCTTGCGGCCACGACGAACGATCTGACACGAGAGTCGGCCGCACGAGGACTCGCTGACATCGTCGAGTTCCGCATGGACAAGGCGGACGATCCGCTCGAACAGCTCGACGATTACGACGGAGAGTTGCCGCTCCTCGCGACGAACCGAACGCGCTGGTTCGGCGGGCAGGCGGTCGATACGGGCCGGCTCGACCGACTCTCGGCGGCCTCACGCTCGGAGCACGTCGAGGCCGTCGACGTCGAACTGGAGACCGCGCGGGGAACGGAGTGGGTGCTCGACGAGTTCCGCGACAACGGCGTCGACTGTATCGTCTCACATCACACGTTCGAAGACACGCCCGAACGGGAGGTTCTCGACGCGATATTCCGCCAGTGCGGGGAGTACGGCGATATCGCCAAGGTGGCCACGTTCCCGCAAAAACACACCGACGTGCTCCGATTGCTTCGCTCGATTAACGTCGCGACGAAGGAGGGCGTCGACGTGGCCGGAATTTCGATGGGCGAGATTGGGAGCCACTCGCGTGCGGTCGCGCCGATATACGGCTCCAAGCTCGGATACGCGCCACTCGCCGACGACGAGAGCGAGTACGCGCCGGGACAGATACCGCTCGAACGGCTCCGCACGCTGGTCGACGGTCTCACCGAACACAGCGAGATACAGCGGACCGACACGTCTTCAAGCGAGAACCCCGAACGACGACAGCCCGCGGAGCAGTGAAGGGGCGGCTGTACGGCCGGTAATAGAGCGGCGGACGCCGGCGCGTTCGGGCGACGATAGGGGTCTGACGAGCCGTTTCGGGATTCTTATGGTCGTACCGCGCGACCCGCCACTAATGAGTACACGGAGTCTGCGCGGGGGCGGTCTGCGATGAACGGGGACGAAGACGCGGTCAACGCCTACATGATCCGACTCGAACTCGTCGACGAGCCGGGAGAGCTCCTTCGGGCGTTACAGCCGATAAGCGAGAAGGGCGGGAATCTGCTGTCTATCTTTCACGAGCGGGGGAACATCACTCCGCGCGGACACATTCCCGTCGAGGTGGACATCGAGGCGACCGCGTCACAGTACGAGGCGATAGTCGAGGTGCTCAAAGAGGAGGGAATAAACGTGATTCAGGCGGGCGCGGAGCGGTACAGCGAGTCGGTCGTCTGTATCCTCTCCGGGCACATCGTCGACACCGACCTGTCCGACACGCTCTCGCGGATTCAGGAGACGTCGAACGCCACCGTGACCGACCTCTCGCTTTCGGCTCCCGAAGGGACGCGGAACACCTCCAGCGCGAAGCTCCGGCTCGCCGTCGAAGAGGGCGAAGTCAGTGAGACGGTCGAGAGCGTCCGCGCGATCGCCGACGAGAAGGATCTGCACCTCATCGAGTCGCTGACCGGGGGTGACGCGTGAGACTCGCGATCGTCGGCGCGGGCGTCGTCGGGCGATCCGTCGCCGAACTCGCGCCCGACCGCGGCCACGACGTCGTCGCGATGGGCGACTCGACGAGCGCGGTCGTCGCCGACGACTCGGGCGAACCGGTCGATGTCGACGCCGCGCTCTCGCGCAAGGCCGAACGGGGGATCGTCGGCGACGCAGACCCCGACGACGTGCTCTCAGCCGACTACGACGCGCTGGTGGAGGCGACGCCGACGACGCTCGGCGACGCCGAGCCCGGATTCTCACATGTCACCGCGGCACTGGAGCGAGACCGGCACGTCGTGCTGGCGAACAAGGGACCGGTCGCGGAGCGGTTCGGCGACCTGCAGGCGGCCGCGGCCGACAGCGCGGGCGAGGTCCGCTTCGAGGCCACCGTCGGCGGCGCAATGCCCGTTCTCTCGACGATTGAAGACCACGGGGCAGCCCACGTCGACGCCGTGCGTGGCGTGCTCAACGGGACCGCGAACTTCGTCCTCTCGCGAATGGCCGCGGAGGGGCTCGACTACGAACACGTGCTCGCGGAGGCCCAAGACCTGGGCGTCGCCGAGGCGGACCCAACCTTCGACGTGGACGGGACCGACGCGGCACTTAAATGCGTCATCCTCGCGAACGTGCTCTCTGTTGGCGCGGCCGACGACCCCACTGACGCCCGCGAGTTCACACTCGACGACGCTGAGGTGGAAGGGATCCGAAACGTCGCCGGGAGCGCGCTCGACCTCGCCGGCGAGGACGGACTAACGGTCCGGCTGATCGGCGAGGTCGCCGACGGTTCGGTCCGGGTCGCGCCGCGGCTGGTGAAGCGCAACTCGCCGCTCGCGGTGTCCGGGACGACGAACGCCGCACAGATCGAGACGGCATCGGCGGGGACGCTCACCGTCTCCGGACGCGGGGCCGGCGGGAAGGAGACCGCGAGCGCGGTGCTGATGGATCTCAACCGGCTCAGCTAGGCGGTCGGCGCTGGGTCGGTCGCCCCGATGATGCGTGGCCAGCACCGCCCTCGAAGCCGATCAGTCGACCCGACCGACGGTGACGTCGAACGGGACGCGCTCGACGCGTTCGTACTCGCCCGCGCGCATGGCGTCCACGACCGCGCGGCCCATCTCCCGCCAGCGCCCGCGGAGGTCGTCGTAGGCTCGTTTTGAGGTCGCCGCCACCAATTCCTCGCGGTGATCCGCGAGCCCCGCACCGGAGGCCTTTCGCGCCGCCGAGGTCAACGCGACGTCCGCGTACGGCGGCGCGGTCCGCTTCTCGTGGACGTACCGGCGAGTTCGAACGTCGCGCAGCCCCGCCTCGACGAACGCGTCGCGGACGCGGTCGCCGAGCGCCACGTCGGTCCCGACGCCGTCGACGTACGCCTCCCTCGCCTCGCGCTCCAGGCGCTCTTCGGCCGGGACGGTCGAAGCGACGGTCACGTCCGCGTTATCGGGTTCGATCGCGGCCACGAGGTCGGACGACACCCGCGTGAACTCTCCGACCGCCGCCGACGGGTCGGGGAGGTTGATGAGGAGCGCCTGACAGACGGCGAGGTCGACGGTGTCGTCTGCGATCGGAAGCCGCGTGGCGTCGCCGGCGAGGTAGGTGGGGGTCCCGTCGGCCGGCTCGCGGTCGGCCGTCTCGCTTTCGGCCGGCTCGCGGTCGGC
>Ga0209946_1000699_pt1 | contig 13765 bp, 13 predicted proteins | sample SalPon2_A_H2O_MG_FD_185704 | JGI IMG/M metagenome (GOLD analysis project Ga0209946, IMG submission 185704) | Salt pond water microbial communities from South San Francisco under conditions of wetland restoration - Salt Pond MetaG R2_A_H2O_MG... | ecosystem: Environmental > Aquatic > Non-marine... | reverse complement strand
GAGCCATCGAAGGCACGGACAGCACTGGAAGATGGAGCTGACCTTCTCACACTTGGCACCAGCGCGCTTGCCAACCATGATTGGCCCAATCGAGTGAAAGCGGGTGAATCGCTTGCCGACTTAGATCCGAGTATCGTCTTTGAACCCGATGCCTCACTGAGCGACGCCGAGATCCCAGGTGACGATTGAGAGCGTCAGCAGCCAAGATACAGTTGCGTAGAGATACCAGCTCAGAGTGGCGAATTTCTACAGAACCACTTTGATGTAGCGCGGAACCGTACCAAGATCTCGTGACACATAATTCTCTGACCCGCCGTGGAATGCTTGCAAGCGGTGTGGCAGCGACACTCGGGTTGGCTGGGTGCATGGGAACAAACCCAAGCACAGATGAAGCTGGTGTTGAGACGGTCGTTTCAATTCCCGGTGAGCGCGTGCCAGAAAATATGGCCTTCGACACAGAGGGGAACTTCTATTTCGGGATTACAGCCGGTGAGGTACGTCGGCTTGGGGTTGACCGAACCGATGAGACTGATCTTACAATCGATGACACCGATCAAGTAGCGACGCTGCCAGGTGCAATCGGTGTTGAGACAAGTCCGGGTGGAACGATCTATGTCGCCGTCGCTAGCCAAGATGAATCTGCCGGGGTGTGGATGGTACCGCCTGACGGGACAGCAAGCCAACTGGCCGGTATATCGGGCTTTCCAAACGATATTCTCTTCGACAGCGATCGAGACCGCATGCTGGTAACTGAATCCTCCGGTGGCGTGGTGTACTCTATCGGCACTGATGGCTCACAGGAGACATGGTTAGATGATGACCGCTTAGCCACAGAGAGTTTTGGAGCCAACGGTATTACACGTGCAAGCGATGGCACGATCTATATTGCAGTAACACGGGCCGGTGAGATGGGCCGTCTCATTGAAGTTCCGGTTGTCCAAGAGGGCACTGCCGGTGAACCGACAACCTTGCTTGAAAGTGAGGCCATCTTTGGTGCAGACGGGATTACGGCTCACAACGGGGATATTTATGTGGCCGCGAACAGCCAAAATCGGGTCGTTCGCGTCGATTCAGCAGGAGAACCCGAAACGATTGCTGATGGCGACGACGGACTCGTGTTTCCCTCGGATGTGTTGGTTAGGCCTGATTCCGAAGAGCTTTTCATCTGCAACTTCGCAAACGAGTCACCTGAGGACGGCGCGATTCTCCGGACACAGCTGTGAGAGACGAATCACTCGTGACCTGAGACTCGAACGGGCCGGTAGGGCTCCTCTAGGTACTCCATCTCGGATGTCGAGAGGTCGATCTCTAGGGCTTCGACCGCGTCTTCGAGGTGCTCGATACTGGTTGTCCCAATAATCGGTGCGTCAACGTTGTCCTTCTCGAAGAGCCATGCCAGCCCGATTTGGGCCATCTTCACACCCTTTTCGTCGGCGAGCTCTGCGACACGTTTGTTGATCTTTCGGCCGCCGCCCTCGAAGTAGGGATGTTCAAGCGCGTAGTCGTCAGTCTCCCCGCGTGTAGTTGCTTGTGCGTCCTCGTGAGGACGTGCGAGCCGTCCGCGGGCCAGCGGTGACCACGGAATCACGCCAATATCCTGTTTGTCACACAGCGGGAGCATCTCACGTTCTTCCTCGCGGTAGAGCAAGTTGTAGTGGTTCTGCATGGTCGAAAACGGTGTCAATCCCTCGCAGGCGGCGAGATGTTGGGCTTCCGCGAACTGGTGGGCCCACATCGATGATGCGCCTATGTATCTGGTCTTTCCGCGCCGAACCGCATCATCGAGGGTTTTCATTGTGCGCTCGATCGGTGTCTCGTAGTCCCACCGATGGATTTGGAGCAAATCGAGAGTGTCCATCCCGAGACGATCTAGGGAGTTATCGAGTTCTTGCTCGATTGCCTTCCGAGAGAGGCCCCCAGAGTTGGGATCATTGTCGTCCATTTGGAAGTACACCTTCGAGGCGACGACAAACTCATCGCGGTCGTACTCCGCAAGTGCGTCCCCGAGTACTCGCTCGGAACCACCGTTCGAGTACATATTTGCCGTATCGAAGAAGTTCACCCCGAGTTCGATCGCGCGATCAACGAGCTCTTGGCCAGCCTCAGCGTCAAGTACCCACTCCCGCCAGTCAGTATCGCCAAAGCTCATGCAGCCCAGACAGATCTTTGAGACTGTCGTTCCGGTATCACCGAGTGTTGTATACTCCATAGCTCCACGGGAAGGTGGAGATAAAAAAATCCTCGCTCAGTAACAAGCGCGATGTTCAGATTATCCGGCCGTCGGCCCTGAACACGCGGCCTTGCATGCACTTGGGCGGGCAGAGTATCACGTGATCAGCGATGAGGAAGATCTTGATGCGTTCAAGGAACTCTCACGGGCCGAAGGGATCATTCCGGCCATAGTGATAATATTTGCGTTTTCTAATCGCTCAACCCAGTCGTATACCCACGAGTACGAGATGTCGATCTTGTTTGCGATGCGGTTGATAGAATCGCCACGCTTCACTGCTAAGACAATCTTTCTAGCCGTCGAGTCCATCAATTCGATCATTATAGGTAGTCTCCTGTTCGCAGTCGTACGGTTACTTATAGTTATCTCTAAAGAGATAAAATCACATAGAACTTTTGCTTACCTCGATTACGCTTCAGGGGGCCATGCTGGGTCTTCTGGCCTAGGGATGTCCTCTACCAAATCTTTCTCGAATTTGGAAGCTCTCCAAGCTATCACGTTTTCCTTCCGCTGGACGTACTTTTCGTCGGTATCTAGCCAGCGGGCAATCTCTCCGTAACTGTGACCAGCACAGAGTAGCATCATCAATGCGAAATCGAAGCGATCGAGATTGCTCTCGTTTGCATCGGCATCAATCCGGTCGAGGAACGCCTGTGAGGCATCGCTGACGAACTCCATCAGTATCTCATACAGCTCTTCGTCATCAAATCCATCAAACGTGAATCCCTCCGTGATGTTGTTCCCAGGGTCACTCTCTTCGGTATTCCAGCGAATCCCTTCAAGAACCGCTCTTTCACAGTCTTGAAGTCTCGACAGGCGCTCTGGATACTCCTGTTCCCAAGTGGTGATTGTGTCGGCTACTGCCTCAGATTGAGCGTGTTCGATATAGGGCTCACACCCCCGCTTCGCGATGACTGACTCGATGTTCTTTCCCGAGATCGTTAGTAGCACGGACGCACATCGATCAGTCTTTTCGAGGATCTGCGCGACTTCACGACGCGATTCGAGTTCGTCAAGGCCTGCACGTTTCTGCGCGTCGTGGACGAGGTTATTTCTGCGTTCTTTGACCTCGACAAGCGATCCATGGTCACCTCCGGTCAGTATTTGGATATCACAGAGTTTCTCTAATCGCTTCGCGTGCCCCATACTCCGAACGTGCTCTGTGATGCTGTCGAGACGAGCTTCCTCCCGAAAGAGCTCGTTGAGGACCGTTTCTGTCGTCAACTCTTCGATGAGTGCCGAGGCAAGGAGTAGATACGAAAAGAATGACCGCTCAAGGTCGCTGTCAATTCCGTCAGTGGAACGAAGTTTTTCAGCGATTTCAGCACGCTGTTCGAGATAGTACTCGAGGACGTTGTCTGAGTGCCCGATAAGAGAGTTTTGGCGTTCTACGTAGGCAACTTGCAGGAGTACTTCCTTCTCGAAAGGGGTGCTCTCACTCAGCTTCTGGCACTTCTGGAGCGAAGTTCTGGGGAGATGGCGAGTCAAATAATCGATGTCGTCGTAGACGAGCGGCGTATTCGTCGGACAATTGTTTACGATTGACTGGAAGTCGTCGTTGTCAGCGAGCTCGCTGAGTGCAGCACGTATCTCGTCGACGCTAAGTTCCCGGACCTCTTCTGACGGGTCTGATTCTTCACCGACCGGAACAACGCGGTATGACGCATCTCCAACGATGACTACTGGCCCTTCTAGATCGAGAACCTGATATTCCCCGATAGGGCTCAGAGAGACTGTCTCTGCGTCTATTGTGAACGATAAATCGAGATCAATGTCGTCGCCCACGCGTCAAAAATTACAAATGGCTCTATTCGACTTGGGCTTCGTACTCATCCCAAAGCGTGTCTATGTCCGTGCCGGTCTCCTCAGAGATATGGCGCAACAACTGCGCCCTGTTCTCGAACCGACGGAGCTGGCCCTTTGCGCTCATAGTAGAACGTAGTCGCTCCTGTAGTAATAAATCACGGGGGTGCATTCTTTCGTGATTCATCGCCAAGTCTATCGATATGGCCTCTTGGATTGTTGTATCCGAATTGACGCACATCACCTCGGCTGCGTCAATGTCGGCGACAGTGTGCCATGTCCCATTCTATTATTAACCGACTAGTAAGTCCGTGGTTCCGACTTATCGCCTTTGTATCACAGTCACCCGCCGTGTTTCCGATACCAAACCTGCTCGCCGACAGGCGAGTCTCCCTCTGTGATATCCAACCGCCTAGTGAATAGCTCCCGAATTGCCTGGGTAACGACCAACTCCACGTCGCTGCCGTCCGGCGTGCGAACAGTCACTACGCAGTGGCCATCTCGGTGGTCGATTTCTGCAATGGTTCCGACCGACCACCGATCACGATCATGGGTTGGTTTGCGGGCGTGGATTCGGTCGTGGGTCACAATTCCCACTAGGGCCCACTCGTAGTCTGTGTTTCGTGTTCATCCCGCCAATGCCGATGAAATAAAGAATTCGATGACGGTAATCACGATTGGCAGCAACACAGAACTCGCCAACCGCGTCAGAATCCCAATCGAAAGTGGATAGAGCCGTACATTGTTGTAATTCTGAAACTCCTTTCGGGCCCGTTCAATCTCCATTCGTAAGCCGAGTTCTTTCAGCTCGACCTGGTCTTCGGCCTCGATTGCTGCTAATTGAGATTCGAGCGAGCGGATTTTGGATCGATACGTCTCCAAATGCTGTTCACGAAGGTGCTGGGCTTTGCGATTGATTTTCGCAGTCGGGTATACAAAGGAAACCGCTATCAGCAGCATGTACGTTCCCACGCCGGCGTATACGACAGCTCTGCCCCCACTGGAAGACACCATATCCAACGAGAGCGGAATTGCAAGCGCGCCATTTGAAATTAAGAGCGTCGTCCACACCGCAAAGTCTCCGACAACACTCAACCCCCCCAAGCCGTCGGGATGCAAGGGCTCAATTTCCATACCCAGATCAGCAACAGAATCGATACACTGCGTGGTCACCAGAACAGAGTACAATCCCAACCCGGAGAGGACGCCGAAATCAACAAGAAAAATCAAATAAGCCAGATATGAGGGCCCCAGAAACTGAAGCCCTTGGGCTGCAAAGTACGGTGCATTCAATGGGAGCACCGAGACAACAGCGGCGGTCCATAGAAGCACAAACCACAGGTGGCTTGTGCGGAATTTACGTTCGTACTTTGCTTGGAGCTGTGTCAGTTGGTCGTGGTTCTCATCCGGTACGAGTTCCGTGACTGAATCAAAAAAAGAGGGGAGTACCGCAGTATCGTAGTGATACGCTTGATAGGGGCCCAAGACGACGATACTCGCAGTAAGAGATTGGGCCACGATAAACAGCTGACTGGGGGTTCCCAGCATGAAAACGACGACTGAGGTCACCACTGGGATCCACCCAAGTGTGAGCAGTGCAGCTAGGAATGAGGAGGCCACCAGCGTTTGCCCCCGCTGAACGATCTGCGTTACCCAAACAGCATCCGGATAGGTGTTGTCTGAAGCCATAGAAGTCACGTATACTGATTGGTTGCTGTGACAACACGTGTGCTGAGAAGTTATTTGAATTTTCTGACTCTCTGCCTCTACCTTGGTGGTGATTCGACTCCCGATCTTGTCTTGAACCCCCGGCAGAGAGCCCTCCATGATCTCGGCTCCTAACTCATTGTCACCACCAACGTCGTGGTCACCTCCACGAGAAAGGTCTCGCTGTCTTCAAGCCGGGAGTAGTTCAGACCGTCGAGGTCGACAACCTGCGTCTCCTTCAGCTGAGTAAGGGGTTGGAATGATATAATTGCGCTGCTATCACTCACAATCTACGGCACCACACTGTTTCAATCCACCTTCGACGCAAACATCTAATCCATCGGCCAGACATGCCACCCGCATGGACACACTACCGCCGGACGCTGAGTCAGTGAGACACCTCTGGCTTACAAGATGGTTTGAACGACTCCAGAGTCAATATGGAACGGTCGGAGCCACCGTCATCTTCGGAAGCCTCCCAGCCGGCATTGTCCTGACCTACGCCGTCGCCCGGTGGTCGTATATGAACCCAACCTATCTGTACAGTTTGCTGGCGATATTGGTTGTTACCAGTGTCGCCCCGTATCTGATTTGGTATTACGATTCACACCTGTTTCCTGAGTTCCGAACCAAAGTGGATCCACTCATCCAAGCAGACGGCGTCGTTGCAGCCATCGGCAAGCGATATCACACTTTGCTTGCGAAAAGGTGGTGGATTGCCGCTCTGCTGGCTTCGTTGCCGATTCCAGTCCTCCTGTACGTTGGCGATCCATTCCTCACCCAACGAGGGCTGTTCGGCGGTTCTGATCTGCTTTTCTGGATCGTCGGGGGGCTCCTGTTGTGGATTGGCGTAATCGTGGGGATCGGCTTCTTGCTGGTTGCAATTACCTTCCTTGCCATACGAGACGTGGCCGCCGAACCGCTGGAAATCGACCCGATGCACCCCGATGGATTGGGTGGGATGAGCGCGATCGGCCAGTATGCGATTCGCACCACCACGTTGTTCTCCCTGGGAGCGTTGCTCATTCCCGTACAGCTGCAGTATGCCGCAAGCGTCGGTGAGGCCGCGACGACGCTTATCTACATTATGGGATCTGCCTACGGTCTCTTTATCGCTGGGTCGTTTCTGTACCCGACGATCAAAATCAATCGAAAGGCCGAGGCAATCAGGGCTGAGATCCTCGATGATCTTCGGCAGCAATACTACACGCTCAAAGATCGTGCCGACGAACCAACAATCGGCGTCTCTGTCGATGCCACCGACCAAGCAACCGAACAAAAACTAAACCGGTTGCAAGAGGAGTATCGGGAATACCGGAATGTTCGGTTGTATCCCCTCCAATTGCCGATCTTGATTCGGCTGTTCACCTCAGTGATCTTGCCGATCTTGTTGATCGGTATCGAATATGTGATTCAATCCATCGCGATTTTCTGAGATTGTCCCGGTGGGAAGTACTCAATGATGCATTTCAGTCTCGACGACCTGTGCCACTTTGACAGACAGCCTGGGGAATCTCAGCTGTCTTGTTTTCACAATACGCGAGGTTACCATAACGCTGAGACTACAGGATCGTGTGCCCAGATCTTTCGTCAATTACAGGAACCCTAAATGCCGGCTGCGATACATCTTTGTCGAACCACCGTAAGTATCAATCAATGAGTGGGTCTCACCAGACTGATTCCAATCCGACACCCGAGGAGCTTCCGCTGCCCCCATATCCGGACGTTATCGGACACCCATTGACACATTCATTTCGAACAATGCGAGAGCCGCTTTCCTTCCGTGATCAGCTCATGGATGACTACGATGTGGCACGGAGTTACTTTTTCGGGGCTGGTGACATCTATAATCTCAGCCACCCCGATCATCTCAAGCGGGTATTGGTCACAGACCGAGATTCATTTGGGAAATCAGATGATTTTCAGACCGCCTTTGGCGAAGGCTTGGTCGCAACAGAAGGAGCTACCTGGCAGACGCAGCGCCAGTTGTTACAGCCATTGTTCACCCAAGAGACAATCGAAACCTACGTTGCAAGCATGGTGGAGCAGATTCACCGTCGGACGGATTATTGGACGGCAGGGGAGACAATTGATTTACAGCGTGAAATGCGGCGCCTGACATTAGATACGCTGTTTGCCACGTTATTCGGTCGAGAACTCGATTTGGAAGGGGATAGCGATATCCACAAAGCCGCGATCCACCTCCATGAGTGGTTTACGCCCACTTCATATCCGCTCCCTGAGTGGGTTCCAACACCTGCCAGACGTCGATTCAAACACGGTCGATCGAAGTTGCAATCAATCGCTGAGCAGATGTTAACCGAGAAATCTCCTGATCAAAGGGCTGAGGGCGATGATCCGGATGATTTACTTTCCCTATTGATTGCTCTCCGCGAGCACTCAACCGGGGAAGATATGTTGACTGATACGGAGCTCCGTGATCAAATCGTCACCATCGTGTTTGCGGGCCATGATACGACAGCCTCAACCTTAGCGTTGGCACTCTATGAACTGTCCCGCGATGAGGAGCTCCGGAACCGGTTTCATGCTGAAATTGATTCGGTTGATCCACCGATTGATAAAGCTACGCTATCAACCCTCCCTGTCACGGAGCGGATCGTCAACGAAACACTGCGGCTGTATCCTGCTGTGTTTGTCGTGCCACGAATCACGACTGAGCCGGTCGCCATGGATGGGTATCAGATCCCAGAGGACAAACCGGTCTGGCTTGGCATTCGTCAAGTACAGACTGATGACCGATTTTACGATGATCCCCATACATTTGACCCGTCACGATGGAAAGAGGATATCCAAACTGGGGTGCCTGAGTACGCCTTTGCTCCCTTCGGTGGTGGCCCACGATTGTGTATTGGCCGCCAGTTTGCGCTCACAGAGGCGAAACTCGCCTTAGCGATAATTGGTCGCAAATTTAACCTCACTCGAATAGACCACACGGAAGACAACGAACCGTCGATTAAGACACACCGTGTTCCGGATCCTCCTCTCACAGCTGATATGACACTTCGATTGACCCCTGGAACCGAATTCTATTTATCCAATCGTTAGTGTTTGACAACTCATCAGGTGTCAAATGCATGGAAGCTGATGAACAATATCACGCTGATGTGATTTGGTTGAGTCGTCTTGTTGAATGGGGAAGGAAATACACGAACTCTGCATTCCTCTCAGGACTCCTGGTTGCTGGATGGATTCCGGTTGTGGCCACGATGATCGCTGTCGACCCCGGAGAAGCAGATAGAATGTTTCTCATTGGGCAGACATTGGCTTGTTTGATGGTTGTAGTTGGCCCATTCGATGTGTGGTACTTTGATCAAAAACTGCTGCCTGGATTTTTCAAATCCGCCGATGAGCGCCTGACTCCGACAGCAGATCCAACCCTATCAAAACTTTCCCGTAAATATGATCGCTACTACGCACGATACTGGTGGGCTAATGTTGCTATCTGGGTCGTTTTGGTGTTAGGAGTCTTTGTAGTCAGTCAGTCTTATTTTGAGGCACAAGGTATCACAACACTTCTTGAGCGCGGAGCTTATCTGGTATTCTTCTCCTTCTGGTTGCTTATTGCGGGTTTACGGACTCACGCTGCTTTGATTACTGTGTTAGCGGTCAAGTCATTTGCCGAACAGGCGGAGCTTGATGTTGAACCATTGCACCCTGATGGCTTAGGGGGATTGAGCGCGGTTGGAGAACTTGCAATCCAAGTCACCTTGATTAATTCATTGGGATCATTTGCACTGCCGCTGTCTTTTGAATTAGCTTCAGAGGTCGCCTTCGGCTATTTCGTGTACGTTGGTGTTTTTCTATTTATTTTGAACAATATAGCTCTCTTCGGGTACCCAACCTACAAAATGAATCGTCGTGCCCAACAGATCAGAGAACAAGCTCTGGAGGAAAATAAACAGCGGATCCGTGAGCTCGAGGCCAAGTTAGCAATCCCAGATGAGGGAGATGACGCTTCGATACGGGAGAACCAACTGTTGCAAATGGAAATCCAACGGGCAAGACAGGAGTTCCGTGATAATCAAAACGTGCAGCTCTACCCCCTTTCAATTAGTATCATTACGAAACTTGTGAGTTCTATCATCCTCCCAATTTTATTCATCCTGTTCGATATATTTATCTCAGACTATATTGCTGTGTGAATACGGATCTATCGTATTGGATTGGTATCCCAGAGTACCCGTCATCGGGACGGTAGTGCATAAACTGACCCATGCACTCACTGTCTACCTCTGTGGCGGCCACGTCCCATGTCAATCAGCATGGTATGTACAACTTGGGACATCAAATGGCGATTAGCTACGCTCCGCTGGTCGTCAATACCACACTCGCTGTTTTTTTCGCTCAGTGGGCCGTTGAACTATCACCCACTTTGCTGCCACAGACGCGGAGAACGTTACCAACGGAGTGCTTCCGACTGTCCTAACTACCCCGCTGCTTCAATAATGCCACCCCATTGATCTTCTCTCACGCCTGAAGACGGAGGGATGCGCTATTGGTCTGTGTCACTGTCTCCCGCCGACAAGTGCCCGCTGTACAGTCTCCGCATCCGACCAGCGTTCGAAGGACAGCCGAACTTGCCGTCCCAGTCACTACTCGCAATTTGCTCCACAAACGATGAGGAAATGAAAACCTGAGTGATCTCTTGTTCTCCCTGTTGCACTGCAATCGTCAACTACCCCCCTACTTCGCCCATCCTGACGGGTTCGCTCGTGGAGGTGGGGCTTGTCCGTGAACTCGGCCTCGAACCCGTCAGGGTGGGCGGTAAATTCGCCACTCGGTGTCACCGTTCTATACTTCAGGGCAAGTTGGCTGTTGCCCGTCCGCCGAAACGACTGTTGGCCCCGACGGACATACCGCATCCCGATATTCTTCGCCGCGTTGTAGTCTGCGTTCGCTTCCGACTCACACTTCATTGTCGAAAGAATGTTCGGCGAGGGAAAGACCGGAAACCGGAACTCGAAGACGCCGGGATCGGGCCATGATCCGTTCTGTCGAAGCCGGCCCCTGCCCAGAGTGTGGGTACACCTGGCAGGCTCATCCCGAGCCCGCGACGGCCATCTGTCCTCGATGTGCAAGCTATAGCGTCGGGGCTGACAACAGCAATACGCTACGCGTCGAGGTGCCCGATCTCGACGCAGTGCAGTAGCTATCTAAAACCTACAAAAACTCCAAGATTGTAGCTTAGTTCGGCCAGCTTTGTCTCGCATCAGCTGATCGGGAACGCGTCGTAAATGCTTTTGGGAGTTCAGTATCGCTAGTGTGACCAAACAATCGGTACAGGCCAGCCCCGGCATGCCAGGCCATGTGATCTTGATTAACGTCTTTTTGGATAGCGATCGTTCCACTTGCATAGGTTTCAAACGCCCCGTCAGCATCTGGATCGTAGCCATACCATCGCGGTCGGGAGACACCACCGTCGATGGCCTCAACGAGTTGAATTTCGATGTCAGCTGACGCTGGATCGGTTGTCCGCACCAGTTCAACCTCTTGGGGAACAGCCTCGTCTGCCCCATTACTGAAGAACGTCAGCACTTCATCAAATTCACCGACGACGTAGTCATTTTCGATCGTTCCACTTGGTGTCGTTGTGTCGTTGTAGTATATTTGCAGTCGGTCGGTCTCCCATGGATTGTCGCGGTCGGTCGCATTCGGTTGATCGACGGTTGCAGCTGCAGTGGTCGCATTCATTACCGGCCACTCATCGGTATCCTCGTGTCGTAGTCCGAGTGTGTGACCGAATTCATGGATGCCGACTCGCACAGTACTCGTGTCATTGAGGTTAGCTTTGAGTTGTACATCAGTCATCCTCGAATCGGTGGCGATTCCAGTTCGATTGTAGACTGGTGCACGTCCAACTTCATCACCGTGGGTCTCATCGCCGACAGCAGTGACATCATCGACGATCCGTACCGGAACATCCGGATTTTCGGCATCCGCAACGTAGACGAACTGGCCCTCCCAGCCAAGTTCGGACATATTTTGATTCCAATATGCAAGTGATTGGTTAACCAGGGGTGCATAGTTTCGATCCGGAGTGGAGCTACTCACGATACTAACGGTGATCTCGTCGGTTGCCCACGGATTCTGTGCTGGCGGTTCAGTGAATAACCCGCTGGTCTCCGGTTCAGTGTTATCTGGCCCAACAGCTGTTGGGATATCACTTCCACCGGAGAGACAGCCACTCAGAACGACGACACTGAGGACTGCAAGTGGAATGAGCCTCGATCGGTTCATATCTTTCTGTTTCAATGAGACTACTAATAGACAGTGAATGGGGGTGCTTCGAGCGGTTCGGTTCCTTCCCAACGGACAGTACGTTGCCTCACCCATACTTACTGTCACGTCTGAGTGGGATTCGATCTCACAGAGAGATGAATAATGCCATTCAAGAGCGTCGCTTGCAAATACCAGCGTAGTGAGTCAGGACGTCCTTGGAATCCTCTTTGGCGATCCGTTTGCTGTGATGAATACAATCGGATTGATCGCGTTTGCTTTGGTCGGTTCTTCGAAAGCCATCCGTGAGGAGTTCGATCTACTTGGCCTCAGTATCGTCGGGCTTGCTATGGCATTTGCTGGTGGCGCGACGCGGGATCTTCTCGTGACACGAACCCCGTTGGCTCTACAATCGCCGATTGAGATCAGTCTGGGGCTCGTCGGCGTGGGCTTGGCAATCACACTGAGTGTCGTCCTCAAGGCTCCGGAGACACATCCGGTGACGCTTGTTGCCGACGCGATCGGTCTTGCTGCGTTTACCACGACCGGGGCGATCGTTGCAACCGAAGCGGGAGTGTCAGCGTTTGGGATAGTTGCCATCGCGACGATCAACGCTGTCGGTGGGGGTGCCGTCGCCGATATTCTGCTGGATAGGCCCCCATTCATTCTGTTTGAGGACTTCTATGCGAGCTGTGCAATCCTCGGGGGGAGTGCCTACTGGGTCGCTACCACGTTCGGAGCAGCAGCGAGTACAGCTGCGGTAGTGTGTGCGCTTGTAACCGTCGGGACTCGGCTCGCTGCGGTACTGTTCGACTGGAACCTCCCGACAGTGCAAGCGTTGGGGCTTCGAATCGAGTGACTAGCAGAGCCCATGCCGGTTCGTCTAAAATGGGTATAGGGGCGTGTAAACCGACACTCGGCGGAAGTGGGAACAGAAAATATCGATACAACAAGGAGAGTGCTGCTTCAAGTGAAAATTGGTTCTGGGAGCCCACTGTTGAATACAAGAGTGGCTACACGATTGCGCCAGGGCAAGGTTCCATGATAGCTACCGCGGGAGTCCAGGAAGCAACAGCCCACAGTGGGCGAACATGAATTTGATGATATAGAAATACACTGCATCCCCACAGTATCAAATATTATTAGTATCCATGAGGACAGCATCAACCTATTCGAATGATCCTCTCAAAGTTGTCTCTGAGAACTACAGCGATCATCATCATACTCTGTACGCTGGGGGTGGCAGGGGCCGTTACAGACACGACAACAGCACAGTCCACCGAGATTGTTGTTGCACCCGATGGGAGTGGTGATTTCACTACAATTCAACAGGCGGTCGATCGCGCTGGCCCTGGTGATACAATCAATGTAGAATCTGGAACGTATGAGCAACCGGTTACGATATACAAAGACGTACGAATCAACGCACCAAACGGCGCAACACTCACAAATTCCTCTCAAGTATCTTCAGACTCAGCATTCAGGATCTACGCAGATGCCACTGTATCGGGATTCAGACTCACTGATTGGAGATGGGGAATCAACGGCGGTGGATCAGCAGCTGACTGGACTGTCACGAATTTTACGATCCTCCGATCGTATCAGGGTATCTCAGGATACGACAGTAGTGGTGATTGGACAGTCGAAGACACCACGATTCGGGGGGCGAGAGTCGATGGCATGACAGTGCAGTTAGTCTCTGGCAGTCCAACAATCGAAAATACGACGATAAGTAATACCGACGATGGCATCGACGGTGAAGAGCTCACAGGTGACCTGACGGTGGAT
>Ga0209946_1000690_pt1 | contig 13828 bp, 13 predicted proteins | sample SalPon2_A_H2O_MG_FD_185704 | JGI IMG/M metagenome (GOLD analysis project Ga0209946, IMG submission 185704) | Salt pond water microbial communities from South San Francisco under conditions of wetland restoration - Salt Pond MetaG R2_A_H2O_MG... | ecosystem: Environmental > Aquatic > Non-marine... | reverse complement strand
AGGTGCTGCTCTACCACGAGCCCTCGGGCGAGCGGATCGCCCGAGCGATCTTGACTCCGGAGCCCCAACCGGCCGCCGAGACGGGATCGATCGAGGGAACCGTCGTCGGCCCCGGCGCGGCCTCGACGCGGGTCGCCTCAGGCGCCTCGTTCGGCGTCCGGCAGGTCACCACCCCGCTCGTCGGCGCGACTGTCGCCGTCGACGGCGCGGGACGCGTCGCCGAGGCGACGACCGGATCTGGCGGCGCGTACCGGATCGACGGCCTCGAACCGGGCGAATACGAGGTGTCGGCCGCCGCCCCGGGGCTCGCGCTCTCGGCGACGACCGTCGAAGTCGAGCCGAACGAGACGGCGACCGTCGACTTCCGGCTCGATCCGCTGGAGCCGGCCGACTTCGAGGTCGAAATCGCCGGCGTCGACGCGACGGTCGAAGCGGGCGACCCGCTCACCGTCGACGCGGCCGTCGAGAACGTCGGCGACGAGCGAGGGACGAAAACCGTGGCACTCCGCGTCGGCGACGAGGTGACCGACTCGGTCGACGTCACGCTCGATCCCGGCGAGCGACGGACCGTCTCGCTGCGCTGGCAGACGCTCCCCAGCGACGTCGGCGAGCAGACGCTGACCGTCGAAACTGAGGACGACACGGCGACGACGACCGTCGAAGTCCTCGACGCCGCGATCGACGCGGTCGCGTACGTCGACCGCGACGACGACGGCGATCCGGACGAGCGGTACACCCCGGTCGAGTTGGCCTTCCTCGGCTCCGTCGACGGCCACCTCGTCGTGTACGACGACGTCGAGGTCACGGTCCCGGTCACGGCCACGGCCGATCGAGTCACGATTCGCGACGGCGTCACGCTTCGAGCGGACGGGGTCTCGCTCGAATCCGAAGGGAACCTCCGGATCGGCGACGGTGCCGCCATCGACACGTCGCAGGCGGGCATCTTCGTCCGCCCCGGCGACGTGACAGTCCGGGTCGGCGGCGACCTGAACGCCCGCGGCGCGACGGTCACCACCGCCGCGAGGGACTGGATCTTCGCCAGTGCGGGCGACATCGGGCTGACGGTCGGCGGCACCGCCGACCTCCGCGAGGGCCGGTTCGACGCGACTGGAGTCGGACTTCTCGGGGGCAGAGACGGCCGCATCACCGTCACCGCCGGCGGCGGCGTCCTGACTGAGGGGGCGTCGTTCGATCCGAATCTCGCCTGACCGGTCCACCGGAGCGACTCTTCCACGATCGACGTAATACTCATCGACAAAGCCATATGCCAGTCTCGTGAACGACCGTGTATGACCGCAGTCGGGATCGACGGCATCGAGATCTGGACCGGGAAGCTCAAACTCGACCTGCCGGGCACGTTCGCGCCGGAGAAGGGCGACGACCCCGAGAAGTACACGAAGGGGCTCGGGCTCACCAACTCCTCGTTCCCCGACGTGTACGAGGACATCGTCACGATGGGCGCGAACGCCGCCAAGGGGCTGATGGACCGGAAGGGGCTCGAACCCGAGGACGTCGGCCGGATCGACGTCGCCACCGAGTCGGCGTTCGACCACTCGAAGCCGGTGTCGACGTACATCGCGGGCTGCCTCGAACAGGTGTACGACGGCGACTTCACCCACGCGAACAAGGGCGAGCGGAAGTTCGCCTGCCTCGCTGGCACGCAGGCCATCGACGACGCGTACAACTGGATCCGCGCGGGCCGAAACCGCGACCGCCCCGCGATCGTCATCACCACGGACACGGCGCTGTACGCCCGGGGCGACCCGGGTGAGGCAACGCAGGGGGCCGGCGCGGTGGCGATGCTGATCGACGAGGATCCCTCGGTCGTCGAGCTCTCGACCGACCAGGGGTACGGGTCGAAAGACGAGACGGACTTCCTCAAGCCGAACCAGCAGTTCCCCAGCGTCGACGGGAAGCGCTCGGTCCAGGTGTACCTCTCCCGGATGCGGGAGGCCCTGGAGGACTACGAGTCCGTCACCGACGACATCGAACTGGAGGACTTCGCGTACGCGCCGTTCCACACGCCGTTCCCCGGGATGGTCCGGAAGGCGGCGCTCCTCGCCTACCGGCACGTGATCCGCGACACGGCGCACGAGGAGTCGCTGGCCGGCGAGATCGGTCGCCAGCCCCGCGAGGACGAGTACGACGACCGCGAGGCGTACGAGGAGGCGATCCGCGGGTACATGGACGACCTGAAGACGACCGAGCAGTACCAGACGTGGTACGACACGACCGTCGAGCCGACGCTCGGGCTCTCCCGGGAGGTCGGCAACTGGTACACTAGCTCCGTCCACATCGCCCGCGTGAGCGCGCTTCGCGACGCCCTGACCCGCGACCGCGACTTCGTCGACGAGACGCTGCTCGTCGCCTCCTACGGCTCCGGCGCGCAGGCCGAGATCCACGCCGAGACGGTCCGCGAGGGGTGGCGCGCGGAGGTCGAGGCGCTCGACATCGACGCGCAGCTCGACGCCCGCTACGACCTCTCGTGGGAGGAGTACGAGGACGTCCACGACGTCCACGAGTACGACGCCGACCTCGGTCGGGAGGTCGAGGAGTTCACCCAGCCCGACGGGGAGTTCGTCTTCACCGGCTGGGGCCGGATGAACGAGCGGCAGTACGAGTACGCCGAGTAACGCCGCGGCCCCGCCGTTCGACCGTTCTCCGATCCGCGAGTCGCCCGCAGCGGCCCGCAACCCCGTGAAAACGGCTCACACGGCCCGTACGCGATACGATGGTTTTAAACGACGCTGGCGTGAATCGAGACCCAATGGTAACCATCTACGACGTGCCGGCCGACGACCTCATCGAGGCCGTCGCCGCGCGACTCGAGGACCGGATCGACGAGCCCGACTGGGTCGAGTTCACCAAGACCGGCGCCGGCAAGGAGCTCCCGCCGGAGCAGGACGACTTCTGGTACGTCCGCTCCGCGAGCCTCCTGCGGAAGGTCGCGCAGAACGAGCCGATCGGCATCGAGCGGCTCGCGACCGAGTACGGCTCGAAGAAGCGCGGCTCGAACCGCTACGTCGTCCGCCCCGGCGAGCACGAGGGCGGCTCCCGCAAGCTCATCCGCTCGTCGCTCCAGGCCCTCGAAGAGGAGGGTCTCGTCACCACCGCCTCCGGCGAGGGTCGCCGCCTCTCCGACGAGGGCGAGGCGTTCCTCTCCGAGGTCGCGACCGAGGTCTTCGAGGACCTCGACCGTCCGGAACTCGAACGCTACGCGTAAGCCGATCTCTCTGCTTTCGTCCGTGTCGCTCCCGTAGCGACTGCTTCATCTCGACACCGACCGTCTCACTCCGCTAGCGGCCCGATTCTCACCGCACTGACGCTTCTCGCGGCGATCGATTCGGCCCTTACGCTCACGTCGGTGCGTACGCAGTAAACCTAATAACGCTATACGAAACCTGCTGGTGCGTCGATCGACTCTCCACCGGACGCCTCCACGTCCCCGCACTCGCCTCGCCGGTCGCTCCCCGGCGCTACCTTCTTGATCCCGCGTCTCGGAGTGCGACCGTGAGTCGCGCATGACGGAGTCACGCGTCGGCACGGTCGAACGGATCCACGTCGCCTCGGGGACCGGCGGCGACCCGGAGTCGCGGACGGCGGTCGAGGCGGTCGCGGACCGCGGGCTCCGGGGCGACCGCTACTTCGACGGCGACGGGATCTACAACGAGCAGTCGGACCTGGAGCCGAGCGACGTCACGCTGATCGAGGCGGAGGCGCTCGAGGCCGCGGCCGCCGAGTTCGGCGTCGACCTCGACGCGGGGGCGCACCGCCGCAACGTCACGACGCGCGGAGTCGACCTCGCTTCGCTCGTCGGCGAGCGGTTCCGAGTCGGTGAGGCCGTCGTCGAGGGGACGGGCCACTGCGAGCCCTGCGGCTACATGGCGGATCTCGCCGAGGAGTCGGACGCGGCGGACGCGCTCGACGGTCGCGGCGGGCTCGACGCCCGCATCGTCGAGTCGGGGGCGGTGGCGGTCGGCGACGAGGTCGCCTGGTAGCCTGCCGTCGACGCGGACCGGCGGCGGGAGGGAACGGCGCGCGAGCGGGGGACCGCGAGCGGGCTATCCGGTGTTCTTCATCCCGGCGGCGATGCCGTTGACGGTGAGCCGCAGGGTGCGCTCCTCCTCGTCGGTGCGGTGGGTGCGCCCGAGCAGGTTCGCCTGGAGCAGGTTCAGGGGGTCGACGTAGGGGTTCCGCCGGTCCAGGCTCTCTTCGAGCCACTCGCGGCGGAGCAGCTGGTCGCGGCCGCTGATCGCCAAGACCAGCTCGCGGCCGCGTTCGTACTCGCCGACGAGCTCGGGGAAGAAGCGCTCGCGGAGCTCGTCGTCCGCGAGGTCGGCGTACTCGGCGGCGATCTCGGGCTCCGTGCGCGCGAGCGCCAGCGAGGCGTTGTCGAGCGTGGTCCGGAAGAAGGGCCACTCGTCGAACATCTCGCGGAGCGTCTCCATCCCGGCCTCCTCGCCGACCTCGTCGAGGTAGGCGTCGATGCCGGAGGCGATCGCGTACCAGCCGGGGAGGATCAGCCGCGTCTGGGTCCACGAGAACACCCACGGGATCGCTCGCAGGTCCTCGACGCTGCGCTCGCCCGAGCGCGAGGCGGGCCGCGAGCCGAGGTTGAGGTCCTCGACGACGCTGATCGGCGTCGCCTGCTCGAAGTAGGAGACGAACCCGTCGCTGTTCAGCAGGTCCCGGTACGTCTCGCGGGCGGCGGGCGCCATGATCTCCATCGCCTCCACCCAGCGGTCGGGCACGTCCTCGACGGGCTCCTCGTTCGCCTCCTTCCGGGCGCGGATCTGCGCGTCGAGCATCTGTTCGAGTTCGCGCTCGGCGATCCGCGGGTTGGCGTACTTCTCGGCGATCGCCTCGCCCTGCTCGGTGAACTTCACCTGTCCGGTGACGGTCTCGTTCGGGAGCGCGGTCAGCGCCTCGTTCATCGGGCCGCCGCCGCGCGAGATGGAGCCGCCGCGGCCGTGGAACAGCCGGAGGGTGACCTCCTCCTCGCGGCAGAACCGGGCGATCCGGCGCTGGTTCTCGTAGAGGTCCCAGTTCGCGGCGAGGAACCCGTTCTCCTTGTTGGAGTCGGAGTAGCCGAGCATGACCTCTTGGACCTCGCCGCGGGCCTCCAGCGCGGCCGCGTAGGCCTCGTTCTCGAAGAGGGTACCGAGGATGCGCTCGGCCCCGTTGAGCGCCGACTCGGTCTCGAGCAGCGGGACGACGTCGACCGCGCAGTGGTCGGGTAAGGAGACGACGCCGACCTGGTCGGCCAAGAAGAGCACCTCGAGCACGTGGCTCGGCTCCTCGGTCATCGAGATGCAGTAGGTGTCTATCGCCTGCTGGCCGTACTCGTCCTGCCAGCCCGCGAACGACGCGAACCGGCGGAGGACGCGCTCCGTCGTCTCCGAGACGTCGCCGGGTTCGTCGACGTCGACGACCGGGTCCTCTTGGAGGATCGCCTCGGTGAGGAAGTCGACGCGCTCGCCCTCGTCCATCCCCGCGTAGTCGACGCCCTCGACGGCGACCGCCTCGGCGACGGCCTCGGTGTGGTTCTCGCGGTGGTCCCGCAGGTCGAGCGACGCCAGCGTGAGGCCGAACGTGTCGACCTGTCGGCGGAACGGCTCGACGAACGACTCCAGCACCGACTCCTGCCCGTCCTCGCGCAGCGACTCGGCGATGACGTCGAGGTCGTCGAGGAAGGCGTCGCCGTCGGGGTATTCGCCCGGGCGGACGTCGTTGACGCGGTCGAGCCGCTCGCGCATCAGCCGGAGCTTCTGGCGGTACGGCTCGTCGGGGTAGCGCTCGCGCGCCTCCTCGACGACGGTCGGGAACCGCTCGGCGTCGGCCGCGAGGGACCGCGCCAGCGCGTCGCCAGCGGCGTACCGGTCGCCGTCCTGGCTCAGTACGGCCGAGAGCCGCTTACACCGGTCGCGGTACTTCTCGACGGCGACCTCGCGCTGGCGTTCGAGCGTCTCGTCGGTCACTTCGGGGGTGACGAAGGGGTTGCCGTCGCGGTCGGAGCCGGCCCACGAGCGGAACTCGAAGAGCTTGGGGCAGTCGACGTCGTCGTACTCCTTCGAGATGGTCTCCTCGAACTCCTCGTAGGCGTCGCCGACGACGTCGAACAGCGTGTTCTCGAGGTACCACTGGACGTTGCGCGCCTCGTCTTCCGGCTCCGGGGGCCGCTGACGGACCTGCCGGGTCCCCCACAGGCTGGTGACCTCGGCGGTGACGTCGCGCCAGACGGCGCGCCGCTCGCGGTCGGTGAGGTTGCGCTCGTCCAGCTCGCCCAGGTGGTTCGCGATGGAGCGGAGCTTGGACTTCACCGTCGACCGCCGGGCCTCCGTCGGGTGGGCGGTGAACGTGGGCTCGATGAGCACGTCGGCGAGCAGCTCCTCTAACTCGTCGGCGTCGACGCCCGCCTCGGCGAACTCGGCTATCGTCGCGTCGAAGGAGTCGTGGAGGGCGGTCCCGTCGTCGGCGTTGCGGACGGCGCGGACGCGCTCGCGCTCCTCGGCGAGGTTGATGAGCTCGAAGTACGTCGTGAACGCGCGGGCGACGACCTCCTCGCGGGTCGTCGAGAGTTCGTCGACCGCCTGATGGAGGGCCGCCCGGTCCGCGGCGTCGCCCCGTCGGTAGTCGATCGCCGCGTTCCGAAGCGTCTCGACCGTTTCGTACGCGTCCGTCGACGCCTGCGCGGCCAGGACGTCTCCCACCAGCGCCCCGAGTTCCCGAACGTCCGTCCGCACGTCCCGATTGTGCAACTTCATACCACAGACAGTTCGGTCGGGATCGGTTAAATGCGTGGGCTAGACGAATGCTTGCCCCGGTTCCGAGTTAATTCCTTCACGAACGTTCCTCGTCGACCGCGCGCGGTCGGGTCTCCGCCGCTCTCGCGGTGCGGTCCCGACCGCGGCTCCGCGGTCCGGTGGACGCTCCGTTCCGGATCGCCGACGCGACCCGGCGACGCGCCCGATTCCCGCCCTGGTGGAGGGTTCGTCACCCTTTTTACCGATCCAACCGCAGGAGCGAGTATGAGTGCGTCCGACAAGTATCCGTCTGAGTCCGGGCGGCGGCGCTTCGTGAAGGGCGTCGTCGGCGGCGCGGCCCTCGCCGGGGTCGGCGCGATGGGGTCGGCGACCGTGAACACCCTGACGACCGCCGGCGGCGTCGGCGGTGGGTCGACGGTCGCGACGACCATCGCGCACACCGGCGGTCCCGCGCCGCGCGGCCTGCCGCAGATCCCGCTTCAAGTCACCGACGACGGGTACATCGAGGGTATCTGGCCCGAGACGACCACCGTCACCCAGGAGGGGAAAGAGATCGAGGTCGCCCAGCAGGAGCTCGGCGGCAAGACCTACTCCGGCGCGTGGTTCCAGTACTGCGGCGTCGAGTCCCAGGAGAACGTTCAGCCGGACTTCGAGTCGGACAACCTGTTCCGCGCCGCGAGCGGCCCGCCGTACGACTGGCAGTCGGAGGCGTACTCGGGCGGCGACCGCATCCACGTCGACGACTTCGACGACTACGAGGAGTGGGGCAACGGGATCGGCAGCGACGGCGTCGGCAAGCCCGCACTGACCACGTGGCGCTCTGAAGACGCCGACACCAACCTCAACGCGGTCGTCATCCGCTCGCCGGAGATCGAGGAGGCGGCCCAGAACGACGAGTGGCTCCAGGCGTCGACCGACCAGGGGTTCATGGCGTACCTCAACGTCTGTACCCACTTCTGCTGTATCCCCGGCTACAAGGTGCTAGAGGAGTCCACCCGCTACGACGCCTCCGACGGGACGTACTGCGTCTGTCACCAGTCCGTGTACGACCCGTTCACCCTCGAAGAGGCGCTGTTCATCGCGCGCCCCCGTCCCGAGGAGTAACGCCGCGTCCGCGGTTCGGTTTTTTGTCGAGTTCCCGCCGACGGTCCCCGCCGCGCTTTTTACGCCGCTCGCCGGAGGGTGTGGTATGAGCGACGACACCTCCACGGACGGCGACACCTCCGACGGCGAGACCGCCACTGAGGACGACTTCGAAGCGGAACTCGCCAGCGCCCGCGACCTCCTCGACGGCGAGGACATCGACGCGGTCCACGTCGGCGTCGTCCGCGACGGCGAGGTCGACACCACGTTCGCCCAGCGCACCGAGGACGATCCCGAGGGGGCCGGCCTCCGGGCGCTCGCGCTGCTCGCCGCGCACGTCAGGCTGGTCGCGAGCGAGGCGGGTGTCGAGCCCTCCACGGTCGCCGGCGACGCCGCGACGCTCGCGGGGCAGGTGGAACAGATCCCGGCCAGCACCGACCAGCTCCCCGACGAGTAACGACGCGATTCTGGTCGGGAGCGCTTCCCGCGCGGTCAGCGCCCGTCGTCGCCGGAGTCCGCCGCGCGGATCCGGCGGAGCTGGTGGGTCACGCCGGCGAGCGCGACGAGGAGGACCGCGAAGTTGAACACGGCCAGCGCGACGGACTGGTAGGCCGGGTCGAACCACGTCCGGATCGCGTTCCCGGACTGGCTGTAGAACCCCCAGCCGGCGACGACCGCGAGCAGCGACAGCGCCGCCAACCCGACGCGGTCGAGCAGCCCGCGGAGGTCGTCGGTCGAGAGGCCGCCGACCCCCGAGGAGTCGCCCGGCTCCGTCCGGGAGCCCTCGTCGGTCCGTTCGGCGTCCGTCTCTCGGCGGTCGGCGTCCGTGTGTTCGGCGTCGTCTGTCATTGGTTGGGGTGGGTCGCGGGTGCGGTCGCTGTCGTCGGTCGCTCGGTCGTCCGTCGGTTCGCCGTCGTGCGTCGCTCCGTCGTCGCGAGTCGGTTCGTCGGTCATCGTCGCCTCCGTGCGACCAGCGCCGCGGCGACGAGCGCGACGAGCGCGACGAGGGGGCCGAACCCGGGCGTCGAGTCGTCGCTCGCGCCGTCGTCCCGCGCCGCGCCGTCGCCGCCCTCGTCGCCGACGCCGCCCTCGCCGCGCTCGAAGTCCTCGACGGCGAACTGGACGTCGCGGACGGTCTCGTTCGCGGTGATGGTCTCCTGCGGGTTCAGGTTCGCGACGCCCTGGGTCTCGTCGACGAGCACGTCGTCGTCGAACAGCGCGGCGTCGATGTAGTAGTTGTAGCCGTTCGGGACCTCGACGGTCGCCCGCACGGTGTCGGTGCGACCGGGGCGGACGGTGCCGACCGTCTCCGTCGCCTCCGCCGCGATCACGTTCGAGTCCGCCTGCCGGAGGTAGAGCCGGAGGTCGACGTCCTCGGAGGCGACGTCGCCGCGGTTCGTCACCGAGACCGACGCCGACAGCGTCGCCGTCTCGTTGTCGGCCTCGACGACGCTCACCGCGACCGTCGGCCAGACGGCCCCCTCGGTGAACCCGACCCGCGTGTCCGCGTAGTCGGGCGTGAGCGCCGCGACGCCGGCGACGCGGGTGGTCTGCTCCTCGCGGCGCTGGCCGTCCGCGAAGACGACCGTCTCGATGCGGTAGCCACCCTCGCGCTCGACGTCGACCGTGCCGTTGACGGTCCGTTCGCCGTCGAAGTCGACGTCGCCGACCTCGACCGTGGTCTCGTCGACGAGGAGGCCCGACTCGCTGCCGATCGCGCGGTGGCGGACCGTGACGTTCTCGACCGTCCCGCCGCGGTGGCGGAGGTCGGTGCCGAGCCGGAGTTCGGCGGTCTCGCCGCGGACCTCGCCGGGGGAGACGGTCGCGCCCGCGACGTCGATCCGGCCGGGCGGCTCGTTCGTCTCTCGCGGGTCGGTGATCGCGCCGGGGACCGCGACGGCGCCGACCGCGCTCGCGACGAGGAGGGCGGCGGCCGCCGCCAGGAGGGCCGTGCGGGTGTCCATGTGCGACCCGTCACGAGCGTCATATAAGTGCTTTGTCCAGTCGCCGGCTGAGTGAACGTAACCGGCGTCAGAGGACGCGATACCGCCCGTTCGACTCGGTGAGTTCGCCGCGGCGCGCGAGGCGGGTCAGGATCTCGCGGGCAGCGCCGGCGGGAACGCCGTCGGCCGCCGCGCGCTCCACGACCGCCGACTCGGTGGGGTCGTCGAGGGCGTCGACCGCGTCGCGAACGACCTCGGTGCGGCTTCGCGAGCCGCCCCCGCCGCCCTCGGCACGCGAGGCGGCCTCGTCGACGGCGTCGGCGTCGATGCCCGACGACTCGAGGTACTCGCGGTCGTCGATGCCGGCGTCCTCGACCGCGGCCTCGAGGTCGGCGACGTGGTCGACCTCGGCGAACGCGGCGCTGTCGCCGCGCTTCTTGGCGAGCAGCGCGGACCGCGCCTGCCGGGCCGCCGCCCGGTCCTCGGACTCGAAGAAGCGCTTGAGCTTGGCGGTCCGGTGGGTCTTGCCGCACCGCGAGCACTGCGCCGTCTCGCTCGTCTCCGGGTCCGTGACCAGCCACATATTGGCGCACTCGTTGCAGCCGACGACCGCGTACATACGAGAGGATTCGCCGGCCCCGAATTTGAACCCTCGGCTCGCAGGCGTGATCGTGTCCTCGACACCTCGCACACTGCGGCGGCGCGTGCCGATGAGCGCCCGAAGGGCGCGAATCGCACGCGCGAGGGAGTCGGCCGACCGCAGGGAGGCCGACGAGGCTGGGGGGGCGTGAGGTGCGGTTGCGGTGCGGGGCGGGACTCAAAGGGGCAGTCGCGAGGCGGGCGCAGGCGACGTAAGCACTGGAAAGAGCGAACGAAGTGAGCGATTGAAGCGCGCGACGAGCGTGCGCCCGCCTCGCGACTGGGGCTTTGGAGGTGTTTGCGGGGGGATCTGTAGACGCCCACGTATAGCCGAGCGATCGGCAACCCTCCCTCCTCGATCAAGGGTCCGGAACCGATCGTAAACCGCTCCGCACTCACCTATCAATTCGATTCGATCTCGTTCGCGGCCGCGAGCACCTCGTCGTGGAGGCCGCCGTTCGAGGCGACCAGCCCGGTCGAGTCGTGTCGCCAGCGGTTCCCGTCCAAGTCCGTCACGCGCCCGCCGGCCTGCCGGATCGCGAAGACGCCCGCCACCGTGTCCCAGGGGTTCGCCGCGACGTTCGTGATCGTCCCCTCTAGCCCGCCCGCGGCGACGGTGGGGAGGACCACCTGCGCCGCGCCGAGGCGGCGCATGTCGCCGAAGCGGGTGACGATGGCCTCGCAGGCGGCCGCGTACTCGTCGCGGGCGTCGTATTCCCACCAGATCGTCGGGTCGACGGTCGCGCGCCGGGGTTCGGTCACGTCGCTCACCGCGATCGGCTCGCCGTTGCGGGACGCGCCCCCGGCGTCGGCGGTGTAAGTGTCGCCGAGCGCCGGGCAGACGATCGCCGACGCGACCGGTTCGCCGTCGACGACGGCCGCGACCGCGGTGCCCCACACGCGGATGTCGCGGACGTAGTTGTGCGTCCCGTCGATTGGGTCGATCACCCACGCGGGGCCCGACTCGGGGACGGTCTTGCGCTCGTCCTCCTCCTCGCCGACGACCGCGTCGTCGGGGTACGTCTCGCGGATCGACTCGATGACCGCGCGCTGGGCGGCGCGGTCCGCCTCGGTCACCACGTCGTCCTCGCCCTTCGTCTCCACGTCGATGTCGCTCCGGAAGCTCTCGTTCGCCACCGTGGCGCCCGCCTCCGCGGCGCGCTTCGCCACGGCCGCGCGCTCGGCGACGTCGTCGGCGCGCTCCGCGACGGGGGGAACACGGTCCGCGCCGGCTTCGTCTGCGTCGGTCATGGCGACAGTCGGCGTTCGCGACGCGTATAAACGTCGGTTCGGCGCGCGGCGGGCGTCGGAATTAACTCGGTTCCGAATCCGAGTACCTTTAAGTGGGTCGGAGCCGGTGGATCGAGTATGGAACCCGAGGAAGCGGTCCGTCAGCTCGAGTACACCATCGACGCCTCGCTCGACGAAATCGGTCAGCGCGCCGCCGCGGGGTACCGGCCCACCTTCGAGCGCGTCGCCGAGCGCGCGGACGGGGCCGCGGTGTACGACCTCGCGGGCGAGCTCTCACAGGAGGTCGCCGACGGCTCCTGTCCCTCGCCGGCGGAGGCGAACGATGTCGCCGAGCGCGTGCTGGACGACTGGGCGTACACCGACGGCGGGGAGTAGAACCTCGTACTCGTTCGGCTCTCGTTCGGTCTGTACATCGAATCTCGTCAGGCGGTGTATCACGTATCACCGTCTCAACCTCGAAAACCAGCGGCTATGGTTCTCAGATAGCTGACGGTGCCTCCCGGAACCCGATCGACGCGTTCGGCGTCGCGGTCGACTCGGGCGTCTCTCGATCAACTACCGGGGCGGAATACACAGCCGACTACTCTTCATCGGGCCTTTCCGACCGCTCGGCTTTCAACTGCCTGACCTCTCGTTCCACGTCGAGGTCCTCGAGTTCGTCGAGAGTCACCGTCACCGTCTGTGACCCCCCGTCGTCGCCGCCGTGCGCGCTCCGACCGTCAGCGGTTTCGTTCGCTTGACGACTGGTCGCGGCCGATGAATCCGTCACTCGAACGTCGATCCGTCGGACCAACACGTACGCCGTGGCCGCCGTGCCAGCCGAGACGGAGGCGTACACGGCCAACAACGCCTCCACGCCGAATCGCGCTTCCAGCACCGGGCCGGCGAGCCACGCGAACACACAGACACCAACCAAGAGACCGGTCGAGAACGGGAACGCTCTGCTCATGCTTCGACTTGAATGTCTACGGATAAACAACTTCGTTCACCCTCGATCAGGTGGTGTTCTCCGACACGCTCGACACACCCCCCGTCGCATCCGGCACCGCTTCCCGGCAGACTGTCCAGCTACCTGGTGGACGTCGCCGAACGCAAGACCACGTCAGGCCGTGCGAGCGACGTCGCCGGGGTGGTTCGTCTCGAACATCCGCGCGCCACACTCCTGACACGAGACGGCGACGATGTCGATCGACCGGCAACAGGACTCGACGGTGTCCTCCTCGATCGCGACGGTCCCGGAGCACTCGGGACACTCCTCGAGGAACAGTCGTAGTGCGTACAGAAGTTGGCTCTGTTGCTGAAGCCCGAGGGTTTGCCAGCCGTCGAGTCGCGCCCCGAGCTCGGTCGCGGCCGCCACGTCCGCGAGGAACGCCCCCTGGGATTCCCACTGCCCAACCCGCGTCTCGTCGGCGTACGCCACGAACGCCTCGTCGAACTCTTCGAAGGAGAGCGCGTCGGCCTCGACGCCGAGAATCGCCGCCAGTTCCGCGCGCGAAGTCTCCGTCGACCGCACGGACTCCAACCGGTCCCGCCAGGCCGCTTGAAACTCCTCAGTCAGACAGAGGTCATCCACCTCCTCGCACGGCTCGACCGCCTCCGCACGCAACAGAATCGTCTCGACGTCGAGATTCTCGTCGACAGAGACGGTCGCCCTGGCCTGCGGTGCCTTGTCGAACCACCGCAGCAGCCAGTCGGGGAAGTACTTCTTCGTGAGCGTCGGCGTGCCGGGAACGAGGTATCCCCGGAGGCCGATGCTCGCGGCTGACACGCCGAGTAGGACGATACCGACACCCGCGCCAGCCATCGCCCCGGCGCTCGCTCCGACCACACTCCCGATGGCAGCGGCGGCAACGGCCCCGATAGTGCTGTTCACGATCGTACACGGGACGCACCGGTGCTCGCCCGTGTATTCCGGCCGTCGGAACCGGCTCACTACATCGCCAATACTCATGTTCACTAATGGTTGTGTCTACAGATTAAATGTTTATGCTAAATTACACGATGTCGGCGGACGCAGTTCTCGCGCCGATACCGTCTCGAACTGTCTCCCGAACCGGGTCGTCCGGGATCGCTGGCATCTCGTCACACGACCCGTATTCGTTCGGTACCGTCGGCAACGCGCTGCCGCTTAGGGCGGTACAGAGGCCG
>Ga0209946_1000687_pt1 | contig 13862 bp, 14 predicted proteins | sample SalPon2_A_H2O_MG_FD_185704 | JGI IMG/M metagenome (GOLD analysis project Ga0209946, IMG submission 185704) | Salt pond water microbial communities from South San Francisco under conditions of wetland restoration - Salt Pond MetaG R2_A_H2O_MG... | ecosystem: Environmental > Aquatic > Non-marine... | reverse complement strand
ACTTACATACACACAAACACCCTTCCCCCTTTGTTATCCCCCTCTACTAAATCAGTAGGAGATAATAACGTCACCCCGGAACTCAGATAGGTGACGCTAAATTGCCCCGGCAATTCGAGTAGGAGATGCTAAACTCACCCTGAAAATATGATAGGCGACGCTAAATAATCTCAAAAATCGAGTTAGTCTTGTGTAAAATAACCGTTAGACCCGCCTAATATGGCGAATATAGTGAATCCAGGATGATTGTGCACACTATTCAGTGATATGCATACAATCTCAATTCGATGAAATACTTGGGACCCCTACTCTCGGTCGGGAATGATTCCTCCGACATCGATCGTCTCGGATATGTGACCTCGCGCGAGTCTTTCATTGGAGAGCACTCAACACTCGGAATCGCGAGCGCAATCGTTGATCGAATAGACTGTCTATTCAATTCTCATCGGTCGTGGGTTCACCCGCAAATCTAATTTAACTCATATATACTCTCACCACGGTGATCACTCTGAGAGTTTCGAGCAGCCAGATGGACCGCAGTCGAATCATCTATCGATCTCAATAGCTCCCTGAGATGAGGAGAATGGTGGATTTCTTGATGCTATGACCGAGAGCAAAACGACTGTCATCAGATTCTCATGTGTTCCTTACTGATGGTACGTAGCGATATAGCTATATGATGATATAGCACTCCGTCGACCGACTGGCCAACGGTGATGATCAGAAGCGTTATTATGTCTATTCAACCGGGTGCAAGATAGATTATTGATATCGACATTGCTGAACGGGTCATTCTCGCTGCGACTGTTTCGGGCGAGAGCGAGTCAATGCCGGTGTCAGGTGATTATATAAAACATATTTATACATCGTTTTGTCTGTGATTTACCCCAAAAACCGGGTACGGGTTGTGTGCGTAACCACGCAGGCGACGATAACAAACAACGTCGAATCGAAAAGATGAATCGCACGATATTATCTGGTTCATCTGCATTCATGAATATAGATATAAACATACGATAGATTTCATGATATACTGACGCTCTACGGAATTGCGAATTGTGGGAGAGATATATACCCTGAAAGCAACGTAATTGATTTATTCACTCGTATTGAACATGTAAGCAACAAGTCAAATAATGGGTAAGTACACGCGCCGTGCTGCGTTAGGAGCAATAGCTGGCGGAATTGTGCTATTCATTAGTGATACGGCTGGATTTTCAAGTATCGAAGGCGACCGAACTGCTGATACGCAACTAAGTGATGATGGATCAGCGATTATCAAATTAACCGGCGCTGTGTTCGACACGAATTCAGATCGACCCACTGAGCCAGCAGAAATCACGATTACGAACAACAGTGAAGTCCCATTTGATACGACCAGCGAAATTACAATCACAAGCCAAAATAAGAAGTTCCGCTTCCGAGAGAAGAATACTGGAAGTGCAGCACAGACGCAACTGACTCAAAACGACTTAATTGACGCTACTGAACAATTTAATCCAGGTGATAGTTTCAATATCGAGATTTTAACAGCATCTGACGAAACTGGCAGTGTTACTGATAATTTACAGGCAGAACTCCGTGCTCTGTCTGAGAGCCTTACAGCCGACCTATCGCGTCAGATATCGCTGCAATTCAAAGCAACCGGGCAGTTGGTCTATGCAAGTGATCAAAATACCCTCAAAGTGCTTGATACTGTACAAAATAATATTACGAATCCAGCAGAATCAAGCAATATTGACTCAGTCGGATCAATTGTCGCCGATCTCACTGGCGACGGGAATGCTGATATTGCATACATCCGGAATAAACGATTGGAATTAACACAGATATCTGTTGACAGAGATAATAATATTACGACCGTATTTGGTCCAGGTAAAGGTAAAGATAAAGATAAAGACGAAGAGGAAGACGAAGGCGAAGAGGAAGACGAAGGCGAAGAGGAAGATGAAGACGAAAATGGAAGCAATGGTAACGGTAACAACACCGCCAATAGTCCGGTTGATCCAAATACTGACGGAACACGTGTCGCAGCCGGTGATCTTGATTCCTGGCCAGATGAAAGGGTAGACGACAGCGACAGCGGTAGGGTGAAAAGAAAATACTCGGTATCGGGTAGTGTTGCATTGTTTGCTGACACGGGAAGAAACAAGATCTTTGCAGCACAGCCAAGCACAGCAACAAAAGATACAGCAGTAGAGGTACTTATTGATACCTCAAATATCGGTGGTGCTGCTGGTGTTGCAGGACTTGAAGATATTGATAATGACGGGTTAGCTGAACTTGTGTATCTGAATAGTTCTCAACAATTGAATTTCATCAAGCAGATCGACACAACCAAATTTACGTCTCCAAGTGAGTGGGTGAATACTCAGAGCAATTATTCAAAGGTGCTAACAAAATATAAAGATAGTAATAATAGCTCAAAATTCGGAAAGACTGTTGGTGAAAATAATAATATCGCGTTCGGAAAGGCAACGCTTGGAAATGCAAGTGTTGGGTCAAATGCTAATGTTGGCGTGAGCGCAGTTGGAGAGTTCAGCGCCGGTGATAACAAGCAGATTCCATTTGTAGATGGGTCAAATGAACTTGCAGTGATTAATCATAAAAACGAAAAAACAAATCTTACGATGAATACATCTGCAATTAAAAAAGCCGCCATCGCGCCTGTTGACATCGATGATGATGGTATTACTGAACTTTTCTTCATTGGAGACCCGAATAAAGATGCACTCCCAGATGTTGATACAGAAGGTGTTAATCTAAACAATGGCGGAAATAGCGGACCGATATTCTATGTTAGTAATCCGGCTGGAATAATTGATAATGGCGAGAGTGCCGATATCGAGTTACTACAAGTTCCACCTGATCAGTATTCAAGAGACGAAGTAATTGGAGATAACAAATCAGACACTCCTGGGTACATCGTCCCCGACATTAGTATTGGTCTAAATGCTGGGACAGTAATCTAAGTATTGTTGAATTTTTATTGTATTGATACTCGCAGCAAATAATCAATTAATGAATTGCCTCAGAGTCAACTCACAAGACGTCCTGTTTCTATGATGCATCTTGCAGACTCGGGTATATACATAATATGATTGATAATATTGATAACATATCTGATCCGGCTTGTTTTCCCCGGCTGACCCAGATATAGGTCATACAGTTACACTGCTTCGTTTGAGATATTGTGAGTTGCTCATTTGTGTCACCGAGTGTCGGCTTTATTCACGGGGTCAGATCAAGCCCTGTAACCAACTCAGGGTAGACATAGACTTCTCGTCTAGCTTATAAAGATCATATACAGAAAAGCGCCTAACCTTATGCCATGAGTAACTCTCTTAAGAAATCAGTCGACTTCAATTTTCAATCCAGCCTCTGATTGATCAGGATCTGCAATGGCGAGTATCGTGATTCGATTTAATACCGCTTGATTAGAGTCGGGATCAATCCCATCGATTTCGACGGCAATGCTAATATGAACACTCTGACCTGGAGTAATACTAATCCCAATTCCCTCTGTTCCGGGAGTGTCACCAGAGATTCCTGGTTCCGAGATGACGTAGTCCTGATTTGGATCGATAAATGCGTCAAAGGTAGTGATTCGTCCGTCAATACTGACACCGCTACCATCTATTTCAGTCACATTCGCATTTTGAGAACTGTCAGTATCGGTTGCGTTTATATCATCAATATAGAATGTCGTATTAACATTATCTGACTCGTTTTGTAAACCGCCCTGTGTTGCTATCCACACTGTTACTGTTGATTCCCCGTTATTTGTAATGTTGAAGATATTCGCCGCGGTTGTTGTTGCGTTTGTATTTAATTGCGCATTGTTTCTTCCACTCACATCAATCGCAAAAGTGCTATCGGCAGTGTCAGACTGCTGAATAAACGCACTTTCATCTGGGTCAACTGCCGGTTGAATTCCTAACAATGCATTAGCGTCCCCGGCGACATCCACATCTGCGGTTCGCTCAGCCTCAACTGTACTGAATGCCCCTGTTGCGGTCACTCCAATTGCTCCACCGAAGAGCAGCAAAACAGCCACTACTCTAAGGAGTGATACCATGGTGAAGTCTTGTTAAAGTAAGAACTCTGGGTATATCATCTTATTGACTCAACGTTATGAGGGATATCTTCACAGGAGAAGTCGAGTTGACATCCTCCCGGCGCTGAAGTGCGAGGCTTTCTCCTTGTACCTCCGTAAGTAACAACTCAAAATTCGTTGGTTTGATGTTGATTGGACTGTCATTATATATACGAATAACCCTGATGATGATAGCCGACGCTGCCGAACAACAAAACAGTGTAAAGGCGTTATCGACGGATGAGGCATATGATATTCTTTCTGATCAGCGCCGGCGATACGCCATTCATCATCTTAAGCAATTAGACACGGCAGTAAGCGTTCAGGACCTTGCTGAACAGGTAGCCGCATGGGAGAATGAAAAACCGATTGAACAATTAAATTCACAGGAGCGAAAACGAGTCTATATTTCGTTATACCAATCACATCTTTCAACACTTGATGATGAGGGGATTGTTGAATACGATGAAGAAAACGGAATGGTTAGTCTCACCGACGCTGCCGGTGATTTAAATATCTATTTTGAGGTTGTGGCGGGCGATGATATTCCATGGAGTATATTCTACATTGGTCTGACGGTCGCTTTTAGCGCACTTGTCGGACTTACATACACTGGATTCGGTGTTCTCCAGCGAAGTCAACTTATTATTGTGACAGTTGGAATGCTTGTTTCCTATACTACTGCGGGAGTTGTCCAAACAATTCAACGGAAACGAATGGAATTAGGTGATTCTGGACCACCACCAGAATTGCAGTGAGTATTTTTCATCTGATCGGGTGATGTTATCGTCTCCGAGTATCACAGATCATTTTATGACTGGTTTACTCTGAGAATCGGGTCACGTCTCAATGACGGTATCAAATATTGGTCGAAGTGTGTTGACTGTGCGGTCTCCATCTGATGGTGTCAGTAAATAGGTTGTCTCAATATCTGCAGATTGGAGACGTCGACTGAGTGTATATAAAAACTGGAATACTTTCTGTGGGCTAAGATACTGCAGGAACGCCTGAAGCGTATGGACGCTGCAGACTGTATTTTGACCTGGGTTCTGCCAGTTATCAAGTACCTGTGTAATGAGAATACCAAGTCGGGAAAGATCAGTTTGATCGGATATCTGGTGCGTTTCAATTGATTCATCCATCCCATCACCAGAGAGTTCTGCAATTGACATGTCTCCAGGAACACTTGCTCCGACTTTGATAATGATAATCTCACCACCGTCCCAGCTAGGATGTTCCTGACACGCACGGAGTATATCGACCGTCTCACCTGCTGGAACAAGTAATAACAGATTCTGTGGGTGCTGTGTTTCCAGGATATGATTAAATCCGGCATTCCATGTTTGTGAGTTGTCCTCTCCAAGCAGAAGCGCTTGTGACCCATCAGAGACGGTGCTACTATCACTCTGAATACTCTCAGCGGACGTATTGTCCGTCAGTGATGACGATTGCTGTGACTGTGACTGCGGGGTAACCGGATAGTCGGTCTGATCAGTATTCACAGACGTATTTTTGTTCTGGTTACTATCAGTGATGATTTCTTCAGGGATGTCTGTTTGATCGATATTCACAGAGCTGTTTTTATTTTGATTACTAGGTGTGTTCGCCTCATCTGGTGAATCTGAACCAGAGGGCTGGTTCCATATACGATCCGAGTCACGCTGAGATCTGTCAGTTGCAGGCTCAATTGAGTGCTGATCTGAACCCGTGGATACGGCAGAATCAGACATATCATCAGAAGTTTTCAGACGATCATCGCTCGATGACTCAGTTTTGACACTGTCGGAGTCAGCATCAGTTGTATCCGTAATTGTCGCATCGGACCAGACGCGAGTAGAGCGGGAGTTGTTCGTTATGTGCTCTTCTGCATCTGGCGTGGTTGTATGTGTATCAGTATCGGTATCGCTAGCGAAATCTGAAGTTGAGTCTACGTCCGCAGTTGTCTCATCGTCTGAGAGGGCATCATCATCGTCGTTAGTATCAGTATCTGCTGATTCATCTGTATCTATATCATCGGGAGATTCAAACTTAGCAAACCGGGATCGGACGGCGGGGCTCGTCTCTGCTTCATCATCCATGTCATCTTCCTCGGTCATGAGAAGAGAACAAATACCGAGTGACATACCGTTTGTACACTATGCAATTGATATCCAATAATCATCAATTAGCTCAGTCCGTTTTCATCCGTTTCTTCATCTAGAAATGGACTAAAATCTTCTGACTCATCAGCTGAGAGATTCCGTGGGGCACCGGTAAGGACATCTGAGGTGAATGGATTCCATCCGCTCGGGTTAATATCATTGAACGGAGTCTCACAAAATGGACATGCTGGTGAGGCTAACATTGAGATATTTATATCCTCATCACAGTAATCACATTTTGCATGTTCTATCCCTTCTTGAAGAGCTGTTTGTTTGATCGCTTCTAAGGTCTCTTTATCCTCACTTATAGAGCTAATTGTGTCAGTATTATCCTCAATTTGATCTGTTAGCTGACTCCGGCGTGTCTCAAATTCCTCTTGTCGATTGAGTGCCGTCTCAAACGCACTTTCAATTGAGTCAAACTCATCATCAACCCGTGATTGGATTGTTTCTTGAGATCTCTCAAGCTCTTCGATCCTCGATTTGAATTCCTGTCGTAATTCAAGAGATTCTTCATATGACTGCTTGAGTTGCTCAATTTCTTCTTTCAGTAATTCGATTTCAGATTGTACATTAGCCATTTTCGCATCATTCTCAGATGAATTGCCTGAGCCTCGATTTTCATTCTCCATTATATTCACTTCTTGTTCGATACCCTTGACACGGTCTTGAAGGCTGACCCAACGCTCAGTCTGGCTTCGGCGGTTCTGGTCAACCTTATGTGATAAGTCGTATAATCGCTGCCACAATTCCTTTTGAGACCGTTCATCTGACATTTTCCTGAGTCCACTGTTATAGTCCGGACCGCTTTCAGAGACGCCATTCTCTTCAGATTCAGACGTGGATACAGATTCCCGCTTTCCTACTGGTAACGGCTGTTCTTGTTGGTCAATCGTATTATTACCGTCAGTGGATGCACCAGTTTCCTGGTCATGATTTGACTGGTTGGCAGTTGTTGTGTTTGTAACAGAATTCAGCGTGCGTTGTAATTCAGTATATACCCAATATGCAGAAACAGTCTGATCCAATATTTCATCTGTTGGTACTCCCTCGGACTCAGCCATCTCCTCAGCCCACTCTAAGAACTCATCTGTATCAAACTCAGTATCTTTATTTGATGTGTTATTCATTAATGATGCTCTAATAGTTTATTTTTCAATCGTTTTTTATCAACTCCGGTTGGTAGAATAATCTCAGATATAGATTTCTTCTCGCGATCATGAGAATAGCAGCGAGATAATTTAAACCGATGTCTAATTAAATATAGCATACGTATTATTATCGATATACCCGTACAATTATTATGTTTTTCAGATGAACGGATTGAATGACTCGAATTATAATTTCTGCGTATGTATAATCACTATATACATAAATGCTTTTTGTTATCTAAAACCTATTTTATGTTTGATATGATTTCTGAATAGAATTTAATACGTTATCGATATAATAAATACTTAATTATATGCACTTTATCAGCCAGTTTTTGATCCGGGTATAACCTTTTGCGAGCACCACTCTATGTCATTCAACAATTAGTAATTAAACTGATAGTAATCAGGGTGTTAGCACAGTGAATAACAAAAAAACAATGTTTGATACATTGAGGGACCGATTTATTTAATTCCCTATATCAATAATAGATACGACATTTTCCATAATATTATTTAGGCGGGAATATCCAATACACACCCGTGAATCACATCTGGATAGCCTATCTATCCGTCTTTGGATTCGCCACTGTAGCCTGCTTCACTGGAGCATATCGAGCTCGTCGCGCCGTTGATAATGAGTTTCGAACCGGTCTCATGTGGCTGTTCATTCTTTCTGGACTGTGGTCGTTGACGACGACAGTACGGATTGCGGTCCCAAACATGCGCGTCGACATCGCACTTCGGATTGGAGGATTGATTATCGGTCTTGCAAGTATTGGCGCATGGCTATATGTTGCCTCAGCATACGCAGGATTTAGTTATCATCAGAGCACGATCAATCGCGCTCTGGCATTGGCGATATATCTGGTTATTGTCATTGCAAAGATCACCAATCCGATTCATAATCTCTATTTTATCTCAGCGCAAAAGCCGTTTCCATTTTTACACCTCTCATTTAATCCGGGACCATTGTATTGGTTTGTCGCGGGCATTGCATACACGGCTGTCTCAATCGGATTATATTGGTTATTTACCACAGCTTCACAAGCACGCGTCGACACCACCCGATTTCGAGTGGTGCTCGCGTTAACCGCCGCACCAGCGCTTCTTGATGTGCTTGTTTATGCAGATTCCATTCCAGCAGTGCTTATTGAAGTGAGTTATGCACCACTTGGCATGGCTTTCTTTGCGCTCGGAACCGCAACTGTTACCAATAAAGAATTATATTCCGTTTCACAATCGTGGCGCCGGCAGGCACTCGATGATATTGCTGATGCAGTTGTCCTCACTGATGCAGAAGGGCGGGTTAGATATCTTGGGTCCAACGCTACTGCTGTGTTTTCAACACTTACTGGATCAGAAGGACAATTATTTGAAACCGTCGCACCAGAGCTATCTAGCCTTACACATAACAGCGAATCATTCCAGTGGAATCAAGATGGCGCCACAAAATATTATAATGTCATCAAACGTGATATCCGGTCATCAGGTTCTCAGCCGGGGACAGTATTTGCATATATTGACGTAACAGACTCACAGAAAGCCAGATTACAGCTCGCTGAGACTGAAATTGAGCGCCAACGATTCCAGCAGGCTATCGAGGCAGTCGATCATTCTGTGTTTATGACTGATGTCCGCGGCACGATTAAATATGTCAACCCGGCATTTGAGAAAAACACTGGGTATGAGCGATCAACACTCATTGGGCGTTCACCAGCAATCTTGAACGCGTCAGATGCCCCAAATGCATATCCAAATGATCTCTGGGGGCGAATGCAAGAGACTGGTGGAAGAGAGACGGAAGTTATCCAACAACGTCAGGACGGAACGACATACTACACACAACAGACGATTACACCAATTAATCCACAGGATGGGACGGTTACCTCATATGTGGTTATTCTCACGGACATTACAGAATTGAAAGAGCACCAACAGCATCTTGAAGTATTAAGTCGCGTTCTTCGACATAACCTACGAAATGATATGAATATTGCTCGTGGATATGCAGAGACAATCATTAATGATACGACTGGCAGAAATAAGAACTATACTGGTAATATCGTTACGACAGCTAACGATGTCATAACGCTCGCTGAGCAATCAACAACAATTACTGATTTAATTATTGATCCGCCTGAGCGCCAGGAGATTAACCTAAGCGATATTGCGCAACAGACAGCCGAGCGTATCTCAGAAACATGTACACAGGCGTCCATCGACATTGACTGTAAAGAGACACCACCGGTGCAAGCGATTCCACAGGTTCGCACCGCAATAGAGGAACTGATCAATAATGCTATCATTCATTCTGCCAGTGACACCATCTCAATGACTGATGAATTCAATAGAGACACTACGGTAACTCATAGTGCAGATGATGAATCGATACAATCGTTATCACTGGTATCGTTACCGCGATCACCTGACGTTGCTGAGGCACGGGTGTCGATAACGGTTGAGAGATTTCCAACGGAGAATGAGGTGGTAGTACGCGTCGAAGATGAAAACCAGCCAATTCCAGGTATGGATAGACAAATACTCCAGCGTGGGACTGAGATTCGATCTGTCTATCATGGAAGTGGGCTTGGATTGTGGCTCGTATACTGGGTTGTGATGCGGTCTAATGGGACGGTTGACGTTGAGACACGCGACCCATCTGGAAATCGAATTGAGATGCGATTCAACCAGTGCTGAGATACGAGCTCACATATGAGCGAGTGTTTTTATTTGTGCCTATGATTATCATTGTTGATCGGTGTAAGTACCACTTGCAACATAACCGATGAACACCGCGTGACAGCAATCATGATTTGAGCATCCGGTTCAATAATAAAGATATGGAATGGCATCGGCGTCGAGATCTTGAGGGTGGAAAAGAACTGGGAGTCTGGCTTTGTCAGGATGAAACAGGAACTATCACAGAGGAACTCTATGTTGAGTCACACGAATATCGTGGTGATGATTTTGATACGTACACAGCGACGCCAACTGGTGAATGGACGCATCTTGGCTCATTTAAAACGCCAAAAGAAGCGTTCGCTGCTGCTCGTGAGCATATTGACTCAACTGCTGGCTCTCTTGTGACAGAACCGTAGTGCGACAACGTCCACGCTGATCATCAGTGGGTGCTGTGTCGCGATGATTTACGCAGAGCATGAACTATATGAAGTACCCCGCGCACGGTAGTGCAATGCGTCCGTGTTTAATCTTGCATCACTGACGCAACGGATTTTAATTCCTCTCGTGCTCCCTGTGACAGTTGCGCCGACATTCCGTGTCGGTCAACACCCGAATCCAAAGATGTGTGAGAGTCGGGGTCTCCACTAGCCCTCGATACCGCCCGTCTCACCGTCTTCACGCGAGAGAGGACTTCGAGAGACGGCACATTTTCATTGTCCTATTGCTCGAACCAGTTCTGTATCACGCACACCGCCACCTTTCTGTCGCTATGGTCTTGGAACTTGCACTGCTGGCATTTGAACCGCTTCTTGTCTCGATTCCCCCGTTCTGTGTGCTGGCACTCCGTTCTCGGGCATCGCTGGCTCGTGTATTCTGGGTCAACCTCATCTGACGGGATCCCGTTCCACGCAGGCTTGTACTCCACCATCTCTCTGAGGGAATGAAATGCGAGTGAGTGGAGGCAATAATTAATCCGCGTACCGTAGTCGATGGACTCCCGCATATCTTTGAGGTATTCAAAGACGATGACCGGACTCGAAAACTGCGAGACTTTGTGTAGGCAGTCATGAACGTAGTCGGGTTCTACGGTTGCACGACTGTCTCGAACGCAGTCTGTTTGGCTTTCTGCATCCGCTTACGTTTGGTGAAGAACTCGTGGCGTTGTTCTTTCACCGAGACGTTTCGACTCATCGCAGCGAGTGCGATGCAATCCTCGTTCACATTCACACCAACAATTGTGTCTGCATCGTTCTTGCTGGCGACTTGATGAGACTCACATATGACCATGACGTGGAGTCGCCACTCGTGTGGTTGTGAACGACTTCAGCGGTACCAACCCGCTACTTCATCGTTGAACGCAGTCCGTAGACGGTCGAAGTGGTCGAAGTGGTCGAGGCTACCACGGAGTTTAGCTTTGAGGTGCCTGCCTCTCGTAGCAATGATACGGAACCGAACCGTCCCGTCGTCTTCGAGGAACAGGTGGTAGCCTTCGCCGTGGTTCATTACCATCGAGTACGACTGGTCAATGTACGGATTGGACCATCCTCAGCCGTCATCTTTGTTGTCGTGATACGTTTCGATTTCACCGAGTGCTCTGTCAGCGATGAGTTGACTGGTGTTTTTGACGTGATTGGCGTTGTCAACGACACTTGATTTGATCTTACTCCAGTCCCAACCAGCTCGACCGAGTCGGTTGGTTTCGTTGCGGATGCGTCGGGCTTCGAGACAACCGGTTAGCAAGTTGTCGTCACTCCCTGTGTAGATGTCTAGTCCGAACAACATTGTCTGGGTGAGCTTGGACGATTGCACTGGATTTTGTTATGCTTCGCTACCTCTCAGAAGTTCGTGTTTTGACGCGCTTCACCCCGCCCACGGTGAGTCGGGGCACTTGCGCTATTCTTTTTTATAGATGGTTTTGATATATATTGTTCAAGAATCATCAGCATATATACATACAAAACGGATACCGACACCGGTATTTCCTTGCGGTCGAATTGAGACATGTATGAGTGCGAATGATGATACTCCAGTCGAGCAGACAAACAACTGGCCTGAACTCGTTGCAATGGTGTACGAAGAGATGAGCGGTGGTGACGGGTCGACCACACTCCGACTCCGCGATATGGAGATTCAGGTTCCGAGTAAGACTGGACCCGATGCAGACCATGCACATTGGACTGTTGACGGAACAATTGATCTTAATCCCGAAGAGTAGTTCAAACCAAATTCAAACCCAGAAATATTGGACTCTGTTCGACTCGGATCTGAATCGACATTTGATATCGATATCAGTATCAAATATCAAATATCAAACACCGATTACAGAGCTGAAGTCTCTCTCACGACCAATGGGAGGAATAACAGATGAATCTTGGCTCGACATTTTTTACCTGTATAATTGGATGAAAACAACTATTATTATGAGTGACGTGCCTGTGTCTGATATAATATATCATACCGATGACCAACATAACTGAGTAGTCCATCGGATATCTGCTGACGTCGTGATGTAATCCATTCATTAATTTCAGGAACCACATCACTTGTCACAGTCTCCTCAACAAACGCGAGTAACTGCTGAAGATAATACTGTTCATCACCTAGATATGTGTTCCCTTCCGGATAGACGATTGCATCAGCAGCATCAACCGCACGCACCGTTCCAGGTCGATTGCGGAGTGCATCTAAGAGGTGTCGTCCTGCATGGCTATCTCGATCCGGGATAGCATCAATCGCATCGTGATACGCTGTCTCAACCGCATTATCTGCGGGATGGTCTGGCTGAAAAACAGTCGTCCCATCAAATGTGAGCGGAAAGTACGCCAACCCGCCCGGACGAAGTGCATCTAAGAACACATCTAGTGCATCTTCAATCGAAACAAGATCCATGAATTGCTGCGCCATCAGAAGGTCGATATCATTAGTATTCGTCACAGCAGTGAGTGCATCAGCCGTTTCAAAGGCAACAGTAAGCGTTGATTCAGCATCAGATTGAGTATCAGTGTCTATATTTGATGTGTCATTAACAGTAAACATCCCATCGGGGCTTGTTGTGACATCATATCCCCGAAACCGGAGTTCACGAGAGCGAACAGCGCGGGCATATGCAGTCAATCGCTCAGATGAGTCAATACCGCGGTATGATCCACCGATTCCAGAGTCGAGTAACCGTGGAACCGTCGCCCCTGTCCCAGCACCAACATCAATGATTTCTGGTTCTGAAGGGAGCAATTCATGAAGTGTTTCTCTCACCCGTCGTGAGAACGACCGATTGTCGACGGTTCGTTTTGCTTCGAGATATCGAACGAGTGCATGATCAACAGCCATTGTTATACTGTCCGTGTATGGCTCGCCCATGCTACATCGTCTTCCCAGATTTGCACTCGGAGTTGATCAAGCGTGGTTTCACCAGCAGCACTCAGCCTCTCTGCGACATGATCGCCGAATATCCGTGAGAAATTCTCAACACTTGGGTTTAGTCCTTCAAACTCAGGAAGGTCATTAAGTACTGAATCACGATATCGCTCAACGAGATCTTCAAGTATTGATTCAACAGTGACGATATTTAACAGATATCCATACTCGCCGAGTGAGTCACCTGCAAAGTGAAGTTCAACCTCAAAATGGTGACTATGTATCTGTCCCTCTGGAGGCTCCGGATCTGGCACTGTAAGAACGTGTTGTGCGATGAAGTCACGCTGGACAGCAAGTTCATATGAGTACGTTGTTGTCATTGTTTATTTTCACGCTCTATCGGCTTATTATCATTTGTTTCTGCTGATAGTCCTC
>Ga0209946_1000686_pt1 | contig 13863 bp, 9 predicted proteins | sample SalPon2_A_H2O_MG_FD_185704 | JGI IMG/M metagenome (GOLD analysis project Ga0209946, IMG submission 185704) | Salt pond water microbial communities from South San Francisco under conditions of wetland restoration - Salt Pond MetaG R2_A_H2O_MG... | ecosystem: Environmental > Aquatic > Non-marine... | reverse complement strand
GCCGCCTTCTGTGGCGTCGTCGGCATCAAGCCCACCTACGGCCTGGTCTCCCGGTACGGCCTCGTCGCCTACGCCAACTCGCTGGAACAGATCGGGCCGCTGGCGCCGACCGTCGCGGGGGCCGCCGAACTGTTGGAGGTCATCGCCGGGCCCGACGAGCGCGACGCGACGACCCGTGAGGAGGGGGCCGACGCCGCCTACGCCGACGCCGCCGACGGGGACGTGCAGGGTCTCACCATCGGCGTCCCGACCGAACTGATCGAGGGCGCCGACGAACGCGTCGTCGAGACGTTCGAGGACGCCCTCGCCGACCTCGAAGCCCAGGGCGCCGAGACCCACGAGGTGAGCCTCCCCTCGGTCGAACGCGCGGTGCAGGCGTACTACGTCATCGCCATGTCGGAGGCGTCGTCGAACCTCGCCCGGTTCGACGGCGTGCGCTACGGGCCGAAGACGGAGACGGAGGGCAACTGGAACGAGGCGTTCGCGCAGGTCCGCGAAGAGGGCTTCGGCGACGAGGTGAAACGCCGCGTCCTCCTCGGCACCTACGCGCTCTCCGCGGGCTATCACGACAAGTACTACGCGAAAGCGCAGGACGCCCGCGCGTGGCTCAAGCGGGACTTCGACGAGGCACTGTCCGAGGCGGACGTGCTGGCGTCGCCGACGATGCCCGTCCTCCCGTTCGAACTCGGCGAGAGCCTCGACGACCCGCTCCAGATGTATCTCGCGGACGCCAACACGGTGCCGGTGAACCTCGCGAACCTGCCCGCCATCTCGGTACCCGCGGGGCAGGCGGACGGCCTCCCGGTCGGCCTCCAACTGATCGGGGGCGCGTTCGACGAGCGGACGCTCGTCCGTGCCGCGAGCGCCGTCGAGGCCTGAACTGACCGCAAATCGAATCGTACAGGAGAGTTGGTAGGGGGTTCGAGGGTCACACGCGAGAGGCGTCCCGATTCGACCGGCGGCGCGTTCCCCCCGGAACCGCGCCAACTCAGCTACCCGAAACGACGAAACGTCGTACCGGTGCCGAATCGAGTCGCCCGTCTCCATCCGGGTACAGCACGGACATAACGTTACGCCCCGAGTTCTCAGGACTGATATTCGAAGGCAGCACCCCGATCGGTTACCGCATCCCGCGTTCGGCGGCGCCCTCGCGGATCTTCGCCGCGCGTTTGCGGACCCGGTCGACGTACCGTTCGGCCTTCTCGGGCTTGATACCGTAGTACGAGGCGATCCAGGTGATGTCACCGTACGACTGGGTTCGGAAGTAGGCGGCGAGCGTGTCCCGGCCGGCCTGGATGATTGCCGGCGGGACCCCTTCCTCGCCGACGTTCCGCTCGTCGAAGCCGTTGACGTCGAAGTAGACGTCGGCGTACAGTTTGGCCGTCTCGGGGTCGTCGAACTCGATGCCCTCGTGGTGTGGCGCCTCGAACCGGTAGACGGTCCCGCTGGGGGTCGTGCGCTCGACGATGCGAACGTCGAGGATGTAGTCGCGGTAGGTCGCGCTGTCGGCTGTCGATTCGTCGGCAACGTGGTCGGATCGTGACATTGGTGTGAGCGGTGAGGGAGGGTGGTCGACGGGCGCTACGTCCTCAGCGTCGGCGCTGGAGTCCGACGGCCGCGAGGACGAAGAGGGCGAGCAGTGGCAGGACCGGCGAGAGGGGACCGGCACCGGAGGTGGACTCGGCGTCGGCCTCGCCGCCGGCGGTCGAACCACCGTCACCACCGGCGTCGGTGTCGCTCCCCGCGGAGTCGTCCCCCGACGCGTCGCCCCCGTCTTCGGAATCGGTATCCGTCGAGCCGTCCGCCGCCGGGGCGTCGCCGCCCCCGCTTCCGGAGACGGTCACCGTTCCGGACTGGGTGGCGGGGCTGAACGCGCTGCCGTCGTCGGCGTCGAACTGTCGTGGCTCGACGGCGAGTTCCACGTCGCCCGGCGCGGCGCCGCTGACCGTGACCGTCGCGAGCGTCACGTCGGTCGCGCCGGGGTCGACGGCACCCTCCACGTCGGCGGCTTCGAGCGTGACCGTCGTCCCGTCGCTCCCGATTTCGGGCTGGCTCGTGAGTCCGAACGCGTCGGGGTAGCCGGCGGACTCGACCTGCGCGACGTCGGGGTTCTCGACCGTGAGTTCGAGGTAGTAACCCGAGAGGCCGTCCGGTGCATTCGTGAGGACGACGCCGACGGCCGTGGTACCGTCGGGGGCCGTCGTGCCGTCGGTGACGACGACGGTCGGTCGGTCGCTCTGTGCCGTGGCCGTCCCTGCCGCCGCCACCGCCCCGAGGAGGGCGAACACCGCCAGCGTCACCGCGACGGCCGCGGTGCGACGACGGGTGTCGGCGAGTATCGAAATCGAACGTGTATGTCGTGTCATTAGTGGAATGATAATGGAATGGGGGCGTCCGGCGGGGCCGGTCGTGGTCCCGGTCGAGGCCCTTAGTTGACTTCCTCGTAGAGGTCGACGATGTCGTCGAAGTCGAGCTGCCCGTTCTCGTTGAAGTCGTACGCCGACTTGTTCATCGTGATGCTGTCGGCGTCGAAGTTGCTGAACAGGATCTCGATGTCCTCGTAGTCGAGGCGGCCGTTGCCGTTCAGGTCCTCGTAGCGGCCGTCGCCGTCGGGATCGGTCGGGGCACTGCCGCCCGTGACCGTCGGCGGACCGGTGACGAGGACACCCTCGCGGGCGTTGGCGTCGATGGGGTCGCCGGACTCGCCGTCCATCTGACTCACGTCGACGCTCAGGTCGGTCGTACCGGTGCTGTCGCCCCGCACCGTGAGGGTGGCGAGCGGGATTTTCCGACCGCCCGCTTCGACGTTGCGGTCGGTGTCGGCGACGCGAATCGTCACCGACGAGCCGTCCGAACTCAGGGAGCTCTCGGTGAGGCCGAGGCCGTCGGGGAACTCGACGCCGGTGATGCTGGCGACGTCGGGGTTCGAGACGGAGACGGTGACCTCGGCACCCGAGAAGCCGGTCGGGAGCGCGGAGGCCGTGAGGATCGCCGCGCCGGTCTGGCCGTAGCCGACGGCCACCGAGTCGACGTCGACCTGGACGTTCGGCTGGAAGACGTAGAGACCGTCGTTGGGATAGGATCGGGCGGGGCCGCCGAAGCCGTCCTCACAGCAGAGCACGCGGCCGTCACGCATCGTGTAGACGTTGTCGATGTTGCGGAGCGCGTCGTCGGCGTCCTGCGGCCCGTCGGTGAAGTCGGGGCCGACGATGACCGGTTCGAGCGTCGAGACGTTGTAGTTCGGTTCGAGTTCGGCGCGGTAGACGACGCCGCCGTCGACGCGGTCCATCTGCACGTCGCCCGTCTCGTCCGCGAGGTCGTCGTTGAACTCGGAGATACCGAAGTAGACGAAGTCACCGGGGCCGGCGTCGTCGACGCTGTCGACGCCCTCGGCCTTGTTGAACTCGATCGAGGCGCCGATCTCCTTCGCGGCCGCTCGGGTCTCTAGGAAGGGAACGCGGCGGAGGTCCTCGTCGACGCCGTCGGGGCCGTTCGCTTCCCACTGCGCGGCCCACTCGACGACCTCCTCGTTCGTGATGTAGTTCCGGTTGCCGTTCTCGATGACTTCGAGGTCGGCTTCCTTGATCGCCGCCGCCGGGTCCGTCTGCCAGTCGGTGTCGGCGTGGGTTTCGAGGTAGTCGACCTGGGTCACGTCGTCGTACTCGGCGATCCAGGACTCGACCTCGCCGTTCGTGGCGTGGCCGAGCGGAATCCAATCTATTTCGAGGTTGGTGTCGGCCGGGGAGTTGCGCTGCCCGGCTTCCTCAGCGTTCGCGGCGTCGTTCGTGATCTTCGGGGCGTAGAGCGTGCCCGCGATGTCGTCCGTGTTCTCGTAGCTCGGGATCGGCTCGTCGGCGACGAACTTGTAGATACCCTTGCTGTCGCCGTCCGAACAGCCGTAGATGGTCTTTCGATCGCCCTCGATGTCGGGCGCTTCCCAGGAGGCCCGGCCCGCGACGTAGTACTTCATGGGCTCCGGCTCCTCGGCGGTCGGCTCGCGGATGTCGACGTGGTAGCCGTAGCGGTACGGGTTCGGGTAGATGTCGTCGATGGGCGTCGTCGCGAGGTTGTCCTCGCCGCTCTGGTCGGACGGCTCCGCGCCGAGGTAGTATGCGAGGAACTCGACGCCGGTCATCGCCCAGTAGCCCTGGATGTACCAGCCCTCGACCTCGTCGTACGCGTCGACCGCGCCCTGGATCTCGGAGGGGTTCGGTCGGTTCCAGAACTGGCAGGCGCCGAGGATACCCTCGCCGCTGCCGGCCTCGACGATGTCGCCGACCGTGTTGGTCAGCGAGACGCGCGGATGCGCGTAGTTCTCCTCCGAGGAGACCATCGTTTCCCACGGACTGAGATCGCCGTAGCAGTTGATTCGCGTCCCGCCGAGTTCGCGGAACGCCTCGGTGTTGACGACGTTCATCGCGTCGTCGGGATCAGCGCTCCACTCGCCGTCCTCGTCTTGGCTGATGAAGATCCGCGAGATGACGCCGGGGCTGTTCTCCCAGTTGGTGTACAGATAGCCCTCGGTGCCGTCCTCGTCGGTGGCGACGAACTGGTTGCAGTCGGGATTGGTCCCTGCGCCGCCGTACTGGGTGCCGGCGAAGTTGTCCTGCGTGATGTCGGTTCCGTCCGGCGTCTGGGCGACGCCCATTCGCTCCTCGCCGCCGTTGATCGGCTGGCGACCCTGGAACAGGATCTCGTAATCGCCGGCTTCGGAGCGGACCTGTCGCTGTTTCGCCTCGGTGTCGGGAATCCCAACTTCGGAGAAGTCGTCATTGTTCCCGTCGAACTCGAAGTTGAAGCCGCTGAAGTAGCCGACCGCCGCGCGGTCGAACGGCTTCTGGTTCCCCTCCTCGGGGTGCTGGAGGCTGTACAGGAGCGAGCCGTCCTCGAAGACGAACGGTCCCGTCACCTCGGCCCCGAACGCCGTCGTCGAGAGGCGTTTCAGGCTCCCCTTGGCGCTCGGCGCGCCCGGCGTATCGCCCTCGGAGATTTCGGAGTTACTCGCGCTCGCAACCCCGGCGACGCTGGCGCCGAGAGCAGCAGCTGTTGACGTTGCCATCAGGCTTCGTCGAGTCAGATCGACCATGCGAGTGAATCGGCGGACCGCTCGGTAAAAGCAGTTTATATTGTTTCTATTTTGAAAGAAATAAAATGCGGAGTGGCGGGTGTGGGTGTGTGGCTCACAGTACGTCCCCAAAGTCGTACGAACACGCGTACGACCCTCCCCACCCGTGGTGCCTCTGACGGCTCATTCGTCGCTGGCGGCGCGGGCCGCCGCAACCGGTCGTCACACCCGTGGATAGATCGATTCGGTATATAAAATCGATCCGCCGGCTCTCAGCGGTGATAGCTGGACGCTCGCCGGATCGGAGGCGGGGGCCTACTGGCGCCAGTACTCCGGCGTCAGGCAGACGAGCACCGGGAGGATTTCGAGACGGCCGAGCCACATCAGGCCGACCATGAACAGCTTCGACGTGGCCGAGAAGTCGAGATAGCTCCCCATCGGGCCGACGACGCCGAAGCCCGGACCGACGTTGCCGAGGGTCGCCGCGACGGCGCTCATCGCCTCCAGCACCGACAACGAGAGGCCGACCCGCCCGGCGTCGAGAAAGAGCAGGCTCGTCCCGACGAAAAACATGACCAGATAGAGGACGGTGAACGTATAGATTCCCCGGATCGCCCGCTCGTCGACCGTCCGGCCGCCGAGACGAACCGGGCGCACCGCCTCGGGGTGTGCCGTCGTGAACAGCTCACGCCGGATCGATTTGAGGATGACGTACCACCGGACGACCTTGATCCCCCCGCCGGTCGAGCCGGCCGAGCCGCCGATGAACATGGCAAAGAGGAGGAGATACTGTGCGGACGGTCCCCACGCGTTGAAGTCGATGCTGGCGTAGCCCGTCGTCGTCACGAGCGAGACGACCTGGAAGGCGGCGTGTCGCAGCGCCGGTTCGACGGTCCCGATCAGCGTCGCCCGAACCCCGGCGAGATACGTCGAATCGTAAGTCGCCCCCGGCGGGACGAACGTCGCCACGCCGTTCCCGACGAACAGGAGCGCGGCGACCAATCCCGTGAGGACGGCCATCGCGCCGACGTAAAACCGGAACTCCGAGTCGCCGGGGAGGCGTTTCGGTTCGCCCGTCAACGCGTGCCAGAACAGCGCGAAGTTCGTCCCGGCGGCGATCATGAAGGGGATAATCAGCCACTGGACGGCCGCGGAGAAGGCTTCGATACTCCGGGCTTCGGGCGAGAACCCGCCGGTCGGCATCGTCGTTAGCCCGTGCGAGACGGCGTTGTACGCGTCCATCGCCGGCGCCATCCCGCCGAGGTGGAGACCGTAGAGCAGGAGCACCTCCAGTACCGTGAACCCGAGATACGCGCCCCAGAGCGCCCGCGCCGTCTCCGCGATGCGGGGTGTGAGTTTCTCGATGCCCGGTCCCGGCGCCTCGGCGTCCATCAACTGTGCGCCGCCGACGGAGAGTTCGGGGAGGATAGCCACCGCGAGGACGACGATTCCCATCCCGCCGAGCCACTGGGTGAGTTGGCGCCAGAGCATGATCCCGTGGCCGTGGGCGTCGAGCGAAATCGAGCCGAGGACCGTCGCCCCCGTCGTGGTGAAGCCGCTCATGCTCTCGAACAGCGCGTTCGCGGGGTTCGCGAGCGTCGACTCGGGCGCCGTCGCCGGGACGAACCCCGGCAGGCCGTACGCCTCGATCAGGTACGGGAGGGCGCCGACAACCGAGACGGCGAGCCACGTCGCGCCGACCATCAGAAAGCCCTCGCGGGCGCCGATGTCGGGGTCGGGACGCAGGCGTTCCAGCCCGCCGCCGACGGCGACGGTGACGAGCATCGTCACGAGAAAGGGGGCGACCGATTCGCCGTACGCGACGGCGACCGCCAGCGGAATCGCCAGCGGGACGGCGAGATATTTCAGCACACTCCCGACGAGACTGAGGCTCGCCCGGTAGTCGACGCGGACCATCGAAACGTTCGGTCCATCGGTGATCGGTGAAGCGGCTTTAAACTGCTGACATCCGCCTACAGCTTCGGCGTCACCTCGTCGACCACGCACGCGTCGAGGAAGACGACGACGTGGTCGCCGGGGTCGATCACGGTGTCGCCACGCGGCGTGATGAACCGGTCGCCGCGGGTGATGGCGCCGATGACGACGCCCGCGGGCAGGTCGGCGACCGACTCGTGGATCGGCCGACCCGCGAGGACGCTCTCCCCGTCGATCTCCACCTCGAGCACCTCGGCGCGGTCGCTCTCGATGATGGCGACGTTCTCCGCGCCGCCGTCGCGGGTGAAGCGGGTGATCTCTTCGGCCACCACCTCGCGCGGGTTGACGCCCACGTCGACGCCCACCGTCTCGAACAGTTCGACGTACTCCGTGGTGTCGATGATCGCGACGGTCCGGTCGACGCCGAGCCGCCGCGCCAGAAGTGAGACGAGGAGGTTCTTCTCGTCCGAGTCCAGTGCCGCGACGACGAAGTCGGCGTCGCCGACGTGTTCGCGCTCGAGGAAGTCGATGTCGGTCGCATCGTTCTCCATGACGACGGCGTTCGGGAGGTCCTCGGCGAGTTGGCGGGCGCGCGCGGCGTCCTGTTCGATCAGCCGCGGCTTGAACCCGCGCTCACCGAGCAGGCGGGCGACGTGGTAGCCGATTTCACTCCCGCCGACGATCACCACCTCCTCCGCCGTGCCCGGCGGCTCCTCCGGCGCGATGGTGGTCGCGAACCCGCGAACCGCCCGAGGGTTCCCGATCACCACCACCCGGTCGTGCTCGTGGAGGACCGACTCCCCCCGTGCGATCTCCAGGTCGTCGTCGCGGAGGATGGCCGCGAACGTGAGTTCCTCGAACCGATCCGCCTCGGCGACGGTCTGGTTCGTCACGGGACTGCCCGTCGGAATCTCGAACTCCGCCATCTGGACCCGCCCGCCGGCGAAGGAGTCCACGTCGCGGGCGGCCGGGATGCCGACCACGCGGACGATGGACTCGGCCGCCAGCAGGTTCGTACAGACGATGAAGTCGATGCCGAACGCGCGTTCGGAGCGCTCCCACGTCCGGAGGTACTCCGTGTTCTTCACGCGCGCGACGGTGAACGCGTCGCTTACGGCGCGGGTCGTCGCGCAGATGACGATGTTCGTCTCGTCGTCGTCGGTGCTCGCGATGACCATGTCGGCCTCGTCGAGGCCCGCCTCCTCCAGCGTCGACAGCGACGTGCCGTCGCCCTGAACGGCCAACACGTCCAGCGAGTACGTCAGTTCCTCGACCCGGTCGCCGTCTTCGTCCACCACGACGATGTCGTGGGTGCCGGCCAGGTCGGCCGCGATGCTCGACCCGACCTGCCCCGCCCCGACGATGATCACGTGCACGCCGGATCGCTCCTACCCATGCGCCCCTCTGCGGGCGCCCACCGTTTCACGATTTCGCTTATCGCCTACACCCCGCCCGGCACCTCGTGGACGACGAGTTCCACCTCGCGGCGCCGCCCCTCGACGTCCGCAACGATGCGCTCGACGACGCGTTCGGCCTCCTCGACGAGGATGGGCTTTACCTTCCCGACCACCCAGTCCAGCGAGACGAACCGCGGGAGGTCCAGCATGCCGCCACCGACGGAGTCGGAATCGAACTCGACTTCGAGGTGGACGCGACACGCCACCTCGGCGTCCGCGGGCAGTCCCCCCGGCACCGAATCGAGGGGTTCGACCCGCCAGTTCCCGTGGGCGTCGAGGTCCTTGATCACCCGCCAGTCGAGGCGGGTCGGCGAGTCGGCGTCCGTCACTTCCGTGTGGGCGGTGTAGGAGAGTTTCCACCACGCGAAGCGCAGGCGGTAGCGCGTCCCCGGCGAGCCGTCGCCGTTCGCGGTGACGCCCGTCAGGTACTTCGAATACCGCGCGTAGCGCGGGAAGTCCACGAGGAAGTCGTACACCTCCTCGGGCGGGAGGCAGACGACGGTGCTGACGTGGATGCGGTCCACGAGGATTCGTTGGACCGGATCGTGGTAAGCGTTCCGCGGCGTTCGAGTCGCGCGGCCGCGGCCCCGTCGCCCGCCTCCGACGCCGGACGATCAGAGCGGGTCGCCACAGTACTCGCAGGTCCCACCGGCCGCCGTGCGCGACCCGCAGTGTGGACAGTTCACGCGGTCCCTGCTCTCGTCCGCGGCGTCGTCGCCCAGGACCGACGCGGCGCCGAGGACGGCGATGCCGAGGAAGGCGGCGAGAAACCAGCCGAGCGGCCCCATCGTGAGGAGGGCGAACCCGACCACGACGGCCGGAATCCCGAACAGCGCGTAGAGCATGAGTTCGGACTCCCGCGTCATGATCGGCGCGACGCCCGCCGACGGAAAACCCGTTGCGGTGACCGTAAGGGCGATTTCAGTCTCCCGCGGGAGTGGAGCGGGATTTTTACTTCGTGCGCGCGTTCGACCGCTCGTGCCCGACCCGTTCGCCCGCGCCCTCCGAGACCACTATCGGGGCGAGCGCGACACCCCCCTCCTCGTCCACGGCGACGACGAGTCGCGCGTCCACCCGGTCGAGGAGTTCTACTTCGCGGCGGACGACGACGCGCTCCCGTGGATCGAGCGATGGCTCGGCGGCCCGCTCCTCGACCTCGGCGCCGGCGTCGGCCGCGACGCCCGGTACTTCCAGACGCGGTTCGAAACGGTCGCCGTCGAGGTGAGCGAACTGCTTGTCGAGACGATGCGCGACCGGGGCGTCGCGGACGCCCGTCGCGGCGACATGTTCGCCCTCCACGCCTCGTTCCCGCCCGACCGGTTTCGGTCGGTGCTGATCCGCGGGACGCAACTCGGCCTCGTGGGGTCGCTGGCGACGCTCCGCCAAACGCTCGCCGCCCTCGACGCCGTGACGACGGCCGAGGCGACGGCCGTCGTCGACGCCTACGACCCCCGTCATCCCGGCACGGCCGACCTGATCGGCTACCGCGCCGATCCGCGCGACGGCCTCGCCCGGCGGGTTCTCCGCTTCGAGTACGCGGGCGTGCGCGGCGACCCCTTCCGGTTCCTGCTGTTCGGCCCGGATCGACTGCGCTCGGCCGCCCGCGCGGCCGGGTGGTCGGTCGTCGCCGTCGACGCCCCGGAGACGGGGTACTACCGGGCGGCGTTGCGGGCGCGGTAGAAGGGACGGTCGGGACCGATACTCCCAGAGGGAGTATCGTAGGAGTCCGTACTGTTCTCGAGAAGCACCGAGGTCCAGTGGTAACAGATCTGGGTCGTACCCCCCGGTTGGCTACGATACTCCCGATCAGTCGTCGGCCACGGACGGTGCCACCGGCTCCGGGCTGGCGGTCGGGCGGTCCGAAACCGGCGTCCACTCGAGGCCGCCCGCGTAGTGGAACGCGCGGTGGTCCTGCTCCGGATCGACGACGGTCAGCGAGAGCCAGCCGTTGTCGAGGAGGCCGGCCACGTCCGCGTGGTCGGCCAGCACGTCGGTGACGCGGTCGACCGGCGCGTGGACCACCGTCGAGAGGCGGAGCGGCTGGTGATAGAGTTCGTCGGCCGCGCTCCACAGCGACTGGCGCGGGAGGCCGGTCAGCAGGTCGCCGCCGTTGCCCTGGTAGACGCCGACGTTGCCGACGGGGTTCTGGGTCACCTTCGACCCGCTCCCGTAGGCCGCGTTGTCGACCGTCGCGAAGTAGTACTGCGCGTTGATCCACTGGGTGACGACCATCGGCCCGGTCAGGATGGCTTCGAGGGCGTCGCCCTCGGGGTCGGTCCGCCAGTCGTAGGAGTGGAGAAAGGACCGGCCGTCCAGATTCAGGTCGTCGGTGAGCGCGCGCGGGCCGACGACGAAGCCCGCGTTGCCGGCCAGCCCCCACTCGGGACGGGTCTCGGCCCAGTCGGCGGCGCGACGCTCGGTTTCGCGGACGGCCGCGTCGGCGTCCGCACCCATGTCGCCCGCACGTTCGGCGGCCGCCCCGGCGCGGGCCGTCGCGAGGTCCGCGCGGAGCTGTTCGATGTCGTCGGCGTGTGTCTCGGGCACGTCGCCGGCGTACAACTCGATTTCGTCGGTCGTCGTGTTGTGCTCGGCGGCGACGAAGACGGTGTCCGCGGGCACGTCGATGCCGCGGTCACGGAGGCGCGTTTTGACCGCCTCGTCGTTGCAGATGGCGGCGAGGACGCGGGCGTTCGGCCCGCCGGCGTTGCCGGCGCAGGCGCCACAGTCGAGACTGGAGTCGAACGGGTTGTTCGCCGTCTCGCTGGCGTGGCCCGTGAAGACGACGAGGCGGGCGAACGCCTCCCAGCCCATGCACTCGAACGCCGTCGCGGCGTACTCGACCTTCTCGTCGAGCGCGAGGCCCTCGCGGAGTTCGGTGATCGCGTCGGGGTTGTAATCCACCGTCGGCGCACAGAACTCGTGGGCGTCGGGCGTCCGGTCGTCGACGGCGTCGAGCAGGTCGTGGACGCGCCCCGGCAGGAGCGTCCGCGCGGTCAGGGAGGCTCCGTACCCCGCGCCGGCACCCTCGACGAAGCTGAACGCCGTCGCGGCGTTGGCTTTGAGGCGTTTCACCGCCGCCGCCCCGGCGTCGAGCGCGGCGTGCCAGCGGTCGTGGGCGTCACGCTCGCCGTCGGTCGTCGTCGGACGCTCCGCGATGCGGTGTTCGGCGTCGAGGATGGGCGGGCAGGCGTCGACGGTCACGTCCGAATCGTAGCCGGCGTAGCGCATCGGCACGCCGAAGAAGCCGGCGTAGCCGTGGGTTTCGTAGTCGCCGGCGGCTTCGACGTGACGGCGGATGATCTCCGAGCGCGTGTCGATACAGAAGACGAGTTGGGCGTCCGGGCGGCCGTCGTCGGACGACCCGGCGACCGACGCGCTCGCGTCGGTGAGGGCATCGACCAGTTCGGTGCGGTACGTCGCCTCCCACGCCGTTAGCCACACCTCGGGGAGCGGGACGGCGTCGTCGTCGGCCGCGGCGTCCGCGTCGTCCGCCGGCGGGGCAAGGGGCGCGTCGAACAGGTCGACGAGCGCCAGGCGGACCGCCAGATATCCGGCGAGCGTGATCGGATACGTCGACTGCCAGGCGTCGTCGTCGGCCGCACGGCGTTTCAGGAAGCCCGTCCAGCCGGGGAGCGCGGCTAGCTGGAACTCGAAGACGTCCCGCCACTCGCCGACCGGCTTCGCGTCGAGGCAGTCGCGGATGGCGTCGACGGGGCGGTCGGGCAGGGCGGCGATGGCGTCCCCGTCGGGAACGTCGCCGTCGTGGGGCGCCACGGCGCGGAACGCGGCGTAGAACCCCTGCTCGCGGTTCGGCATGGGCCACTCCGCCCGCCCCTGATCCATGAAGGCCGCCAGCCACTTCGTCAGGACGGCGTCGACCCGATCGGTGGCCGGCGTCGTCGAGTCGGGACTCTCGGCCGGCGACTCGGCGGCCAGCCGGTCGAGCGACGCCTTGGGGTCGGCGTCGGAGCCGTGGGCGGTTAGTGCGCCCGCGAGCACGTCGCGGTCGATCCGTCCGGCCTCCAGCGCACGGCGGAAGACGTCGGCGCTCGGGTAGCCGTCGCCGCCAAGGAGCCGTTCGGCGTCGGCGACGGCCGCGTGGAACGGCCGGTCCTCGAAGCCGGCAAGCGGGTTGGCCGTGACGAACGAGTGGAGCGGCCAGACGGACCCGACCGCGTCGGCTGCCGCGTCGATACTCTCCTCGATGGCGGGTTCAGTACTCATTGTATTCCTCCGTCGTGGTCAACAGCGTGTCGGACGTGGGTTGGCTGGCGTTCAACAGGGCGACGTACAGGCGCTCGCTGTGCCGGTAGACGCCGCTCTCGACGGCGAGATACGCGACGACGAACGCCGCGGCGACGAGTCCGTGGACGGGCGTCAGCGCCACGGGCTGGCCGACCGCGGGGAGGCCGGCCAGGGCCCCCTCGATCAGGCGGTAGATGCCCGCGTAGACGGCGAGCGCGGGGAGAGCGACCAGCGGAACCCCCCCGTAACGAATCGCGGCCGGCAGGTCGGCGCGGCCCACGACGCCGCGGGCGGCCTGCAGGACCGTCAGAACGACCAGCAGCGTGAGCAGGAGGCCGCTTCCCTCGCCCTTGCCCGTGAGGGTGGCGAACAGAGCGCCGCCCGCGAGCGCCGTGAGGACGACGACCACGAAGCCGAGGGGACCCGTTCCGTCCCCGGTCGTCCCCGTCGGGCTCCGGTGTTCGACCCGGCTTCCCGACGCGAGGAACTGGTACGCCTTGTAGAACCCGTGCAGGATCAGGTGGGTGACGGCGGCGCCGAAAAAGCCCAGCCCGGCCTGCACGATCATGAAGCCCATCTGACCGACGGTCGAGCAGCCGAGTTTACTTTTGATATCCGGACGAACGGTCTTCAGGAACTTCCCCAACAGCGCGCTCGTCGCGCCGACGAGCACGATGACGAGCATGACGCCGGCGTCGACGGTGACGACCGGCGCGAACCGGGTCAGGAGGATGCCGCCGGCGTTGACGAAGCCGGCGTGCATCAGCGCCGAGGCGGGCGTCGGCGCCGTCATCGACGAGAGGAGCCACGTATGGAAGGGGACGAGCGCCGACTGGATCATCGCCGCCAGCAGAAGTGCGCCGGCGGCGACGAGCACGGCCGGCGACGAGTCGACGGCCGACGCGACATCGGAGACGGTCGTCACTCCAGTGTCCCACCACAGGATCAGGAAGGCAACGGCGAGCGACGCGCTACTCGCGAGGAAGTACCGGCGAGCGAGCGAGGCCGCCGCCTCCGCCTGTGGCCAGCCGTTCACGTGACCGATCAGGCCCGCCATCACCAGCCCCATCGCGAGCCACGCGAGTCCGAACAGGGCGAGGTGGTCGGCCGCGACCAGCACCATCACGATCAGGGTGAACGCGAACACGCGCCAGAAGAACC
>Ga0209946_1000684_pt1 | contig 13884 bp, 11 predicted proteins | sample SalPon2_A_H2O_MG_FD_185704 | JGI IMG/M metagenome (GOLD analysis project Ga0209946, IMG submission 185704) | Salt pond water microbial communities from South San Francisco under conditions of wetland restoration - Salt Pond MetaG R2_A_H2O_MG... | ecosystem: Environmental > Aquatic > Non-marine... | reverse complement strand
TACGGCCGCGCCGAGCTGTACACCTGTATCCCGAGCCGCGTGACGGCGGAGCTGTTCGATGAGGTCGCCGCGAGCGTGCTGATGAGCGCGACCCTTCGGCCGTTCGACGTCACCCAAGAGGTGCTCGGGCTCGAAGACGTCGCCTCGCTCGCGTACGAGATGGGGTACCCGGAGGCGAACCGCCGGACGTTCGCGGTCGACACCCCACCGCTCTTTGCCGCCGAGCGCAGCGACACCGAAACCCAGGAGACGGTCTCGACGCTGCTTCGGGACGCAATTCGTTTCACCCCGGGGAACACGCTCGCGTTCTTTCCCTCGTACGCGGAAGCCGAGCGCTACTACGAGCGGCTCGGCGGTGGCCGCGACGGGGTGGCCGGGGGCGACCTCGGACCGCTCTACCTCGATGGGCCTAGCGAGGACGAGGCGGCGCTTCGCCGGGCATTTGTCGAGCAGAACGACGCCGCACTGTTCACCTCGCTGTGGGGGACGCTCACAGAGGGAGTGAGCTTCGACGACGACGACGCCCGGACCGTCGTCGTCGTGGGCGTGCCGTATCCACACCTTTCGGACCGGATGGAGGCAGTCCAGGCGGCGTATAGCCGCGCGTTCGCCGACCACGACCGCGCGCGAGACCCTGGGTGGGCGTACGCGGTGGAGGTGCCGACGATTCGGAAGACTCGCCAGGCACTCGGGAGGGTCGTCCGCGGACCGTCCGACTACGGCGTTCGGATCCTGGCCGACCGGCGGTACACCGCCGCAGACATGGGAAAATACTCGGTGCGGGGGTCGTTCCCGCTCGAAGAGCGCGAGGAGCTGATAGACGTCGACCCGGGGAAACTGAAGTTCGCGATGTTGAACTTCTATCGCGACCACGACGCATACGACGGACCGCCGCCTGACCCGTGAGCGACGCCGCACGCGGCATCGATCGGGCGGCGTCGGTCTCCCCACGAGACGTGCGTGGGGCAGCGATCACCCTGGTCGCGTCGAGAGCAGCAGCGCGATACCGCCGATGACGACGCCGACGAGGACGGTGACGACGGCGTGGATGAGCGTCAACACCGCGACGACCCGCGGCGGCTGCTCGTAGCTCCACCGGAACATGACCGCGTCGAGTGCGAGTGCGACGGTGACCGTCACTGCCGCCGGGATCGAGAGCCCGCCGGCGACGACGCTCGTGATCGCGGGCAGCGGGCCGACGTAGAGCGCGCGTCGGGGGTCGACGTCGCCGAGGACGTTCCGGGCGGCGACGTGGGCGGTCACGGAGAGGAACAGCGCGAACGCGACGGTGGTCACCAGCACCGCCGCCGGCGTCACGGGCTGTGCAGACATGCAAATCGGTACGCGACCGGACGACAAAGTATCGACGGGATCGGTCGGCGTAGGGGGAGTACCCGTGGTTCACCGCACGGGCCGCTAGGGGGCGTTCACCCGAGCAGGCCGAGGTCGGTGAGCTTCGCCGTGATCACGTCGACGGCGTCGATGGCGTCTTGCGGGTCGGTCCCGCCGGTGACCACGAGTTTGCCGCTGCCGAACAACAGCGCGACGACGTCCGGGTCGTCGATCCGGTAGACCAGTCCCGGAAACTGCTCGGGTTCGTACTCGATGTGCTCTAATCCGAGGCCGATGGCGATCGCGTTGAGGTTGAGGTCTGCGCCGAGGTCCGCGGAGGTGACGACGTTCTGGACGGTGACTTCGGGGTCGTCGTCGATCGGGATACGGAGCGCCCGCAGCTTCTCGAAGACGAGGTCGAGACTCTCGTGGACGGCGTCGGTCGAGTTAGCACCAGTGCAGACGATCTTGCCGGATCGGAAGATGAGCGCCGCAGACTTCGGCTCCGTGGTTCGGTAGACCAGACCGGGGAACTGCTCGGGATCGTAGTCGGCACCTTCGAGGTCCATCGCGACGCTCTGGAGGTCGAGCTCCTGCCCGATCCCGGTAGAGGCGACGACGTTCTCGACGGTTATCGTGTCCTTCGGGTCGGCCATTCCGGCGTACCTACAGGGGTGGGTAAGTTAAAAAAGTCGGTCAGCGGTCGCCGTCGGCGCTCCGAGATCGCCAACGCAGGTGCCGCGTGGGCGCGCGCACTCCGGCCAGCCCGGGCACACCCGATCCGTCACGCTCATGCGGTGGGCTCACCGACGCACGGAGGTGTACTGGCTCGAACTGGCCGGCGAGGCGGACGCGTTCGCGGCCGCCGAAGCGGCGACGACCGCCGCGGGAGTCCGCATCCTCGCGCCCGGAGTCGCGAGCGCCAAGAGCGTCGGCTCGACCGCAGATGCACTGGCGTACACCCGCCGAGTCTGTACGGCGATCGGGCGAGCCGACGCGGACGTCGACGCCGCGGTCGCTGCCCTCGAGGCGGCTCCGTTGTCTCGGACCGGCACCGTCGCCGTGCGGGCGCGAAACGTCCGCAACTCGACGGCAGTCTCGACGACGGCCGCAGAGCGGTCCCTGGGGCGTGTGCTCGTCGACCGCGGGTTCGACGTCGACCTCGAGACGCCGGACCACGTGCTGCGGGCGCTGTTCGCCGCCGGGCCACGGGCCGAACACGACGCAGTCGACGGGGCCGATGGGGGGCGGGCGGCGCTGTGTGCGCTCGGCTGGGTCGCCCACGAGCCGTCGCGCGCGTTCGCACCGGATCCGACGGACCGTCCGTTCTTCCAGCCGGGAAGCATGGCGCCCGCCGACGCTCGGGCGTACGTGAACCTCGCCGGAGCCGCCCCCGGACGGACGGTACTCGACCCGATGTGTGGAACCGGCGGCCTCCCGATCGAAGCCGGCCTCGTCGGCGCGGACACCGTCGCGTGTGACGCGCAGGCGAAGATGGTCACCGGCACGCGCGAGAATCTCCGCGCGTGCCTCGACGACCCGAGCGAGCGAACGACGGCCGCGCGACGAGCGGGGTCGACGCCGACGTGGCACGTGCTTCGTGGCGACGCGACGACGCTCCCGGTCGACGACGACGCCGCGGACGGAGTCGTCTTCGACGCGCCGTACGGCCGGCAGTCGAAGATCGCCCGCCACGAACTGGCCGAACTCGTCGCCGGCGCGCTCGAAGAGAGCGCCAGGATCGCTGCGCGTGCCGTCGTGATTGCCGACCGGGATTGGCGCGGGCTCGCACGGGGTGCCGGGTGGGTCGTCGACGCGAGCTTCGACCGGCGGGTCCACCGATCGCTGACGCGTCGGGTCCTCGTCTTGAGCCGCGCGTGACCGGGCGCGCTGGCGACGAACGAGCCGGATTTTGGCGTCGCCGCGCCGCGGGCAATGGTTAAGTGAGCGGCGCGAGGTTGGTTCACCATGGTCGGGGACGGCGGCGACGACATGCTCTCGTGGGACGAGTCGGTGTTTCGCGAGGAGGCCGTCTTCGAGATCGACCACGTCCCGGAGACGTTCCGCCACCGCGAGAGCCAACTCGAGAGCCTGAAGTACGCGCTCCGGCCGGCCGTTCGCGGCTCACGACCGCTGAACACGGTCGTGCGCGGTCCGCCGGGGACGGGCAAGACGACCGCGATCCAGAAGCTCTTCGGCGAGCTCACAGCGCGGACCGAGGTGCGGACGGTGCGGGTCAACTGTCAGGTGGACTCGACGCGGTACGCCGTCTTCTCACGGCTCTTCGAGGGGATATTCGAGTACGAGCCGCCCTCGTCCGGAATCTCGTTCAAGAAGCTGTTCAGCCAGATCACCGACCGTCTCGTCGAAGAAGACGAGGTGCTCGTCGTCGCGCTCGACGACGTGAACTACCTGTTCTACGAGAACGAGGCGTCGGATGCCCTCTACTCGTTGCTGCGCGCACACGAGGCACACGCGGGCGCAAAGATCGGTGTGATCGTCGTCTCATCGGACCTCGGACTCGACGTCATCGACGACCTCGACGGCCGCGTGCAGTCGGTGTTCCGCCCGGAGGAGGTGTACTTCCCGGTGTACGACACCCCAGAGATCGTCGACATCCTCCGCGAACGAGCGAGACGCGGCTTTCACGACGACGTCGTCGACGAGAAGACACTCGAGCGGGTCGCCGCGTTGACCACAGAGAGCGGCGACCTTCGGGTTGGCATCGACCTGCTTCGGCGGGCAGGGCTCAACGCCGAGATGCGTGCCTCGAAGACGATCGAGACCGAAGACGTCGAAGCCGCCTACGACAAGTCAAAACACGTTCACCTCTCGCGGTCGCTTCAGGGCCTCTCGGACTCGGAGCGGGCGCTCGTCCGGGTGCTCGCCGAACACGACGGCGAACGGGCCGGGGCCGTCTACGACGCCTTCCACGCGGAGACCGACCTCGGGTACACCCGCTACTCGGAGATCGTCAACAAACTCGACCAGCTCGGCGTGATCGACGCCGAGTACACCGACGTCGAGGGACGAGGGCGATCGCGGGCGCTCTCGCTGGCGTACGACGCGGACGCGATCCTCGACCGGCTGGAGTGAGCGGTCCGCACGGCTCCGTGCCGACGCCTTTTCAATCGCGCCGGACACACGGGGGACATGAAGTCGAGCGACGGCAGCGAGGCGATGAAGCGGCGGGCCGGCGAGTCGGCTGCCGAGGTGGTGACCGACGGCGACGTGGTTGGGCTCGGAACGGGTTCGACGGCGGCACACGCGATCCGAGCACTCGGCGAGCGCGTCGCCGACGGGCTCTCGATCACCGGCGTCACGACCTCGTTCGCCAGCCGCGAACTCGCGCTCGACGCCGGGATCCCGCTCGTCGACCTCGCGACGGTCACCGGTCCGGGCGCCGGCGGGATCGACGTCGCCGTCGACGGCGCCGACTGCGTCGCTGGCGGCGACCTCATAAAGGGGGGCGGTGCTGCCCACGCCCGCGAGAAACTCGTCGACGCGGCCGCGGACCGGTTCCTCGTCGTCGCGGACGCGACGAAGTGTACCGACGTCCTCACACACCCGGTCCCCGTCGAAGTGTTGGCGAGCGGCCGCGGTGTCGTCAAAGCGGCGGTCGCGGCCGCGGGCGGCGACGCGACGCTGCGGCGAGCCGAGCGAAAAGACGGACCGGTCGTCACCGACAACGGTCACCTCGTGCTCGACTGTGAGTTCGGTCCGATCACGGATCCGGCGGCGCTGGCGGGGACGCTCGCGGAGACCCCCGGGGTCGTCGAACACGGACTGTTCGTCGGGCTCGCAGACGAGCTCCACGTCGGAACCGAAACCGGCGTCGACGTCACGGAGCCGGGGCGGGAGTGACCGGACGGGCCACGGCGAACGCAGCACGGGAGCCCGAGACGGCCGCGACGCTCCGGGTGTGAGAATAAAACGACAGAGTAGAGCGCCTTACAGGTCGCGGGGCTGGACCGTCTTCCGGTCGTTGGCCTCGGCGCGGCGGGCGGCGTCTTCGAGCAGCTCGGTCACTTCGTCGTCCAGCGCATCGTAGAAGTCCGACGCGACGTTCTTGTCCTCCAGCGCTTCCTTGACTGCCGCTTTGACAATGAGGTCTGCCATGCGCTCTCGACTACCCGGCCATAGTTAATAAGCGTTCCTGAATTCTGCCGCGAGGGGGCCCGTGCCGGCAGATAACGGGAGGGGTGGAGACGGATCGTAGCACAGACCCGTCGGGGGTGTGTCGCGTCGTCAGTCGGCGCGGGCAGAAACGCTCCCCCAGACGACACATCAGAGAGCAGATCGACGGCTACGAGGCCGTGGACCGCAAAGAACTGGTCATGCACGCGCCAGACGGTACCGACGAGGAGGAGACTGGACGTGGGCCGACGGAGACGGACGGGACGCCAGCCCGGGAGACGCTCGAGGCCCTCGCGGTGGGCGACATCGGCGTCGAAGAAGCAGAGGCACGGCTCACGGGATACGCGACGACGGCGGCGGGGCGGTTCGACGCCGATCGCGACCGGCGACGCGGGATTCCGGAGGCGGTGCTCGCCGAGGGCAAGCGTCCGGTCGAGGCCGCGTCGCTTGCGAAAACGGCGCTCGAGACCACCGGCCGGGCGATCGTGACGCGGGCGACGGCCGAGCACGCGGCGGCGATCCGCGAGACCGTCGACGCCGACGCCCCCGACGCGACCGTCGAGCACGACGAGGTGACGCGGACCGTCGTGGTCCACGCGGCGGCGTACGAGCCGCCGTCACTCGACGTAGGGGTCGCGGTGGTGGCCGCGGGGACGGCCGACGCGTCGGTGGCAGGCGAGGCCGCAGTGGTCGCTCGCGAGGTCGGCGCCGACGTGGACCGGATACGCGACGTCGGCGTGGCGAACCTCGACCGGCTGCTCGACCAGCTCGGGCGAATCCGCGAGGCCGACGTCGTGGTCGTCGCGGCCGGCCGGGAGGGGGCGTTACCGACGGTGGTCGCCGGGCTCGTCGCCGCACCCGTGATCGCGGTGCCCGTGGCTTCGGGGTACGGCGAGGGGGGCGACGGCTCCGCGGCGCTCGCCGGCGCGCTCCAGTCGTGTACCGTCCTCACGACGGTGAACGTTGGGGCTGGATTCGTCGCTGGCGCGCAGGCAGGGCTGATCGCTCGGGCGATCGCGGGAGAGGACGGGTCGTGAGCGACCACCACGTGTACGTGATCGAGTGTGCCGACGGGAGCCTGTACACCGGGTACACGACCGACGTAGAGCGACGGGTGGCCGAGCACGACGCGGGCGAGGGCGCAAAGTACACCCGCGGGCGAACGCCGGTGACGCTGCGACACGTCGAGTCGTTCGACTCGCGCTCTGTGGCACTGTCGCGAGAGCACGCGATCAAGTCGCTGTCACGCGCCGAAAAAGAGCGGCTGGTAAAAGAAAGCGACCGAGACGGCACCAGCGACTGACCACGGTGCTGGCGCGAGGAACCGAACACGCGCCGAGCCGCTCACTCGACGAGGCGTTCGATTTCCGTGACGAGGATTCCGCTGGCACCGACCGTCTGCAGCTCGGCTATCGTCGCGAAGACGTCGTCGGCCTCGACGACGGCGTGGACCGCGACCATCCCGTTGCCGTGCTCGTCGGCCTCGACGTCCATCACGGTCGGGCCGCCGAGTCCGGGGATCACAGATTTCACCTCCGCGAGGCGTGCCTTCGGCGCGTTCATCATGAGGTACCGTCGTCCGTCCGCCGCGAGCACCGACTCGAAGGCGGTACGGACCTGCTCGACTTTCGGGTCGGTCGTGACGTCCGGGCGGGCGAACAGCCGTACCGACGAGTCGAGGACCTCGTCGACGACCGCGAGCCGGTTCACCTGCAGGGTCGTCCCCGTCGAGGTGATGTCGACGATAGCATCGGCCATGTCGACGTGTGGCGTCAGCTCCGTCGCGCCGGTGACCGTGACGACGTCGGCGTCGACGCCGACTCGGTCTAAGTAGTCGCGCGTGACGGTCGGGAACTCGGTGGCGATAGTCGCGCCCGCGAGGTCGGCGGGGGTCGTCACCGCGTCGCCCTCGGGGGCCGCGAGCACGAGTCGGCAGGAGCCGTACTCGAGGTCGAGCAGGTCGACGAGGTCGTCTGCGTCCGCCGCGGCCGGCGTGGGCGCGACCCCGCCCGATTCGGCGGCCTGGTCGAGGCCGGTGACGCCGAGGTCGGCTGCCCCGTCGCGAACGTACTCCGGGATGTCGGCTGCCCGCGCGAAGAGGATCGTCACGTCGGGATCGACCGTGTCGGCGTACAGCTGGCGGTCGGCGGTCTCCTCGACGTGGAGCCCCGCGCGCTCGAGCAGCGAGACCGTCGGATCGTGTAAGCGGCCCTTGTTGGGGACGGCGATGCGCATAGTCGGGGAGTCGCAGGGGGACGTGGAAACGCTTTCGTCCGGGGACGCGGAGACGGGGTCCACCGAGTGGTGCGGTGGCGCGTGCCTGCGAGCGGCCGGCGAGGGCGGCCGCGAGTCAGCACGCGCGAGGGACGCCGCGAACGCCCGCAGGGCGTGAGCGGCGAGGCTGGGGAGGCGTGAGGTGCGGTCGCTGTGCGGGATGGAACGATACGGTCGCTGTGTGGGACGAGACGAAACGAGGCGATCCGAAACGAGGCGATCCGAAGCGAGGCAGGACACGGATCCCGGGCGCCGTGAGTGAGTACGAGGACGGCGCCACGACACGAGCACCTCCCGCTTCGATAGCGCCGCGCCCCTCAAGTGCCTCGCCGCCCAACGACGCGTATCGTGAGCGACGCCGACTCACCCCTCTCTGAAGACCGCCCGACCGTCGACCGCTCGCTCCGGGTCGACGCCCCGTTCGAGCCCGCGGGCGACCAACCCGAGGCGATCGAGGAGCTGGTCGCAGGGTTCGACTCGGGCGCCGACGAACAAACCTTGCTCGGCGTCACCGGCTCCGGGAAGACGAACACCGTCTCGTGGGTCGCCGAGGCGCTCGATCAACCGACCCTCGTCCTCGCACACAACAAGACGCTCGCCGCCCAGCTGTACGAGGAATTCCGAGAGCTGTACCCGGACAACGCCGTCGAGTACTTCGTCTCCTACTACGACTACTACCAGCCGGAGGCGTACGTCGAACAAACGGACACGTTCATCGACAAGGAAATGTCGATAAACGAAGAGATCGACCGACTGCGACACTCCGCAACGCGCTCGCTTCTCACCCGCGACGACGTGATCGTCGTCGCCTCCGTCTCTGCGATCTACGGGCTCGGCGACCCGGGGAACTACAGAGAGATGGCCTTAGAGCTCGCGGTCGGCGACCAGGTGGGCCGCGAGACGCTGCTCGCCCGGCTCGTCGACCTGAACTACGAGCGCAACGACGTCGACTTTACTCAGGGGACCTTCCGCGTCCGCGGGGACACCGTCGAGATCTACCCGATGTACGGCCGGTACGCGGTGCGCGTCGAGCTGTGGGGCGATGAGATCGACCGGATGCGGAAGGTCGACCCGATGAAAGGCGAAGTCGTAAGCGAGGAGCCGGCGGTCATGCTCCACCCCGCAGAACACTACTCGATCCCCGACGAGCAGCTGGAGCAGGCGATAGCGGAGATCGAGACGCTGATGGACGAACGCGTGCGGTACTTCGAACGACAGGGCGACCTCGTCGCCGCCCAGCGGATAGAAGAACGCACCACCTTCGACGTCGAGATGCTGCGCGAGGCGGGGTACTGCTCGGGGATAGAAAACTACTCCGTTCACATGGACGACCGCGACCCAGGCGACGCGCCGTACACGCTGCTCGATTACTTCCCCGACGACTTCCTCACCGTGATCGACGAGTCACACCAGACGCTCCCGCAGATCCGCGGACAGTTCGCCGGCGACAAGTCCCGGAAGGACTCGCTCGTCGAGAACGGCTTCCGGCTGCCGACCGCCTACGACAACCGCCCGCTCACCTTCGAGGAGTTCGAAGCGAAGACCGACCGGACGCTGTACGTCTCGGCGACGCCCGGCGAGTACGAGCGCGAGCAGTCGGCGAACGTCGTCGAACAGATCGTTCGGCCGACGCACCTCGTCGACCCGAGAGTGGAGATCACCGAGGCGACGGGCCAGGTCGACGACCTCCTCGACCGGGTCGACGAGCGGATCGACCGCGACGAGCGCGTGCTCGTCACCACGCTCACGAAACGAATGGCAGAGGACCTGACCGAGTACTTCGAGGAGGCCGGCGTCGACGTCGCGTACATGCACGACGAGACCGACACCTTAGAGCGCCACGAGATCATCCGCGACCTCCGGCTCGGGACCATCGACGTGCTCGTCGGGATCAACCTCCTTCGGGAGGGGCTCGACATCCCGGAGGTGAGCCTCGTCGCGATCCTCGATGCCGACCAGGAGGGGTTCCTCCGCTCGACGACGACGCTCGTCCAGACGATGGGGCGGGCCGCCCGCAACGTCAACGGCGAGGTCGTGTTGTACGCCGACCGCGTGACCGACTCGATGCAGGCGGCGATCGACGAGACCCAGCGGCGGCGTGAGATCCAACTCGAGTACAACGACGAGCACGGCCACGAGGCGACGACGATCGACAAGCCGGTCGGCGAGACGAACCTGCCGGGCTCGAAGACCGACACCTCGTCGGTACGCGTCGGCGACGTCGAGAGCGAAGCCGAGGCGAGTGCGCAGATCGAGACGCTCGAAGACCGGATGAACGAAGCCGCGAGCAACCTCGAGTTCGAGCTCGCCGCAGACATCCGCGACCGGATTCGGGAGCTCCGTCAGGCGTTCGAGCTCGAGGCGGACGACGGCGTCCCCGCGCCCGTCGGTGAGGAGTGAACACGGCGGTCACGAGCGATCGCTGGAGCTCCAACGTGAGTTCTATTCGACCACAACCGCGTCGTGTCGAGTGCGTCGTAGCCGCCGCTCACCGACCGGGGCGCTCGCTCTCCGTTTCCAACTCCACGTCGCGGTCCGCCTCGCGCTCGAGTTCGTCGCCGTCGGCGTCGGGGACGGCCGCGTCTGTGACGGCCGCCTCGTCGTCGCCGACCGTCTCGAGCTCCTCGAGCATCTCGTCGATGTCGTCGAGCCCGAGCATGGCGCGGGTGTCGTCGTCGAACTCGAGCCCCTCGAGCCCCTCCATCTGTTGGGCGTCCGACCCAGAGAGTCCCTTCCCGTAGCGACCAACCAGACTCGTGAGCTCCTGTGGCACGACGAAGGTGGTCGAGTCGCCCTGACCGATCTCGGCGAGCGTCTCCATTCCCCGCTCGATGATTGCGCGCTCACCCATCGACTCGGCAGAGCGCGCGCGCAACACCGTCGAGATGGCGTCTCCTTGTGCTTCGAGGATCTGGCTTTGTTTTTCACCCTGTGCGCGGATGATGTTGGATTGTTTGTCACCCTCCGCCTGCTCGACCGCCGAGCGTCGTTCACCCTGCGCTTCGAGGATCATCGCGCGACGGCGTCGCTCCGCGGACGTCTGTTGTTCCATCGCGCGCTTGACGTCGGTAGAGGGGCTCACCTCGCGGACCTCGACGCCCTCGACGCGGATCCCCCACTCGTCGGTCGGTTCGTCAAGCTCCTCGTTGATTCGGTCGTTGATCTGCTCGCGTCGCGAGAGCGTGTCGTCGAGTTCCATGTCGCCGAGGACAGCCCGGAGCGTGGTCTGTGCGAGATTCGAGGTCGCTTTCTTGTAGTCGTCGACCTCTAAGAACGCGCGCGTTGCGTCCATCACCTTGATGTAGACGACCGCGTCGGCCGTCACCGGCGAGTTGTCCCGGGTTATCGCCTCTTGGCGCGGCACGTCGAGCGTCTGTGTCCGCATATCGAACGCGTACGTCCGCGAGACGAACGGCGGAATCAGGTGGACGCCCGGTGACAACAGCGTTCGGTACTCGCCGAAGACGGTGAGCGCCTCCTTCTCGTAGGCGTCGACGACCTCGACCGCGCTGGCGACGGTGACGAGCGCGAGGAGGATAGCGAGTACACCGATGCCGAAGACGAGACTCTGACGCAACACCGCGACGCCGACGACGACGGCGGTCGCCACCGCCGTATACTGCCAGACGCTGTCGGGGACCGCCCCGAGCAGCGCGGAGAGCGTCGGCGGTTCGCCCGGAGACCCGTTCGTTCCCATACGTATGAGTGGGGGTCGACGCTGTTAACGCTTCGCACGAGGCGCGCGTGAAGGGGCGAAACGCGGACCGGGTCGTCTCGCGACGGCCGTCGTCGGGTCGGCTCAGGCGGTCGCGTACGTGTTCGTCCGGGTCGCCAACACCAGCGCGGCCGCCGGGAGGAACACGAACGCGGTCACGAGCGCGAACGTCATCGCGAGCGCGACTGCGATGCCGAAGTTCGCGAGCACCGGGAACTGTGAGATCCCGAGCGCGCCGAATCCGAACAGCGTGGTCGCACCGGAGCCGATCACCGGCCGCGACTTCCGCACCATCGCCTCGCGCATCGCCTCGGTTGGCGTCGACCCATGCGTGAACAGCTCCTCTTTGAACCGCTCGTGGACGTGGATCCCGTAGGTGATCCCGGCCCCGAGCGCGATCGAGCCGGTCGCGACGGTGAGCGGGTTCCACGGGATCCCGAGGGTGTACATCGCCATCGAGATCAGCATGACCGCACTGATCGCGACGCTGACGACGAGCAACACGGACTCGCGCAGCGACCGAAGCGCCAACGCGAGGAAGATCGTCGCCATCCCGAAGCTCAGTATCGTCATCGGGTCGCGCCCGGAGGTCACGTTCTCGATGACGTTCCGGTTGACGACCGGCTTGCCGGTCACCGCCGTCCGCTCGGTCGAGAGGTGCTTGTCGGCTATCGCCTCGGTGTCGTCGATCAGGTGTCGAACCTCCTCGCCTTCGATGTCGGCGACGAAGAGCTGGATGATGAACCGGTCCGGCGTCTCCTCACGGCTTCCGACCGGCATGAGCTCGGAGGCGGCCTGCTGTTCGGCGAGGTCGATCACGCGCGCACGGCTCTCCGGGATCTCCCCGCCGTTCGCCATCTCGACGGCGGTCACCGGACTCATCGCCGCGTTCACGTCTGGATGGTCCTCGATTTCAGTCTCGAACGCCGAGGCGCGTTCGAACGTCGTCGGTGAGTAGGCGTCTTTCCCCTCGACGACGAGGTACATCACGCTCGGGCTCTCTGCTGTGTCCTCGAGACTTTCGAGGTCGTCGCGTTGTTCGATGTCCGGCCAGTAGTCGAGCATCTCCTGGGTGGTCGGCACGTCGTGATAGACGGCCGCCCCGCCGCCGATGGCTCCGACCATCAACAAGAGCACTAAGAGCGGTGCGGCGGCGATACCGCCCGAGAGCGCGCCGATGAAGCGCTCGAAAGCGGGGTCGTCGCTGCCGACGACGCCAGTAGACGGTCCGTCCGAACCGGATCGGTCACCGCCACTGGCCGAGGGTTCGGGGGCCGGCCCGTCTCCACCGCCGCCGTCTGCCGACGGTGGGTCGAGCGGCTCGCGTTCGTCCGGCGGTGCGTCGCCGGTCGGATCGTCGCTGTCGGTCGGAGCGCCGTCGTCAGCCGGCTCGCCACCGTCGGTCGCTGCGGGTGGGGTGTCGGCCGGCGTGTCGGCGGACGAGTCAGTGGAACCGGCCACCAGCTCGTACTCGTCGTCGTCGAAGTGGACCAACAGTGCGACGAGCAGGGTGAGCGACAGCGCGGTCGCCGCGATCACGCCGAAGGCGGCGGTCGCACCCAGTTGGCGCGTCGGGGGCACAGCAGAGACCAACAACGCGCCGAGGCCGATGGACGTCGTCGCCATCGCTAGGAGCAGCGTGTTGCCGGTGGTGCGGGCGGCCGCGCCCGCGGCGTCGACCGGCTCGCGCCCCTTCTCGCGCTCTTCGATGTAGCGCGTGTGTAACTGGAGGCTGAAGTCGATCCCCAACCCCAGCGCGATGGGTAACACCCCAAGCATGATCGCGTTGAAATTGAACCCGACGATGCCCATCATCCCGAGCATGTACACGAGCGAGACCATCGCGGTTCCGACGGGTATGAACACCTTCCACGTGCGGTAGAGCCGGCCGCGCATCACGAGGAAGACGACCGTGAAGATGATCGCGAAGGCGACAGCGAACAGCTGGATCATCTCTGGAAGCATCAGGCCGAACGCGGCGTTCTCGAAGACGGGCGCACCGGTGACCGTGACGTCGACGTTCGGCGGCACGCGGACGTGGTCGGTCGCGTCGGCGACCTCGCCCGTGACGTAGCCCGCGGCGGTCCCCGGAAGGAAGCCGAAGTACTGGTCTTCGGAGTTGGGGACGTCGACTTCGCCGTAGGTCGCGACGATGAGCGCGGTCTCACGGTCAGGGTTGACGTTGCTGACGAGCGCTGCAGCGCTTGGGTCCATCGCTTCGACGCGGCGGATCGACGCGCGCACCTCGCGTTCGGTAGACGGGATCTCGCCGCCGTTGCCCTGGCGAACGACGTCCGCAAGGCTGGTGACGCTGGTGAACTCGTCGCTCGCCGCGTATCGCCTGTCGAGCCGATCGATCGTCCGGATCGTCTCCGGGTCGTAGAGATGGTCGGTCTCGACCATCACAAAGACGTTGTTACCGAGGT
>Ga0209946_1000679_pt1 | contig 13932 bp, 15 predicted proteins | sample SalPon2_A_H2O_MG_FD_185704 | JGI IMG/M metagenome (GOLD analysis project Ga0209946, IMG submission 185704) | Salt pond water microbial communities from South San Francisco under conditions of wetland restoration - Salt Pond MetaG R2_A_H2O_MG... | ecosystem: Environmental > Aquatic > Non-marine... | reverse complement strand
CGACGGTCGGCCGCGCGGCCCTTCCACCGATCGGACACGAACGCACCCTTCCCCAGCGCCCAGGTTTCAAGCGCCTCTTCGAGGAGTTCAGCAACCTCAAAGCGGTTAAAGAGGAAGACATCCTCGGGAGCGTCCAGAAGTCCGTGGTTGACCAAGAGCTGCCCAAACTCGTCCATCTTGCGGAAGATGATGCTGTGGAGCCAGTTTTCGATCCAGAACTGGTGATTCTCCGCGTACTCGTAAATGGCCATACAGGTCTCGTAGGCGTGGTCGAACTCCTCGCGCTCGTCTGCGTCTAGGTACTGACGATACTCGTTAACGACTTCGTCACGCTCGTCCTGTAGTCCCTCGAAGTCCCGACCGAGTTCATCACCGGCCTCCAGTCGATCGATTTTCGAGTTGAGGTGGTTAAACGGCGCGTTGAGGTCGTCGATCCAGGAGCCCTTGTAGCTGTGGAACCCGTCACCGTACGTCATGTGGAACCAGGGGTCTTTGACTTCGTTGAACTGCTCCATGAACCTCTGGCCCGCCTCGTTGGCCTGCAGTGCCTCGATCTTCTCGTCAGGCGTCCAGTCGGACTTCAGGATGTCCGTCACGTCATCGCCCAGTTCGATGGCGTATTCGGCCAGCTTATTCAGCTCCGTATCGGGGCGGAAAACGTCTGCCTCAACTGCCGAAACCATCTTTCCGATAGCATCATCGGAGATCCCTGGGAACAGTTCTCGACTCGTCTCGGTAAACTGCATGTACGCCAAGTACGCTAAGTAGAGGAACTCAAAGTGTCGCTGCCAGCCTTCGAGAGCGAGTTCAGTGAGACGGTTGTAATTTCTGAGGACTTCAAGAGTTTCCTGACTCTGCCCTTTTGCTTCTGTAATCACGTCGTCGGAAACGTACTCAGGGAGCTGTTCGGGTACGTTCAGCGAGCGGATTTCTTCGCCGATATCCTTGACCGCCGGCAGCCAGACGCCGTTGTACAGCGCCTCGTAGTTGTCGTAGTAGTACTGGCTTCGCTCCTTGAATATCTCACCCCGCTCCGCCAGCAGCTCTTCGTCCTCGACGTTGATACCGGTAAAGTACGCGTACCCCGCAACGATACGGATATCCACCGACATCGACGGAGGGATAGCGAAGACACGACTTGTGTTCTCAGCCATCGCGATCTGCCACGCTTGGGCGCTGATCGTCATGTCCCACGGCATGATCGGTTCGGTGGTGTCCTTTTTGTCCCAGAACCAGAACCTGTCTCGCTCGTGCTCCATCCGATCCTCGGTCAACTCGAACCGGAAGTACTCTGGGTACATCTCTTCCCACCCTTCCAGTTCCTCCGGGAGGTCCAGTTCCCCCGCAAACGGAAACCGGTCTCTCGACTCTACGCTCTGGTCTGCCGCTGAAGGTGCTCCCTCATCTGTCGCCATGATAGCTAACACCGTGGTACAGTCATTTATATTTTGCTATTAACCATTATATTGTAATCTGAGAATTCGAGATGAGGCGTAATTGTCCCCTCTAAGAGAGAGAATTACATTAAAAGCTCGAAACGAGGGGAAACGTTGATGGTAGTACATTGTGTGAGTTGACTCATGAAAATCGGACTACTGAGTGACGTACATGCTAACAAACCAGCGCTGGAGGCGGTGCTTGATGACATGCCGAAGGTCGACGCACTTGTCCACGCGGGCGATGTCATCGGCTACGGGCCCTACCCACGCGCTGTGATCGAACTCTTCCACGAGCACGATATCACGTCGATTCAGGGGAACCACGACCGAGCTGCACTCGGAGAGTTCCACGACAACTTCCACGAGATCCCAAAGGCGGCCGCGATTTGGACGAACGAGCGGCTGGATGCCGACGAGAAGGCGTACATCGACTCACTTCCAGTCGAGCGTGACCTCTATGACGGCCGCGTCCACGTCGCACACGGCGCACCCGGAAAACCAAACACCTACACCTACCCCGAGGACTTCTCGGCAAACCTCCTCGGAGAGGAGTCGTTCCTCGTCCTTGGCCACACACACCTCCAAGCCAAAGCAGAGTTTGAAAACGGTATCGTAGTTAATCCGGGGAGCGTCGGACTCCCGCGGGACGGAGACTGGCGCGCAGCCTACGCGGTCCTTGATCTCGATGCCGGCACCGTTGACATCAGACGAGTCGAATACCCCAGAGAAGAGACGCAGGCACGCCTCGAAGAGTACGGCCTGCCAGAGGCCCTCATCGATGGACTAGAACACGGCAAACTCGTGTTTGGGCGTGCAAAGCGGTCTGTCGATGACGACGTCGAGTAATACCGACACCCACGACCCGCTCTCATCGTCGTGCATCTCCTCCGAGTTCGGCTGTTTTTCCTCCGCAGCAGCCAACTTCTAAAGCCAGTCGGGGGCTTCCGCTCCGTCTAGAACCGGTAGTTCCGTGGCTCGTGCTGGATCGAGGTCCACTTGGGCTCGGTGAGTTCGTCGATGATCCACTCACTGTTGTACCGGCCCATGCCGGATGCCTTGGTGCCACCAAAAGGAACGTGTGGCTCGTTGTTGATTGGTTGGTCGTTGATGTGGACCATCCCGGCTTCTATTTCATCGGCGACGTCGCGAGCGCGTGATATCGTCGTCGAGTGGACCGACGCGGCTAGCCCGTACTCGGTCGCGTTGGCCAGTTCGATCGCCTCCCGATCGCTCTCGAATGGGATAACAGGCGCAACCGGGCCGAAGTGTTCGTTACACGCAGCGGCCATATCGTTAGTCATCTCTGAGAGGACAGTCGGTTCCACGAAGAGCCCATCGGCAGACCCACCGAGTTCAAGCGTCGCACCCTGCTCGACCGAGCGCTCGACGTACTGCAGGATGTTGTCCCGCTCGGTTTCGCTGATGATCGGACCGATAACGGTGTCCTTATCGAGCGGGTCGCCAACGGGCAGTTCCGCCGCACGCTCGACGAACCGTTCGACATACTCGTCGTACAATGACTCGTGGACGAGATGGCGGTTGATCGAGATACAAATCTGTCCCTGATGCATGAACGACCCGAAGATGCCTGCGTCGACAGCGTTCTGCACATCGGCATCCTCAAGGACGACGTGGGGATTGTTCCCGCCGAGTTCCATCGCAGGCATGGCAAGTTGCTCGGCCGCGTTGCGAGCAACGCGCTGCCCGATGCTGGTCGACCCGGTGAAGGCTACAGCCGACAGGTTTGGGTGAGACGCCACACGGTCGCCGATCTCCGAGCCATGTCCGGTAACTACGTTCAGAACACCGTCCGGTAGTCCGGCCATCTCGAAGAGTCGTGCTATGAGAAGGCCGCCACTGATTGGAGTCTCCGAGGCGGGCTTGAGAACGACGGAGTTACCGAGTGCGATGGCGGGCGCGACAGCCCGGAGCGATAGCTGGAATGGGAAGTTCCACGGGGAGATGACACTCACGACGCCTACCGGTTCGCATTTGACGATATTCTCCTTTTTCGCGACCTTCGATTGACTGTGGCTCCCCGTCATACGGAACGGATAGGTCACCACATCTTGCAGCATCTCTCCCGTCGAGGTGAATTCGCGGGCTGCTTTCGGTCGCGCGCTGCCGGACTCGATCGCCAGCAACTCGGTCAGTTCCTCGTGATTCTCCTCGATGAGGTCGTGGACCTTCTGGATTATCTCGCCGCGTTCCTGTGGAAGAACCTCCTTCCACTCCTCTTGAGCCGACTTGGCCACCTCGTAGGCTTCATCGACGTCGCTGACGGTCCCTGCCGGGACTTCGCTCACTGTCTCGCGGGTTGCTGGACTGTCAACCGAGATACTCTCTCGGCCGTCGGGAGCGCGCCACTCACCGTCGATATACAGCCCGTTCCAGTCTGCATCTATCGTCAGTCTCGCCGTGTCGGGTCGGTTGCGTTGTGTCATTATGTTCTGTGGAATCGTGTGTGTCGGTCGCCGATTGTCTCTGTCAGTGTGCGTGTCCGTCCGGACCGTGAGGCGTCTCGAGGAACTCGGAGAAGATACTCGTATCCTGTCGGGCCAACCCTTCGAGTCCCTCCGCGTCCACGCGGAGACTGAAGTGTTTTTTTGGCGCTTCGATGACGAGCCGATCACCGTCAGGTGTCCGGAGGCTCCGGACAACGATATCGGCGTACTCGTTGCTGAGCGTGAACTCGCAGTCGACCTCGTCTGCCTCCTCGCTTTCGGACCGCTCGACGAGGTCATGCTCGTGACCGAGGAACTCGCCAAAGATATCCAGATCCTGCCACGAGAGGCTCTCTAAGCCTAATGCGTCGGCGCGGATGACATCGGTGCTCGACCGAATCTCCAGTCGCTCGCCTTTCGGGGTCTTGATGTGTCTGACTGTCACCGTCCCCGTGTCGTCGCTGACTGTCGTCTCCTCGGCAACGGTGATGTGGTCCTCAAGTGGGGGTGTGTCAGTCATAGGAATATTGAGACGTTGTCTGTGCTCAGCACGGTCTGGTTCAGGCGAATGTCTCGCTCGACGATCTCGAAGGAGTCGTCTCGTCGTCTGAGTGTGTCGTGGCGTTTGGCCGAGTAGAACGTGTGCTCTTCGCTGTCGCCCCGGCTCAGGTAGATGAGAAGGTTGTCTGTCACCTTCACCGTCTCCTCGTCGTACTCCTGAATCACCACATTTGTCACATAGCGTTCAGTCCGGGTCGGCGGTCGCTCCGCCCACGCGTACTCCGAATCAAAGCGTTTGACGCGTGCTTCTAAGGAGCCGTAATCCTCGTTGAAGTAGTACCCCTTCTCGCTGAACGACTCGGCCGTATTCTCTCGCATCAGCCGCCGAGGCATGCGATAGCTGATATCGTCTGCGATGTGGTCGAACCACTCGTGCAACTTCCGACTGTCGAGAAGTTCGGCCTCGTAGTTCAGGAACTGCCTGACCTCACGCTCAACGAGCAACTCCTCTATCTCGTCTTCCCGTTCGCTGAGTTTCATTGTTCCTCCCGAATGTTCATCGAGGTGCCGAGAGCATCTTCCCGCGCGTTCCCTGCTAGCATCTCGTACCACTGTTCGTGGAACAGCCGCATCCCACCTTCCTCGAGGTTCTCGGAGTACGCGAATCCTGGTCCGTCCCACTCCTCGTCGAGACTCATATCACTCATCCAGTCAAGCCCCATCTGGTAGTTCAACTGGAGGTTCTGGCTCTTCGGGAACTGGCCTTTCGCCATGTCGGTGATACCTTTCCAGATGGGCGCGTCGTCCTGCTCGAAGTTCCCAGTCGGGCCAAAGTTCGACGTATATATCTTATACATGCGGTCTTTGAACTCCTGTGGCGCGTTCTTCGGTGCCAGCCCCCAGCTCCAAAGCTCCATCTGGTTGGGGCCGACCGGCCGCCACTTTCGGATGGTGAAGAACGGCGCGACGTCCTTGTTCGGGTCGTCGGTCGTGTCACCGAAGTGTAAAAATCCGAAGTTTGGGAAGATGCCGCCGGTAAAGGAGAGCGCCTGTCGAGCGACCTGCCACTGTTCTTCGGAGAGCCCTTCTTTCGTGAACAGATCTTCCACGATCTCGTCGGGGTAGGTCATGAACACGTCCTCGCCCTCGAAGCCTCGCATACTCGTGGTGTGACCGTCACAGTGGATGTGCCGGTCCATGCTGTCGCCGGTCCCGGCGTGACCGACGGTCTCCTCGCCGCCCAGTTCGAGATCGAGCACCGAGCCGTGGGCCCAAGCGGTGTGATAGCTATCGCCGTTGAAGTTGTCGGCGATCGTCTTCCAGTTGGCGTCGATGACCCAGCGATGGGGTTCGCCGATAACCTCCATTCCCCCCTCGGGGAGTTTCATGTGGATGTCAAAGTACCACTTGAAGTCACCAAGCCATTCATCGAGCGTCGGTCCCTCTTCGGCGATGGAAGCGAACACAAGCCCTTCGTAGGTTTCGAGCCGTGGAACGTGGACCAGCCCGTGATCTTCACGGTCGAGTTCCTTGAACGCCTTCGACTTCTGGGGCATGCCCGCGGCCTCGCCGTCGTTCTTGTACGTCCATCCGTGGTAGGGACACCGGAAGTGGGAGGTGTTGCCCTGTTCTGCGCGGCAGACTTTCGCGCCCCGATGGCGGCAGCTGTCGAACAGCAGGTTAATCTCGCCACTTTCGGAACGCACGAAAATGAACGTATCGTCACCGATGTACCGTCGGGCGTAGTCTCCCGGTTCGGGAATTTCCGATTCGTGACCGATGAACACCCACGACTGGGCGAAAATTCGCTCTTTCTCCAACTCGTGTAGCTCGTCGTTGTTGAAGAAATCTAGCGGGAAGTGCCCCTCGTCAAGCGCGTCTCTGGCGTCCTGTAAGTCCTGCTCCAGCACGCTATGATTGTCATCTGCTGCCATACGTACACAAGTAGTTCGTATGAATTGTACTTAAAGATGGTGCTTATTGACACAATTGTAATGTTATAGAACTTTGAGACAGTACATATCCTTCTAAGAGGGCAAAAGTATATTACGGAGTTGGTCATATGAGAGTTCATGAGTTCAGACAGAATACAGCGGAGGCCAGTCCCCTGTCGCCGCTGTATGTGCGAGGTGAGACGACATGCGTGAGACCGAAGCAGCAGTGGTACGCGGTCCAGAAGACTACGCTGTTGAACCAGTCCAACTGGACGATCCGGCACCGGGAGAGGTGTTAGTTGACGTGCGTGCGACGGGGGTGTGCCACACCGACTATCACGCGTACACGAGTGCTGACACCGACTTCCCCATTGTGCTCGGTCACGAGGGTGCCGGCGTTGTGACAGCCGTGGGGGACGGCGTCTCTACAATCGAGCCCGGAGACCACGTCGTCCTCTGGGTGCTCCCATCGTGTGGCGACTGTGAATACTGCCGGAGTGGGCGTCCGTACCTCTGTCAGGCGCGTCGAGATACCCGGGGGCGCATGATGGACGGGACGCGTCGGCTCAGTCAGGATGGGACGCCGATCAACCACTTCTACGCCCAGTCGTCGTTCGCGAGCATGGCCGTCGTTCCGGAACGCCAGGTCGTCCCTATCGACGAGTCCGTCCCATTCGAGATCGGTGCGTTGCTAGGCTGTGGCGTCACCACCGGACTCGGTGCCGTCCTAAACATTGCTGATGTCGAGAGCGGCGAGACGGTTGCAGTGTTCGGGTGTGGTGGTGTGGGGGCAGGAGCCGTGCTCGCTGCCAACGCGATCAGCGCCGGGTCGATCATCGCCGTCGATATCGATGGGGATACGCTGGACACGATGAAATCCATTGGCGCGACTCAGGTCGTCAACGCGTCGGAGACCGACCCGGTGGCCGAGATCCGTGATCTGACTGGAGGAGTTGACTACGCGTGCGAGTGTATCGGCGCCCCCGCGACCGTCAAGCAGTCCATCGAGGTGCTTGGTCCGGGCGGGACAGCCGTCGTCACCGGGACGAGCGACTCGGATCCGGCCGAACTCGATCTCGGACTGTTCACGAAAGGAATCAAAATTGTCGGCAACATCGTCGGCTTCACGCAACCCCGAGTCGATATCCCTCGATACGCCAGAATGTATCAGAACGGCGACCTCGATCTGGACGCGATACTGACTCGGCAGTACGAACTCGACGATCTCGGCGAGGCGTTCACTGCGCTCGATAACGGAGAGGTCGTCCGGAGCGTCGTGCGCTTCGACGAGGGTCCCTAGCTGCTGACTCTGTGCCAGAGCAGGTCCCGTCTTACTCGTCTACGCTGAGAGGGTCAAAATACGAGTAGTATAGCAGCGCTAGTGCGGTCTTCGCATCTGTGATCTCACCGTCTCGTACCATCTCCTGTGCCGTTTTGAGCGACAGTAGCTGGGTCTGGACGCGCTCGTCTTCATCCGGATCCCGTTCGGCCGTTGCGCGACAGCCGTCAGCCACAACGTAGTGGATAGAGGCGTCGATAAGGCTGTTTAGCGGCTCGAAGCATCCGAGTAATACAAGCCGGTCGGCCTCGTATCCAGTTTCCTCGCGAAGCTCCCGTCGAGCCGCATCTGCGACACCGTCGTCGTCCGGTTCGATCTGACCGCTGGGGAGGCCGAGGTCGGCTCGCTCCACACTGTGCCGCCACTCGTTAACGAACAATACATCACCCGCCCGCGTGAACGGCAAGACGGTGACGCCGTCGGCCGTATTGAGGTATTCGGCCGAGAAATGCCCGTCTGGACCACTTACGATGTCGCGGCGAACGTCGAACTCACTCCCCGAGTACACCACGCTGCTGGACCGTTTCTCCCAATCATCGTTGTTTGTCATCTGTTGTTGTTCTGCATAGATGTTCATAAGGGGACAAGAGGATTGCGACGGGGACGCTCCTCTCGAATCTCCGAGTCACTTATCGCCGTCCCGGCGGCTGCTGAACCTGATCGGCTGTCGGACCGTCGAGGTCGAGGTTCATCTCGATCGTCTCCGCTTGCTCCGCAGAGATGTCAAAGTCGACGTTCCGGTAGACGGTAATCGCACGCTTGTTGGTCTTCAGCACGTCGAGCGCGAGAGAGTCAAACCCACGAGAGGCGGCGGACGCGACGAGCTGTTTGATAAGTTCCGTACCGATACCGCGACTACGGGCCGCTTCCCGAACGAAGACGACCAGTTTGGCTTCCGAGTCCGTTGATGGGATGGCGCCCGCATGGCCCAGTATTCGGTCATCGTCCACCATGATGATGTTGAGTCCATCTGAGAGGAACTGCCCCAGCCACCGCTCGAGGACGATCTCGTCTGCCGGTGGAATCCCCATCGTCCGGTCGGACGCGTCGAAACTACCGTACATGTCTCTGAGGGCATCACCGTCCTCGTCGACCGGTCGAGCGATGAGAGCGTGCCCATCCGCATCAAAGAATCGCGGACATCGTGGAGGACAAAGCGGTGTTCCGGTACACTCTGTGTTCCGCCATTGATTACATTTTTTTCTTGACTCGCACATACTCGCATAATTGTTCGGAGATGGTATAATATTTCTGGAGAACAAACGCCGAAATACGGGCTCTTCTTCAGATCGAAACACTGGGTAGCGCAATCTTTACTATGCTCGTCGTTGCTATATATCGTATCACCATGGAAAACAAATCGCTGAACGAAATCGAGCCGCGTGACGTGGCGCTTCTACAGGTGCGTATCGCGAACCCCACGGCGTCGAGTCGTGAACTCAGTGATATTCTCAAAGAGGAGTACGATATCTCGCTTTCTCACAACCACGTGAACACGCTGCTCCGGGAGATGGAAGAGGATGACATGTTCCGGCGGACAGTCGTCCCGCGACGGACGCTCTTCCAGCACTATATCTTTCGTATCGGGTTTCACTATCCGAACTTCAAAGACCAGTGGGAGGACTGCCATCGGACGCTCGTGGAGGACCCACACGTCCTGATGTTTTTCAACTCCGATGGCAAATACCACTGGCGGCTCATTACTCAGTTTCGCACGACGGGTCAGATGGACGAGTGGGTGACGGAGTTCGTAGAGGAACACGGCGAGATAATCAGCGAGTTTGAGACCACCTCTGTTCATAACCTCCACAAGTTCAAGACCGACGCCGAGATCTTCGACGAGATGCTCTCTGAGACGGCAGAGGGCAGACAGTACCTGGAGAACCGCGGTGATATCGGTACAGGCGATGACGACCCCGACTCGGAGACAGAGTCGGTAATGCGGTAATCTACCGGAAGCGGGGCGCAACAGCGTCACCCGCGACCCCCGAACCTATCGAGCCAGAACCAATCTGTTCGGCGGTTTTTCACGGACCAACAACAGGGGATATGTGAGTAGTTCACACGAGCCAATCTGCATGCACGATGCAACAGCAGCACCGCCACAGACGGTGGTACTCAAGGAGACTCTAGACGCACTCTCGTCGATCGCGATCGCTGACTGGCCCGTCATCAAGAGGCCATTAACTTGGTGTCTCCAAAGTTTCATTATCGCTTCATCGAATGGGAGAGTATGGCGCAAAATGTCTTCCCCAGACAGAGTATCGACACCGTCCTCGACGCGGGCACCGAGAAGAAATGGCGAACGCTTCAGAATGACGCCCGGGAGTTCACGTGCTGAAATGTTGGCCGATACTGTTTGTGTCGTCGCCGGCGGTGGCAACGGCCTCGGAGAAGCGGCGGCGCACGAGCTCGCCAACAGGGGTGCAACGGTCGTCGTCGCCGACCGCGGCACCGCTGTCGATGGCGAAGGAAGCGATCCAGCGGTCCCAGCCCGAGTTGCCGCGGATATCCGCGAGGCCGGGGGTGAAGCGACGGCCCACCACCTCGATGTGAGCGACTTCGACGACGCCCAGCGGCTGGTTGACGAGACCGTCTCGGAACATGGTCGGCTTGATTTCGTCGCGAACTTTGCGGGTATTCTCAGGGATGGTATGAGCTACAAACTCGACCCCGAGGACTGGCAGGCCGTTGTCAAGACGAACCTTACCGGCCAGTTCGCACCTCTTCAAGCCGCGTGTGCACACTGGCGAACAGAGAGCGACGAGAGCGGTTTCGACCGCCAACGCTCGTATCTCGCGGTCAGTGCCGGCGCCGCTCGCGGGAACCTCGGCCAGGCGAACTACGCTGCTGCAAAGGCCGGCGTCCTCGGGATGGTCCGCTCGGTGTCGACGGAGATGTACCGTTCAGATGTGCGGGTCAATGCCCTAATTCCGAACGGATACACGCGTATGACCGAGACGGTTCCCGAGGAACACCGTCCGTACACACGGGAGGAGATGCCTCCGGAGAAGGTCGCACCGATGGTAGCCTACCTCGCGAGTGAGGCGGCAGCGGATGTGACGGGTTGTACGTTCTACGCTGGCGGCGACCGTGTGGGCGTCCTCGAGGATCCATCGATGGCCGCCGTCGGCGTCGAACCCGGCGGCTGGAGCGCCGAGTCGCTGGTCGACCACTTCGCGGAGGATGTCGCTGCGGACCTCGAGTTAACGCGGACGGACACCCACTTCTAGGCGCTCTGCCCGTGGCAGGTGACCACCAACGCCATCTCACTCGGCGGCCGAGCAAAAGGGCATCTTTTATCATGGTCTCCACCGATGGTCTCTTTATGCGACTCGTCCGCTACAACGACGACCAGCTTGGTTTACTCACAGAAAGCGGTACCGGCGTCATTGCGCTGAACGATCGGCTCGGCATCGACGCCGACGAACCGCTCGTCGAATACATCGAAGGAGAGTACGACGCCAGTGAGTACGAAAACGCCGCTGCAGACCACGACGTGGCCGACGTAGATATCGGCTCGCCCGTCGGGCGGCCCGGAAAGGTAATCGCCGCGCCACTAAACTACGAGAATCACATCGAGGAAGCGCTGTCGGATCGCGACATAACCACCGACGAGTGGTTCTCCATCAAGGATAAGGGGTACTTCCTCAAGGCACCGTCCAGTGTCGTCGGTCCGGACCATGGTATTGAACTGCCATTCACGGACCGTCGAACCGACCACGAGATCGAACTCGCGTTCGTCATGGAGGGCGATATCAAGGACGTACCCGCAGAAGAGGCGTGGGACCACATCTTCGGCTACACTATCCTGCTGGATATCTCGCTCCGCGGCGACCAAGACCGCTCGAACAGGAAGTCCTACGACACGTTCACCGTCATCGGGCCGTGCGTGACAACCGCCGACGAGATCGACGACCCGCAGGACCTCCAGATGGAACTCCAACTCAATGGCGAACGTCGCCAGTACGAGAACACCGGCGACATGGTCTATACCTGTGCCGACATTGTCCAGTACGCCTCGCTCGGAGCCACCATCGAGACGGGCGATGTCATCACCACCGGTACGCCCGAAGGCGTCAGCGAGCTCTCGGACGGCGACACCATCGACGCGGAGATCGAATCCATCGGCTCGATGACTGTCGACGTTACCGAGCGCGACGTAAGCTACGCCGAAGCCGACGTGCAGAAGGGCGGCCAAGAGTAACGTTCCACCTCAACTGCGGCCACTCAGTCCATTCTTTCCGCTCCCGAACATCCACCAGGAGCCACGCAGCCACGCTTCTGAGTAGTACAGATGAAAACGGCTGCCAACGTCCATTATACTCGATAACGGTCCTCGATTTGGTCGTTCCGCGCTCGAAAAGCGGAACTTACGGGGGGAGTCAGATATCCGTACGAGTTACGATGAGGGACTGGCTTCAGCGTAGAAGTTCATCGCTTCGAACACCGGGCGGTCGGTCATCCCAAGGAGGATGGCGTTCTCATCGTCTGGCTCGTGGTGATGGGTCGCGTCCGGCGGGACAACAAAGATATCACGCTCCGACCACTCCAGCGCCGCATCGTCGACGTGGGTCACGCCCTCCCCTTCTACGACGAAGTAGACTTCCGTCGTGTTGTGGAAGTGGGGATCTGTCGCCTCATGTAACAGCTGTGCACGGAACGACATCGTCGGGAACAGCGGCGGCGACCCGGTCGCGGGGTTGACGTACGAGAGACTGTACCCGTCATAAGGGTCTGGTTCGTCATTATCAGCCCGTTGATGAAGCGCCGTGACCATCTCTGACCAGTCGAAGCGATGTGGCGGCGTTGGTTCGCGGATCCCCTGGAATGGGCCGGGGATGCCGTTGTCCTTGTTCTCTGCCTCCGGACGACCGTGTCCGTATTGGGACTCCCAGTATCCCTGCGTCTTGGTGACCGGCTGTCGTTCGAGCTCGTGGTTCTCGAAGGTGTTCCGGGCGTTCAGCGAGTCCAGCACGAGCGGTAAGTCGAGCACGTCGAGCCACGCAGCCGTCTCGTCGGAGTCGTTGACGTGATCATGCCACTCCCACTGTGGCGTCGTGATGAGGTCGTTGTCTTTCATTGGGAACTCCTCGCCCGCCACGACCGTCTTCATGTCTTCACTCCCGTCGATTGAGAAGCGGAGGGCGTTTGCGCCGTGTCGGTGCGAGGGTGCCGTCTCACCGGGCGAGACTGTCTGGACACCGACGTAGATGGTGTTCGAGATCGCATTCCCAAACGATGCGTTGATAGGGACCGCCACTCGTCGCTGGAAGCCCGGCGGAAGGTCTGCGATCGGAACGTCCTCCTCGACCCCGTCGATAGCTGCTTGGATATCTTCCCACTTCCAGATATCCGCCTCTAGGTCGCCAATTGTGTTGCCGAAGTCCTTCTCCACTTCCCATAGCGGGCGGAGGTTGTGTCTTTCGAGGATGCTCTGAGTGTCGGAACTCAACTCAAGTTGTTCTTCAAGCTCTTTGTCTTCTGACTCGGTCTGGGCCATGGTGTGCAAACTCATTAACACACCACCATCTTAACTGTATTGGACAGACAGCACGGAGAATGCCTAGAAAGGTATAGAACGGCGTCTTTCTGGTCAGAGAAAAGGCTACTCGGTGGGTTCTCGTGCCGTCTGCTCGCTCGCTTTGTCTCTCTAAACCTGCGCCTCGAAGACGTCGGCCGTGGCAAACACTGATCGACAGTCCTCACACACCATCTGCCGCTGGATGGCGTACTCCCAGAGTTTCCCGCCGCAGTCAAGGCAGTCGAAGTGTGCTTCTACGAACGGATCCTCCTCAGCGTAGGGGTTTTCGAACTCCGCCATACCAACTCAACGTAGTGGGTGCGATAAAAACCTTCGTTAACTCGAAATACTTTTTCCGTCAGTACGCAGCGTCGGCCTCTCCAAATGGTGCGAAACACAAACCCTTCCCTAAGAGTGTCAGAGTGAAGACGCAATCCCGTGGTGTCGCTCAGTATGGTACCCAGAACTTCTCCGTGAACAGGGTGACCATCTCACGGGGAGCATCACGATCTGCGGATCGTTAGTTTACTGAAGCGGTGAATATGGAGACCGTCTGCTCGATTGCGATTCTTTCAGTTCTTTCCGCACATAATCCATGATGCTCTCGCTTTTATATCCGCTATCGGTGCGAAAAGTGCTTCTCGATCAGTTCGCTCCGATTGACAGTCCCCGTTTCCGTCCGAATGAGTGAATTGGTGGTGACGGCGTACTCTCGGGGGCGTTTGAAATCTGCCAGCGACTCGGTCTCGAA